>WBZL01002232.1_pt1 | contig 19069 bp, 18 predicted proteins | sample 5204291 | NCBI WGS metagenome assembly WBZL01 (sample SAMN12344345, study PRJNA552823) | activated sludge metagenome | biome: Activated sludge suspended growth; feature: Nitrification reactor; material: Wastewater; isolation source: activated sludge from nitrification reactor of wastewater...
CCTTGTCGGCGTCGACCATGGTCGTCTTGTGGCCACCGAACAGCATCAGGTGCTCCCCTCTCGTGCTGCGGGCTCGTTCGTCGTGCGCCCCGTCGTGGGCGTCTGCCTGCTCAACGACGGCGGGGCGGGCGATGTTCCACAGGTCTGCCGTCGCAGGCCGAGGGTAGGTCGGCCCCCCGAGACCACCGCCACCGACCCTGGGGGAAAACGACCGTGCACACCCGTCCGATGCTCGCTGCCGCCGCCGCCGCGCTGCTGCTCGCCCTCGCCGCCGGGTGCGGCGGGGACGACGACGGGGGCGACGAGGCCTCGCCGACCACCGCGGGCCCGGCGCCCACGGCCGCACCCGCGACGACCGCACCGCCGTCCAGCACCACCGCGGCCGCGGGCGAGGTCGTCCTGGCCGAGACCTTCGACGACGACGCCAACCGGTGGTCGCCCGAGTCGTTCGACACGGACACCGCCACCGGCGAGATCGCCGACGGCCAGATGACCTTCTCGGTGAGCGAATCGCCCAGTGCGGGTGCACCCGAGGGCCAGGTGGCGCTGCCCACGCTGTTCTGGCCGTCGGCGATCGAGGGCCGAGCCGACCAGCTGAGCGACGTCCGGGTGGACACCACCGTGAGCTTCACGGAGGGCGCGCAGGTCGGGGTCTCGTGCCGCATCGTCGACCCGACGGGCGACGACTTCCGGTCCTACGACTTCGCCATCTCCAGCGCGGGGGTGGCCAGCATCAGCGAGGTGGACGAGGCCGGCAGCCCGGAGCAGCTGGCCCGTGCCCCCGAGATGGTCGAGGGCGCCGAACCGGCGCTCCCCGACGATCCCGCGTTCGAGTACGACCCGGCCCAGGCCTACGAGCTGGGGGCCGAGTGCCGCGGCGGCCAGGACGGCGGCCCCGTCGAGCTCACCTTGTTCCTCGACGGCGAGGAGCTCCTCACCGCCGAGGACGCCGAGGACCCGATCCCGACGGGGATCGCGTCGGCCAACTACGGCGAGTCCACCCTGCTGACGCAGCTGGACGGCTTCACGCCCTTCGGCGTCGCGTTCGACGACTGGACCCTGACCGAGCTCGGGGCGTCCTGAGCGGCGCCGGGCCCCGGCGCAGGCCGGGGGCCCGGCCGCTGCAGGTCAGGTCTGGGCGTGGGCGAGCAGGCGCTCGACGGGGCCGAGGTCGAAGGGGTGGCCCACCATCACGATGAGGTGGGAGGCGCCGGCGTCGAGGTACGCCTAGAAGTCGTCCACCTCGTGCGGGTTGATGGCGACGGTGCGCTCGACGGCGCCCCGGTCACGGCCGACCTCGTCGCACCACCGGTCGAGCACGGCCGACTTGGCCGCGAAGTTCTCGGGCGGGCCGAAGGTGTTCCAGGCGTCGGCGTGCTCGGCGACGAGGCGCAGGGTGACCTTCTCGCCCGAGCCGCCCACGAGGATGGGCAGGTCGCCGGCCGGCCCCGGGGTGAGCTGGGCGATCCGCGCCTTGATGCGGGGCAGGGCCGCGCCCAGGTCGCGGAGGCGGCTCCCGGCGGTGCCGAACTCGTAGCCGTACGCCGAGTAGTCCCGCTCGAACCAGCCGGCGCCGATGCCGAGGTAGAGCCGGCCGCCGCTGAGCTGGTCGACCGTGCGGGCCATGTCGGCCAGCAGATCCGGGTTCCGGTACGAGTTGCAGGTGACGAGCATGCCGAAGCGGGCGTTCGTGGTGTCGACCGCCATGGCCGCGAGCAGCGACCAGCCCTCGTAGTGGACGTCGTCCTGGTCGCCGTAGAGCGGGTAGAAGTGGTCCCAGGTCCAGATGCTGTCGACGCCGAGGGCGTCCGCGGCCTGCCAGGCCGAGCGGAGCTCGTCGATCGTGCAGTGCTGCGGGTGCAGCTGGACCCCGACGGAGAAGCGTGCGTTGGATGCCATGCGCCGACGGTACCGACCGACGCGACCGTCACCCCGCCCGGGCGGGGTGTCGGTGTCGGGACCGCCCCGTGGGCTCGGCTACTCGGCTACTCGCCGACGACCGCGGGGGTGACGCCCTCGCGGTAGAAGGTGTAGAGGCCCTCGATGACCTCGCGCAGGCCGGCGCTGGTGTGCCCGTCGGCGAGGTCGACCGTCACCGTGTTGCCGATCATCGCGACCGAGGTCACGCCGCCGTGGGCGAACAGGCGCCGGGCCAGCTCGTCGGGCGGGCGCTGGCCGGGGATCTCCTGGCCCACGACGTAGCGCTCGTGGTCCATGCCGGTGAGGTTCCGGTTGAGGTCGAAGCGCACCATCCCGTGGCGGGGGGCGGGCTTCTCGATGGCGGTGATGGGCTGTCCCATGACGGCTGGGATCGTAGTGCGCCACGCCGCCACGGCCAGAACCGACGAGACCACCGCGAGCACCAGGTGGACGACCACGAAGGGGAGCTCGTGGCCGTGCAGGGCGATGCCGACCATGCGCACGACCCAGACCCCGGCGGTCCACGCCGCGAACGCCCGCACGAACCAGGCGAACCACCGGCCCCACGAGCGCCGCAGCAGGGTCACCCCGATGACGAGGGCCGGCACGACGAAGCTGGCGACGAGCGCGGTGCGCCCGAGCTGGGCCGACGTGGTGAGGGTGTCGTCGGTCCAGATGTTGCGGATGCGGTTGACCCACACGAAGAGGGTCCAGCCCACGAGGAGCCACAGCACGAGTCGGGGCCGGCGCACGCCGCCAGGGTACGGCCCGGGGAGGCCCGGTCCCCGATCGCGCACTATCTTGACCGGTCGGTCAAGTAACGCCGCCTCCGGAGGCCACCATGCCCGACCTCACCCTCGACGAGTTCCGTGCCGAGGCCATCGCCTTCCTCGACGCCAACGCCGAGCGCCGCGACACCGAGCAGCGCTTCGTGTGGGGCGAGGGCGACGACGCCATGACCCTCTTCGAGGAGGTCGACCCCGAGACCGAGCGCCGGGAGCTCGAGCGGGCCAAGGCATGGCGGGCCAAGCGCTTCGACGCCGGCCTCGGCTACATCAGCGGCCCCGAGCAGTACGGCGGCCGGGGCCTGCCCAGCGCCTACGACCGGGCCTACGCCCAGCTCGAGGCCAAGTACGCCATCCCCGACCAGGGCTTCTTCGGCATCGGCCTCGGCATGGTGGCCCCGACGATCCTGGCCCACGCCACCGACCCGGTGAAGGAGGCGTACCTCCAGAAGATGTACCGGGGCGACATCGTCGGCGCCCAGCTCTTCAGCGAGCCGGGGGCGGGCTCCGACCTCGCCGGCCTCCAGACCAAGGCGGTCCGCGACGGGGACGAGTGGATCCTCACCGGCCAGAAGGTGTGGACCTCGGGCGCCCACTACAGCGACATCGGCGAGATCATCTGCCGCACCGACGCCGACCAGCCCAAGCACAAGGGCCTCACCGGCTTCGTCGTCGACATGCACGCCCCGGGCGTCGAGGTGCGCCCGCTGCGCCAGATGACCGGCGGGGCCAGCTTCAACGAGGTGTTCTTCAACGAGGTGCGCGTCCCCGACGACCACCGCCTCGGCGACGTGAACGAGGGCTGGTCCGTGGCCCTGACCACGCTGATGAACGAGCGGGCCTCCATCGGCGCCGGCTCGGGTGGCGGCGGTCTCGGGCTGGCCAACAGCGTCCGGCTGGCCGAGATGCTCCGCCACTTCGGCCTCGACCAGGACCCGGTGCACCGCCAGGCCCTCGCCGACCTCTACATCAAGTTCCAGGTGGCCAAGTTCACCAACCAGCGGGCCCTCGACAAGATCAAGGCGGGCCAGGCACCCGGCCCGGAGATGTCGATCGCCAAGATGGCGCTGACCCAGAACCTCACCCAGACCGCCGACTTCGTGGCCGGCGTGCTGGGCCCCCGCCTGATCGCCGACACCGGCGAGTGGGGCACCTACGCCTGGTCGCAGTTCGTGCTGGGCACCCCGGGCATGCGCATCGCCGGCGGCACCGACGAGGTGCTGCGCAACATCGTGGGCGAGCGGGTGCTGGGCCTCCCGAAGGACCCGGGCATCGACGCCAAGACCGCCTTCAAGGACCTGAAGGTCGGCACCCAGGCCGACTGAGCCGTCCCGCCCCGCGGGACCACGTGGCGGCGGGACGACGAGGTCGGCTCAGGAGCGGGTGGCCCGCACCTGCACGACGTCCTTGGTGGTCTTCACCGTCGCGGACTTCACGGTCAGGGTGACCGTCCGCACGCTCCTGCGGGCCGTGCTCGTCGAGGCCTTGACCTTGACCTTGATGTCGACGTGGCCGCCGGCGGGGACGTCGGCGATCGTGTACCTGCCGGCCTCGACCGCGGCGGTGATGTCGGTGGTGCCCCGGAGGTAGCGCACGGTGTAGCCGGCGGCGCCTGAGGACACGCCCTTGAGCTTGAACGAGTCCACCGCGAGGCGGTCGTTCTGGACCCGCAGGATGAACGTGGTGGTGCCACCCCGGGTGACGGCGCCGTTCAGCACCTGCGCGTTGGCGGTCATCGAGGGGGCGTAGACGTCGTCGAACTGGAACGGGCCCTGCTTGGAGGTGCTCAGCTGGCCGTCGGGCCGGGGCAGGCCGGCGATCACCGAGACCGCCGCGGTGCGACCGCTCTCGCCCTCGGCGTTGCGCGCGGTGACCTCGTAGCGGTACGTCGTGCCGTTCGTGAGGCCGGTGTCGGTGAACGACGGCGTGGTGGTCGTCACGTTGGCGCCCGCGGTGGCGCCCACCGTGCTCGAGGTCGTGGTGGTCGGGATGACGAGGGTGCCATTGCGGTAGACCTGGTACCCGAGGATCGGCGCGCCTCCGTCGGACTGGGGCGCGGCCCAGGTCAGCGACACGGCGCGGTCACCGGGCAGGCCGGACAACGCCGACGGTGCGGTGGGCGGCTGGGGCTCCCCCGGCTCGCTCTCCAGCCAGCTGCTACGCGCCGAGTTCCAGTTCCGCGCGAGGTAGCTGCCGGCCGCCGGGTTGGTCGAGAAGTAGTCGTCGTGGTTGCAGTCGAGGCGGAGCTCGTTGACCGACGTCGAGCAGGGCCGGGGCGAGAGCAGGGTCACGCCGCCGCCGTCGACGTAGCACATGATGTCGTAGTCGTCGCGGCAGTGCCCGAAGGGCGTGGCGTGCGGCGCCGTGGGCTGGACGGCGCCCAGGGTGTGCATCAGCTCGTGGGCCTCGACCTTGCCGCCCACCTGGTCGAACACGGGGAACAGGCACTTGTCGTCCACCCGGGTGTAGCCCCCGAGCCGGTCGTTCCAGTTGCTCGTCGAGCCGGACCCCGGGTTGGGGTTCGAGTCGACGTACATCGTCCCGATGCCCGAGCACGTGCCGTTCGAGATGGTGGTCGACGTGCCGGTGTCGGCCCACACCAGGTACTTGCGGTCCTGGCGGTCGAAGCCCCGGGCCTTGAGGGCGTCGATGAGGTTGCCGGTGATGCCCGCGAAGTTGGTGATCGGGAGGGCGGCCGCCGGCACCGGCACCGCGGTGATGCTCAGGTTGCAGTTCGCGTCCATGAGCCAGCGGACGAACCGCCGACCCCCGGTCTGCTGGGCGCTGGCGTCGTAGATGGCGTCGATCGCCGCCGCACGGTCCTCGATCCAGGGCCGGAAGGTGTTGATGCGGTTGGTGGACGAGTAGGCGTAGAGCAGCTGGACCCGGTGCCCGTTGGTGCCGTTGTCGTAGCACTGGACGCCGGCCGAGGTCTCGGGCGTGGTGCCGCCCTCGGCGACGAGCACCTGCGGGGTCACCGCCGGGTCCGGGCCGTGGGTGCACATGGGCGGGGCGCCCTCGGTGACCGCGGGGATGGCCACCAGGTCGCCGGGGCACGCCGCTTCGGCCGCCTCGGGGCTGAGGGGTGGTCCGCGACGGGTGTCGGGGGAGGCACCGGCGGTCGTGGCCGAAGCGAGGAGGGCCGCGGCGAGCCCGAGCAGGACCACCACCGCCCCCCGTCGTCGGCTCCCAGCCACCCTCATGCGTGCTCCCGCCGCCCTGCGACCGCCCACCAATGGTCGATGTACAGAACTGTACTCTGCTCGATCGGCCGGATGCCCTTGGTATGCAGTGAATCCGCCCGATTTGGTGCGCTCGCGCTACGCGCCGTCGCCCGCCGGCGGGAAGAGGGACTGCTGCGCCTCGGGGGGCCGCACCCGCGGGCACCCCGTCCACGGCAGGTGGTCCATGAAGACCCAGCTGCGACGGTGGATCGCCGTGGGCCCGTACCACTGCAGCGCGGCCTTGTGGCGTGGGCACGGGTAGCCCTTGTTGAACTCGAAGTCGAAGCCCGGGTAGTTGGGCGCCTCCGCCCGCATGATGCGGTCGCGGGTGACCTTGGCCAGGATCGACGCCGCCGAGATCGACAGGCAGGTGGCGTCCCCCTTCACGATGCGCCGGGTGCGCCCGCCGCCCACGAAGTCCCAGTTGCCGTCGATCAGCACCTGGTCGGGCTCTCCGAGGCCCAGGCCGTCGATGGCCCGCCGGGCCGCCAGCTTCTGGGCCGCCGACATGCCGAGCGCGTCGCACTCCTCCTGGCTGGCGTGGCCGACCGACCACGCCACGCACCAGTCCGCCACCCGATCGAACAGGGCCTCGCGCTCGGCCTCGGTCAGCAGCTTGGAGTCCCGGACCTTGTAGACCCGGCGGTCCCGGGGCAGCACGGCGGCGCCGATGCTGAGCGGGCCGGCCCAGGCGCCCCGGCCGACCTCGTCGACGCCGACCACCACCTCGTGCCCGGTCTCCCAGAGGGAGCGCTCGACCGCGAGCCCGGGCGACTTGGCCTTGATGGCCTTGCGCAGCGTCGGTGCGGTGGGCACGCCGCCCATCATGGCGCGGCGGCCGCTCGGCCCGAAACCACCCACCCCCGACCGGGCCGGACTGCGATGATCGTCCCCGTGGCTGAACCGACGGGCTCGCACGACGCCGACCACGGCGCCCACCACGACGACCACCACGGTGATGCGCCGGTGGTGCACCGCTACCGCACCCGGCTGTCGTGGTCGGGCTCGACCGCCGAGGGCTACGACGCCTACGACCGGACGCACACCGCCTCGGCGCCGCCGGCCGACGCCGCGCTCACCCTCGCGGCCGACCCGGCCTTCCGCGGCGACCCGGCCCTGCTCAACCCCGAGCAGCTCGTCGTGCTCGCGGCCTCGTCGTGCCAGCTCCTCTCGTTCCTCGCGGTGGCGGCGCGGGCCCGCCTCGACGTGCGCTCGTACGAGGACGACGCCGAGGCCGAGATGCCCGAGGACGACCGGCCGATGCGGCTGACGTCGATCACGCTCCGCCCCCGGGTGGTGCTGGGGCCCGGGCCGACCGTCGAACGCGTGCAGCACCTGCTCGAGGTCGCCCACCGGGAGTGCTTCATCGCGAGCTCCCTGCGCACCGAGGTGCGGATCGAGGCCGAGATCACCGTCGAGGCGCGCTGACCGGCCCGACCCGGGGGCGACCGGCGCGCCGCGCCAGACTCCCGGAAGACGAAGTTCTCATCGTCTTTACCTCCTCTTGACCCTCCTGGTGCTCTGGTTCGGTATCCCTTGCGTCAGCTTCCCGTCGCGTCCGACAATGGCGGGCAGGGAGTGGGGACGACCGAGCAGACGACCATCCGGAGACGGGATGAGCACCATCACCCACGAATCCATCACCCCGATCACCACCACTGACACCCCCCGCACCGAGGCGAGCACCGTGGACCTGCCGAGCGCACCGCTGTTCCCGGTCGGCACGAGGGTCGAGGTGCGCCGCCGGTTCGACCAGCACTGGGCCAAGGGCTTCGAGGTCGCCGACCACGGCGACGACGGCTACCGCCTCAAGCGCCTGTCCGACGGCGAGGTGCTGCCGGTGCCGTTCGAGGAGTCGGTGCTGCGCAAGGAGCGCAAGAAGTCGACCTGGTGGTACTGAGCCGCCCGATCGACTGACGGGCCCGGGCGACCGCGCCGAACCGCCCCGCCGGAGCGCCGGCGAGCCCGCCGGCCAGTCGGTCGATCAGGTGAGGCCCTCGCCCATGGCCTCGATGTAGTCGTCCACCTCGAGAGCCTTGTAGGTCGTGGTCTTGAGGGTGCCGCGGGCGGCGAGGGTGGTGGCCACACGGGCCATGGCCGCGTCGTCGGGCGCCTCGAGGATCGTGACGAAGTCGTACTGGCCGAACAGCGCGTACTGGTGGAGCACCTTGACGCCCATGGCCTCCACGTCGAGGTTGACCTCCTTGAGGCGCTTCGGGTTCTCGCGGAGGGTGGCGAAGCCGTCGGGCCCGATGGTGGAGAGCATCACGAACTTGGGCATGGCGAGAAGGTAACCGAACCGACCCGGCCGGCTACAGGCCCAGTCCGGCCAGGAACGCGTCGACCCGCCGCCACGCCTCCGGGCCCCACCCGTCGTCGTCGACGGCGTCGGCGTCGAGCTCCGCCTCGAGGGCCCGGGCCGCGTCCCGGTGCTCGTCGGTCAGCGCCGCGAACCGCGCCCACGCCGGCGGCTCGCCCAGCGGCCGCCCCACCCACAGGGGGACGTAGACCGAGCGGCAGGGCCGACCGAGGAGGAACCAGCCCCGGGGACGGTCGCCGCCGAGGAGGGTGATCATCGAGGCGGTGGTCGCGTCGGCGGCGGGCGAGTGCATGCACACCGAGTAGCCGTCGTTGCCGACGTGGCTGCGCAGGTGCGCCTTGGTGGCGGCGACGTCGCCGGGGGCCGCCGCCAGCAGGTCCTGGCTGGCCTCGAGGCGGGGGTCGACGAAGCGCTCGATGAGCCCACCCGTGTCGGGGTGGAGGCGGGCGTAGAAGTCCGGGATGGTGAGGCGGTTCGAGATGGCGCGGGTGTCGCGCACCACCTCGGTGGCCCACTCCCGCTCCGAGGTCTCGAGCACGATCGCCGAGTCGGCGTCGGCCACGAGGAACGACGACCAGTACGCCTGGCCCCCGTCCGGATGGCAGTGGCCGCCCTGGCCGTGGCGCTCGAGCAGGTCGATCATCACCGCGACGGCCTCCTCGGCGGTCGTCGCCCGCTCGAGGCCGAGGCGGACGAGGTCCATGCCGATGAGCGCCGCCGGCGCCGGGCCGGCGTCGACCGTGGTCCACACCGCCTCGTTGCCGATGGCCACGCCCGCCTCGTTCACGCCGTGCTCGAAGCCCCAGATCCACGACGGACGCGAGCCCAGCACGCCGACGGTCGGGCGCCCGGCGCCCTCGACGGTGAGGTAGGTCGTGCGGGTCTCGTCCTCGGCGCGGGGCGGGTGCCACTCGAGCGGCTGGGCCTCGGTGGGCGGCCGGTCGGAGTTCTTGGCCAGCAGCGTGCGGTGGGCGGCGCTGGCCGGGGCGAGGGCGCACAGGGTGTCGCACATGCCCGCGACCGTACGCCCCCTGGCCCGCCGACCCGTCCGGCGCGTCACCGTCGCCGTACGATCGCCGCCGTGCCGCCCCGCCGCGTGACGATCGTCCCCCACACCCACTGGGACCGCGAGTGGTACTCGCCGTTCCAGACCTTCCGACTGCGCCTCGTGGACCTGCTCGACGAGCTGCTCCCCCGCCTCGAGGCCGACCCGTCCTACGCCCACTTCCTGCTCGACGGGCAGATGGCGGTGGTCGACGACTACCTGGCCGTGCGCCCCGAGGCCGAGGAGCGGCTGCGCCACCTGGCCCTCAGCGGGCGCCTGGCCATGGGTCCCTGGTACATCCTCATGGACGAGTTCCTGGTCTCCGGCGAGACCATGATCCGCGACCTGGAGAAGGGCCTCGACCGGGCCGCCTCGTTCGGCGGGGCCATGGACGTGGGCTACCTGCCCGACATGTTCGGCCACGTCGCCCAGATGCCCCAGCTGCTGCGCCAGTTCGGCTTCGAGCACGCGGTGGTGTGGCGGGGCGTGCCGGCGGCGCTCGGTCGCAGCGCCTTCTGGTGGGAGGCGCCCGACGGCTCGACCGTGCGGGCCGAGTACCTGCCGGAGGGGTACGGCAACGGCTCGGTGCTGCCCCTGGAGGGCAAGGAGCTGATCGCCCGCATCGACGCCTTCGTCGAGCGCTACGGGCCGATGCTGGAGGGCGCTCCTTCGGACGGCGGGTCGGAGGGCACCGGCGAGCCCGACCCCATCCTCTGGATGAACGGCACCGACCACCAGGTGCCGATGCCGTGGCTCGGCTACGTGGTCGACGAGGCCAACCGGGAGCAGGACCGCTACGAGCTGCGGGTGGGCTCGCTCGCCGACCACCTCGCCGCCGCCCCCACCGAGGGCCTGCCCACGTGGCGGGGCGAGCTGCGCTCGGGGGCGCACTCGAACCTGCTCATGGGCGTGGCGTCGAACCGCACCGACGTGCGCCGGGCCGCGGCGACGGCCGAGCGCTCGCTGGAGGCCCGCTGCGAGCCGCTGTGGTCGCTGTTCCAGCCCGCCGAGTGCTGGCCGGCGACGCTGCTCGCCGAGGCGTGGGGCCACGTGGTCCACAACGCTGCGCACGACTCGATCTGCGCGTGCTCGGTGGACGAGGTGTGCGATGCCGTGCTGCACCGCTACGCCGAGGCGGTCGCCATCGGCGACGGGCTGGCCAAGCGGGCGGTCGACCGGTTCGCCATGACACTGGCGCACGAGGGCTCGGTCGTGGTGAACCCGAGCGCCCGCACCCGCGGCGGCACCGTCGCCGTGGTGGTCGCCGGCGAGGACGAGGTGCCGGGCACCCAGCGCCTGCGGGTCTGGGCCGCCGACGGACTCCTGGGCACGTTCCCCCGGGCCGAGGCGCTCCACATGGCGCCCCGCCTGATCGACGAGCTCGGCGCCCACACGTTCACCATCGAGGCCACCGACGAGGGTGCCCTCGTGGTGCTCACCGTCGACGACGCCTCCCGCGTGCCGGCGTCGTTCCCCGTGCGGGACCTCGCTGTGCTGCTGGCCGACCGGGGTGACGAGGCGGTCGTGGAGGTTCGCGTGCGCCAGGCGCCGAAGCAGCAGGTGCTCGCCCGGGTCGAGGCCGTGCCCGGCTACGGGTGGCAGGCCGTGACCCTGCCGGCGCCGCCGACATCCCCGGTGGCGGTGGTCGACGGGGTCACGCTGGCCAACGGGCTGGCGACCGTCACGGTCGACGCCGCCGACGGCACGTTCTCGCTCGACGGCCACGCCGGCCTCGGCCGGCTCGTCGACGGTGGCGACGTGGGTGACACCTACAACTACTGCCCGCCGATGACCGACCGGGAGGTCGACGCCCCGGCGGCGGTGACGGTGTCGGTCGTGGAGGAGGGCCCGGTCCGGGCTGCGCTCGACGTGGTGCGGACGTACCGCTGGCCCGGGGCGGCGGTCGGCCTCGACGCCCGCGCCGACGACGGGGTCGAGGTGGACGTCACCACCCGGCTGGAGCTGCACGCCGGCGAGGCGTTCGTGCGGGTCACCACGACGTTCGACAACACTGCTCGCGACCACCGGCTACGGGCATGGTTCCCCCTGCCCGAGCGCACCGCGACCTCGAGGGCCGAGTGCGCCTTCGCGGTGGTCGAGCGGGGCCTCACCGCCGAGGGCGGCGACTCCGAGCTCGGCCTGCCCACCTTCCCGTCCCGCCGCTTCGTGCAGGCCGGCGGCCTCACCGTCGCCCACGAGGGCCTGCTCGAGTACGAGCTCGTCGACCTCGGCGACGTGGACGGGTCGGGTACCTCCGCCGGCGCCCTGGCGGTCACCCTCCTGCGCTGCACCGGGATGCTCTCCCAGGGCCCGATGCCCTACCGCCCCCTCCCCGCCGGCCCGCAGACCCCCATGGAGGGCAGCCAGCAGCGCGGCCCCCAGACCATGCGCTACGTCGTGGCCGCCGGCGATGTCGACCCCTACGCCCTCGTCGACGACGCCTTCCTGCCCCTCATGGTCGGCCGGGCGCGCGGCGTCGGCGAGCGTGAGGACGCCGGCCAGCTGCTCTCGGTCGAGGGCGCCCCCGTCAGCAGCCTCCGCCGCCACGACGGCCGCCTCGAGCTGCGGGTCTTCAACCCCGGCACCGAGGAGATCGAGGTGAACGTCGCCGGCCGCGAAGGCTGGCAGGTCGACTTGAAGGGCACCCCCATCGCCCCCTTCACCGAGACCGTGACCCTCCCCCCCGGCAGGATCACCACCCTCGCCCTCACCGACCCCTGACCCTTCGTGGACGTGGGGGTCAGGTCGGGTAGCAGGCGCCGGCCTCGTCGGGCCCGGCCTCGATCTCGAGCACGTGGTCGGTGCCGCCGCCCGCCCGCACCGTCCCGTCGGCGACCCACCCGTCGAACGACCGCCGAATGGTGGCCTCCACCTCGCGCCCGCCACCGCCGGACAGCTGCCGGCGGGCGACGTCCCAGCCGTGGCCCTCGAGCTCGGTGAGCAGCGCGTCGTAGGCCGCAGGCAGCGACGCCACCGCCTGGTACCGGCGAGCGGTCAGCAGCCCGCTCCAGTCGTCGCCCTCGTCCGCGCACTCGCGCACGCTGTACGCATCGTCGAGCACCGCCCCCGGCGGCACGAACGAGAACCCCGGGTCCGCCTCGATCTCCGCCACCCGCGCGTCAGCCAGCCCGTCGTCCGGATACCGGTCGAAGAACGAGCACCCGGTGACCGCCACCAACACGAAGGTCACGAGCAGCCCGAGGCGCCCCCAACGCATCCTCCACCCTCCCACGCCCCAACTGGCAACGGAAGTGCGGCAAGCAGCGCCGCATCTCCGTAACCAGGACGGAGGTGCAGGCGGAAGCGGTCAACCGACGTGAGCCAGCACCGACCCCCCGCCCCGAGCTGAGGCGCTCACCGCCGCGACGGCCGACCATCACCGACCGAGGTCCGCACCCGACTCGGCACGCGCCAGGGGCGGCGGACGGGGCGTCGGCGGAGCGACATTGAGCCCGGCCCCGCGCCGAAGGCGCCTCGGACGGGCGGTTAGGAGCGAGCCGACGAGCCCGGCCGACGTCCCGGGAGGACGGCGACCGAGCCGGACGCGGGCCTACGAGGGACCAGGAGGCAGCTCGTCGGGGGTGGCCCCGAAGTGGTCTTCGATCCACTCCCGCCCGACCTCCCGCCGGAGGCGGGCCTTCTCGAGGATGGAGTCGTGGTCGACGTCGCGGTCGCGGCGGAGGCGCCAGAGCCGCACCCGGCCGATGTCGCGCAGGGTGTGGCTGCGCAGCGAGCGGAGGTTGAGGCCCTCGACGCCGCGCAGGGCGTCGCGGACCTCCTCGGACACGACGACCGAGCCGGGGTAGGCGATGCCCACGATGCGGTTGGCCTTGTTCACGACGGGGCCGTAGACGTCGCCGTCCTGCTCGATGACCGAGCCGAGAGCGAGGCCGACGCGCACGTCGGAGAGGGCCTCGTCCTGGCGGAACACGTCGGCGAGGTCGAGGGCGATGGCCGCGGCGGAGAGCGGGTCGTCGACGATGAAGAGCACCTCGTCGCCGATCATCTTCACGACCCGGCCGCCGTGGCCGGAGACGGTGTCGGTGGCGATGAGCTCGAAGCGGGCCACGAGGTGGGCGAGCTCGTCCTCGGGCACCTGCTGGCTGAGTGCCGTGTAGCCGACGAGGTCGGCGAAGCCCACGGTCACGTGTCCGCCCTCGGCGTCCTTCACCTTGAGGAGCTGGCGGCGGGCCTCGTCCTGGAGGTGGCGCCGCCAGACGTAGTCCATGATCCGAGGCATCACGTCGAGGATGAGCGCGGTGCGCTCGAGCAACGGCGGCTCGAGCTCGTCGGGGGTGACGACGCCAGCCTCGAGGAGCTCGGCGGCCTCCGCGGCCTCGGTGGTGACCCGGCTGGCCAGCGCCGCGATCTGTGCGTTGGCGATCCGCGACATCGACGAGCCGATGACCCGCGCCATCTGGAGGGCCAGCTCGGGCTCGACCACCCCGTCGGAGATGGTGGTCGCGGCGATGGTCATCATCTCGAGGTCGGTGGTGGTGAAGAACTCCTCCCCCTCGGACGGGTCGGGGAAGCCGAGCGCCCGCCAGAAGTGGGCGACCTGGTCGACGGGGAGGCCGACGTGATCGGCGACCGAGTCGGCGTCGAACCGGGGCGGGTCCTCGAGGACGAGGTGCTCGATGGCGAGCAGGGGCAGGGTGCCGTCGGCCTCGGCGGCGGCGATCTCCTCTTCGGGGACCTTCAGTCCCTCGAGCACCTCGCGGATCGGCTTGCGGCCGCCCCGGCCGAACAGTGCGGCCGCCATCAGCGCGCCGCCCTCACGCTCGCGCCCGTCATGCCCACGCCCGTCACGAGAACGATCCCTCGACGGGCGGCGTACCCGCCGGCGCCGCCAGCAGGGCCTCCCCCCGTGGCTCGGTGCTCGACCACGTCGGGTCGAGCGCCGGCGAGGTGAGGACGAGCCCCGGCGGCGGCCCGTCGGCGCCGGCGTCGAGGTCCCAGAGCAGGGCCGGGCGCTCGCCGTGCCAGCGCACGGCGCACGAGAGGTGGCCGAAGCGGGTGGGGGCCTCGTGCACCTCGACGCCCTGGCCGAGCCAGGTCGTGGGGAAGCCGGCGAAGAGCCGCAGGGAGGCGCCGCCGCGCGCACCGGGCGCGTCGTCGACCAGCCCGGTGCGGACCGGCCCGAGGACGGCCACGGCCCGGTCGACCGCGGTGCCCGGCTCCGGGCCGTCGGGCTCGGCCAGCACCTCGTCGAGGGGCGTCACCGGGCCCCGTCCGTCGGCGTCGCCCGGGAGGCGCGCCAGCAGGGCTGCGGCCGCGTCGTCCTGGCCGGCGCCGCGCAGCAGGTCGGCGGTCGCCACCACCGCACCGACCGCGCCGTCCGTGGTGAGCGACGGGTCGTCGCGTGCGATCCGGTGGGCGGCCTTGGCCAGCGGCCCCATGAGCGCCTCGGCCACGTCCCCGCCGGCGAGGCGGCCGAACGCGGCCAGCCCCGTGACCGCGGCGATGGTGACGGCGAGGGCGTCGGCGCCCCGGGCGAAGCGGCCGTTGAGGCGCTGGCGCTCGACCAGGACGGCGGCGGCCCGTCGGGCCTCCTCGGCGAAGCCCTGCTGGGTGAGCACCGTGGTGAGGGCGGCCAGCGTCGCCGTCGGCGACGGGTCGAACGGCGCGGCCGCCGCGAGCAGGAGCTGGGCACGGGCCTGGTCGACGGCCTCGCCGATGCGCTCGTCGGGCAAGCGCACGGCCGCGCCGCGATCGAGCTGCGAGCGCCAGCCCCGGGCGACCTGGTCGGCCTCGGGCGGGTCGGCGACGGGCCCCGACGGCGCCTCGGCGACCTCACGTGCGCCGGGCGTCGACACCGTGAGGCTCGCCCGGAGGCGGGCGGTGTGGGCGAGGGGGACGAGCAGTGCCACGACCCGGCCGCGCACCGGGGCGCTGACCTCGTCGGCGGCGCCGGACTCCACGGCGTCGCGCACCTCGGCGACCACCGCTCCCGCCGCAGCGCGCGACGGCGGCCGGGGCAGGCGCAGCACGACGGACCCGTCGACGGTGGCGGTGGAACCGTCGAGCACGACCTCCGACCGGCCGCTCAACACGAGGGCGACGGCCACGGGCAGGGTGCTGTCGTTGGCCAGCTCGAGGGCGACGAGGTCGTCGGCGAGGCCGCCGATGCGGGCGCCGTAGGCGCGGGCCACGACGTCGCCGGTGGGCACCCGCATCGCGGTCTCGACCACGGGCATGGCGTCGACGAGCCGCTGGCGCACGGCCGTCTCCTCGATGGGAACGTGCCACCGGTCGTCGGCGCCGACCCACCAGTCGAGGCGCCAGCCGCCATCGACCCCCACGAGGGCGCCGGCACCGTCGACCCGCCCGAGCGGGCCGGCGTTGGTGGTGCCGACGAGGATGCCGTGCGCGGGCTCGGTCAACGCGGCCGCTCGCTCGCTCAACGGTGCAGCTCGTGCTTGACCTCGTGCCTCAGGAGCCCCCGGTAGGCCTCCACCGGCGAGGCGCCCTGGTTGCAGACGAGGTCCATCTGCTCGGCGATGGGCATGTAGACGTCGTGCTCGCGGGCGAGCTCCATGACCACCTTCGTGGTCTTCACGCCCTCGGCGACCATGTGCATCTCCTCGATGATCTCGTCGAGGGACCGACCCTTGCCGAGCTGCTCGCCGACGTGGCGGTTGCGGCTCTGGGGGCTGATGCAGGTGGCCACGAGGTCGCCCATGCCGGCCAGGCCGGCGAAGGTCTCGGCCCGGCCGCCCATCGCCACCCCGAGGCGGGTGAGCTCGGCGAGACCCCGGGTGATGACCGCGGCACGGGTGTTGTCGCCGGTGCCGAGGCCGTCGGCCATGCCCGCGGCGAGGGCCATGACGTTCTTGAGGGCACCCGCGAGCTCGCTGCCCACCACGTCGTCGTTGACGTAGACGCGGAAGAGGTTCGACGAGAAGACCCGCTGCAGCTCCTCGCCGATGCCGGGGTCGGACATGGCGATCACCGCGGCGGCGGCGTCGCCGGCGAGGATCTCCTTGGCCAGGTTGGGGCCGGTGAGCACGCCGTAGGGGTGGCCGGGCAGCACCTCGTCGATGAGCTGGGTCATGCGCAGGCGGGACCCCTGCTCGAGGCCCTTCGACAGGCTGACCACGGGGACCCAGGCCCGCAGGTGGGGCTTGACCTCCTCCAACGTGGCGCGGAAGCCGTGGGACGGCACGCCCATGACCAGCACGTCGGCCTTGCTGACCGCGTCGGCCAGGTCGGACGTCGCGGTCAGGTCGGGGTGCAGTTGGTAGCCGGACAGGTAGCGGCTGTTGACGTGGGTCTCGTTGATCTCGTCGGCCACGGCCGGGTCACGGGCCCAGACCACCGTGGGGACGTTGTGGGCAGCGAGGTGGGCCACGGTCGTGCCCCACGAGCCGGCGCCCAGCACGGCGACGCAGATGTTCACGATGCGTTCTCCCTCTCCCGGGCGGCCCCGGACGCGCCAAACCGTAGACTGCCGCGCTCATGGCCGCGGTCGTCCTGGTGCCGGTGAAGTCGTTCGGCGAGGCCAAGCTCCGCCTCGCCCCGGCACTCCCCGCGACCGAGCGCGCCGACCTCGCCCGGGCCATGGCCGCGAAGGTGCTCGCCGCCGCCGCTCCGCTCGACGTGTGGGTCGTGTGCGACGACGACGAGGTGGCGGACTGGGCCGTCGCCCATGGCGCCGCGGTGCTGCTGCGCCCGGGCCGGGGCCTCAACGGCGCCGTCGCCGACGGGGTCGAGCACCTCGCCGGCGAGGGCTTCGACCAGGTGATCGTCGCCCACGCGGACCTGCCGCTGGCCACGACGCTCGGCTGGCTGGCCGACTTCGACGGCGTGACCCTCGTCCCCGACCGCCACGACGACGGCACCAACGTGGCGTGCGTTCCGGCCGGCGCCGGGTTCGCCTGGGCCTACGGCGCCGGGTCGTTCGCCCGCCACCGCGCCGAGGCCGAGCGCCTCGGCCTGGCGCTGCGCATCGAGCGCGACGTGCCCCTCGGCTGGGACGTCGACGTCCCCGACGACCTGACGGTCCTCTCCCAGTGACCCCGACCTCGATCGACGTCGCGGAGCGGAGCGGAGCGGCCGCGCCGTCGCACCGGATCCCGAAGGGGCACCGCGGGACGACGTGCAGGCGATGAGCCTGCCGGTGCCCGCCCGCGCGCTGGCCATCGCCGCGCACCCGGACGACGTCGAGTTCCAGTGCGGCGCCACCCTGGCCAAGTGGGCGGCGGCGGGCTGCGAGGTCAGCCACCTGATCTGCACCGACGGCTCCAAGGGCACCTGGGACGTCGACGCCGACCTGGCCGCCCTCGTCGTGACGCGCCAGGCCGAGCAACACGCGGCCGCGAAGGCGCTCGGCGCCACCGGCGAGGTCGTGTTCCTCGGCTGGCCCGACGGCGAGCTCGAGACCGGGCTGCGGCAGCGCTGGGAGGTCGCCTACTGGATCCGGCGCCTGCGCCCCGACGTCGTGCTCGGCCACGACCCCTGGAAGCGCTACCGCCTCCACCCCGATCACCGGGCCGCCGGCCTGCTCGCCTGCGACGGCGTGGTCGCGGCCCGGGACCCGCACTTCTTCCCCGAGCAGGCGATCCCCCACCACCGGCCCTCCGCGCTGCTGCTGTTCGAGGCCGATGAGCCCGACCACGTCGAGGCGGTCCTCCCCGAGCACGCCGACGCCAAGGTGGCGTCGCTGCTCGCCCACGAGAGCCAGTTCGAGACGACGATGGCCATTGACCTCGACGGCGCCGCCGTCGAGGCCGAGCGTGCCACCTTCCGCGAGCGCATCCTCGGCGAGCTGGCCGAGGCCGGGACCGCCGCCGGCGTCCCCCTCGCCGAGCGCTACAAGCTCATCGACGACCTGTAGCGGCGCGGGCCGACGCGGTCCTCAGGCGTCGCGGCGGGCGGCCATGCGGGCCTGGATCTCCTCGAAGTCGACCCGGATGAACAGCGCCTCCGCCTCGGCGGTGAGCAGGGCGCCGTCCTCGGCGTGGCAGGTGGCCTTGGCCACGATGCGCTTGCCGTCGTCGGACTCGATCCACGCCTCGAAGCGCAGCTCCTCCTCCACCGGGGTGATGTGGCGGTACCGCACGGTGAGACGGCCGGTGACGCCCGGGTCGCGGACGTGGCCCTGGGCCGAGCCGAGGATGTCGTCGAACAACCCCGCGACGAACCCGCCGTGCACCCCGTGGGGCGGGCCCTCGTAGGCCAGGTTCAAGGTGACGTGGCCGACCTTCACCCGGGTGCCGTCGGGGCGCACCTCGTCGGTGATGACCAGCGGCGGCGCCACCGGGTTCTCGGTGCCCCGGAAGGCGCCGTGGGCCAGGAAGGGGCTCACCGGGTCGTCGATGCTCGTCTGGATCCCGGTGCCGTCGATGAGGCCGTCGTACCAACGCTCCCTGCGGGGCCCGTCGAGCAGGGCCCGCAGCTCGCGGGCCAAGGCGAGGGCGTGCTCCTCCTTGCCCGGCGGCACGGTGTTGGCCGCCAGCTCCCCGATGATGCTCCGGATCTCGTCGGCGAGCTCGCGCATGGAACCCGTTCTAGCCCACCCCCGACGTTCTGGGACCACCGTGACGGCACCCACAACTACAGCGTGGACCCAGAACGCCGAACACCTCGTTTCTGGGACCACCATGACGGCACCCACGACTACCGCGTGGACCCAGAACGCCGAACACCTCGTTTCTGGGACCACCGTGACGGCACCCACGACTACCGCGTGGACCCAGAACGCCGAGGTCCTCGTTCTGGGACCAGGAACGTGCCGCCGGTGACCGAGATGTGGTCCCAGAACGAGGTGGGTCGG
>WBZL01002233.1_pt1 | contig 19063 bp, 12 predicted proteins | sample 5204291 | NCBI WGS metagenome assembly WBZL01 (sample SAMN12344345, study PRJNA552823) | activated sludge metagenome | biome: Activated sludge suspended growth; feature: Nitrification reactor; material: Wastewater; isolation source: activated sludge from nitrification reactor of wastewater...
CGGCCCGGCGAGCGCGGACTCGGCCTCGACCTGGCTGAGCAGGCGCCCCACCTCGACCCCGCTCACCTCGAGCAGGTGGTCGCCGGGCGCGAGCTTGGCCGCGTCGGCGGGCGAGCCCGGCTGCACCCCCATCACCTCGAGCACTCGATCGCCGCCGCCAGGGGCCGCGTGCAGGTGCACCGTCAGGCCCAGCGTGCCGTCGCTGGCCCGGTCGCGCAGCGCCTGGCGCTCGGCCGCGGTGAGGTAGTGGCTGTGGCCGTCGAGCTCGGCCACCATGTGCTTGAGGCCGCGTGCCAGCAGCGTGGAGCCGTCGACCGGCTCGACGTAGCGATCGAGCACGGCGTCGAGCGCCTGCTGGAAGCCGCTGCGATCGAGCGCGGGCACGCGCCGGGCCTCGGCCGGTGGCGCGACGTGGCTCGCGCCGAGCACGAGCAGCGCCGCCACCCCGAGCCCGCAGGCGAAACCGCTCCACCACCCGGCCCGGCTCACCCCCCCATCGTGACGCACCAGGCGGGGGTGGTCAAAGCGCGGGCGAGCGCGGCTACTTGACGCCCTTGCCCTCGTTCTCCTTGGCCTTGATCTTCTGCAGGATCGCCTCGCCCTCGTCGATCACGTCGTCCTCGGCGGTGCGCTTGTCCTGCCCCATGGCGGCCACGTCGGCCGACATGTTCTCGAAGCGCGCGAGCATCTGGTAGAGCGCCAGGCGGCTGCCGGGGGCGGGGCCCTCGACGTCCTTCTCGTCGTTCTTGGCGGGGACGTGGATGTCGCCGCGCGCGCCCTCGATGACGCACTTGTGCGCGACGTCGAGCACCGCGTCGGGGTTGCCGTTGGACGGCAGCCCCTGCAAGATGGCGTAGTCCTTGGCGAAATTGTTGATGAAGGTGTCGATGGCCGCCCCCGACCCACAGCGCGCGTAGAGGGGATCGTACTTGTCGGGCACCACCGCGGTGGTGGAGTCGATCACGTTGTCGGCGTCGCGCTTGGCGAAGTCGGAGCCCGCGGTGGCCAGCATGCCGAAGTCGCTCAGGAGGTGGCTGTAGATGATCGAGCGCAGGAACGCCTTGCGCAGCGCCACGCCGTCGAGCTTCTTGCTGAACACGAACGTGAGGTCGTTGTAGCCGCCGCCGAGGTCCTCGCGGTGCACCCCAAAGCCCATCGAGGGGTCGACCTTCACCTTCTTGGCCTTGGCGGGCACCGCGGCCGAGCCCTCGATGACCCACTGCGAGTGGGTGTCGGTGAGGAACGCCTCGCGATCCCGCAGCTCGCGTTGGTTGAGCAGGATGCCGATGAGCTTGTCGTCCTTGCGGATGTCGGCCGCCCACTCCTTGAGCTGCGGCGTGGTCATGGCGTCCTCCCAGGCGATCGGCGGCGGCTCTTCCTTGCCGAGCTCCTTCTTGATGCCGCGCAGCACCCCGAGGAACGGCTCGTCGCCCGCGACCACGCGGCGGGCGTAGAGCTTGACCGCCATCCAGTCGTCCCAGACCTTCTGCTTGTTGTCGACGTAGTACCGCCGCATGGCCTCGACGGGGCCCTTGACGCTGGCGGGCAGCGCCGCCACGTCGGCCTCGGCGGTGTCGCCGTTGAAGTACTGCAGCATCCGCAGCTCGGCGTAGGCCTTGAGGATCTTGTCGCGCTGGTCCTTGCCGTAGCCGTTCTTGACGCGGTTGACGAGGTCGGCGAACTCGCGCCGCGCCTCCTTGCGGTAGGCCCACGCGTCGGCCTCGGCGGTGGCCTGCACGAGCGCGCGGATCTTCTCCTCCTGCGTGGCGCCGTTGGGCAGGCGGATCACCGCGAGCACGCCGGCCTCGAGCTCGTACTTGTAGTCGCCCTCGGGCACGATGTCGGCGTCGACGGCGTTGGGCGGCGTGTTGAGCGGGTAGAGCTTGGACAGGACCGGCAGCAGCTCGCCCCGCAGGGGGTGAGGCGGCAGCTCGGGCGGCAGCTCGGTCTTCTCCTTGGGCTCCTTCTTGTAGGCCTCGGCGGTGCGGGCCATGGCCTCCTCGCGGCTGTCGCAGCCCATGCCCAGCAGCAGCAGCGCTCCCAGGCCGAGCGCCACCCGGGGGCCACCTCGAAGGATTGCCCGGCCAGACCCCGAGCTCCGCGAATTCAGGACGCGAGACGCCATTTGCGCCCACGGTAGGCGGCCGCGGCGGGGCCTGTCAAACCCCGCAGCCCCTCGCGGCCGTGCCGCCGAGGTCACGCCTGCGGGCCTGGGACGCCCCCTCGGCGCCCGTGCCCGCGGAGCGCTTGACCAGCGCGGGCCTCGATCGCATCGTGAGGGCGTCCTCGAAGCTGGCGTTACGTCAGCTTTGCCGAGCCGAGATCGGGACCGCGCATGTTGCGCGATCTGCCCGTGCCCACGGCGAGAGCGCCCAGAGAGCCCAACGCCATGTCCACCGAGACCGCGACCCCGACCCCCACCCAGGAGCCCAAGGCCGCCCCCGAGGCGATCACCGATCCCTCGATGGCCGGCGCGCTGGTGCTCACCGAGACGGCCGCCGACAAGGTCCGGGAGATCCGCGAGACCGAGACCATCGAGCCGCACTTCGCCCTGCGCGTGCAGGTGATGGGCGGCGGCTGCTCGGGCTTCCAGTACGACCTCTACTTCGACGAGCACGCCGAGGGCGACTACGTGTTCGAGAGCCACGGCCTGACGCTCGTGAGCGATCAGATGAGCTTCATGTACCTCATGGGCACCTCGATCGACTACGTGGAGGGCCTGCAGGGCGCGGGGTTCAAGTTCATCAACCCCAACACCACGGGCAGCTGCGGCTGCGGGTCGAGCTTCAGCGTATAGCCGCGGTCGCGGTCCGGCCCGCGGCGCACGGCCGCGGCTACCACACGAACGCGGCCACGCCCTCGTAGACGTAGCCGGAGCTCGCCACCGCGGCGTCACGCTCGGCCGCGCTGGTGGTATAGAAGTGGTCGCCGTTGGAGCCGAGGTAGAGGCGGTAGAGCGGCACCGCGCCGCCGGTGCCCTCGGCGGTGGCGACGTAGCCCATCACGCCCTCGTTGACCGGCACGCCCTCGCACCCCGGATCTTGGGTGTAGAAGTGGAAGCCGCCCGGGGTGTAGCAGCGATAGAACGCCGCCAGCCCGGCGTGCGACGCCGAGTAGAGCTGGAAGAAGTTGGCCGACTCGAGCACGAACCCGCAGCACTGCGCCTCGTCGAGGCTGGCCGTGTAGAAGTGCTCGCCGGTGACGGGGTGCAGCGAGCGGTGGATGCCGTGGCGACAGCCCCCCACGCCGTCGTCGACGCTGCCGTTGCAGTCGTCGTCGGCGAGGTTGCAGGCCTCGGGCTGCGGCGCCGGGGCGTCGCACGCCTGCTCGTTGCCGTTGCAGACCACCGTGCCCTCGCCGCAGGCGCTCGAGCACGCCTGCTGCACGTCGTCGACGGCGCCGTTGCAGTCGTCGTCGAGGCCGTTGCACACCTCGCCTCCGGGTAGCGCGGGGGTGCAGCCCTGGGGCGCCCCGCCCACGCACGACGGCTCGGTGACCTCGCACGAGCCCACGCCGCAGGTGACCGAGGGCTGATCCTCGTCGATCATGCCGTCGCCGTCGTCGTCGAGGCCGTTGCACACCTCGCCGCCGGGCGGCGGGTCGTCGGGGCCGCTGCCCGCCGAGGCCGAGCCCGAGCCCGAGCCGCCCGAGCCGTCGGGATCGTCCCCGCCTTCGGTGCCGCCGCCCGAGCCCTCGTCGCTGGTGCCCTGGGTGTTGCCCCCCACGCTGGCCGCCGAGCCGAACGACTCGCCCACGCCGCTGCCGATGGAGCAGGCCCCGAGCCAGGCGAGCGCGAGGGCCCCCGCCGAGGCCAGGCCGGCGCTCCTGCTCGCTGCTGCTCGACACCGCGCTCGCATGCCCACCTCCGTCGCGCCATCGTACGGGCCCGGCACGCCCAGGCGCAACCTGGGTGCCCGCCCGAGCGGCGCCCGAGCGGCGCGAGCGAGGCGCGAGCGAGGCGATCACCGCGAGCGACGCGAGCCCGGCCTATGCTCGAGCGATGCATGCCCGCCTCCTCTCGCTCGCGCTCGTCGGCGTGCTCGGCTGTCGACCCGACCGGCCCAGCGCGCCCCCGGCTCGCACCGATCACGCCGCGCCCGACGACGCCGTGACGCCGCAGGCAGCCGGGCCCGAGACCGCGGCGCGCACCCCCGAGCCCTCGACGCACGTGGTGCCCGAGCCCGCGACCGCGCCCGCGCCCGCGACCGCGGCGGTGCTCCCCGCGAGGGTCGAGCCGAGCCCGCTCGTCGAGCGGATCGACGCGCTGGCGGCCGAGCTCGAGCCGGCGGTGGTGGCCTACCGCCGCGACCTCCATGCGCACCCCGAGCTGGGCAACCGCGAGCACCGCACGGCGAAGGTCCTCGCCGCCCACCTGCGCAAGCACGGCTGGACGGTGCGCACCAAGGTGGCGCACACCGGCATCGTGGCCGTGCTCGAGGGCGGCCGGCCGGGTAGGGTGGTGGCCCTGCGCGCCGACATGGACGCGCTGCCGCTGAAGGAGGAGACGGGGCGGCCGTTCGCGAGCAAGGCCACCGCGGAGTGGAACGGCAACCCCAAGACGCCGGTGATGCACGCGTGCGGGCACGACGTGCACATGGCGATCGCGATGGGCGTGGCCGAGCTGCTGCCCCGCGTGCGCGAGCAGCTGCCGGGCACGGTGGTGCTGCTGCTCCAGCCGGCCGAGGAGGGCGCGCCCAAGGGCGAGCAGGGCGGCGCCGAGCTGATGGTGGCCGAGGGCGCGCTGCGAGAGCCCACGCCCGAGGTGATCTTCGGCCTGCACGTGGCGATGGAGCCGGTGGGCGTGCTGTCAGTGCGCCCGGGGCCCACGATGGCCAGCGCCGACACGCTGCGCATCACCATCGAGGGCAAGCAGGCGCACGCGGCCTACCCGTGGCGCGGGGTGGACCCCATCACCGTCTCGGCGCAGCTGGTGCTCGCGCTCCAGACCATCGTGTCGCGCCAGGTCGACGTCACCAAGGGCGCGTCGGTGGTGTCGATCGGCAGCATCCAGGGCGGCGTGCGGGGCAACATCCTCGCCGAGCGCGTGGAGCTCGTGGGCACCATCCGCACGCTCGACCCCAAGACGCGCATCGAGCTCCACGAGCGCATCGAGCGGACCGCACGCCTGCAGGCCGAGTCGGCGGGTGCCACGGCGACGGTGGAGATCGACGAGGGCTACCCGGTGGTCGACAACGCACCCGCGCTGCACGACCTCATGCTGCCCACGCTGCGCCGCGTGGCCGGCGAGGGCCGCCTGCATGGGCGCGAGCCGGTGATGGGCGCCGAGGACTTCGCGTTCTACCAGCAGCAGATCCCGGGGCTGTTCTTCTTCCTGGGCGTGGTGCCCGAGGGCACCCCGGTCGAGCGCGCTGCGAGCACCCACTCGTCGCGCTTCGATCCCGACGAGGCGGCGCTGCGCCTGGGCGTGCGGGCGATGAGCAACCTGGCGGTGGACTACCTGTTCGCGGCTGCCGGCACGAAGTCGTGAGGTAGCTCCCAGGCTCGCGCGTGGGCCCGCGAGCGGCCGCGCGCCGTCGCCCTCGCTCGTCCCGGACGTGTGGACGCTGCCGCCGGCGCTGGCATAAAACCCGCCCATGCCCCGCTCCCTGGCGTCGTCGCTCCTCGTGGCCCTCGCGCTCGTGCTGCCGACCGGCTGCGGCAAGACCAAGCAGAAGCTCACCGAGGTGGCGATCCCCGAGGCAGGCGTCAGCATGCGCTACGACCTCGCGCCCGGGCAGCAGTACGCCGGCCACGTGAAGATGCGCAACTCGATCCAGACGCCGATGGGCGACGTGGTGACGGTGCTCGAATTCGACGCGGCGCTCGTGGTGTCGGCCAACACCGACGCGAGCGGCTCGCTGGTGCGCGCCACCATCCAGGAGATCGAGCTCGACCTGCGCCTGCCCGAGGGCGTCCCCGCGGCGGCGGCGGGCGGGCTGACCCCCGAGGCCGCGGCCGCGCTCAACGGCATGGAGCTGCGCTTCAACCTCAGCGAGCGCGGCGAGGTGAGCAACGAGCCCGAGCCGCCCGAGTCGGCGCCGATGGAGGTCCAGGCGATCGTCGGCATGATCACCTCGTCGCTCACCGCGGGCTTCGTGCGGGTGCCCGAGCAGCCGGTCAAGGACGGCGAGAGCTGGGACGCCAAGTCCGACGACCCCGACCTGAAGGTGAAGTCGGCCTCGCACACCGGCACGCTCAAGGGCCTGGGCCGCAACGCGGCGGGCGAGGACGTGGCCACGCTCGAGTTCGTGGCGAGCCTCGAGGCCGAGCGCGAGGGCAAGACCATCAAGGCCACGCAGGACGTGAAGGCCGCGTTCTCCACCACGGGCGGCTATGCGGTGAGCGTGGAGCGCAAGGTCAACAACACCGTGGGCAACAACACCCTGCTCACCGAGATCTCGGCGGCGTGGACCAAGGGCGGCAAGCAGGCCGTCGAGGCCGCTTCGCCCGCCTCCACCGAGGTTCAGACGATCACCGACCCCTGCGATCCCGACTACGTGGGTGCGGAGGAATGCCCCACGGCCCCCGCGGGCTGAGGGCCTTCGACCCCTCGGCTGCGGTCGCTCCGATGCATCGCGCCGACGAGCCAGGGAGCCGAGGCCCAGGGGCCGCTCCACTCGAGGCGTCCCCTTTCGTGACACGTGCGGTGGCTCCGCGGGCCGCAAGGAGCGCCAGCCAATCCCTTACACGCTCGCTGCTGGACGCCGCGAGTCGCTTGCTATGATGCAGGATGCTGGCCCGGGCATAGGAATGGCCAAACGCGAAGATCTCAGGCGCTTCGACTCGATCGAAGAGCACACGCGAACGTCGATGCATCGGTTCCCGCCCGACCCGCGGGCCGAAGCCGCCGACTGCTTGGTGATCCTCGCGGGCGACGATCCCGGCCGGCGGATCTACCTCGAGGGCGACGTGGTGCTCGGTCGCGGCAAGGACTGCGACGCGATCGTCTCCGATCAAGGCATCTCGCGGCGTCACGCGCTCGTGGGTCGCAACAAGGATGGGCAGTACTTCGTCCAGGACCTCGACAGCCGCAACGGCGTGCGCGTCAACGGCCACCGCGTGAAGGAGGCCGTGCTCGAGTTCGGCGACGAGATCGCGCTCGGCGAGCAGACGGTGCTGGCGCTGGCCCGCCGCGAGCGCTTCGAGGATCACCTGCTGGTCGCCCAGAAGATGCAGGCGCTCGGGCAGCTCGCCGGCGGCGTCGCGCACGACTTCAACAACATCCTCGGCGCGCTGTTCGCCAACGTCACGTTCCTCAACAGCAAGCACCACGACCCCGAGACCGGGCAGTGCCTCGAGGAGATGGAGGCCGCCGTTCGGCGCGCCATCGACCTCACGCGCCAGCTCTCGGGCTTCGGGCGCCGCACCACGTCGGAGCACCGCTCCATCCGCCTGCACGAGCTCATCCAGGAGGGCGTGGACCTCCTGCGCCGCACGCTGCCGCGCAACGTGCAGATCTACACCGACATCCCCAGCGAGCTGACCGTCATCGGCGACACCTCGCGCCTGTTGCAGGTGGTGATGAACCTCTGCATCAACGCCAAGGACGCGATGCCGCGCGGCGGCACGCTCACCATCGCCGCCGAGCCGGTCGAGGTGGGCCACGAGGGGCTCGGCCGCCAGCTCCAGCCGGGCCCCTACGCCAAGCTCGCGTTCGTCGACACCGGCCTCGGCATCGACCCGGTCACGCTGTCGCGGATCTTCGAGCCGTTCTTCACCACCAAGCCGCGCGGGCAGGGCACGGGCCTGGGGCTCGCCACGGTGCAGGCGATCCTCCGCGACCACAACGGCTCGATCGAGGCCCGCAGCGAGGTGGGCAAGGGCACCGAGTTCATCATCCACCTGCCGTCGGCCGAGAGCGCGCGCGAGAGCACGTTCGTGGGGCCGCGGCCCGAGCAGTCGCTCAGCGGGGGCATCAGCGGCCTGGTGCTGGTGGCCGACGACGACCCGCTGGTGCGCACCGCCATCACGCGGGTGCTGGCGCGCGACGGCGCCGAGATCGTCACCGCGTCCGACGGCGCCGGGGCGCTGCGGCGCTACGCCGAGCGAGCGGCCGAGCTGCGGCTCATCGTGCTCGACCTCGACATGCCGCGGGTCGACGGCGCCGAGGTGCTCAAGGTGCTGCGCTCGTTCGAGTGCGACCTGCCGGTCATCGTGATCTCGGGCCACACCGACGCCGCGCGCAGCAAGGAGGTGCAGGCGCTCGGCATCAGCGAGTTCCTGCCCAAGCCGTTCGACGCCCGCGCCCTGATGGGCGCGGTCAAGCGGCACATGCGGCGCTAGCAGCCCGTGGGGCCCCTCCCCCGGGCCGCTAGGCCTTGGCGGCGCTCATGATCTCGTCGGCGAGCGCCCGCTTGCTGCGCTCCTGCTCGACCCGCGAGGCCACCTCGGCCAGCCCCAGCCGGCCGCGCTCGAAGCGGATGTAGCGGCCGTCGACCGCCTCCTCGGGGCCCGCCGCGAGGTCCTCGTCGATGGCCACCCGCTCGGCGAACACCTTCGCGGCGGCGTTGTCGGTGCCGAGCTGGGCCTGCTCGTTGGTCATGTCGATGGTGAAGTCGATGGCGCGCCCGATGACGCCCTGCTCGACGGCCCCCTCGTCGAGATCGGCGCTGCCCGAGATGAGCGGCAGGATCACGTCGAAGGCGGCGCGGAAGTCCTTCTTGTCGATGCCGAAGAGCACCAGCTCGTCCTGGCGGCGGATCTGCTTGTACATGCCCGACACGATGACCGCGAAGCGCACGTAGGCCTTGCGGATGCAGCGATCGTGGAAGGCGACGGCGGTGGCCTGGTCGACCTCGCCGCGCAGCTCGCTGGCGATGCTGGCCGCGGCCGCGACCGCCCCCAGCATGGCCATGTGCACCCCGGTGGAGAACAGCGGATCGATGAACGCGGCGGCGTCGCCCACCATGCGGTAGCCGGGGCCGGCGAACGCCTCGGAGATGTACGAGTAGTCGCGCCACGTCCGCACGGGCTCGGTCATCTCGGCGCGGGCGAGCATGGCGCTCACCTGCGGCGCGCGGCGCAGGCCGTCGCGGTAGACGAGGTCGAGCTCGCCGTGGGCCGCACGCATGCGCTGGAACTCGTCGGTGTGCACCACCACCCCCACGCTGAGGGTCTCGTCGTGCAGCGGGATCGCCCACACCCAGCCGGCGCCGTCGCGCAGCGCCTCCATGAAGAAGTCGCCCCCCTGGAGGGCGCCGTCGGGGGCCACGTAGGGCGCGTGGCCGCGCCAGTAGGTGCCCACGGCCACGTTGGCGAACGCGGGCTGGAAGCGGCGGTTGTGCAGCACCTTGGTGGCCAGCACGCCCGACAGGCCCGAGGCGTCGACGAGGTGCTCGAAGGTGATCTCACCGCTCGCGCCGTCGGCCTGCTGCCAGCGCGCGCGCACGGGCCGGTCGCCGTCGAAGTCGACCGCGGTGACCGAGGTCTCCTCGTGCACCCGGGCGCCCACCTCGGCCGCGTACTGCAGGAGGATGTGGTCGAACTCGGAGCGGATCACCTGGTAGGAGTGCTGGTACACGCTGGCCTTGCGGAAGTCGATGTGGCCCGGGGCCGCGCCCTCCTTGAGCGTGAAGTAGCCGCCGTGCTTGCGCAGGAACCCGTGGGCCTCGACGCGCTCGCGCAGGCCCACGAAGTCGAGCATGGGAATCGCCGAGGTGAGCAGCGACTCGCCGATGTGATACCGAGGGAACCGGTCGCGCTCGAGCACCACCACGTCGATGCCCTCGCGGGCGAGCAGGATGCCCGCCATGGCACCGCCCGGGCCGCCGCCGATGACGAGGACCGTGGCGTGGCGAGGAGGCTCGGCTCGAGAGGGCTCTGGCGCGTCGTTCATGAGCGGCTGATCCTTGCACGAGACCTGGGCCGCTGGTTGTCGGGGGAACTCGACATGACGTCGGTGCATGAGCGTGAGCCATGAGGACGTATGGCCCGTCGTGGGACGCCCACGTGCACGCGCCCTGGATGGGCCGTCGCGTAATGCCTCATCGACCTCGAGCGGGTGGGCGGGCGGATCGACCCGCGAGCGTCCGTGTTACGGTAGGGCGGGGTTCGTGGGGAAGACGTGGCCGACTACTCGTTGACGCCGTTCGCCGCGCTACGAGAGGTGCTGAGCGCCTTGCGGGGGACGATCGAGCTGCCCGGAATCGATGCGTCGGATCTGGGCGTGCTGGGCGAGGTGGCACGATGGACGGTGGACTACCTGTGCCGTACGCACCCAGATCTCGGGCGGAGCGGCGACGTGTGCCCCTATACCGAGGTCTCGATGCGCGAGGGCCTGCTGTTCTCCGCGGTGTGCCACGTGTTCGACGCCGACCCGCGACCGGCGATGGTAGAGGTCATGCGACATACCATGAGGGACTTCGAGTCCCGCCCGCCGCAGATCGGCAACCGTGCGGGCCTCAAGGCGATGCTGGTGCTGTTCCCCAGCCTCGAGGGCGAGTGGATCGACGACGTGCAGGAGACGCTGTCGCTCGAATTCGTGGGGCGCAACCTGATGATCGGTGAGTTCCACGCCGAGTGTCAGAAGCCCGGGCTGCACAACCGCGCGTTCCTGCCGCTGCGCAGCCCGGTGCCGCTCTTGGCCGTGCGCAACATGATGCTGACCGATCTGGCGTTCCTCAAGAGCTCCGACGTCAAGCTCCAGTGCTACCTGCAGCGCTTCGGCGACGGCGCGCTCAATGCCATCTCGTCGTACCTGCGAGCGCCCCACGACGAGGTGACCCCCGACGTGGCGCAGCGGCTCGAGGCGGCGCTCTACGGCATCGTGCCGTGAGCGGGGCCCGGCTCGCAGGCAGCCTAGGGCTGGCCCGCGGGGTAGTAGCGATCGACCATGCGCTGGCAGTACGCGCCCAGGCGAGGGCGCGCGCGGCAGTGGTCCCACACCGGGCTGCGGCCGGGGGCCCACTGGGTGAGCGCCAGGAACCCGAACACCACCGCGTCGATGTCGGTGGGCTCGGGCCCGAAGAAGTACGGGCCGTCGCCCAGCAGCTCGTCGACGGCGTCGAGCACCACCTTGCCCATGCCGACGATGCGATCGTGCGCGTGCCGCCCCACGCCGCGGGCATGGAGCTGCTTGCGCAGCTGCGCGCGCGCGATGGCACGGATGACGATGCGCAGCCCGGGCGGCAGGAAGTCCCAGAACTCCTGGCCGCGCTGCCAGCCACCCTCGTGGATGAACAGCTCGTGCTCCCACACCTGGTGGTAGTGCTCCTCGAGCATCAGGCGGGTGGCGGTGGCGAGGGCGGCCTGGTGTGGCGTGATGGCGGGCGGGGCGACCTTGCGCAGGGCGGCGATGCGCTCGATCACGAGCTGGGAGTCGGCGAGGGCCTCGCCGTCGATCACGGCCCACGGGCACTTGCCCTTGGGGCCCTTGCCCGGGTTGTTCTCCACGCGCAGCTCGTGCTCGATGCCGTGGATGCGCAGCCACGTGACGAGCTTGAGGCCGAACGGCGAGACCGTGGGGACGGGAACACCCCACGCGGTACCAAACGAGTAGACGAGGATGGGGGCGCTCATGGGACCGACTTGGGCCACAGCTCGGCGTGCCGGAGGATGGTGCTGTTCTCTGGCACGCGGCGCAAGAAGCTCTCGCGCGCATCGGCTGCGCCGACCCGCTCGGCGCGCTCGAGCAGGTTGTCGCGCGCGGCCTCGATGGCCGCGATCGCCTCGGCCGCCCGCCCGCAGCCCCACAGCGCCTCGGCGTAGGCCAGGCGCGTGAGCGACTCGCCCTCGAGCACGAGCTCGAGGCCCTCGAGCTGGGTGAGCGCCTGCTCGGCGTACACCAGGGCGTCGTCCGGCCGGTCGACCGACAAGAGCACCTGGGCGAGGGTGGCGAGCGCGACGATCTTCGAGCCCGACTCGCGCTCGAGCAGCTCGACTCCGCGCCGCGCGTGCAGCTCGGCCTCGAGCGGATCGCCCTCCTGCAGCGCGATGCGGCCGAGGAAGGCGTGGGTGAGGCCCTGCATGCGCCGGTTGTCGTGGGCCTGGAACGCCTTGAGGGCGCCCAGCTCGAGCGCGCGCCCCTCCTGGGTGCGCCCGGCCTCGGCCAGCCGCCGGCCGAGGTTGTGCTTGGCGACGGCGTTGAGGTGGTGCAGCCCCACGCCCTCGGTGGTGCGGATGGTGTCCATGAGCAGCTGCTCGCCGCGCGCGAGCATGCCGAGCTCGAGGCACATGAAGCCGGCGCCCGCGCGGTGCTCCCACGCGGTGCGCAGGCTGCCCGCCGACTCGAATTCGCGCGCGGCGGCCTCCATCTCGTAGAGCGCGCCGGCGAGCTCCCCCGTGCACATGCCCCGCAGGCCGCGGGCGGAGTGGTAGGGGCCGCGGGCGTCGGGGTTGCGATCGGCGAGCGACTGGAGGGCGCGCTCGACCGAGTCGAGCAGGTCGACTGCCGTCTGCCCGTGGCCGCCCGCGGCCAGCGGCAGCGCGGCGCGGATGAGGCCGGTCAGCTCCACGCCGCCGCCCGACAGGCCGGGGTCGACGTCGTCGAGGCGCGCGATGACCCGGAGCACGCGGTCGTGATCGCCGGCACGGGCGCTGGCGAGGCTGGCCTCGCCGGCGGCGGCCAGCCAGCGCGCCGAGCCCTCGGGCAGGTGCTCCATGGCCCGCACCGCGAAGCGCGAGGCCTCGGCGTGGCGACCGGTGCACGCCTCGGTCTCGGCGCGCAGCAGCTCCAGGCTGCCCTGCACCTCGTCGCCCTCGCTGCAGCAATCGAGCGCGCGCTGGGTGATCTCGCGGACGGCCTCGAACTCGTTGCGCACGAACGCCTGGCGCCCGGCCTCGGCGTAGAAGCGCGCGGCCTCGGCCAGCTCGCCGCCCAGCCGGAAGTGCTCGGCGAGGATGTAGCTGTTGGTCTCGCCGCGCTCGGAGAGCCAGCGTGCGACCGAGCGATGGGCCGCGCGCATGTCCTCCTCGGTGAGCATGCCGTAGGCGGCGTCGCGCACCGACAGGTGGTGGAACTCGTACTCCTCCTCGCCCGGGTAGCGCGACGAGGGGCGGCGCACCACCACCTCTTGATCGACGAGCTCGTCGAGCCACTCGCGCACCACGGCCGCGCTCGAGCCCCGCTGGCGCAGCGCCACCACGCCGTCGAGCCAGAACACCGGCCCGAACACGCTGGCGGCCCGCAGGATCTGCCGCGCGTCGAAGCCCAGGCTCTGCAGGCGGGCGTGGATGAGGGCCGCGATGGTGTCCTCGAGCTCGGCGTCGCCGCGCTGCCCCACCGCGCGCGCGAGCTCCTCGAGCAGCAGCGGGTTGCCGCCGGCGCGATCGATGAGGCGCTGCACGAGGTCGGGGGCCACGCCCCCGTCGAGCACCTGCCGCAGGAACGCCTCGCAGTCGGCGGCCGACAGGCGCTCGAGCTGCACGCGGGTGACCATGCTGGCGCCCTCGAGCGACGACCAGGGCGAGGCCCCGGGGCGCGCCAGCACCAGCAGCATGAGCGCCCCGGTGGCGGCCGAGCCGAGCACCTGATCGAAGTAGCGCAGCGTGGCGAGGTCGCCCCACTGGCAGTCGTCGAGCACCACCACGAGCGGGCGCTTGGCGCTGACCACCGAGACGAGGTCTTCCCAGGCGCGACGCGTCTGCTCGGCCATGAAGGGGGGGTCGCCCCGCGCCACCCGCAGCTCGATGCAGAAGTCGGAGGGGTAGGGCGTGCGGCTGAGCTCGCCGACGAACGCCTCGACCCGCTTGAGCTGCGCCCCCTGGAAGTACTCCGACAGGCAGCGGTGGAGCTTGGCCTGGCGGATGGCCATGGTCTCGCCCTCGGCGATGCCGGCCATGGCGTGCACGAGCTGGGCGAGCAGCGAGAACGGCGAGCCCGAGCTCACCGGATCGCCGCGGGCAATCCACACCGCAGGGGGCGAGCTGCCCGTCTCGAGCCCGCTCAATAGCTCCTGCGCGAGCCTCGACTTGCCCATGCCCGCCTCGCCCTGCAAGAGCACGGCGCGGGGGGAGCGAGAGGCCACCGCGTCGAGGTAGGTCAGCAGCAGGCGATCGACCTCGCCGCTGCGGCCCACCCACGGGCTCGGGCGCCCCAAGAGCAGGCGCCCCGCGGCCAGCTCGCGGCGCGGGCGGAGCAGCCGGCACACGGTGTCGCCGCGCTCCACGTCGAAGCGGACGTCGAAGAGGTTGGCGGTGCGCGGATCGATGAGGATGGGGCGCTCCTCGCTGACGTCGGGCGGCGCCGCCTCGGCCTCGAGCAGGCGCTCGGCGGCCACGACCAGGCTCGCCTGGGTCTGCGGGGGGATCTGGCCCAGCACGAGCGCGATGGCGGCGGTGGGGCACACGCGGCGCACCTCGAGCGCGCACAGGGCGGTGCGCAGGGTGTGATCGCCCTCGGAGATGCGGCTCTCGAGCGTGATGACCAGGCCGAATAGATCGAGCGTGCGCTGGGTGGCGCCGAACTTGGACAGCACCTCGCCGATGGCCTCGCGCGCCGGGGCGGCCCGCGGGTCGAGCTTGACGCGGATGATGCCGACGAGCTGACGCTCGTGGGCCGACAGCACCGAGGAGTCGTCGGGGGCGAGCTGAGAGACGAGCGCCTGCAGGTGCGAGGCCACCACTCCGCCGTGCGCCGGCCGCAGGCTGCGATCGGTGGAGAGCATGCGGCGCAGCAGCTCGTCGAGCTCGTTGGGCACCGACAGGCCGAGGGTGGTGCCGTCGACGGTCTCCGTGCTCTTCTCCACCACGGTGGCGGTGGGCAGGTCCTCGCTGCCCTGCAGGCTGTCGCGCGTCTCGGTGCTCGACAGGCAGCGGGTGAGCAGCAGGCCCAGCGAGTACACGTCGGCGCGCGCGTCGATGTGGGAGCGCTCGAGGTGCAGCTCGGGGGCCATGTAGCCCGGCGTGCCGCCGCGCACGAGCACGAATTGCGTGAATTGGGCGATGCCGAAGTCGGCGATCTTGGCCTGGTCGACGTTGCCGTCGGGCAGGAGGATGTTGCTCGGCTTGATGTCGCGGTGGATCACGCCCACGCGGTGGGCCGCGGCCAGGCCCTCGGCCACGCGCAGGCCAAGGCGCAGGGTCTGGGCCACGGTCAGCGGCTCGCGGCGCAGCTTGGTCTTGAGGTCCTCGCCCTCGATCCACTCCATGGCCAGGTACGGCGCGCCGGTGTTGGTGCGGCCGTGCAGCACGTACTTGACGATGGAGGGGTGGCGCAGGTTGGCGAGCAGCTCGGCCTCGCGCTGGAAGCTGTCGAGGAGCTGCTGGGTGTCGAGCGAGGTGCGCGGCTCGGAGGGGCCGAGCGACAGCCCGCTCGAGGTGCCCTCGGTGTCACGGATGACCTTGAGCGCGATCGGGCGGCGACCGTCGAGCAGATCGACGGCTCGGTACACGCTGCCCATGCCGCCGGAGTCGACGAGCTCCACCACTTCGAAGCGGCCAGCCACGACCGTGCCCGGCAGGAGGGCCGCTCCGAGCATGGCCGGGTCTGTGAGTCGCTTGTCTCGCACGTCGCGGCGCCTGGCTCGACGCAGGGATTTCAGCGCGAGTGTACCAACGGCACCGTAGACGTGCGGTCGGGTCCGAGCGGGTCCCTCGTGTGTCCCATTTCGGTGTCGTGCATTTCCGCATCGAGGGGAGTGACTGTCCGGTGATCCCGGACACATCGCACGCCTCGAATCGAGCCTCGCGCGTGGGCCGCGAGCGCGGGCCGTGTGATCGAACGATCACGGGTTTCTCCCGTACACGCCGTGGCGGCGCTGCTGGGTCGTGCCTGCGTGTCCGCCCGATGGTGCCACGCAGCCACGAACGAGGCTCGCGCTCATCGATGGGCGCTTGGGTCGAGGGCCGTAGGGGTGAGCCGTGGGGCGGGCGCGAGGAGGCGCTCGCGCCGGTCGATGCGGCCGCGCGGGCTGCCGGCGTGGCGGGCCGCGGCCGCGGGCGACCGTGCGGCGGTGCTCCACGCCTGGCCCGCGCCATGCTCGACCGTGTCGATGATCTAGCCAAACGGATGATGCGTGAGCAGGCCGACGCGCACACCGAAGTGTCGTACGCGGCGCGAGCGGACGCATGGCGCGAGCGGACGCATGGCGCGAGCGGACGCATGGCGCGAGCGATCGCATGGCGCGAGCGGACGCCCGGCGCCTGGGAGGGGTCGCGCCGCGGCGGAGCGGGAGGGGGCTCCGCCGCGGCGCTGTGGGAGGGTCGACGCCCCGGGATCCCTTGCTCTCGTGGCAATGGAGTGGATCCGTGACGCCGCAGGATCCGGTAGGAGCAAGGTCGGGACCACCGTGCGTCGGCAGCAATCGGCAAGGATTTCAAGGCGAGCGAACGCCGCTCACCGCCAGCGCAGTGACGATCGGCACCTCCCGCTGCCAGCGGCTGGCTACGGCGGTGGCCGGTGGGGCTTGGTCCGCACGGCGAGGGCCACCGCGATCTCGGCGGCCACGCGGGCGTCGTCCTTCACGAGCGCGATGTTGGCGTGCAGGCTCCGATCGCCAGTGAGCGCGGCGACGCGCGCGAGCAAGAACGGGGTCACGGCCTTGCCCGTCACGCCCTGGGCCTCGGCCTCGACGAGCGCCGCCGCGATCGCGCCGTCGATCTCGGCCCGATCCATGGCGTGCTCGGCGGGGATGGGGTTGGCCACGAGCACGCCGGTGCGCAGGTGAAGGCCCCAGTGCGCGTCGAGCAGCGCCGCGACCTCGGCGGCCGTGTCCAGGCGCAGCGGCACCGGGCAGCCGCTCTGCCGGGTGTAGAACGCCGGCAGCTCGTCGCAGCCCAGGCCCACCACGGGCACGCCGAAGGTCTCGAGCACCTCGAGCGTGCGGGGGATGTCGAGGATGGCCTTGCAGCCCGCGCTCACCACCGCCACGGGCGTGCGGGCCAGCTCGGTGAGATCGGTCGAGACGTCCATGGTCACGTGCCCGCCGCGGTGCACCCCGCCGATGCCCCCGGTGGCGAACACCCGCACGCCGGCCCAGGCCGCGCACAGCATGGTGGCCGACACCGTGGTGCCGCCGCGCCAGCCCTGGGTGAGCGCCGCTGCGAGGTCGCGGCGGCCGAGCTTGCGAGCGGTGCGATCGCGGGCCAGCGCCTCGAGCTCGTCGGCCCCGAGGCCCACGCGGAGCTTGCCCTCCTGCACGGCGATGGTGGCCGGCACGGCCCCGTGCTCGCGCACCACGGCCTCCACCGCCCGTGCGGTCTCGGCGTTGGCCGGCCACGGCATGCCGTGGGCGATGATGGTGGACTCGAGCGCGACCACGGGGCGCCCCGCCGCGAGGGCGTCGGCGACCTCGGGCGCGATCGCGAGCAGGGCCGAGGGGACGGGGGTGTCGTGCATGCGGGGTCGGGGCTCGCCAACGTGGCGTCCCGGTGCATCGGGGCCGCCCGCGAGCGCCGGCACACTGTACGATGCCCCGGCATGGCATCGAAGCTCGGAACCACCTTGTGCATCGGCGGGCTCGCGCTCGCCACCGGCTGGGATCCCGCGGCGGCCCGCGCCCGCGCGCTCGGCCCGATCGCGGCCGACCCGGCGGCGGCCCCCGTGAAGGCGCCGCGGCTCGAGATCACCGCGGTGGTGGTGGCCGAGGCCGAGGACGGCCACGGCGGGCGCGTGGCGGCCCCGCTGGCCGCGCGCGCGCTCGACCTGCACGCCGAGTCGTGGCCCGGCCGCGCGCTCGACCCGGTGCTGGCGGTCGGCGAGCTGCGCCTGCGGCACTACTCGTTCCCCGCCAAGGGCGTGATGCGCTTCGTGGTGGACGACGTGGCGCGGCTGCGCGATGGCGTGGAGGTGAGCGTGCAGTGGGGCGATGACGCGGCCTCCCGCCTGGTGGTGACGCGCTCGCTGGAGGTGCCGCGATGAGCCGCCGCGCGCTGGTGATGCTCGTGGGGCTCGCGGCCGCGTGCGCCGACGATGCGCCGGTGCCGGCCGACACCGACACCGACGCGACCGGCACGGCCGGCACCAACGACGGGCCGGGCACGCTCGACGACGAGTCGGCCGGGGCCTGCGACGCGCCGTTCGAGCTGGCGTGCCCCGCCGACCAGAGCGTGGCGTGCGAGGGCCCCCAGACGCCGGTCACGGTGCAGGCCCCCGTCGCCGCGTGCGACGGGTGGTCGGTCACGGGGCAGGCCCCCGCGTCGCTGCCCCCCGGCGAGCACGCGGTGGAGTTCGGGCTCGAGGGCGACGGCATGACCGCGAGCTGCACCACGCAGGTCACGGTGACCGACGGCGATCCGCCGTTCATCGACTGCCCCGACGCCGGCATGGTGCTGCGCCCGTCGCCCGACGTCGACGTGGCCCCGCCCGCCGCCAGTGCCGACGACCTGTGCTGGGACGCGGTGGAGATCGCGGCCGATCCCCCCGTGCTCGGCCCGGGGGTCACCAGCGTGCAGTACACGGCCACCGACGGCAGCGGCAACGCGGCCACGTGCACGACCGACCTCGAGCTCGTCGACGTGTTCGCCGTGGAGGGCATGCGCATCATCGCCGGGCAGCTCACCGACGCGGGGCAGACCGAGATCACGCTGGCGTGGGAGCCGAGCCCCTCCGCGGTGGCCACGGGCTACCGCGTGGAGACGGCGCCCGAGCCCGACGGGCCGTGGGCCGCCGTGGGCACGGTGGGCGCCGGCGAGCAGCTCTTCACCCACGCCCTCACCGATCCCGCGGCGTGGTTTCGCGTGGTGACCGAGTCGCCCCTGGGCGACGGCGGGGCCACGGCGCCGCGCCGGGCGTTCACCGTGCAGGACGAGCTCTACGACCTGCGCAACGTGCCGGTGCCCGGGATCCCGTTCGACACCACGCTCTACGGCGTGGTGCGGCACCCCGTGGCGCTGGGCGAGGGGCCGTTCCCGCTGGTGCTGGTGCTGCACGGCAACCACGGCAACTGCCGCAGCCCGTCCGATCCCAACGACGACTTCTGCTCCACGAGCATCGACCACGAGTGCGCGTTCGCGGGGCAGCTGACCGCGCCCAACGCCGAGGGCTACGACTACATGCTCGACACCCTGGCCGCGCAGGGCTACGTGACGGTGAGCATCAGCGGCAACGCGATGAACTGCCGCGACGACTTCATCTTCGAGCGCGCCCAGCTCATCGTGGAGCACCTGCGGCGCTGGTCCGACTGGC
>WBZL01002234.1_pt1 | contig 19052 bp, 13 predicted proteins | sample 5204291 | NCBI WGS metagenome assembly WBZL01 (sample SAMN12344345, study PRJNA552823) | activated sludge metagenome | biome: Activated sludge suspended growth; feature: Nitrification reactor; material: Wastewater; isolation source: activated sludge from nitrification reactor of wastewater...
GGTGCGGTGGCGTTGACCGAACTTGCCAGTAGCTGAGCTCGCACGAACAAAGCCAGCAAGAAGGTTCTTCTCATCTACATGCAGTTTGCCAGAAATTGACAAAAGTCAAAACCATTTGTAACTGCTCAGGCTTAGAGAAAAAGCTCTCCGAAAAAAAGGATGAAATGGGGATGTACATCCCCATTTCATCCTTTTTTTCGGGCCAATCTCCTGGCTGAGTAGTTACAACCATTTCATCGAACCGACAGTTGATTCCGGTAGCATCAAGTTCAAGAGACGATACTCTTATCGTCTCTTTTTGATTCCGTCTTGACATATCCTCTTTCACTAATATAATTAGTTAAAACTAATGGTATTAGCAAAATGAAAAAATCCTTTATCGCCCCTCGCAAACAACGCCACCGTGAAGCCACCATCCAATCCATTCTGGATACCGCCCGCGCCATCATGCGCGCAGAGGGGGTCGCCGCCCTCTCCCTGCACGAACTCGCCCGTCGCATGGACATGCGTGCCCCGTCGCTCTACAACTACTTCTCCAGCAAACGAGACATCTACGACGCGCTCTTCCGTCTCGGCTTCACCATGTACGATGCTCACCTTCAAGAGCGCCTGCAAGCCTCCACCGGCGTTCAGGACGAACTTCGCATCGCGCTTGAAAGCTACATGTCATTTGCGCTTGCAAACCCCGAACTCTACCAATTATGTTTCGAGCGCCCTGTCCCGGGTTTTATTCCTTCGCAGGAAAGTCTCGACCTGAGTTTTGGCATTCTCCACAAATCCTACGCCCGCGTTGCCCAATTTAAACAACAATTGGACACCCCCCTTACCGCCGAACAACTTACGGACATGGTCATTGCCGTCGCCCACGGCCTGACCGCCCTGCATCTCGCCAACGAGCCGCACCTCCCTATGGGGCAGGGGCGTTTCGGTGCTCTGATCCCTACCCTTGTTGCTGTATTTGAAAAATCCATGCCCATCAAAGGAGAAACCAAATGACCACCGTCCTTTCCCCCTCAACCAATGCCCACGCCGATGCCATTGCCCGGACCCATGCAGAGGAGGCCCATCATCTCCTGACCGAAGCCTTTAACCGCTTCATCACCCTAATCGAATCCCTCTCTGCCGAAGATTGGTCCAGACCTACCGCCTGTACCGTGTGGGATGTACATGACATGGTGGCGCATCAGGCGGGTGGATACGCCAGTGGGACCAGTTACCGCGAAATGTTCCGTCAGTACAGCCAGCAACCCAAGAAGGGACAACTCCCCGAAGATGTTGTCAATGAGTTACAAGTAGGCGAACGCAAAGGGAAATCCCATGCCGAACTTATTGCCGAATTGAAACGTGTAGGCCCTCCGGCCATCCAGAACTGGGCGTACGGCTTCCGTGCCATCAAGTGGGTGGGCATCCCCCATCCTGTGGCGGGTTTCCTTTCGATACGCCATCTCATGTGGGTCATCCACAGCCGCGACACCTGGATGCACCGCCTCGACATCTGCCGTGCCACAGGCCGCCCCTTCGAACAGACACCCGCACACGATGGGCGCATTGTCGAACTTGTCGTCCATGACACGGCCAAAAAGCTGAACAGGAAATTGAACGGGCAAGCCTTTACCCTCAACTTGAGGGGCATTGCAGGCGGCAGATGGTCAATCGGTCTTGGCAATCCTGTAGCCGAAATGGACATGGACGCACTGGATTTCAACATCTTCGTTTCGGGTCGTTTCTCCTTTGAAGAAGGCATGACGCGCGCCAACATCTCAGGAAATCGTACCCTGGTCGAGAACGCATTCCGGGATTCTTTGGTGCTTTTTTGATGGCACAGCCGCATGCACATCACAAAAATAAATAAAAAGAGAGACGGCCACAAAACCGTCTCTCTTTTTATTTTCACGTTTCACGCGTCACGCCTCATTCTTCATACCCATTCGGATGTTTGACATGCCACGCCCACGCCATCTCGATGATTTGGCGCAGGTCGGGGTAACGCGGTTCCCAGCCGAGTTCTTCCATGATCTTGTCACTGCTGGCGATCAGGGTCGCGGGGTCGCCAGGGCGGCGGGGGCCGACGACCGCGGGGATGGCGTGCCCGGTCACTTTACGGGCGGTTTCGATCACTTCCTGCACGCTGAACCCCTGCCCGTTGCCGAGGTTGTAGGTGCGGCTTCCCTGATCGAGGGCGCGCAACGCGAGGATGTGGGCACTCGCCAGGTCCAGGACGTGGATGTAATCGCGGACACACGTCCCGTCCGGGGTGGGGTAATCGTCCCCAAACATGGTGATTTTTTCGCGCTGGCCAAGGGCGACCTGGAGAACGAGCGGGATCAGGTGGGTTTCGGGGTCGTGCATTTCGCCCAAATCTTCGTGGGCCGCGCCGCACGCGTTGAAGTAGCGCAGGGCGGCGTATCGGAAGCCGTAAATCCGATCCATCCAGTACAAAAAGCGTTCGATGATGAATTTCGATTCCCCATACGGACTGCCGGGTACGATCCGTTCGCTGGCCTCGATGGGCATTTTTTCGGGGTCGTCGAACAGGTTGGCGGTGGAGGAGAGGATGAAGCGCCGAACCCCGTGTTCGACCGCGCTCTCGATCAGGTTGAGGGCGTTGCGGACGTTGTCGGACAGGTAGAGGAAGGGTTTGTCCATCGATTCGCCGACGAGGGTGTTCGAGGCGAAGTGCATGATGCCATCGGGTTGGTGCGCGGCGAGGGCGGCGTCAATGGCGGCGCGGTCTTTCAGGTCGCCGAGGATGAATTCCGCTCTGGGGTGGACGGCGGCGCGGTGCCCCTGCTGGAGGTTGTCAAACACAACGACGGAGTCACCCGCCCGGATTAGTTCGGAAACGACGGTACTGCCGATGTATCCGGCCCCGCCTGTAACAAATACTTTCATGGTTTCACCTTTGGTTGAGAGATTTGATCCACGAAGTTCACAAAGCAACTCTCAAATTTGGTTCAATCTTGTAGATTGAACCAAATTAAATTAATTTCGCGGATCATAATGAGGGTTTTGAGACGCACGCTATTAAAAGCGATTTTACCCCCTTTGGATTTCCCCCATAACTCCCGATTTTTCTGGCCTGGCGGCAAATCGCCCAAATGGGGCCGTTGTTCGGGGTAATTCTGTCTCGTATTCCGTATTTCGTATTCCGTAAGGTCAAAATACGGAATACGAAATACGGAATACGCTTTAGTAAAACCTTTTCTCCCCTAATCTCACCGGATCACCAACGGCAAATACACCACATTCCCGAGGCCCGGTTCCACGCCCAGACTGAGCGCCCACTCGTCGAAAGTCATCCCGGCGTAATCTTGCAGGTTGTCCGTGGCGAGCAGGCGGGCGTTGATCTCGTCCGCGAGGGCGGGACTGGCCTCGGACGCGATCCGTTGCCAGATGTCTGCCGCATCACTCATCATGAACGTGTCTATCATCACTTCTGACCCCTGCCCGGAGACGAGCGCATCCAGCCCCGGCATCAGGTTGTCCAGGGTACGGTAGGCGTCCCATAGGAGCACGGGATCGGCGGTCAGAATCGTCCAGAGTTCGTGATCGTGTTCGGCGTAGAGAAAGGCGAAGGTGTTGCCTTCGGGGGTGGCTTGAAAAAGGGCGGTTAATTGTGCGAATACGTCCCCGTTCGAGGGGGCAAACCGCGCGAGGGCGGGGGTTTCCAGCGTTTGGAACATGACATATTCCGAGCAACTATTCAACCCATAAAACAGACACAAGCACCCCCCTTTGTACAACGGCGCGACCTGGGTCGTCTCCGAGACTGCGGCCCCCACCTCGCGCGTCTCCCGCCGGAACGCGTGGACGATCTGACTCCCGCCTGTTCCCGCTTCCAGCCATGCCAATCGCTCCCGCATGGAAAACGCGAGCGAGAGCGAGGAACGCGCCGCGGTCGTGGGGGGGGAAACAATTTCCGCCGTCCAGATGCCTAAGTTGTTCTCCGCGCTGAGGAGGTGAACGCTGTTATCTGCCCCAAGATAGGCAATGGAGGGGGTCGTCAACTGGCCCGTCCGGTGAACGAGCGCGAGGTCTTCGATGTTGGCGGCGTCGCCCGCGCTCCACTTGGTCCACAATCTGCCGAATTCGCTCGCATAATAAATCTCGTTGGTGGCGGGGTCGTCAAAGGCGAGGGACATCCGGTCATTGGACACGAGGGTGTTGGTTCCATCTGCGAAGCCCATCCGCGTTTCGACCGCCATCGCGATGTGGGTGGGCTGAACCTCCCCCAAAATGAGGGCGTGACTCCAGGTGCCGTTCAGAATCGTGTACATGTAGATATTGCCATTGACCGCGTAGGCGACCGCCACTTCCCCGTTTCCCAACAATCCCGCCGCGAGGGGGAGGTTCACCTCCTCATTGATGATCTGCCACAGAAGATCAAACGTCCAGTTCCCATCTGTCCCGCGCCGGGCGTGGGCCAGGTACAAAGCATCGTTTTCGGTCACGGTGTACACGAGATGCACAACGTTGCCATGATCGGGCAGGAGCAGGAAAATTTCCGGCCCCACGGTTTGGGCGAGGGGGAGGGAAATGACATCTTCGGCCACCCATTCGCCATTCACTGCGAAGGTGTGGACGAGGGTGCGGCGTTCGGGTTGGTAAAAGGCCAGGTGCGGAACCCGTTCGGCATCGTAGGCCACCGGAACTGTGCTGACTTGCGCGGGCAGGGGTTCCTGGGCGGACACGGCCCAGGTTTGACCATTCCACCAGGCAAACGCCGCCGCGCTGGGGGCGTGAAACCCGAGCGCGGGCACGTCCCCATTCAAAGCCAGCATCGGGGAGGCGTTCGCGGCGGGGGGTTGGGCGGTGGTTTCGACCCAGGCGGGTGTGCGCCAGGCCATTTTCAGATCAAAGTAGGTGAAATCCTGATAAGCGATGACCGGGGTGTTGGCGTCCAGCAAAGCCAGAGCCAACGCGCCACCCGCTTCGGCTTCTTCCGTCCCATCTTCCGCCCAATTTCCCTCACTGACCCGTTGCGCGTGGGTTAAAGCATCCACGGCGGGGAAAATGCCATTTTTCCAAAACGCCAGATGGGGCACGTCCGCGTTGTCCAGGATCAGGGAAAGATTGATCACCGTATAACTGCCAAAGCCCACCGGTTCCACCGCCCAGGTATTCCCATCCAAAAAAGCGTACATGGGATAGCCCGACCCCTGACGAAAGGCCATATGCGGGCGGTTTTGACTGTCCACCGCCAACTGGTAGGGGGTTTTTCCCTCCACGCCCAAATCCGTCTCTGTCCAACCGGGGCCGGATTGCACCGCGTGACGCAAAGTGCCCTCTCTGGAATACATCAGATGGACTTTGTTGGTAGTGTCCATCGCCGCGGCGACGCCCGCGATATCCCCGCTGTCCAGGGGACCGAATAAATCTTCGGAAAGCTTTAACCAGGTGCCGTCCGACTGGCGTGCGTAATGGGACATGAGGCGATTCGGGTAGTGCAACGCGAAAACGTGAAAAGTCCCCTCGCCGGGCACTACGTCAAAGGCGTAGAGGTCATCCGGGTTGTTGGGCATGGGCACGAGTTCGGTGTGCCAGGTGGTGCCAGACAGAAAAAAGTGTTCGATGCCCACATCGGAGTACATAAAAATATGCGGTGCCCCGGCCAGGTCCAATCGCATCACCGTGACGGGAAACCGGTAAGCGTCCCGCGTCGCGACCACCTCCCCCCGCCAGGTGACACCATCCCAAAGCAGATACCGAATTTCGTAAGTCTGCCCCCACTGGCGCAAGGCCGCAACATGCACCCGCCCGAGATCATCTACCGCCACATTCGCTTCCTGCCCGGTATCGCCATAGGTTTCCAACGTCTCGACTTGCCATTCCGCGCCGGTGGGGGCGTCATTCCGTGCGGCGGAGGTGGGGTCCGCGGTGCCACGACCTAACAAGACCCATCCCACCAACAAAAGCAGAAAAAACAAAAAAAACGCAAGCCGTGCCCGTGGAAACATCCGTTTCGGAGCCGGGGATGCCGTTTGCACGGGCGCGTCCGGGGTCTCTGCGGGCGGACGGGCGGCAGGCACCGATCTCTGCATCACACCGAATGACATTGCTTTACCAAGTTTATCCATGTTGTTTACCTCATTGGTTTTTCTAAAAATCTTTAGCGTCAGGGTTGAAAGTCTCCCGAAAAAAGGATGGGGGGGATGTACATCCCCCCCATCCTTTTTTCGGGGAATCTTCTTCCTCGTCTGAGCAGTTCCAAATCTTCAACAAATCCCATTGTAAAAACCAACCGTTTCCAAAACCGTTTCCAACCCTCGAATTTCGGTACAATAACCGCTACCCATGAGTACCATTCGTCTGCTCGGCCCCTTTGAAATCTCCCCGCCCGAACATCAGCCCCTCCGCCGGAAGGATCGCGCCCTGCTCGCGTACCTGATCGTGCAGGGGCGAGCGGTCACGCGACAAACGCTGATCCCCCTCTTTTACGCCCGCGCGGAAGACCCCGCCGCCGCCCTCCGCCTCAGCCTGACGCGCCTCCGCCGCGCGGGGGGGGAGGATGTGTTGCAGACCGCGGGCCGCGCGGTGCAGTGGAATCCCCGCGCGGAGGACGTGGATTACGCGGGGTTTGCCCCCCTCCTCGCGGGGGACCTCGCCGCGCACAGTGCCGATGCTCTCGCGTCCGCCCTCGCCCTCTACCGCGGGGGATTTCTCGCCGGGTTGGCGTTGGAAGATGCCCCGGAAGCGGAATTATGGATTTTTCAGGAGCGCGCTCACCTGCACACCCTGTACGAACGCGGCGCGCTCGAACTTATCCGCCGGTGGAGCCTCGCCGAAAATTGGGAACCCGCCATCCGCCAAACACGCACACTGTTGGGGCACAGTCCCCTGCTCGAACCCGCCCACGAACGGCTGATCTGGCTCTACGCTCAAACCGGGCAAACCGAGGCCGCCCACACCCACTACGAACAATATCGCCAACTTTTACAGCGCGAAATGGGCCTCACCCCTGCCCCGGAACTTGTCCGCCTCCTGCCGGAAAAACATCCCCGCGCGGCCAGATTCTCCGAGGGGAGACCGGGCGCGCGGCCCCCGTTTGCCGGGCGGGAGGCGGAACTCCGCCAGATTCACCACCCCTGGCAGGCGGCGCAAAAAGGGCAGGGGGGCGTGCTCCTGATCGAGGGGGAAGCGGGCGCGGGCAAATCGGCGCTCGTCGCCCAGTTCATCCGTCAGTATGGGGTTTCGCCCGCGCTCACCGGGAACGGGTACGAGGCCGCACAACACCTGCCGTACACCCCGTGGATCGAACTGCTGGAACAAGCCCTCGCCCACGCCGACCCCGTGCGGACGCCCCTGCCCGTGTACATCCGCGAGGCGTTGGGGCGGTTTTTGCCAGGGTCGCAGTTGGACCACACCCCCGCGCCGCCCCCCACGGATGGCAGTGAGGCCGCGCGGATGTTTCAAGCCATTACCGATGGCCTGCTCACGCTCTTTCAGGACAAACCGCTCTTTTTATTTATGGATAATCTGCAATGGGCAGACGAGGCCAGTTTGAGCCTGTTTCATTTTGCGGCGCGACGGGCCGCGCGGGCCAGATGGCTGATCGTTGGCACCCTCCGCCCGCGCACCGGGGCCGAATCGCCCGCGCTCGGCAAAGTGCTAGAGGGGTTATCCCCCCACGCGGGGCGGCTGACCCTGTCCGGGTTGCCTTCTTCCGCCATTTCCGAATTGACCGTATCCCTGTGGCCCCATCTCCCCGCCGCAAAACGGGACCCCTGGACGGCGCGTCTGCAACAAGCCACGGGCGGGAATCCGTTTTTTGTGTGCGAACTCCTGCGCGAACTGGCCGCACGGGGGGCAGAACCCGATCATTTACCCGTCCCCGCCAGTGTGCGGGAATTGGTGCAACGTCGTCTGCAAGCCTTGCCCGCCAGTGGCCCGCAGGTGTTGGGCGCACTGGCCGTGTTGGATACCCCCGCCTCGCCCGCGCACCTGCACCGTCTCTGCGAACGGAGCGAGGGCGAGACGTTGGACGTGCTGGACGAAGGGTGGCAACGCGGCCTCCTGCGGGCGGACGAGGCCGAACGGTACGCGTTTGCCCACGATTTGGTGCGGGAGGCGGTGGTCGCCGGCATGAGTCCGGCCCGCCGCCGAAGATTCCACGCCCGCGCGGCGCTTCTTCTCGCGGAGGAAGCGGCGACACTCCCCCCGCATCAGCGCGGGGAACTGGCAGGGCGCATTCTCCAACACGCGCAGGCGGGCGATGATCCGGAACGGGTATTTGCCTGGGGGCGGGAAGCGGCATCGTACGCCACCCGGCTGAACGCGTTCGGGGATGCGCTCCGGGCGATTGAGGCGGCGTGTCAGGCGTATCCCCGTTTGCCCGATGCGGCGGTGCCCGAGACGGCGGCGCGGGAAATCCAATATCTGGAAATTTTGTTGGATCGTGCCCGGTTGTTCAGTCTGGTGGACAAACGGTTGGCCGATGAAACCGAGATGATGCAGACGATTGCGGCGTTGCTCGCTCGGCATCCTCATCCCGAAATGCAGGCGATGTACCATTTGGGCGAGGCGGCTCTGCTGGCCGGGCAGGGAAAATATGAGGAGGCCATTCCGGCGGCGCTCAATTCGTATGAACATTTTATGGATTTGGAGAACTGGTTGGGCGCGGCGTGGAGTTTACATGCGGTAGGAAGTTATAAAATCACGTTGAGCCAAAATCGGGTCGGGCGGCAAATTCTGGCAGAGGCACTGACGCTGTACCAAACGTCCGGGGATTTGACGGGGGAGGTGACGTGTTTGAGCAGTCTGGCCTGGGTGGATTTGAATCTGGGGGAGGTGCGGCACGCGCTGGAGGCGTTGACCCGCGCGCGGGAACTCACCCAACAGGCGGGGGATGCGCTGGGGCAGGCGCGGATAAGCCACACGCTGGCGGCGACGTGGAATTTTCTGTATCACACGAAACAAACGGAGGCGTACGCGCAGGAGGCGGTGGATTTGTTTCAAAAAATGGGGTTGCCCGCCAGTCGCCCGTTCATTTATTTGGCGACTTCGGCCTGGGTGGGGAAGAATTCAGCCGAAAAGGAGCTGGGCAAATTGCATCAGGCATACACGGAGGCGGTGGAACAAAACGATTTTTGGCTCCGCGGGTGGGCGGCGCAATTGTTGGGGCGGGCGGCGTTGCAGGTGGGGGATTTGACGGAGGCGGAAACGCGGTTGGAAGAGGCGGCGCGCTTGCGGCGGGATTCGGGCGAACGGGCAAATCAGGTCAGCGATCTGGCGTGGTTGGGGCGTCTGCGGCTCGCGCGGGGGGACGTGTCCGGCGCGTTAGCCCTGACCGAACGGGCGGTATCCGAGATGGCGACGTTGAAGGAAGAGGCGTGGGTGTTCGAGGCGTGGGATATTTACCGCGCCCATGCAAAGGTGTTGACCGCGCAGGGAAATCCCGTGGAGGCGGCTCGTTTTGAACAATTGGCGCAAGAGGCCGAGGCGTGGATGGCCGCGCAAGCCCCGGATGAAGAGAGCCGAGTTTGTTTTTGGGCGTGGGTGAAGCAGATGCGGTTGTTGTAGCCCTTCAGGAGGGAGGATGTTTAAGTAAGTGTCATTCCCCGCCCTCTCCTTCCCACAACTTTCGCATTTCCTCGCTCGACGCCAGCAATTCGTCCAGTGTTCCAATCCCCTCCATTTCTCCATCTTTCAACAAAATAATCTGATCCGCGCGGCGCAACACGGCCCGGCGGTGAGAGACGGCAAGCACAGCGGGGGCGCGAGGTCCGTATTCCCCGGAGTTCCCAGGAGTTCCTGTCTGGGCCGGGGAACTTGTTGGAACGTAGGGGAATTGGGGGGAATTTACATTAAACAGCCGATCCCACAAGATTTTTTCGGTACTCACGTCGAGGGCGGAGGAAAGGTCATCGAAGACGAGCAATTCCGGGTCGCGGACGAACATGCGGGCGGCGGCGGCGCGTTGGCGTTGGCCGCCGGAGAGTTTGACCCCGCGCGGGCCGACGAGGGTGTCGAGGCCATGATCGAGGGTGGGGAGGTCGTCTTCCATGACGGCGGAGAGGAGGGCGGAGTCGATGGCCCTCACCCCTACCCCCTCTCCCGCGGGGAGAGGGGAATCTTTCGCCCCTTCTCCCGTTGGGAGAAGGGGCCGGGGGATGAGGGATAGCCCCATCAGAATGTTATCCTGCAACGGTTCGGAAAACAGGCGGGGGATTTGGGGGGTGTAGGCGGAGTGCGGGGGGACGAAAAACGCGGCGGGATCAGCGACCCGTTCTTGGTTCCAGTAGATTTCCCCGTCGGCGGGCAGGAGGCCGAGGAGGGCGCGGAGGAGGGTCGTTTTGCCGGAGCCGATCCGCCCGGTGATCACGGTTAAGGTTGCAGGTTGCAGGTTGCAGGTGATTTCTCGGATGCCGCGCCCGGATTCGGGGTAGAGGTAGGTGAGGTGGCGGACTTCGAGGGACTCGAGGCGGTCCGCGGGGGTTTTGGTGGGCTGGGGGAGATCGGGGAGCGGGCCGAGGAGGTGGATGGGGTTGTGTTCGACGAGTTTGAGGGGCGGTGCGCCTTGCATGATGACAATCAGACGATCAATCGAGACGCTGACCTGCCGGTAACGGGCGAGAAAACTGCCAAACATGCCGGTGATGGTGGTCAGCCAGCCGATGTAGGAGACGAACAAGGCAAAGTCGCCGACGGTAAATTGTCCGCGGCTCATCGCGCCCGCCGCGGCGACGAGCAGGACACCCGTCCCCAGGTTGCCCATGTTGTAGGAGACGGTTTCGAGAAACTGGTTGAAGAGGGTGTCCCGCAGGGTGGCGGTGCGGCGGGCGGCGTTGAGTTTTTCCAGGTGGCGGACGACGTTTTGCTCGGCGTTGGCGACTTTGACGGAGGTGATGGCCCCGAATAATTCCCCCACCAGGCCGGTGACGTTACCGATGGATTGTTGGGTCGCGGCGCGGTAAGCGCGGATGCGTTTGGTGGCAATGTTGACGATGATGACGACCAATGCAAGCGGGAGAAAGATGGCGAAGGTAATGTACGGGTTGATCCGGGCAAGGATGACTACGCCGATGCTGAGGGCAATCGCCTGCCCGACAGGGTCAATCGTCCAACTCAGAAAGGAGGGGATGCTTTCGACATCATCCCGGAAGCGGGCGATGGCCTCGCCGGGGGAGTACGGGAGGGGCCGCGCGCCCGGTTGGTGCAGGACGTGGGAGAGCAGATTCCGCTGGAGCAGGCTGTTAACGACGAGGTGAACGGCGGTCTCCGCGAGGCTGGCGCAGATGATGACGAGGACACGGACGAAAGCGGCGGCGATGAGGAGCCAGATGAGGGCGGTGATGGGGGAGGTCGTGTTGAAAGTTGCAGGTTGAACGTTGGTAGCGAGGAGGTCGAAGACTTGTTTGACGATGAGGCCGGGGATGAGCGGGAAGAGGTAGAACATGATGCTGGCGAGGAATCCGCTCGCGAGGTAGAGGGGGAGGCGGTAGCGCGCGAGGGCGAGGATGTAGCGCCAGGTGGGGGGGCTAGTTTGTTGGTTGGGTGGTTGGGTGGTCATTTTTTTGACACGAATTACACGAATGATACGAATTTTTTGTACGCCGATTTTATGCTAACTCCTGCTCCAACCCCGTCTGCAACAATTGCGCGAATCGCGACCCCGGATCATTTACTAACGCCAGTCGCTCCCCGTACTCCACCATCCGCCCCTGTTCCAAAATCATGATCCGGTCCGCGCGTTGCACCGTGCCCAGGCGGTGGGCGATGATGATCGCGGTGCGGCCCGCGAGCAGACGGGTGATCGCCCGTTCCAGCAAGCGTTCGGTGGCGGGGTCGAGGCGGGAGGAGGCTTCATCGAGGATGATCAGGCCCGGGTCCTTGAGAAAAACGCGGGCGAACGCGAGCAGTTGCGCTTCCCCGGCAGATAGCCCTTCCCCACCCGCTTGCAGGAGTGTGTCCAATCCCTGCGGAAAGGATTCGACCCATTCGAGCAGTTCCAACTCCCGAAGGGCGAACCGAATCCGGTCATCAGAAATGTTCGGGTCAAAGAAGGTCAGGTTGTCGCGCACGCTGGCGTTGAACAACTGCACGTCCTGCGTCACCATCCCCACGCGGGCGCGCACGTCGTCGAACCGGATGTCCGGGAGGGGGAGGCCGTTCAGGGAAATGGTGCCCTGCTGGGGGTCATAAAAGCGAAAGAGCAGGCGGGTGAGGGTGGTTTTGCCGCTCCCCGTGCGTCCGAGCAAACCGAGGACTGTGTGAGGCGGAAGGGTGAAGGTGAGGGAGGAGAGAACGGCGGAGGGGGAGAAAAGGAGAGAAGGAGAAGAGGAGACTTCTTCTCCCCCTTTCTCTCCCCGACCTTCGGGGGGAGAAGGGGGGTCGGAGGGGATGAGGGAATTGGAGTCTTCATAAGAAAAACCCACGTGATCGAATTGCACTTCCATCGCCCCCGCGCCCAAAGCCTGGGTCCCGTCTTTCATCGTGGACTTTGCTTCGAGCAGTTCGTTGATCCGGCGGACGGCGGCTCCGGCTTGTTGAAGATCGTCAATCTCGCGGATGATGCTTTCGATGGGGCGGGTGAGCAGTTGGGTGTAACCGAAGATCAGGTACGCCGTCCCGAGCGTGATCGTCCCTTCCTGAAATATCCACGCGGCCAGGCCGAGCGCCACCGCACTGCCCACGGCGAACAGGACAATGGTCGAACCGAACGAAGTGGTCCCAATCAGGTCTGCTTTGAGGTCTTTGCGGAAGTAGGCTCGGGCGAGTTCGGCGAGGCGGCGCATCACGTAGGGGACGGCCCCGTTTGCGCGGATGTCTTCGGTGCCGGAGAGACGTTCTTCGATGAAGCCGAAGTACAGCGCGCGGGCTTCTTTCGCGGCGTTCCAGTACGGGATGCCGACACTGCTGATCCGGCTGAGGATGAACATTGTAACGAGCGTGAACCCGGTCAACGACGCCCCCACGCGCCAATCAATGCCGAACAGCAAAATCAACACGCCCAACATCAAAATGACGTTGCCCAAAATCCGCACCACGAACCGGGAGAAAAACTTGTTCATCGTCCCCACGTCGCCATCCACCCGTTCGATAAAGTAGCCGGGCGTGCGGGCGTTGTGGAAGGACAGGTCGAGCGCCATCGTATGCCGCGCGAGGTCCGCGCGGAGGTAGTTGGTTGCGGTCAGGCCCACGTCGGTAGCGAGATAGGTTTCAGCAATGGTGAGGGTCTGGCTCAGGATGCCGATGAGGAGAAACAGGCCCGCGACGCGTAAAAGGATCGCGGTCGGTTCCCCCGCGAGGGCCAGGTCTATGAAGTTCGCCAAAATTTGGGGCAACCACAGTTCCAGCCCAATGGCGGTCAGAAAGACCAGGGCCAGGAGGGCGACTTTTCCGGCTTGCGGGCGGAGGTAGGTGGTGAGGTAGTGGCGGTACAAAGTAGTGTTCAGTGTTCAGTATTCAGTTTTCAGTATTCAGTATTCAGTGTTCATTGGGGCAAACTGAATGCTGGTCACTGCTTAATGAATCCTGATGTAGAATGAGAAAATTCTAGCACGAGATATGGAATCATAATGCCCTAAAACTTCGATTGGTATCCTTCTACAAATTTGACCTCCGAATTACTGTGGAATATAATATGGATAGTTATCCACATAAACAGGAAAATATAAGTATGAAAACTATTCAAATGACAATAGAAGAAAATCTCCTGTCCGAAGTTGACAAAGCGATAGATGCCTTACAAACTTCCCGGTCAGCTTTTATACGTGACGCGCTACGAGAAGCCATTCAAAAATATAAAATTCGCCAAATGGAAGAACAACACCGACTTGGTTATGAAAAATTCCCCGTTCAACCCGGTGAGTTTGATATATGGCAAGAGGAACAAACCTGGGGGGATGAATGAAACGTGGGGAAGTACGTTGGTATACCTTCAAAGCGCCAGATAAAAAACGTCCGGTGCTGATTTTGACCCGAAGTTCTGTGATTGGATACTTGAATGCCGTCACAGTTGCCCCCATTACGACGACTGCTCGCAATATTAAGAGTGAGGTTTATTTGACCAAAGAAGATGGTTTATTTACAGAATGTGCGGTCAATTTAGATAACCTCCAAACAATCCCCAAAGACCAAGTGGGAGAGCTGATCACGGTGCTCAATACAGCACGAATAGAAGAAGTCAATCAGGCTATCGCATTTTCATTAGGCATCAATGCATTCTTATAATTTCACACACAAAAAAATCCTCATCACCGGCGCGACCGGGTTGATTGGCGGGGCGGTGGCGCGGCGACTGTTGGCGGACGGGCACGCTGTTCGGGTGCTTGCACGGGACCCCGCGCGGGCCGGTGATCTTCCCCGATTGGGGGCGGAAGTTGTGCGGGGGGATATTCTCGATCTGGCGTCGCTTCGCGCGGCGGTGGTGGGATGTCCGGTCGTGATTCACTGTGCGGGGGCGATCAATCTGTTCGAGGACGCACAGGTCTATCGCCGGATCAACGCGGAGGGGTCGAACAATATTTGTCAGGCGGCGTTGGAGGCGGGGGTGGAGCGGATGATTTATACGAGTACGCTGTTCGTCCACGGCGTGGCCCCCGCGACCGGGGTGGACGAGACATTCCCGATGAAACCGTGCGGAGATCCGTATGTGGATACAAAAATCGAAGGCGAGCAAATCGCCCAAACGTGGGGGGCGAAGGGGTTGCCCGTCGTGGTGGTGCGCCCCGGCGAAGTGTACGGCCCGCGCGACAATACCTGGACGGTGACGCCGTTCAACCTGTTTAAACGTAATTTGATGACCTATGCCGATGGCGGGCGTGGGTTGATCCAGCCGATTTACATTGATGATCTGGTGGAGGGGTATCTGGCCGCGCTGGAAAAGGGGCAGGTGGGTGAGGCGTATTTACTGCTCAACGCGGAGCCGGTCGAAATTCGGCACTTTTTCGGGTTTTATGCGGCGATGCTGAACAAAAAGTGGACGCCCAGTGGCCCGAAAGTGATTGGGATGACGGGGGCGGCGTTGTTTGAAAAGTTGGCAAAACTGACCGGGAAACCGCCGATCTTCACGCGGGCGCAGGTCATGTTTACGACGGTGCGCGTTTCGTACAGCGGCAAAAAAGCGGCGGAACAACTCGGATTTGTGCCGAAAACGACGTTGGAGGCGGGGATGCGTCAGACGGAGGCGTGGTTACGGAGCGAAGGGTATCTCAAGTAGCGCTACCCGGCCCATCCCAACAAAAGTACAACTGCATACCCCACCACATACACCGAAACCAACCCATAAATCACCTTTTGCGGCAGTTCGCCCACCGTAAATTGGTGAACCCGAATAAACACCACCTTCACCAAATCCCCCACCAAAAAGATCGCCACAAAGGGGAGCAAATAGCGGTCATTCCCCGCCAACAGCGCCAGGACAATGCCCCAATGCGCCAGATTATTCGTCAAAATAAAGACCATCGAAATGATCTCGCGGTACTGAATCCGATCCGCAATCCCGACCGTTAATCCTAACGCCAGAATCCCCATCACAATCGTCTGCGCGAGCCGCACCCCACTGGGAACCGCAAACCCCGCGCCGGAAAAAGCGCCCACGAGGGCGATGATCCCGATCACCTGCCCCACCCCTTTGATGAGCGTCTCCGCCCAGGCCAGGGGCGGCCAGGTGGCGAGGTACCATTTTCGCGGTGTGTTCATGGGTCAGGTATTCCGCCGCGTGATGTACGTCGCCAGATCGGCCAGCGCGCCACGTTCCGGGGAGTAGGGGAATTCTTCGAGCAGGTTCAGGCCACGTTGCACGTATTCGTCCGCTTCTTCCAAAGCCAGGGCAATGGCCCCACTCGTGCGAATCGCCTCGATCAACCGGTCCAGTTGACTGCGGTTGTGCCCGTTTCGCTCGATGACGGAGTGCATGTCCGGGTCATTGGGATGCGCGTCGAAATAGTACAACGCCGGGAGGGTGATCAATCCCTGGCGGAGGTCGCTCCCCACCGGTTTACCCACCCGGGCTTGTTCCCCAGTGAAATCCAACACGTCATCCACAATCTGAAACGCCATCCCGATCTCGTACCCGAACCGTCGCGCCATTTCCACCGTTTGGTCATCCACCGGGCTGAGCACCGCGGCGGCTTCGGAGGCGAGTTCAAACATCGAGGCGGTTTTGGCATAAATGCGGGTGTAGTAATCTTCCCGGCTGGCGATGCCTTTACTGCGAAAATATTGGGTGATCTCGCCATTGACGATGGTGGTGAGGGCTTCGGCGAACAGTTGCATAACCGTGACCGAGCCGGTGTCCGCGGCGAGTTTGGCCGCGCGGGCGAAGATAAAATCCCCGGTCAGCACGGTGGCCGCGGGGGTCCACTGGGCGTTGAGGGTGGCCGAACCCCGCCGGAGTAGTGCCCCGTCAATGAGATCATCGTGGACGAGGGTGGCGGTGTGCAGGAGTTCCACCGCCCCCGCGAGGTTCAGTAACCGATCCGGGTCCGCGCCTAGCAACCCGCCGGTGAGCAGGGCCACGGCAGGGCGCACGCGTTTGCCCCCCGCCTGGATCAGGTGATGCATCGCCGCGACCAGATCGGGGTGATTGCCCTCCGCCTGGGAGCGCATCAACATTTCGACATCTTGAAGTCGGTCTTGAACAGGGGTGAGAAAAGTAACGGTCATGATGATTATTTACCAACCAGAGCATTTAAAATATTGCCCATCTTGGCGGTGCGTTTGATGGTTGAAGTGGAAAGGTTTTGCAATTGGGCGTACAGGGACATCATGGTTTCAAAAAAGTCGAGCATTTCATTGAGTTTTTGACGGGTATGCTCATCTTCTTCTTCGGTCGCTTCCAGCGTGTCCAGGGTTTCGTGCAACATTCGCAGGGTGGGGTCCATTTCGCGGCGTTTGCGTTCGTCTAAGACCACGCGGAACATTTCCCATACATCGCCCATGGTGACGAAGTGGTCGCTTCGGTCACCAAAAACGTGCACAGTGCGGACGATGCCCCAGCTTTGCAATTCGCGCAGACCTGTACTCACGGTGGAGGCGGCGATGGCTAAGGTATCTCCAATTTCCTTGGCCGTGAGCGGTTCCGGGGAGATGAATAACAGGGCGTGAATTTGGGCCACGGTGCGGTTGATGCCCCATTTTGTGCCCATTTCGCCCCAGTGGACGATGAAATTTTTAGTCGCTTCGGTCAGTTCCATAATTTTTGGCGCAGTAGACTACCAGAGGCCAGGTGCTTTTCTGGATGATCTTGATTGAGACGTTCGAAGTCTTTTATATTTTCGGTTATTTCGGAGTTTTCCGAATTATACGAAATCGAATCCTATAAGTCAAGAATACCGGGGAAAATCCCATAAAAAAGAGCGAGCGATTCTAATCGCCCGCTCTAAAACGGTTATGCTTTGGGTTTTATGGTTCCACCGGGATTAACGGAAGAGAAACCCGAATTTTTGAAGGTGGAGGGAATTGGCATTCCCTCCACCTTCAAAAATTCGGCACTTTTCCCGCCAGAAACGGGAGAGTCGGGTTTACTCTTCGATTTCGAGTTCTTGGTGTCCGTTGGGTTCCGCACGTTTGCCGTTGGGCATTGGAACCAGACCAGGGATGGTGACTTCGGATTCTGCCACGCCGACCATTTGGAGATCAGCTTCGGCGATCCGGGCTACGGCGGCCACGCTGTCGCCGCTCCCCAGGTTCATCAACCGGACCCCGCGGGTGGCGCGTCCCGCCTGGGAAATCTCCCCCACCGTGGTGCGGATGATCACGCCCCCGGATGAAATCAGCGTGAGGTGATCGGCCTTTTGGACGACGCGGGCGGCGACAATCGTCCCCACAATATGAATCGCGTTGATGTCGATGGTTTGTACCCCTTGCGTCGCCCGACTTCGCGCGGTGTATTCTTCCAGCGGGGTGCGTTTCCCGTAGCCTTTGGTGGTGATGACCAGCAAATCTCCATCGGGTTCGACCACTTCCATGCTGGTGACGCGGTCGCCTTTTTTGAGTTTAATGCCCGTAACGCCCGTGGCGGCGCGGCCCATGGAGCGCACGTCGTTTTCGTCAAAGCGCAAGGCAAGCCCTTGTTCGGTGACAACCATGATATCGTCGCTCCCGTGTGTAAGGCGTGCCCAGCCCAATTCGTCGCCTTCGTTCAAGCCCATCGCAATCAAGCCAGAGGGCCGCACGGATTCAAAATGGAAGAGATCAACCCGTTTAATGACCCCTTTGCGGGTCATCATGGTGCAGTAGTTGCTCTGTCCGAAATCTGCGACGGCGACAGCGGCGGTGATCGTTTCGCCCAACTCCATCGCGAGGACGTTGAAGATCGAGACGCCGATGGCGGTGCGACTGGCGTCAGGGATATTGTAGGCTTTTTCGGAGTAAACTTTGCCTTTATTGGAGAAGAATAGAATGGTTTGCAGAGAGCGGGCGGGCAGGAGAATCAGGACTTCATCTTCTTCTTTGGTCGTGTGCCCGATCACCCCACGCCCCCCGCGGGCCTGGGCACGATAAGTGGCGGCCGCGACTCGTTTGATGTATCCCCGTTGGGTCAGGCTGATCAAGACCGATTCGTCTTTGACGAGGTCTTCTTCCCGTAAATCGCCCGTGGCCCCTGCGACGATGAGCGTCCGGCGATCATCCCCGTATTTGATCGTTAATTCATCCAGATCATCTTTGATCAGCCCTAAAATTTTGGCCGGATTGGCGAGCAAATCTTCCAAGTGGGCGATGCGGTCCATGATTTGGCGGTGTTCATCTTCGATCTTCTGGCGTTCGAGCGCGGCCAAACGGCGAAGTTGCATGTCCAAAATGGCTTGAGATTGGAGATCGCTCAGGTTGAAGCGGTCCATCAGCCGTTCTTTGGCGTCTTCGGCACTGGGGGATTCACGAATGGTTTTGATGACCGCATCCAGGTTGGAGAGTGCGATCAACAGACCGTCCAAAATGTGGGCGCGGGCGCGGGCTTTATCGAGTTGGAACTGCGTCCGGCGGGTGATGACCTCTTTGCGGTGGTCAATGTAGAGTTGGAGGCACCGTTTGAGCGAGAGCACCCGCGGTTCCCCGTTCACCAGGGCGAGAATGTGCGCGCCGAAGGTGGATTGAAGGGGGGTGTATTT
>WBZL01002236.1_pt1 | contig 19041 bp, 13 predicted proteins | sample 5204291 | NCBI WGS metagenome assembly WBZL01 (sample SAMN12344345, study PRJNA552823) | activated sludge metagenome | biome: Activated sludge suspended growth; feature: Nitrification reactor; material: Wastewater; isolation source: activated sludge from nitrification reactor of wastewater...
GGTAACGGGAACGAAAGATGGTTGCACCGGTACAGCAGTATCGACAGTGAGCATCACAGGAGGAATAGCGACGCCAATTATTACACAAAGCCACGACACCTTGTATAGCAGTACGATAGTCGTAGGAGCAAACTATGAGTGGTATAAGAGTGGTGTGTTAGATACGGTGACAACAACGCCATACTACAAAATAGCAGTAAGCGGTAGCTATACGTTAAAAGTAGTAAATGGCTTATGTGAGTCGATGGAATCGGCAGCAATCAATGCTACGGTGACAGGCATCAAGAATAATACGAATAGCATCAAAGAGCTGTCGATATATCCAAATCCTACGGAAGGCAGATTGGTGTTAGACTTGAGCTTATTGAAAACAGCAACGGTAGGCATCAGTATCTACACACCAGAAGGCAGAGAATTGTATGTAAAAACGATAGCACAAACACGAACAGTATATGAAGAATTACAGATAGAAACATTTGCCAAAGGCATCTATATTATTAAAATCAATGTTGATGAAGAAGTGTATTACCACAAAGTGGTGAAGCAATAAAATCATCATGATAAACACAAAAAAATCTCCGGCATAAACCGGAGATTTTTTTTATTGTAGAATTGTATTAGAATGAATTCTAACTATTGAATTCTGTGAAAATATTTTGCGAATTGCATCATTGCGCCAATATTCGTCACTTTGATTTGACCACCCATAAATGCCATTGTAGGATCCATTCTGCCTAGTTCAATATCTTCGTAAACTTTGGCATCTGCTGTAATAATGCATTCAGGAGTACCGTTCAATCCAGCTTCTATTTTTGCATCACCTTTGTTGACAAACAATGTGTATTGTCCGCCTGTTTCACCAGCGATATCAAATTGGAATGTTGTTGAATAATCAGCAGCTTTTTCTTTTTTTATTCGCAATGGAATGGAAGCAATAATTTCTTTTGCAGTACTTGGATTTCCCCAACTTTTTTCATTGTTTGTGCTATTTGAATTTGAAGCTGCTGCTACTGAACTATCATTGCTATATACTTTCTTATATCGAATATCGTCGATGATTATTTTAGATAATATTTCACGCATAATTTGCGTAGTTCCACCAACAATTGTACCTACGCGCGCATCTCTATATGCACGTGCAATTGGAAAATCCTCCATGTATCCATAACCACCAAACATTTGCAAACATTTATCTACAATTTTGTTTCCAAGTTCAGTCATATATAATTTTACCATTGATGCTTCTTTCACAGGAACTTCTCCGTTTTGCATTAACCAGCAAGTATTATATGTCATTTGTTTACCAGCCTCGAGTTCAGTATATAGCTGTACAATTTCATGGCGTAAAACTTGGAATTTTTTTATTGGTCGTCCAAAAGCTTCTCGTTCATTCATGTATTTTAATGTTTCTTCCAAACAGTGGTCTCCACCGCCAATACCAATGATACCAGCCACCAATCTTTCGATTTGAAAACTCTCCATTATATAAAAAAATCCCATTCCTTCTTTTCCGATTAAATTGCTTACAGGAACTTTGACGTTGTCAAATGCTAATTCGCCAGTGTCTGATGAATGCCATCCGATTTTTTTTAATTGCGATGAAGTAAAACCAGGTGTGTCGCGTTCAACGATAATAAGACTAATGCCATTTATACCAGCATTGCTATCTGTTTTACATGCTACAACAACGAAGTCACAGAAATGACCATTAGTGATAAATGTTTTTGAACCATTGATAATATAGTGCTCACCATCTTTTTGCGCAGTTGTGCGCATTCCTTGAACATCGGAGCCACCGAAAGGTTCAGTAACAGCAATCGCGCCTACTTTTTTACCTTCGATAGATGGTCTTAAAAATTTTTCTTTTATTTCGTGGCTGCCAGCTTCCGCTAAATGATTTGTTGCCATATATTGATGCACACTTACAGCAGCACATACACCAGCATAGCCACATTTTGCTAATTCTTCGAGATAGGCACAAGTATAAAAAATATCTGCTTTTGAACCGCCGTAAGCCTCTTCGTGGTTGATGCCTAAAAATCCTTGTTCGCCTAGTTTTAAAAATAAATCGCGTGGTATTTTTTCATCTTTTTCCCATTGATCGCCATAAGGCAATATTTCTTTTTGCACAAATTGGCGAACGCTCTGTCTGAATAACTCATGTTCTTCTGTAAAATAAAGTGATTTCATTAGTTTATTTTTTTTAAATGTAGTGAAATCTTTTTTCTTTTAATTGTGAGCACAATTTTCTTTACTTATGTTATTTTCTACAACAGTAATATTTTAGGCTTTCTATTTAATGGTTACATATTTTGATAGAAAGAGTTTTGTAGTCTTATTTTTTATGATAGAAAAAATCTATATGCACATCAATAGTTCTTATTTAGACAAAATTAACACTAAGTAAAACCTTAATGACATAATTTTGTAAAGATTAAAATATACAATATGAATGATATTAATTTTAAATCAGAAGTGAAACTAGCGACAACGGTATTAAAGCCACATGCAATGCGTCTGACAAGTAATATCTATGATGCAGAAGATTTGATTCAGGAAACCATAGTACGTGCATTAGTTAATGAAGATAAATTTCAAGAAGGCACCAATATTAAAGCTTGGTTATTCACCATCATGAAAAATATTTTTATTAATGATTATAGAAAAAAATCAAAGCGAAATACAGTCATTGATACCACAGCGAATCTATATTATATAAACACCTCATCAACAATTAGCAATGCAGGAGAAAGAGCATTTGTAATGAATGATATTCGCAACGCTTTGATGAAAATTTCAAATGAACTTAGAGTGCCTTTTTTAATGCACTACAAAGGTTATAAATATCATGAAATTGCAGAACAATTAAATCTACCATTAGGTACTATTAAAAGCAGAATATTCTTTGCGCGAAAAGAATTGAAAAATCTGTTAGAAGACGATTATAAATAAAATGTAAAAAAAATTTTTTTATTAAAAATATTTCTCACATATTTGCGAGAACTATTCTATGAAAAATTTTTTACACTTAGCACTTATACTTTTTCTCTCTACTACTTGTAAAGCTCAATTGACTAAAGAGCAATATAAATTGGCTGCTGAAGTTTTATACAGAAAAACTTCATTCTTAGATCAATTAAAAATCAAACAAGAAACCTTTGCTGAATTAGCTTATCTAAAACGTACGCATCAATTAGACTCTTTTAATCTTCAAACCAAAAGTTATATTGCTAATTTAAATGATTACTACTATAAAGACTTTTATTTGTATAGTAAACTCTTAAATGAAAATGCAATCATTACAGAAGATTGTATTCAAGAAGCCAAATTGCTTCCAATAAGAAAATTACTATTTTATTGTATATATCCACAATCCGTAAAATTGCCCAATGATATTGTAGAGCAACTCGAAGAGCAAGCTACTGTTGATGAATTCTTAGGACCTTACTATGCTTTAAACAATATTTATTTTCTAAAGAAATACAATTCTCATAATTTGAGCGCTCAGCAAAAAAGTAAATTAGAAAAAACAGAACAGTTTTTTTCTAATTTATTATTTAATAAGTATGTAAAAGATAAAGAGGAATGGAACTACCATAAATTTTTATCTTTAAAGGTACTTCGTATGAATAAGTATCAGCCAGCTGAAAACATAAATATCGAACCATTAGCATACTTTATCTTAAAAGACATTTCAACTCCATTAGCGCTTGGTGAAACAGACTTGAATGATAGCAAACTAATGAATAGTATTGGCTATTATCAAACATTAGAAATGGAAGCGAATGCTTTATTGTGGATATTTTTGTTAGAAGTTGACAAAAAATAGCATTATTTTGCACACAATTATAAAAAAATGTTAAATTAGCGACTGTGTTTTGTTAAGCAATTAACAAAATAAAAAAAATAAAACCGATTAATTTATATATTATGATTAGTAAACCACGTAATTATTAACCTATGAAAAAACGATTTTTAACAAAAACGCCTAACTGGAAAAATTATTGCAGCCTATTGCTGCTTCTTTTCATGTTTGGGCTACAAAAACCATTGAGTGCACAGCAATTCCAGACAATTACTGTCACTTGGACTGGTGGTTCTGATGACGATTGCTCCGACCAAGGGCTCGGTGGCTGTAGTTCATTTACAGGTTCTCCTGACCCTAGATGGCTACTCGAAGGTAAATTAAACACAGATGCTACTTATTCACCTGTGTACTTCCGAGGCCTAGACAATGTAATGGCTGGATCACACACATGGGGAACACCACAGCAAGTATTTAGTACTACAGTTTGTGGCGCCACATTTGTAAACATCAGAGCATCAAGCTGGGAAGAAGATAATATCGCTTGCGGAAGCAACACTACTTATGACCCAGGTTGTGTGGATTTTGATGAAGACTATAGCGGTGTCCAATTATTTAATATACCAGTAGCTAACGGTGCATGGTCTAGAACTATGGCGAATGGTTATACCATCTTCGGTACTATGTCTGTTGTAAATGCAGCGGTTAGTCTTCCAGCACCTACAGTTGCTGCAGTTGATGTAGAAGTATGCTATAATGCTACTGCATCTTTATCGGTTACTTCTAATGCAAGTGTGCCTGGTAATATGTTTGCTTGGTATGACGATGCTTCATTAATGTCTCCAATTGCGTATGGTTCGCAATATACAACACCTCCTTTAACAGCGAGCACTACTTATTATGTGGCTGAGATGGATCAAGCTGGTGGTTGTATTGGTGCGGCAACAGCAATAAATGTGACTGTTCGCCCTCAATTACCAACTCCTGACGTTGATGTTTCTTTAGCTTGTTTTGATGGAGAAGCTCAAATAAGAATTAATGATTTAGGTGGCGGTGAACTTTACGATGTATCACTAAATCCAGATTTTGTTGCAATTACGTCAACAGTTCCTGCTGGAACATATTTCTTTAATTTGTCAAGTACACAACCGACAGTGTATTATGTTAGAGTAAATGACGGAGTATGTACGGGACCAGTTATTCCAGCAATAGTAGATGTTGTGGATAAACCTGAAATCGCTATTGACGATGCGGAAGCTTGTGAAGGAGATCCTTTTGTTGATTTTTTTGTACATACAACTTTAACAGGCTGGGATCCAGCAAATGATGCCAACTTAGTCATTTATGATGGCGGTTTTAACTTATTCGGTGTTCTTCCTTTTGATGGGCTCGATGCTTCCTTTTCGTTAGGTTTGTCTCCAGCAATTGCACCTGGTACATATTTATTCTATGGACAATTGTCAAATAGCTATTTTGATGACTTAGATGGCAATCCTGTTTATTGTGATGGCGATTTAGTACCATTTTATCTTACTATAAATGATACACCAGATGCACCAACCGCTGCTGTAGATACAGTATGCGTGGGTCAATCTACTTCATTGGTAGCAACTGGTGAAGATGGCGCAACATTAACTTGGTACGATGATGCTGGTTTAACACATGCAGTTCAAGTAGGTGCAGAGTATAACACACCAGCACTTTCTTCAACAACTACCTACTATGTAACAGCTAAATATGGTGAGTGCGAAAGCGAAGCTACAGCTGTGGAAGTATTCGTTAATCCTCCAGCTGAAATGCCTTACGCAGCGCAAGATTATACAATTTGTCTTGGACAAACAGTTCCTCCAGGTGAGGGTCTTCAAGCAGCTTGCGAAAATGCAGGCGGTGTTGTTCCTGTTATTACAACTGTAAGCATACCTGGCGTTGCTGGTGGCGGCGGTTTAACGATTGGACCAGATGAAGGTTATTCAGGCTCAATGACGTTTGATGCTTCAGCAATTCCTGCTGGTGCTACAATTGACAATGTGTCTATTACTTTAAATATGAGACATACTTGGGCGGCTGATGTTTATTTAAGATTAACATCACCTGCAGCTACATCTGTAGATGTAACTAACCCTGTTTGGCTAAGTACTTTAAGTAGTAATTTTGGTACAGGTAATGGTACTGTTTCAGCAACCTATACTTTTGATGATGCAGGCCCAAACACACTTACACCTGGTTTAGGTTCTACTTATGATTTCCCTGCTGGTACTTATTTCCCTTATAGCGCGTTGTCTGCGTTTAACGGCGAAGATCCTTCTGGCTCTTGGACATTAGATGTAGAAGACTTATTCGGAATTGATGCTGGTGTAATTGAAAGTGCTACTTTAAATGTATCTTATACATCAGGTAGTTCTGCAACTGCAAATATTGGAGGTACTTTACCTTCAGTTGGCTTCCCTGTTCCAATCGGACCTTCTCCAAATCCACAATCTATTACATTCGATGCTTCAGCATTACCTGCTGGCGCAGTAGTTACTAAAGTAACAGCTACTGTAGAAATGGCACATACTTGGGCTGGTGACGTATTCTTAAGCCTTACATCTCCAAGTGCTGCAACTGCTGAAATCGTTAATGATAATGGTTTAGGTAGCGATAACTATGGTACTGCTGGTACGGATGTTGTGACTTATACGTTTGACGATGCTGCAGCAGCTACTGTAAATCCAATTTCTGGTTCTGATATGGATATTCCTGCGGGATCATATAGACCAAATGAAACATTTACAGTATTCAACACAACACCAGCACAAGGTATTTGGACATTGAATATTGATGACTTATTTGGTGGAGATGGTGGCGAAATCGCTTCTGCTTCATTAGAGATTACTTACTCAGTAGATAATTTAGTTGCGGGTAACGTGCTTACATGGTGGGATTCACCAACAGGTGGTACTCAAGTAGGAACGGGTTCTCCTTTCTTACCAAACCAATATGATACATTAGCGCCAGGTGCATATACTTTCTATGCGCAATGTGATTCTGTAAGTACATGTTCAAATAGCAGAACGCCTGTAGTATTAAACGTATTACCTCAAGCGACTGCTCCTATTGTTGCTCGTTTTGATGCTGTTTGTGCTGGTTCTTCAGCTATATTAACAGTAACTAACCCAATTGGTCAAGTAGAATGGTATGCTGATGCTGCTTTATCTACATTATTACATATTGGTGCTACTTATACTACACAACCTTTAAATGCTACAACTACATTGTATGTTGTAAATAATAATGGTACTTGCTTAAGCCCTACAACAACAGTTGTAGTAACAGTAAACGAGCGTCCAGAAATGCCTGAGGCGGAAGAAGGTTTCTATGTAACATGTTGGGATGATGCAACAGTATTGTTTGCTTCTAATTCTAACGGTGATGAAATTCACTGGTACTTAGATAAAGGCGGCTTAGATGAAGTTACTGGATTCTTCGGCTTTGATGGAAATGGTGAGTTTACAACACCAGAAATCGCATCTTGGACAAGATTCTATTTCGATGCAGTTGACCCAGTTACAGGTTGCCATAGCCAAATGAACTTTGTTGATGTATATGCAACACCTGAGTTCCCGGCTCCAAGAGTTGATGACGTTACGGTTTGTGAGTCAGATGAAACAATCACACTTACGGCTCATGTTACATTCCCTCACGATTTAATTGATGATTTCTTTGATGTATTTACTTTTGCTCAAGCAATCGTACAATTCACAGATAATACAGGAACAGTAAGCGGTCCATTGACTACATTAGATTTAGCTACTGCTGCATTAGACCCATGGAATGGCGTATTTGAATCTGCCGTTTCAATTACGATTCCTAAAGTAGGTACTGGTCCTTTCGGTGAAGATTATGATTACTCTGTACCTGGTACATATGATATCGGAGCTACAGTTAACCATGTTTGGTTTAATGCCTTTACAGGTGATCCATTCTTCTGCTTGTCAGACTTTGGTACTGCTTCATTAGTTATTACGGAAACTCCAGAGGCACCAGTTGCTGAAGATGTAACCGTTTGTGAAGGTGATGATGCCGTATTAACAGCATCTTGCGATGGTGAAATCAGATGGTATAGCGATGCTGCTTTAACAGATATGATTCATGTTGGTTCTGTATTGAATGTAACAGCTCCTGCAGCTACAACATCTTACTATGCAACTTGTACTAAAGATAATTGTGAAAGCGCTGCAGAAGAAGTGGTATTGACAGTAACAGAAACGCCTGCTACACCAATTATCAATAGCAATACTCCAGTATGTGGTGAAGGTGATTTAGTATTGACTTGTACTACAGTTGCTGGCACTGGTGTTCAATACAATTGGTATGGTCCAGATGGTTCATTATTAGGAACGACTACAGATACAACATTTACAATTACAAACGTTACACCAGCTCAAAGTGGTTTATATAGTGTAACTGCATCAATTGGAAGTTGTGTTTCTGAAGCAACTTATACTACAGTAGTAATCAGAGAAAAACCAGTTGCTCCAGTATTACCTGCTGGCCCTTTATCAGTTTGCGAAAGAGGTACAGTAACATTCTGTGCATCTACTCCAGAAGCTGGTGCCGTGTATAACTGGTCAGGTCCAAACGGATTTATTTTCAATGGTAACTGTGTTACAATAACAGATGCTACTGCAGCAATGTCAGGCGAGTATGTTGTTTCTGTAACGATTGATGGTTGTACTTCAGATTCTTCTAGAGTAACACTTATCGTTAATGCTGCTCCGACAGTTGATAGCATTAGCAGTAATGCTCCATTGTGCGAGCACCAAACATTACAATTAACTACACATGTATCAGATGGTAATCCATATGCTTACCAATGGTCTGGTCCTAATGGTTGGAGTTCAACAGAACAAAATCCTTCAATTGCTGATGTAACGGAAGTTGATCACCAAGGTTTCTATACTTTAGTAGTTACAGATACATTAACAGGTTGTACTTCTAAAGTGTACAGCGAGTTAGTTGAGATCTACACATTCCCTGATAAAGTGATTGCTGATAATGATGGTCCAATTTGCGAAGGTGGCGTAATTAAATTAAATGCTACAAACGTATTTGGTGCTACATATACTTGGACAGGTCCTAACGGTTGGACAGCAACAGGTAAAAATCCTACATTGGATCCTGCAAGCCCTAGCCAAACAGGTACTTATACAGTAACAGTTACTTTACCTGGTGGTTGTGCTGACTCTGCTACTACTGATGTAATTGTTTGGGCTAATCCAATTGCTCATGCAGGTGATGATACATCAATTATTCAAGGTACAATCTTCCAATTGAATGGTACTTCTGATAATGGTCCATTACCAATATTACCTGGTATTACTTTCAACTGGACTCCTAATGAATTAGTAAATATTGATAATATTCCTAATCCATACGTTGACTTTACTGAATTACCAGTTCCTAATCCTTACGTAATGGTATTCACAATTTGGGATAAAAACGGCTGTACAGACAAGGATACAATAGAAATTACTGTAATACCTTCTCTAGACTTAATTATTCCAGATATCATTACACCAAATGGTGATGGATTGAACGACTCATGGTTTATACAGCATATCGAGAACTTGAATAATGCTCAAATACCATATACAGTTCAGATATATGCAAGAGGTGGTGCATTAGTTTACACAACAACAGCGTACGACAATAGCAATGGCTTTGACGGTACATATAAAGGTACAACCTTACCTGAAGGTGCTTACTGGTTCGTTATTGTAACGCCAAACAAAACGTATAAAGGTGCATTACACATTAAAAGATAATTAGGAATGAAGCGAATTAATAATCTAAGTAAAATCATAACAATGAAAATACATAAAATCATCAGCTTAGTAGCCTTGTTAGTCGCAGGAATCCAATTATCGGATGCACAACAGCTACCAGTGTTTAACAATTATTTTCTTAATCCGTTCTTCTATAATCCGGCCCGAGCAGGGACGGATTTAGATGGCGGACGCATAAATCTAGGATTCCAAAAACAACATGATAGACAACCTGATGGTCCTATCACAACGTATGGATCTTGGGATGGCAGAATAAAGTCAGGTAATATGGCATTAGGTGTAACTATCTATCATGACAGAACAACACCTCAATGGCAAAATACTGGAGGAAGTGTTGCTTATGCTTACCATGTTCCTTTGACAAAAAACAAAGCACATGTACTTGCAATAGGTTTACAGGCAGGAGTTAATTCTTTAGGTATAAATAACTTTACAACTAAAGATCCTGAACCATTATCTGGCAGAAGTGTGAATTTTGACTTATCTGTTGGTATCAATTACCATTGGAAAGGGTTAAATGTTGGCTTCTCTGTTCCTCAGGTTTTAGGAAACAAAGTTAGATTCAAAACTACAGATCCTCAATTTAGTCACTATACTAGAATTGAACGTCAATACATGTTCATGGTAAGCTATGATGCTAAATTAGGTAAAAAGAAAGAGTGGACTTTGTCACCATTTGCACAAATCAACTTTATTAAAAAATCATTACCTGTTTATTTAGACTTGACCTTAATGGCTCAATATAAAAAATTGGTATGGTTTGCTGTAGGTTACAAAAATGGTGGTGGTATGAAACCAACAGGTAACAGTGACAAAGGATGGATTTACTCTAATGCAGCTGGTATTCATGCAACTGCAGGTGTTGGCATTAAAGAGCTTGTAAACATAAGCTATACATTTAAAGCACCTGTCGGCAAGAAAAGCTTCAATACATCATTTGCTAACTTAGGTTCTACACACGAAATATTGTTAAGCTTTAGATTGAAACGCAAAACAGATCAAGACGAATTTGAGAAAAACAAAAAACGTACAGATGATGAAATTGCGAAAGTAAATCAGAAAACTGATGACAACGCTAAGAAAATTGACGAAGTAGATGCTAAAGTAGATTCTTTAGGAAATGCATTAACTAATGTAGAGAAAACAGCGAATGAAGCTAAATCTGCATCTGAGAAAAATACTTCTGATATCGAAAAAGTTGCTCAACGCTTAGATAATATCGTGTACAAAAAATTTGGTTCTGTTTACTTTGAAGTGGACAAAGCTGAATTGACTGACGAAGCTAAAGCAAGTATTGATGCATTTAAAGGTAAATTAGCAGAAATGAAAGGTAACTATTTCATTTACTTAGCTGGTAATGCATCTAGCGAAGGTGGTACAACTTATAATCAAGTTTTATCTGCTAAACGTTGTGATGCTGTTAAACGCTACTTAGAAGGTGTTGGTATCTCTCAAAGAGTATTGTTGTTGCCTTATGGTGAAAATTCTTGGGTAACTGAAAAACAAAGTAAAGAAGAAGATAGAGCGATGAATCGTCGTGTAGATATTTACTTAAGCGGTGAATAATCTATTGTCTTTTCAAATAAGAATGCCTCCATTATTGGAGGCATTTTTATTTTATACATTTTCATTCTTTTGAAAATTTCTATTTCCTTGTATTGGATATTTTATTTGATTTACTGTTCTATTATTGTTAGAATCGTACAGTAGTAGTGAAAAGTTTAAAATGACAAATGCTTGAATATATAAACAATTCTACACTTAAACCATAAACATTGAACTTCACTTTTGCAAAAAAAAAGTCCTGCATTTAGCAGGACTTTATACTTATTGTATTGTAGGTAATACTATTTTGTCGTTTTCACTAATTCTTTAATACGAGATGCTTTACCTTTTAATTCTCTGATGTAGAATATTTTTGCACGACGTACTTTACCAATTTTATTTACTTCGATTTTATCGATGTTTGGTGATAATAAAGGAAAAATACGTTCAACACCTACACCATTCGATATTTTACGAACTGTAAATGTTTGTGTAGCACCAGTGCCTTTACGTTGAATAACGTCACCACGGAAAATCTGAATACGCTCTTTTGAGCCTTCAATGATTTTGTAGTGTACGTTTATGTTGTCACCTGCCTTAAAATCAGGGATTTGTTTTGTTTCTGTTAGTTTTTTAGTCAATTCTTTTACCTTTTCCATGGCTGTAGATTTTAGCGTGTGCAAAGATACGTAGATTTTTATGAAATGCAATGTTATTTAATCGTTTTCTAATAAATCTGGTCGGCGCTGTTGTGTGCGTTCCAGTGCTTGTTGGTGACGCCACTCTGCAATTAGTTTGTCATTGCCGGAAAGTAGTATTTCAGGCACTTTCCAACCTTTGTAGTCTGACGGCCGTGTGTACACTGGCGGCGCCAATAAATTATCTTGAAAAGAGTCTGTTAAAGCAGAAGTTTCATCGTTTAAAACACCAGGAATTAGCCTTCCAATTGCATCGACAAGGACAGCTGCTGGTAGTTCGCCACCAGATAATACGTAGCTTCCAATAGATATTTCTTTAGTAATGACATGTTCGCGCAAACGCTCATCAATTCCTTTGTAATGACCTGCTAGTATGATGATATTTTGCTTTAAGGACAGCGAATTGACCATTTTTTGTTCTAATAGTTCACCATCAGGTGTCATAAATATGATGTCATCGTACTTGCGTTCTGCTTGCAATTTTTCAATACATGTAAGAATTGGCTCGATTGACATGACCATGCCTGCTCCACCACCAAATTGATAATCGTCGATTTGTTTATATTTCTTTTTCGAATAGTCATGAATGTTATGCAAATGTATTTCTAATAAATTCCTTTCCTTTGCACGCTGCAAAATAGAATGCGCAAAGAAGCTTTGCATTAAGTCAGGAACGGCAGAAAGTATGTCGATACGCATTTTTTGTATTCTTTTAATCAATTAATGTCCAATAATCCTTCAGGCAAACACATTTCAACGATGTGCTTTTTTCTATTTATTGATAATATAAAATCATCGTTTAAAGGAATTAAGGTTTCTCTATCTTCGAATTGTACCTTTGCTAAAAATTGAAAAGGCATTTCTATAATTTCGATGATTTTCCCGTTTTTGCCACTTGATTTATCCATGAATATGAAATTAATAAGTTCGTCGTATTCATTTCCATCTAAAATTTCTGTCAAATCATCATCTTTAGCAAAAATTTCTTTGCCTTGCAGTTTTTGGGCTTTTTCTTTAGTATCAATGTCTTCTAACAATAGAATAGCTTGTGAATTGGAATTGATATCTTTTTTGCTGATAAAATAGGGCAGCTGATTAATGAAAATGGCTTGCATATCTTCAAAGTCATTCATGTAAAATTCGTCGATATACACTTTTATATGGCCTTTAAATCCATGTGTTTTAGCAATTTTTCCAATTTTTATTAATTCCATTAATACTTGCAGTATTTGTTTGTTAAAGTTAATAACTTAAATAAAAAATCCCGACATAAAGCCGGGATTTTATACAATTTTATGTTGCTTATTCAGCTGTTTCAGTGTTAGCTTCGGTGCCAGCTTCTTCTGTATTTTCAGTAGCTGGAGTTTCCTCTGCAGGCACTTCTTTTACCTTAGCTGGTGTGTTTACAACCGCAAGATTTTTTTCTATTTTTTTAGCGTCTGCTTTTGCTTTGTGGTCTAATACCTTGCCGTCTTTTTGTGCTGCCCATTCATTGAATTTTGTTTCAACGTCTTCTGCTTTTACAACACCTAATTTAACACCACGCAATAAGTGTTTTTTGTATAAAGCACCTTTGTATGAAAGAATAGCTTTTACTGTTGTAGTAGGCTCAGCACCATTTTGTAACCATTTTACTGCTTTATCTACGTCTAAGATGATAGTTGCAGGAATAGTAGTTGGATTGTAAGTACCTACTTGCTCGATGTACTTACCGTCTCTTCTTGCACGGCTGTCTGCCGCTACAATTTTGTAGAATGGAGCACCTTTTGCACCATGTCTTTGTAATCTTAATCTTGTTGCCATATAAAAATATGTTTTAGTTTTTATTCCTGTCTTGCTAAAAAAGCATTCAGGTTTTAGTTATCCGAAAATTCGGAACGCAAATTTAGTGATTTTTTTTAATAATACTAATACTGAAAAATAATTGATTGATTACCATTTTGTAAATCAATGGAAAATAGCTCAAAATCATAATCGATTTAAATAGTTACATTTGAAATATCCACTTCTTTTGGCAGGAATTTACTTGTATCACCTTTACCGATGATGATTTCGCGAACAATTGTCGATGATATGGCTGACAATTCCGGCGAGGAGAGAATTAAGAACGTATCTAATTCAGGCATCATCATTTTATTGAGCTGAGCAATTGTCTTTTCGTATTCAAAATCGGCTGAAGAACGAATGCCACGTATAATATATTTCGCTTTTTTTTCTCTGCAATAATTGACAGTCAATCCTGTATATGATTCAACTTTTACGTTTGGCGCATTTGCAAACACTTTATTTATCCAAGCAATTCGTTGTTCTAAAGAGAAAAGATATTTTTTCTGCGTGTTGATGCCGATTGCAATGATGATTTCATCAAATAGCGGAATCGCACGATTGACGATATCGACGTGACCAATAGTGATAGGGTCGAAAGAGCCAGGGAAAATAGCAATTTTATTCATGCCATAAAAATAAGACTTTATTTCTTCTTTCTCAACCAGACATCTAATTGCATGCCTGTATCTGTTTTGCTCATTATTGGTTTGATGATAAAATCTAAAGATTTTGGTAAATAAGTACTACATACTTCATACGAATATGAAATGATTTCATAATTATTTTTTTGAGCATGTGCTTCAAATGATTTTATGCTAAATTCATACAGATGAAATGGGTCGTGCATCGGACTGATATTACATACATAATCTGAAAAAGTAATTCTATAATAGAAATTTAAAATCTTGCTAGTTAGCCAATGCGCTGATGGAACATCGATGAAAATAATACCATTGGGTTTCAACCACTTCATGGCTTTCATTATTGCAGCTGCTGGATCATAGATGTGTTCTAGAACAGCACTAAACATAATGAAATCAAATTCATTTTCTGGATAATCAACGGTTTCTATCATGCCGATTTTTAGCTTTTCTGGTGCGATTCCCATTTTATGTATCGCTCTTTCATAAAACTGTTCTGATGGTTCGAATCCGTAAGCGTCAAGGCCAATGCGTTGCATGGCAAGCATGCCTTTACCTAAACCAGCACCTACATCTAAGGCTTTCATTCCGGGTTTAATATCCATTAATTGCTTTAGATGATCCATTTCTTTTTGACAATACTTTTCATCTATTACGAAGTAGCTTTCTTTCCAATAGGATTCTGGTGGCACACCGTAATGATCTTGTATGTCAAACGGAACAGGCAGTGGATTAGAATAAATTAAATGACACTTGCTGCATTGCAGTACAGATGTTGTAATACCAACTTTATTTTTAGGATTTTTACCTTGCGATTGATTCATGCGTTTCCCCAAAACCTTATGTGTAGCCACACGCTCACCACACATGATACAATGCTCAACGGGTGTAAAATTATATCGGATATTTTTTAAAGCCATGTTGTAAATGTATTAATATTTTTTCTTTTTAGATTTTGTAATTTTGAAAGGATATAACTTTAAAGATATAAATTTCTACGTATCTATAATTTAATTTTAAACCTGCCAGTCAATCGGAGCAATGCCTTGACTTTGTAATATTTCATTCGTTTTGGAGAAATGTTTGCAGCCCAAAAAACCATTATAGGCAGAAAATGGCGAAGGGTGTGCTGCTTTTAAAATAGTGTGTTTCTTCTCATCTATTAATGTTGCTTTTTGCTGTGCATAATTTCCCCATAAAAGGAAAACAAGCCCATTTCTTTGTTCTGAAAGTTTTTGAATAACGGCGTTTGTGAAATTTTCCCAGCCTTTTTTTTGGTGCGATGCTGGTTTATTTGCCTCTACAGTAAGTATAGCATTTAATAAAAAAACGCCTTGTTCTGCCCATTTTTGGAGGCAGCCATGTGTCGGAATATTAAATCCAACATCAGCATATAATTCTTTGTAAATATTGACTAAACTCGGTGGTGGTTTAATTCCGTGTTGTACGGAAAAACATAAACCATGTGCTTGACCAGCGCCATGATATGGGTCTTGGCCAATTATAACAACCTTTACTTGTGCTAATGGTGTGGTGTTAAAAGCATTAAAAATTAGCGTTCCTGGCGGATAAATAATTTTGCCTTCTTGTTTTTCTGTATGCAAAAACTGCCGTAACTCCGTAAAGTAGGGTAGCTCAAATTCTCTTTTTAAAGCGTCTTTCCAGCTGTCTTCAATTTGAATATTTACTTCGGACATAATTTTTTAAAGTGATTTTTTGGGAAATTACTCAATTTATAGATACCTTTGCACTCCGTTGCTGAAAATTATATATTTAATGTGATTTTTGTCAACACTTGGCCGCGTAGCTCAGGGGATAGAGCAACTGCCTTCTAAGCAGTCGGTCGCACGTTCGATTCGTGCCGCGGTCACTAAAGCCACCTCATGGTGGCTTATTTTTTTTTGGTAATTTGAAGAATTTAGTATTTTACTGCCTTTTTTACTGCAAATAATTTATGGAGTTCCTATTGGAATTCCAAGATAAAAGTGGACAGTATTGAAGTGTTATGTGCTTTTCATTATTATATTTTTCATCTACATAAACGAAGCTATAATAAACTCGGAATATTTTATCTTTGTCTTACATGAAATTTAAAAACGTTCATCTAAGTTACACTACTGCTCAAAACGAAAAATTCGAGATTAATACAAGCGATTTTTCCATTATTGAAAATATTCATCTCAAAATAGAATTTATATTGGAAGAAATAGGAGATGATAAGCGGTATCTCGTGTATTTCAATGCTAAAGAAAAAATTGAGCTTCAGTACTTTTATATAAATGCTGATTTTGATTATTCAGCAAGCAATAGCATTTTTTGTAATGGTTTTCAATCATGGACAGAAACAAAATTATTTAACAAACAGGAGAAATTACAATCGCAACGCCGTGGCGTTAAAATAATTGGTGAGGCATATGGTGACGGCACCTTTTTTAATTATAAAAATAAAGTTGGCGTATTCCATAGTTGGACATATACTTATATAAAACTACCGAAGCGTAAAATATTTTTTTTAGGTTCTCTGAGTGATGCAAAATCATATACTATTTTTGAACATGATGCATCTCATAATAATATACAGATTATAAGTGACTGCAATGGTATGCAATTGGCAGCCAACACAAGCTTGAATATTATAGATGTATTTGCTTCAAATGCTTATGAATGGCAATGTTTTCAAAATTATTTTGAAGCTCAACATATTAAACCAATCCATGCAAAACCTGCAATTGGCTGGACGAGTTGGTATTATTACTATACTAAAATATCAGAGAAAGTAATAGTAGAAAATATAAAAGCTTTTGTCGATAATAAAATTCTGATTTCTATCTTTCAAATTGATGATGGTTGGCAACAAGCGGTTGGCGATTGGCTAAATATTAATCATAAGTTTCCGAACGGATTACTGCCAATAGTAGATGAGTTGCACAAACATAAAATGAAAGCAGGACTTTGGCTTGCACCTTTTGCATGCGAACATAATTCATTTATTGTAAAGGAAAAACCACATTGGATTTTGAAAGATGATAAAAATAAATTTTTAAAAATAGGTTTCAATCCGTTGTGGAGCTTTTGGTTCTATGCATTAGATGTATATAATGAGGAAGTGCGCACGTATTTGCGTACGGTTTTCAAAACTATTTTACACGAATGGAAATTTGATTTGGTAAAATTAGATTTTCTATATGGTACTGCACTTATCGCCAGAAATGGAAAATCGAGAGGCGAAATCATGCACGATGCTATGTTGTTTTTACGCGAGTGCGTTGGCGACAAAATGATATTAGGTTGCGGCGTGCCTTTGAGTGCAGCAAATGGCACTACGGAATATTGCAGAATAGGGCCTGACATACATTTAAGCTGGGATTTTTCATTGCTAAAATGGATTCGCGCGCGCGAGCGTCCATCAGTTTTAAATGCAATACACAACACTATTTCCCGAAGGCATTTGTCTGGAAAATGGTTTTGGAATGATCCTGATGTTTTTCTCTTAAGGAAAAATAAAAATAGCTTGTCATTTGAAGAGAAATATTCTTTGTTGCTGGCCAATTTATTATTCGGACATCTATTGTTTACATCAGATAATATTGCCGAATTCGACCAAGAGCAATTGTTTTGGTATAAATCTATTTTTCCATTAATGACAATTAAAGATGCACAAGTACATGAACAAGATAATTTCTATACAATAAACGTTCATGTAAAAGACAGATATTATTTAATACTGATTAATGCAAGTGATTCTTCAAAAATGTACAAACTTCCTTCTAATTTATATTTCGATAACGTAAAAGAAGACTTGCTGAAAGGCGATAAGCGGATTGAAATTCCTAAGCACACTTCGCGTTGCTTGCTTACGGTTGGCTACACACCATTTGCAATTGCCGGCAGTAAAGGCCATTTCTTTTCTGGCACGGAAATTGAAAATATCTACATTACAGGTAATAATATAGAATTGGAATGGACATCAGGACTTTTAAATGAAGTAACACTGTACATTAAAGTGCCGAGTAATTACGAGGTTATTACTATAAACAATAGTGGAAATTTTAAAAGAATTGAAAAACAAGATTTTTCTATTATTGTAGTGGAAAAACATAAACTATCATTAGGTGAACAAAATATTACAAGTAGCCAAGCTGAATAAAGCTAAATCATACTTATCAAAAGCGTGGATAATAGGCTTGTTTTTTTGTTTTTTTCTTGTTTCAAATAATACATTCGCTCGTAAAAAAACAGATCCTGTTTTAGAATTTGCCAAGGAACAAATTGCACAAAAATTCTATCAACCTGTTATTTCCACGATAAATTCCTATTTAGAATCGCATAAAAATGATACTGTTGCGCTCTATTGGAAGGCATTTTGCTTTTATAAATTGAAAAATTTTCAAGCTGCAAACGAAAACTATACCTTACTGCTCAAGCTACATCCAAAATGTTATGCTGCTTATGTAGATATGGGCAATATGTTGGTGCTCGATAAAAAATTTGACGACGCGTTGCCATATTACAATAAAGCAGTTAAAATGAATGACTCTGATATTAATTTGTTTAATAGTCGTGGCATGTGTTATTACTATGCAGATAAGTTTGAGCTGGCTATTAAAGATTTTAGAAGAGTAATAAAACTAGATCCAAATAATTATATCGCCTATAATAATATTGGCTCGGCAACATATAACAATCAAAATATTGCA
>WBZL01002237.1_pt1 | contig 19032 bp, 13 predicted proteins | sample 5204291 | NCBI WGS metagenome assembly WBZL01 (sample SAMN12344345, study PRJNA552823) | activated sludge metagenome | biome: Activated sludge suspended growth; feature: Nitrification reactor; material: Wastewater; isolation source: activated sludge from nitrification reactor of wastewater...
CTTCCACTCCACCAGCCAGTCCCCGACGTCGCCCAGCGCCGCCAGGCCGTCACCCAGCGCATGGGCCAGGAAGAACGGGAAGGGCTGGCCGGCGTCCAGCGCCGGCTCGGCGTGCGGCGAGATCCATCGCCGGTAGGTGGCCGCATCGACCGCCGCCCGGGCGCCGGTGGCACCCATCATGCGCTGGGCGACGAGCTTGACGTCGATGCCGGCCTGCTCGGCCAGTGCCCGCTGCACCAGCGCCCGGCTGACGCCGACGCGGAAGCCGCCGCCGATGAGCTTGACGAACAGGAAGCGGCCGGTCGGATCGAGCCGCTCGAAGGCCTCGCACAAGCGGGCCTCCTGCTCGGCCGGGGCCTGCCCGGCCAGCGGCAGCAGGCGCTGCTCGACCCAGTGTGCCAGGTCCTCGTCCACCACCTGCGCCGGCGGCGGCAGCACGTGGGCGATGGTCTCGGCCAGGTCGCCCACCGCCTGGTAGCTGGCCTCGAACAGCCAGTCGTCGATGCCCGCCAGGCGGCAGGCCAGGTCGCGCAGCAGCGCGCTGCCCACCACCTGGCGCGGCCGCCCGCCGGACAGGAAGTACACCGCCCACGCGGCGTCGGCATCGGGCGCCGCGGCGAAGTAGCGCTTCAGCGCCGCCAGCTTGGCGCTGGTGGCGGTGCTGGCGTCGAGCGCCTCGTACAGCTCGGCGAAGCGGCGCATCGCACGGCACCCGCGCGCGCCGTCACGCCGCGCTCAACGGTGCCCGGCGGGCGCGCAGCCAGGCAAAGCCGACCTGCACGATGCCGGCCGCCAGTCCCACCGACACACCGAAGCGCCAGGCCAGCTCGTAGTTGCCCGCGGCCTGGAAGATCAGCCCGCCGCCGAATGCGCCGAGGAAGCTGCCGAGCTGGTGGCAGACGAAGGCCACGCCGCCCAGCATGGCCTGCCAGCGCAGCCCGAAGGTGTCGGCGATCCAGCCCATCACCAGGGGCGACACGCCCAGCCACAGGAAGCCCATGATCGCGGCGAACAGCAGCGTGCTGGCCGGCGTGGGCGGGGTGGCGAAGTACACCGCCAGCACGATCGAGCGCAGGACGTAGATGCCGCCCAGCAGCACCAGCTTGTTCCAGCGCCCGCCGGCCCAGCCGAAGAACAGGCTGCCCAGCGCGTTGAAGGCACCGATGGTGCCCAGCGCCTGGGCGCTGAGCATCGGGTCCATGCCGCACAGGTCCAGGTACGACGGCAGGTGCGTGGTCAGGAAGACCAGCTGCATCCCGCAGACGAAGTAGGTCACCGCCATCACCACGAACAGCGGGTTGCGCAGCGCCTGGCGCAAGGCCTGCGGCGCGTCTTGGCCGTCGGACCCGTCGCCGTGCACCGGCAGCGGCACGCGGTCGACGCGGCCGGCCACCCAGGCCGCCGGCACCATCACCAGCGCCAGCAGCGCGAAGCCGGCGACACCGGCGCGCCAGCCCTGCACCTGCATCAGCCCCTGGCCGATCGGCGCGGAGAACATCGCCCCCAGCGACCCCGCCGCCGAGACGATGCCCAGCACGCTGCTGCGCCAGGCCGCCGACACCGGCCGCGCCGCCGCCGACAGCGCCAGCGCGCTGCCGTTGCAGGCCATCGCCGCACCCAGCGCGACGCCGGCGCCGAGGATCACGCCGGTCGGGCCGGTCGCGGTGGCCAGCAGCACCAGGCCCGCGGCGTACAACAGCGCGCCGCCGGTCATCATCGGCCGGAAGCCCAGGCGCGCCGCCCAGGCACCTGCCCAGGGCTGCAGCACGCCCCAGGTCAGGTTCTGCACCGCGATGGCCAGCGTGAACTGCGCCACCGTGACGCCCGTCTCGCGCGTCAGCGACGGCATGAACAGGCCCAGGCTCTGGCGCATGCCCATCGCCAGGCTGAGCATGACCGAGGCCCCCAGCAGGATGGGCAGGCCGGGACGCAAGGCGGCCCAGCGGCCGGTGGCTGCGCTCATGCCCGGGGTTGGCGGCACGCCACCGCGAGGTCCGCCGCCGTCATCGCGCATCCGCCATCGAGCCGCCGCGTTGTCGACCCACCAAAGGGCAGCAGGTCCCGTCCGGCCGGGCGGGCGTGGGGCGCGTGACGGGTGGCGCGGCGCACAGGCGCTGCGCGGGACCCGGCGGGTCCGCGCGACGAGAGGGGCTCGAGGGGCATCGGCCCATGCTAGCGCGATCGCCGCCAGGCCTTCTCCGCCTCCACCACCACGAAGACCACGGCGGCCAGGGCCACGCACAGCCCCAGTTCAGCGGCCGACAAGGGCTGGGTGCGGAAGATCGGCTGCAGCACCGGCACGTAGATCACCGCCAGCTGCAGCGCCAGGGTCAGCGCCACGGCGGCCGCCAGCGGCAGGTTGCTGGCCAGCCCCTGGCTGAACAGCGAGTCGCGCTCCGAGCGGATGGCCATCACGTGGGCCATCTGGGCGAAGGTGAGCACGCTGAAGACCATCGTCTGGCCGTGCGCCTGGCCGCTGCTCACGGCCCAGGCCTGCACGGCCAGGCACAGGCCGCCGATCAGCAGGCCGACCACCAGCGCGTGCTGCCACAGGCCGTGGGCGAAGATGCTCTCGTCGGGTGGTCGCGGCGGCCGCCGCATCACGCCGCGTTCGGCCGGCTCGGCGGCCAGGGCCAGGCCGGGCAGCCCGTCGGTGACCAGGTTGACCCACAGGATGTGGATCGGCAGCAGCGGGATCGGCAGGCCGAGCAGCGGCGCCAGGAACAGCAGCCAGATCTCGCCGGAGTTGCCGGTCAGCGCGTAGCGCACGAACTTGCGGATGTTGTCGAAGATGCGCCGACCCTCGCGCACCGCAGCGACGATGGTCGCGAAGTGGTCGTCCAGCAGCACCAGGCTGGACGCTTCGCGGGCGACGTCGGTGCCCCCGCGGCCCATGGCCACGCCGATGTCGGCCCGCTGCAGCGCCGGTGCATCGTTGACGCCGTCGCCGGTCATCGCGACGAAGGCGCCGTGCGCCTGCAGCGCCTGCACGATGCGGATCTTCTGCGCCGGGTCCATGCGCGCGTAGACCGACACCTGCCGCACCCGCTCGCGCAGGGCCGCATCGTCCAGCTGCGCCAGCTGCGGCCCGGTCAGCACCGCGGCGCCGGGCCCGACCAGCCCGAGGTCCTGCGCGATGGCCCGCGCGGTGGCCGGGTGGTCGCCGGTGATCATCACCGGCCGGATGCCGGCAGCCTGGCACTCGGCCACCGCCGCGCGTGCCTCGGGCCGCGGCGGGTCGATCAGGCCGACCAGCCCCAGCAGCTGCAGATCGCACTCCACCCGCTCGGCATCCCAGGCGCCGGCCTGTTCGGGCACCGGGCGCTGGGCCACCGCCAGCACGCGCAGGCCCTCGGCGGCCCAATGCTGCGCCAGCGCGGCGGCATCCTGGGCAGCCGCGGCATCGGCGCAGCGCGGCAGCAGCGTCTCGGGCGCGCCCTTGACGATGACGACGGGCTGTCCCGCCGCGTCGGCGTGCAGCGTGCTCATGCGCTTGCGCACGGCGTCGAAGGGCCACTCGAGCCGTCGCGGGTGCGCGGCGCGCAAGGCCTCGACATCGTGGCCCGCGGCGGCCACGCCATCGAGCAGCGCCGTCTCGGTGGGGTCACCCAGCCAGCCCTCGGGGCCGGCGGTGCTGTCGTTGCACAGCGCCAGCGCGCGCCACAGCGCCGCCTCGTCGCCGCCGGCGGCCACCTGGTGGCGGCGCAGGTGCATGCGGTTGAGCGTGAGGGTGCCGGTCTTGTCGCTGCAGATCACCGTCACCGAGCCCAGCGTCTCCACCGCCGGCAGGCGGCGCACCAGGGCCTGCACCTCGACCAGGCGCCGCGCACCCAGCGCCAGCAGGACCGTCACCACCGCCGGCAGGGCCTCGGGGATGGCCGCCACGGCCAGGCTGATCGCCGTCAGCGCCATCAGCATCACCGGCTCGCCACGCAGCACGCCGACGGCAAAGACCACCGCGCAGATCAGCAGCACCACCACCGACAGCCGCTTGCCGAAGGCGGCCAGGCGGCGCTGCAGCGGTGTGCTGCGGTCGGGCGCACCGGCCAGCATCGAGGCCACCTGGCCGAGCTGCGTGTGGCTGCCGGTGGCCACCACCAGGCCGGCGCCGCGCCCCTGCGTCACCTGGGTGCCCTTCCAGGCCATGTTGTGGCGGTCGCCCAGCGCGGCCGCACCGTCGGGCAGCGCGGCGTGATGCTTGTCGATGCCCACCGACTCGCCGGTGAGCGCCGACTCGTCGATGCGCAGCTGCGCCACGTGGTGCAGCCGCAGGTCGGCGGGCACCAGGTTGCCCGCCTCGAGGTGCACCACGTCGCCGGGCACCAGGTCCTCGGTGGGCACCTGCTGCCGCACCCCCCCGGCGCGCACCACCGTGGCCAGCGGCGCGGCCATGCGCTGCAAGGCTTGCAAGGCCTGGTCGGCGCGCCATTCCTGCCAGCCGCCGATGGCGGCATTGAGCACGACGATGATCCCGATCACCACCGCATCGGTCAGGTCGCCGATCAGCCCCGACAGCAGCGCGGCGACCAGCAGCACGCCGATCATGAAGTCGGCCAGCGGCGACAGCAGCCTCGCCCACCACGAGCGCGGCGCGGCCTGCGGCAGCCGGTTGACGCCATGGCGCGCGCGTCGCGCCAGCACCTCGTCGGCGGCCAGCCCCTGCGCGGGGATCACGCCGAGATCGCGCGCCACCTCCTCGGCGGGCCGCGCGTGCGGATCAGGCCATGTCCGCGTCGTCATCGCCGGCCGCCTCGCCGGCAGCGGCTTCACCCGCCCGCACCACGGTCACCGGCATCGGGCTGCCCTGCAGCACCGCCTGCGCCACGCGGCCCAGTGCATGGCCTTCGGCATGGCCGGTGCCCAGCGCGCCCATCACGATGTGGTCGCAGCCGTAGTTCTCGGCCACCTCGACGATCAGGTGCTCCGGCACGCCGCCGGCCACCTCGCTCTCGTAGCCGACCTCGGCCTCGTCGAGCAGTTCCTCGGCGGCCTTCAGCAGGTCGGCGCCGGCGGCGCCGCGCACGCGGTCGATGAGCTCGGCGTCGTGCGCCGTGACCACCTCGTACAGCGATGCCGGCTCCTGCACGTTGACGAGCACGAAGTCGGCCCGCAGGCCCTCGTCCACCCAGTGCAGCGCCTGGCGCACGGCCTGCAGTGCATGGGACGAACCGTCGATGGCCAGCAGGATCTTCATGGCACCTCCTCAAAGGGCGTGGTGGGCGGGCCGCTGCTGCCCGTTGTGGTGTCTGGCACGATGGTGCACCCCCTTCGTGCCGCCAGGCTTGCGCACTGTCAGCGCCGGGACGCGGCCAGCGCGCATGATGCCTGCATGAGCATCCGCCACCTCGACGATCTGTTCGACCCGCACTCGGTGGCCGTCATCGGCGCCTCGTCGCGGCCCGCCAGCGTGGGCGCGACGGTCTGGCGCAACCTGCGCGAGGGATCGTTTCGCGGGCCGTTGATGGCCGTCAACCCCAAGTACACGCAGCTCGACGGCCTGCCCGTCGTGGCGCGCGTGGCCGACCTGCCGGCGACACCCGACCTGGCCGTGATCTGCACGCCACCGGCCACGGTGCCCGGGCTGATCGACGAGCTGGGCCAGCGCGGCACCCACGCGGCCATCGTGCTGACCGCCGGGCTGGACGCGGCGGCCGCGCAGGCCATGTGCCGTGCCGCGCGCGCGCACCTGCTGCGCATCCTGGGCCCCAACTGCCTGGGCACGCTGGCGCCGCACATCGGCCTGAACGCCAGCTTCGCCCACACCTCGGCACTGCCCGGCGAACTGGCCTTCGTGTCGCAATCGGGCGCGCTGGTCACCGCGATGCTCGACTGGGCGCGCGGACGCGGCATCGGCTTCTCGCACTTCGTCTCGCTGGGCGAAGGCGCCGACGTCGACTTCGGCGACATGCTCGACTTCCTGGCCAGCGACCCACGCACGCGGTCGATCCTGCTGTACGTCGAGTCGATCCGGTCGGCGCGCAAGTTCATGTCGGCGGCGCGGGCCGCGGCGCGCAACAAGCCGGTGCTGGTGGTCAAGGCCGGCCGCTCGGCGCAGGGCCAGAAGGCGGCGGCCTCGCACACCGGTGCGCTGGCCGGCTCGGACCTGGTCTTCGACGCCGCGATCCGCCGCGCCGGCATGCTGCGGGTGGACACGCTGCAGGACCTGTTCACCGCCGCCGAGACGCTGGCCCACTACCGCGGCGCGATGCACGGCCAGGCCGAGATGCTGGACCGGTTGACCATCGTCACCAACGGCGGCGGCGCCGGCGTGATGGCCGCCGACGCGGCGGCGGCGGTCGGGCTCGAGCTGGCACCGCTGGCCGACGCGGTGCGGGCCCGCCTGGACCGGCAGCTGCCACCCAACTGGTCGCGCGGCAATCCGCTGGACATCATCGGTGATGCACCGGTCGAGCGCTATGTGCAGACCCTGCAGGCGCTGCTGGACGATCCGGCCAGCGGCACCGTGCTGTTCATGCACGCACCGACGGCCATCGTGCCCAGCAGCGACATCGCCCGCGCCGTGGTGCCGCTGGCCCGGGATGCCCGGCTGCGCGTGATCAGCTGCTGGCTCGGCAACCCGGCGGTCGCCGAGGCGCGCCAGCAGTTCCACGCCGCCGGCATCGCCACCTACGACACGCCCGAGGAGGCCGTGCACGCCTGCGCGATGCTGGCCACCTACCGGCGCAACCAGGAGCAGCTGATGCAGGCGCCGCCGGCCCGCACGGCGCGTGCGGCGCCCGACATCGACCGCGTGCGCGAGCTCATCGACCGGGCCTTCGGCGAAGGCCGCGAGATGCTCTCCGAGCCCGAGAGCAAGGCCTTGCTGCAGGCCTGCGGCATTCCGGTGGTGCCTACGCGTGTGGTCGGACCCGACCCCGCCGATGCCGCCGCGGCGGCCGATGCCGTCGGCTACCCGGTGGTGCTGAAGATCCTGTCGCCGCAGATCAGCCACAAGAGCGATGTCGGCGGCGTGATGCTGGGCCTGGAATCGGCCGACGACGTGCGCCGCGCCGTGCAGGCCATGACCGGCCGGGTGCGGCGCCTGCGTCCCGATGCCGAGGTGGCCGGCTTCACGGTGCAGTCGCTCGTGCGCCGCCCGCAGGCGCTGGAGCTGATCGTCGGCAGCCATGTCGACCCGCTGTTCGGCCCGGTGATCCTGTTCGGCCAGGGTGGGACCTCGGTCGAGGTGGTGGCCGACCGCGCGGTGGCGCTGCCGCCGCTGAACGCGCCGCTGGCCGAGGCGGTGATCGCCGGCACGCGCATCGCCCGGCTGCTGAAGGGCTGGCGCGACGTGCCGGCTGCCGATCAGGGCGCGATCGTCGACGTGCTCACCGCCGTGTCGCAGCTGCTGGCCGACGAGCCGCGCATCGCCGAGCTCGACATCAACCCGCTGCTGGCCGACGCCGCCGGCGTGGTGGCGCTGGACGCCCGGGTGCGCGTATCCGCCGCCGCACCGGGCGGTGCCGGGCACTTCGCGATCCGTCCCTATCCCAACGAGCTGGTGCAGCCGCTGCAGTGGAACAGCCACCCCCTGACGGTGCGTCCGATCCGACCCGAGGACGAGGCCCAGCACCTGGCTTTCCTGGCCCGGCTGGACCCGGTGGACATCCGCATGCGCGTGTTCTACAGCCGGCGCAGCATCGAGCGCAGCGAGCTGGCGCGCCTGACCCAGATCGACTACGAACGCGAGATGGCCTTTGTCGCCACCTCGCCACTGCCCGATGGCGGCGAGGAGACGCTGGCCGTGGCGCGCGCGGTGACCGACCCCGACAACCAGGACGCCGAGTTCGGCATCGTCGTGCGCTCCGACCTCAAGGGCGGCGGGCTCGGCCTGAAGATGATGCAGCACCTGATCGACTACCTGCGACGCCGCGGCACGCGCCGCTTGGTGGCCACCGTGCTGCGCGAGAACACCCGCATGCTCGAGCTGGCGCGCGAGCTGGGCTTCGTCCACGACCTCGAGCAGCGCGACGTCGAGACCTGGGCCATCCACCTGCCGCTGCAGGCCGGGGCCAGGGCGGACGATGCCGGATCCACCGAAGGTTGCGGCGACGGAGCCGCTGCCGCCCCGGGCACCGGCACTGGCTCCGCTGCCGGTGCCTGACCCGGGCCGGCGCTACTCCGACGCCGGCCGCGCCGGCGGCGTGAACCAGGCCTCGCGCGGCACCACCTGGGCCTGCGGTGGGTCGGCCATGTAGTGCGGCGACATGATCTGCACGCCGTGCTCGTTGAACACGTCGAGCACGTGGGCGTGCAGCTGGTGCAGCAGAGCCGGCCGCTGTGCCGCGCTGCGCGGGCCACCATGCGCGCACAGGCGGTACTCGACGTAGAAGTCCGACAAGGCCGTCTGCAGCACGAAGGGCGCCGGGTCGTCGGCCAGGCCCGCTGTGCGCCGCGCCGCCTCCAGCAACAGGGCGTGCACCTGCCGCCACGGTGTGGCATAGCCGATGGTCACTGCGGTGCTCAGGACCGCGCGGCCCTCGCCGGCCAGGCGCGACTGGTTGTGCACCGGCTGGCCGAAGACCACCGCGTTGGGCAGGCTGACCTCCTCGCCCCCGGCGGTGCGCAGCTTGGTGGCCAGCAGGCCCAGCGCCGTGACCACGCCTTCGGTGTCGCCGATGCGGACGAACTCGCCGACGCGCATCGCCCGGGCGTACATCAGGCTCAGGCCGGACAGGGCCTGCCCGACGACGTTGGAGGCACCCAGCGACAGCATCAGGCCGGCCAGCACCGTGACCCCCTTGAAGGCCTCGCTGCCCGAGCCCGGCAGGTAGGGGTAGGCCATGGCCAGCGCGAACAGCCAGACCACGGCGATGAACAGGCGCCGGGTGGGTGCGGCGATGTCGGCGTCCAGCCACGACAGGTGCACCTGGCCGCGCTCGACACGGCGCAGCAGCAGCGTGCCGCCGCGCGCGACGAGCCGCGCGATGGCGAAGATCAGCCCCGCGATCACCAGGCCGGGCACGGCCTGGGCAATGGCCTGAACGAACTGACCGGCCACGCCGACCAGCCAGGCCGTCGAACGCTCGCCCCAGGGCCGGGTGTAGGCAAACTGGTGCAGCACGAAGGTCAGCCAGGCGTCGAGCACCAAGACCACCAGCACCCACACCCCGAGGCCCAGCACGAAGCGCAGCGCGACGCGCAAGGGCACGCCCCAGGTGCGCCAGGCCGTGCCGGTGGACTGCGCGGCGGCCAGGCGGTCCTGCAGGCCGTCGTCGATGCGCGCGGCGGCCCGGCGCCTCAACGCGAACAGCACGCGCACCAGCAGCAGCGCCAGCGCCGACGCACCGACGGCCCAGGCAGCGCCGAGTGCCAGGCGGCGCGGGTCGTGCATTTCGTGCGCATCGTCCAGCGCCTTTTGCAGGCGCAGCTGGGCATCATGGGCCACGGCGTCGAGCATCGGCACCGGGCGCGGGCCCGGCAGGTCCTGGGGGACCACGAAGAAGGCGGTGGCACCGTCGATCTCCAGGCGCACCGCCTCGCCCACGAGGCTGCGGCTGACGCGTGCCGCGGCCGAGGCCGGTGCCGACGCCGCCAGTGCCGCATCGATCGCAGCCTGGGCCATCGCCACGCGCTCGGCCGGCGTGTCGCCGAGCAGCGTGGCGCGGAAGGTCACGATGCGCCGGTTGTGCAGCACCAGGTCGCTCGGTGGCGCCACCGCGGCGGTCTCGGCGCTGGCCACGGCCGCGGTCGGCTCCTGGGCCGCCGCAACCGAGGCGACCAGCGCGATCGCCGCAAGGCCGAGTCCGGCCAAGGCCCTGGATGCGACAGCCCGGATGGCCGCCATGCTCCTCCCCACCCCCGCCCGGAGATCCCCCCGCCGAGCCGCGCCCGTTCTGGTCATGCCGCGATGGTGGCCGAAGCCGCCGGCCGCGTCGAGGGCCTGCCGGCGCCAGGGTGCCGGGCTCAGCGGGGCGGATGCACCGGAGGCAGCGCGCCTGCCGGCGGCTCGGCCGGCGCCGGCGCCAGGCCCAGCACGCGCAGCGTGCGCGCCGCCGGATCCACCTCGACCAGCGCGCCGTGCGGCACGCCGGCGGTGATGTCGCGGTCGAATCCGGCCAGCATGCTCACGTCGCCCAGCGCGGCGCCCTGGGCCAGGATGGTGTTGACGGTGTTGAAGACGATCGCCGCCGGGGCCATGTGCCGCGACTGCATCTCGTGCAGCATCCAGGCGGTGGCCACGCCGCCCTTGGCGGTGTCGAGCACCAGCACGCGGCCGACGTAGGACTGGCCGTACAGCCGGTGCGAGGGGCGCGAGAACACGCCTTGCAGACGGTTGAGGTCGTAGCGCGCCGAGAAGCCGTCGTGGGCGACCAGGGCCTGCGCGACGACGCGCGCGCCCATCGCGTGGCGGGCGGTGAAGACGGTGGCGGTCATGCGAGTCCTTTCGTGTCGGCGCGCCGGCCATCGCCCGTGGGGCCGTCGGCCGGTCTCATGGCAGCGTCCCCGTCTCGGCGGCGGACACGCAGTCGCCCATCGACGCCAGCACCGGCTGGTAGTCGTAGCCGCCGAGGATGTTGACCAGCTTGGCGCTGTTGGTCGCCAGGCGCCGCCAGCCCTTGGCCAGCCCGATCTCGCGCGCGTAGGACTGGTAGAAGCACAGCCCGGCCATCACCTCGCCGCCGGCGGACTCGATGTCGCGCGTGTAGCCGAAGCGGTCGCAGTCGGGCTTGACCTGCGGGCTGGTCACCGCCAGCAGCGGCCTGGTGAAGCGGCGTCCACGGCACAGCGCGGCCAGCTCGCGCAGCTCGTACAGGCTGAGCTGGGGCGCCGAGAACACCACCACGTCGACCGCCTTGTCGACGGCATAACTGCGTTTCAGCGCGGCCACGTCGGCCTGGCCGATGTGGTGCGCCACCGGCAACGTGTCGCCGCCGACATCGGCCAGGCGCGCCGCCTCGGGCGTGATGCCGACCAGGTGGAACAGCGCCGTCGACCCGAAGCTGGCCATCGCCGCGCCGAAGTGCTTGAGCTCGTCGGAGCTCGGCGGCCGCTCCAGCCCCTCGATCACCGGCACCTGCCAGTAGTGCCCGGCCAGGCGCCCGATCACGCCACCGAGCGCGCCCCAGTCGTCCCAGGCCGGCGGGGTCCAGTCGACGCGGATGCGCAGCGTGGCGCGGCGTTGGGCGTCGAGGTGGTAGCCGTAGCGCGGCGTGCGGCCGGTCAGCCCGGCCGCCAGCGCCGAGGGGCCGCCTTCGAAGTTGGAACGCGCGCCGCCGACCGAGTTGGAGTAGATCACCACGCCGGTGTCGCCGTAGGCCACGTGCTCGCCGCGCGTGGCCGACTGCACCGTCTGGTAGTTGATGCAGGTGTCGGTCATCGCCACGCCCAGGCGCTGGAACGCGTCGATCGCGCGGCGCTCGAGCTCGAGCATCCAGTCCTGCTGGCCCAGCAGCGCGGCGTGCTCGAAGTCGGTGCCACGCGGATCGGTGATGGTGGGGATGCGCACGCGTCCGTCGCCGGCATCGGCCAGGCGCTCGAGCCACCTCACGCCGGCCTGGCCCAGGCTCTCGGTGTCGGCCATGATGTGCGCCTGGGTCACCGGCACGAAGTCGGCGGCGCCGAAGAAATCGCCGACGCGCACCTGGTGCTCCAGCGCGATGCGCAGCACGCTGCCGGCCTCGCCGGCGAGCATCGCCTGTTCTTCCGCGGTCAGTTTCATCGTCAGTCCAGTGCCACGCCGCTGGCGCGCACGGCGGCGCCCCACTTGTCGATCTCGGCCTTCTGGAACGGACCCAGCGGCACGTCGAGCGTGCGCACGCCCAGCGTGCGCAGCTGGCGGTCGAGCACCGGTCCGCCCACGATGCGCGCGATCTCGCGGTGCAGCCGCGCCGTCACCTCGGCCGGCAGGCCCGGCGGCGCGAACACCGCCCACCAGGCGGTGGCCTCGAAGCCCGCGAGGCCCGACTCGGCGACCGTCGGCACCTGCGGCAGCACCGGCGAGCGCTCGCGGCCGCTCACCGCCAGGGCGCGCAGGCGCCCCGAGTGCACGTGCTGCAGCACCGACTGCACCGGGTCGAACATCAGCGGGATCTGCCCGCCCAGCAGGTCGTTGATGGCCGGCGCGCTGCCGCGGTAGGGCACGTGCTGCAGGCGGATGCCGGCGGCCGTGCTGAACATCGCCCCCACCAGGTGACCCGGCGTGCCGTTGCCGGCCGATCCGAACGAGATGGCACCCGGCCGGGCCTTGGCCTGCGCCACCAGGTCGGCCACGCTGCCGATGCCGGCGCCGGCGTTGACGACGATGGCCACCGGCGCGCTGGCCACGGTGGCGATCGGCGTGAACCCGGCGAGGGGGTCGTAGGGCAGCTTGCGGTACAGCGTGGCGTTGATGGCGCTGGTGCCCACCGTGCCCATCAGCAAGGTGTAGCCGTCGGGCGCCGCCTTGCTGACCGCCGCGGCGCCGATCGAGCCCCCGGCGCCGCCGACGTTCTCGACCACGACGTTGTGGCCCAGCGCCTCGCCCAGCATCTGCGCCAGCGGGCGGCCGACGATGTCGGTGGGGCCACCCGGTGGGAACGGCACCACCAGCTTGAGCGGACGGTTGGGATAGGCCTGCGCCCGCGCGAGCGGGGCGGTCGCGAGGGCCGCCGCGCCCGCCAGCGGTGCGAGCCGCGAGGCGGCCAGCGGCAGGGTCAGCGGCACGGCCAGCATCCGCCGGCGGGTCCAGGACAGGGTCATCGTCGTACTCCGGACAGGGGGGTCGGTCGGCGCACGGCCGCGGCACGGCCGGCGTGGCGCGGGTGTTCGTTCTGCAGGCTGACCAGCGCCCGCGCGATCTCCAGCGGACCGGGCACCGTGAGGCGGAACGAGTAGCGCTCGGGCACGATGGCGATCTGCATGTGCTCGCAGGGCGCACCGGCGGTGGTGTAGGAGGTGCGGTGCATCGTCAGCACCGGCGTGCCGGCCTTGAGGCGCAGCTCGTGCGCCACCTCGCGGCCGGGACGGCTGCAGTGCACCGCGACCTCGGTGCGGCCGATGCGCAGCCCCAGGAACTGCTGCAGGATGTCGTACACCACCAGCCGCCGTGCGCGCGCCTCGCCCAGGGCGGCCGCAGCGGCCGGCAGGTAGGCCTGCACCACCGCGAAGGGCTCGCCGTCGATCACGTACAGCCGGCGCAGGCGCACCGGCAGGTCCAGCCGGGCCGGGCGCTCGGGGTCGGTGGCGCCGGCGGTGGGCGAGAACTCCAGCAGCTCGGTCTGCGGCTCGACGCCCTGGCGGCGCAAGGCCTCCTGGAAGCCCTGCACCAGACCCAGGTCGTGTTCCAGACGGGGTCGGGCCACGAAGGTGCCCTTGCCGCGCTGCGCCACCACCTGCCCCCCACGCGCCAGCATCGCCAGCGCCTGCCGCACCGTGACCCGGCTGACGCCGAAAGCCGCCTGCAGGGCTGCCTCGGTGGGCAGCTGCGCCCCCGGCGGCAGCTCGCCCCGCGCGATGCGGCCGGCCAGCCGCTGCGCCAGCTGCGCGTACAGCGGTTCGGCGCTGCGGGCCGACAGGGCGTCGGTCGGCGACGACGCGGCAGGGCGGCTGCGGCGGGCGGTGCGTCGCGCCGAGGCTGGCGGCATGGTGGAGCAGGTCGATCCAGGATGTATTAATACATCATAGATCAAGATTGCCCGCGGGCAGCAGCGGCCCCGCCGCTCGATTCAGACGTCGATCAGCGTGAAGCTGAGTCCGGCGTGCGCCTCCAGGCGCCGCTGCAGCGCCAGGCCCATCGCGGCGCCGGGCGTCCACACGCCGCCGGGCGTCATGCCGCGGTCGATGTCCTGCAGCAGGCACAGCGCGGCCTCGGTGATCAGGCGCGAGGTCGACGCGTAGCCCGGATCGCCCTCGCCCGCCACGCAGGCGGCCAGGTGCTCGCCGCCGCGGCCTTCGCCCACGAACAGCAGCTCGTAGCGGCCGCGCCGGCGCGCGTCGGGGTCGGGCCCCTCGCCCGGCTTGGGCAGCGCGAAGCGCTCCAGCGCCGCGCGCGTCGGGCCGAAGCCCAGCAGCAGGTGCTGCAGGCGCGCCAGGCGGGCCATGCGGCGCGCATGCCGCTGGCCAGCGCCACCGTCACCGGTCATCTGCCGCTCGTCGTAGACGAAGTCGACGCCCCAGGGATGTCCCCGCAGCGCATGGGTGCGATGGACGTTCTTGGTGTTGATCGGCGCCATCACGAACGGCGCCGTCCAGGCGTGGACGGCCGGGTCGTAGAGCGCCTGGGCGTCGTCGGGCTGCAGCGGGCCGCGGAAGCCCGGCGTCAGCGCGAAGGGGTCGTCCAGCAGTGCCCGCGCCTGCGGGTCGCCGGCGATCGATTCGTAGGTGGCCAGCGCGCTGGCCACGGTGCCACCCGACATCGTGCCCTTCATCACCTTCACGCGGCCGCGCACGCGCGACAGCGGGCGGCCGAAGCGCTGCTGGGCCTGGTGCTGCAGGAACAGCACGCCGAGATCGAAGGGGATCGAGTCGAAGCCGCAGGAGAACACCAGCCGGGCGCCGTGGTCCCGTGCCGGGTCCTGCAGCGCGTGGATCATGCGCGCCATCCACAGCGGCTCACCGCACAGGTCGACGTAGTCGGTGCCGGCCTCGGCACACGCGCGCAGCAGCGCCTCGCCGTGGTGCTGATAGGGCCCGACGGTGGTCAGCACCGCCCGCGTCGACGCTGCCAGGCGCTGCAGCCCGGCGGTGTCGCCGGCGTCGACCACCAGCCGGGGCACCGCGTCGGGCAGGCCGATGTCGCGCGCGACGGCCTCCAGCTTGCCCGGGCTGCGGCCAGCCACCGCCCAGCGCACGCCGCTGCCGGCAGGGCAGCGCCGCTGCATCACCTCGGCCACCAGGCGGCCGGTGAAGCCGGTGGCGCCGAAGATCACCAGATCGTGGGCACGTGCCATGGCGCATCTTGGCACGGCGGAGGCGGTCGCCGGCGTCCGATCGGGTCGGCTCGGGCGTGGCCCGTGCGCGACAGCCGATTGAGGCGGCCCGCGGCGAGAATGGGCATCCGATGGCCCAACGACATCCCCACCGCGGCCCGCCGCACCTGATGCATTCGTTGCTGGAGTGGCGGGCCCTGCTCGAACTGGGCGTGCTGCCGGCCGCCTGGCCCTGGCTGATGCAGGCGCCCCGCGGCGACGGCCACCCGGTGCTGCTGCTGCCCGGCTTCATGGCCGACGAGGCCACGCTGGCGCCCTTGCGCAGCTTCCTGTCGCGCCTCGGGCACGACGTGCAGAGCTGGGGCTTCGGCCGCAACATCGGCTTCCAGCGCCGGCATGCCCAGGCGCTGGAGCAGAAGATCCGCCACCTCCACCACGTCAGCGGCCGCAAGGTCAGCCTGGTCGGCTGGAGCCTGGGCGGCGTGTTCGCGCTGTACGGCGCGCACCAGGCGCCGGAGTGCGTGCGCCAGGTCATCACGCTGGGCAGCCCGGTCAGCGTGGGTCCCGAGGGCAGCCAGTCGCCGGCCTTCGTCAAGGCGATGTACCGCCGCATCGCCCACCCGATGGGCCCGGCGGTGCACGTGATGCAGCCGCGCGTGAAGAAGCTGCGCGAACGCCAGCTGCCGCCGGTGCCGACGAGCTGCCTGTACACGCTCAGCGACGGCGTGGTGCCGCCGCAGGAGGCCACCATCGATGGCGATCCGGCGCTGCACGAGAACATCCGCGTCACCGGCTCGCACTCGGGGCTGGGTTTCAACCCGATGGTGCTTGCCATCGTGGCCGAGCGGCTGGCCCAGCCCGAGGACGCGTGGCGGCCCTTCAAGCCCGAGGGCTGGGTCGGGCAGGCCTACCGCTGGCTGACGCACGAGGCCGTGCCGGTCTAGCGCGCGCGCTGCGCGGCCGCTTCGCCGCCGCCGTCGCCGGTTCGGCCGTCGAGTCCGCCCGTGGATCCGGCGTCGCCGACCCGGCCGCCGCCAACAAGGCCTGGAAGCTGTCGCGCAGGCATTGCGCCAGCCGCTCGGGGTCGGGAAGCAGCTCGCGGCAGGAGGTCGGCGAGATGATCAGGCGCCCCTCGACGCTGGTGACCGCCAGGGCCAGGCCCATGCCGTCGGCGATCGGCAGCATCGCCGAGAAGTAGGTGAGGCGCGCCCCGCACAGGTACATCGGCTGCTCGGGCCCCGGCACGTGCGTGATGCTGCAGTGGGCCAGCGGCACCGACTCGCCGAGCGCCGCCCGGGCCATGGCCTTGGCGGCATGCACGAGGCCGGCCGCCGTGGGCCGGCGCTCCGGCTCCGACGGCCCGGTGGTGGCGGCTGCCTCGACGGGTGCCGTGCCGGCAGTCCGTGGCCGCTGGGCACCACCCGGCTCGCCGCCACGAGGCCCCTCGTGCGCAGGACCTTGCCGCTGCACCTCGCGCAGCCGCTGCAGCGGGTCCTCGATGTCGGTGCCCAGGCTGCGCTGCATCGCCGCCAGGCCGCGCAGCAGGTCGGCGCCGTCGGCCTGGCCGTCGGGCGCGGTCAGCAGGGCCCTCAGGCTGGCCACGGGCAGCTCGCCGTGCCCATCCAGGTAGGCGCGCAAGGCGCCGCCGCAGACCGCCAGGATCACGTCGTCCACCGTCGCGCCGGGCACCGCGGCGCGGATCCGCTCGACCTCCTCGGCGGCGAAGCGGCGCGTCTCGAACACACGGTGCGGCGAGACCACCGAGTTGAAGCGCGTCGGCTCGAAGCCGGCGTCCTGCAGCAACCGCCGGCCGGCCAGCGCCAGGTGCTCGGGCGCGGAGCGCAAGGCCCGGCGGGCCAGCGGCGCCACCAGCCGGCGCGGTGCACGCAGCACGCGTGCGGCGCCGCGCGCCAGCAGCGGCAGCATCGCCGGCGCCGACTCGGCGAACCACGGGGCCGGCGGCGGGGCGGCCACCGCTTCGGCCCGGGTGTCGTGCAGCAGCGTGACCAGCTCGGCGTCGTTCTCGAAGTCGAGCGCCGCGTGATGGGTCTTGGTCAGCAGCGCGAAGCTGCCCGGGGGCAGGTCGACGAAGCTGTCGAGGCCCTCGATGACGTACATCTCCCACAGCGGCCGGGTCAGGTCGAGCGGCCGGGCGTGGATGCGCGAGACCTGGATGCAGAACTGCCGCCAGTCGCCGGGCTTGGGCAGCGCGATGTGGCGCACGTGGTACTCGAGGTCGAACTGCTCGTCCTCGACCCAGTAGGGCCGGTCCAGGTCCAGCGGCAGGCGCATCAGCTTGCGGCGGAACAGCGGCGAGGCCCCCATGCGGCTCTCGATGTGCGCCAGCAGCGTCTTGAAGCGCAGCCGGCCGCCCGGCACGGTGGACTGGTCGTAGATGTGCAGCAGCGACACGTTGGCGTTGGCGTGCGCACTGTCGCTGGCCAGGAAGGCGGCGTCGTGTTCGCTGAGCTGTTGCATCGGGGATCCGGGTCCGGCGGTCAATATACGCGGTCCGGACGGCGGGTCCGTTGGGGCACGGCGCGCGCGGCGCCACACGGCTTGGATCATGCGGGCCTCCGTTCAGCCGCCGCGGGCCTTGACACGCACCCCGTCGTTCACGGTGGCGGGCGGGTAGACGATCACCGGGGTGCCTTCGCCCAGGCCGTCCACCACCCAGGCCTGGCCCGCATTGCGCGCGCGCACCGTCACCGGACGCAGCCGCGCCCGGCCGGCGTCGACGACGAAGACGGCGTGCCCCTGGGCCGGTGCGGGCTGCGGGAACACCGCGCCCGCGGGCACCTGCAGCACGCGCGGCTCGCTGTGCGTGACGATGCGCACGCCGACGCGGAAGGCATCCCCCAGCGCCGCCCACTGCTCGCGCGGGCTGGTGATGTCGACGATCACGTTGACGCGCTGCTCCTCCACGCCCAGGGCCGAGACCTTGGTGAAGGCCGCCGGCTCGACGCGTCGCACACGCCCGTCCAGCACCGTCGGGCCGCCCCAGCGCTCGATGCGCACGGCACGGCCCGGGCTGGCCTGCAGGGCGTCGGCGGTCAGCAGCTCGGCGACGACCTCCAGCCGTGCGGTGTCGCCGATCTCCAGCAACGGCGCGCCCAGGGCCACGGTGGCCTCGCTGGTGTGATGCAGCTTGAGCACCTGCCCGGCTACCGGCGCCCGCAGCACGAACTCCGCGCTCGCCGTCGCCGGGCTGCGCGAGGCGCTCAGCGCCGCGCGGGCGATCTCCAGCTCGTGGCGCGCGACATGCTGGCCCTCGACGGCCACCTCCAGCTCCTTCTGCGCCGCCTGCACCGCCAGGCGGTCGCCGGTCAGCTTGGTCGGCGCGACGAAGCCCTGCTGCGCGAGCTGCTCGCTGCGGCGCAGGTCGTCGCGGGCCCGCTCCAGCGCGACGCGCGCCGCCTCGACGCGCCTGATGGCCTGCTGCACGCCCGCCTCGGTGGCGCCGATGCGCGAGGCCTGCTCGCGGCGGCTGCGCTCGTCGAGCAGCGGCGAGAGCACCGGCTGCAGGCGGGCCAGCACGTCGCCGGCGCGCACCGCATCGCCCTCGCGCAGCGTGATGCGCGCCAGCCGTGCCGCCAGCGGCGCCGAGACCACGTAGCGCTCGGCCAGCCGCGTGCGCGCGTCTTCGTCGATGGTGGTCTCGAAGGGGCCGAGATGCGCCGCGCCCAGCTCCACCTCGACCGGCCGCGGCGCGAAGGCCCAGGCGAACAGCCCGGCCAGCGCCAGCACGGCCACCCCGCCGGTGATCCAGGTCGATCGTTTCATCGTGATTCCTCGATTCGGGTCCGACGGCACATCCGCAGGCTCCGCTCACTCCCGCGTCTTCAGGGCGGCCACCATGTCCAGCCGGTCGATGCGCCGCCGCACGATCAGGGCGCTGGCCACGGCCGCGGCCACCACGCACAGTGCCGCCCACAGGTAGGTGCGCGGCTGGATGACCACCGGAAACTCGAACTGGTCGCTGGCCAGCGCGCCGGACAGCACGTGCACCAGGCCCCAGCCCAGCACCATGCCCAGCGGCAGGGCCACCGCGATCGACAAGGCCATCTCGCCCAGCAGCACGGTGGACACCTCGGCGCGCGTGAAGCCCAGCACGCGCAGGCTGGCCAGCTCCCAGGTGCGCTCGGCCAGCGCGATGCGCGCGTTGTTGTAGACCACGCCCACC
>WBZL01002238.1_pt1 | contig 19027 bp, 8 predicted proteins | sample 5204291 | NCBI WGS metagenome assembly WBZL01 (sample SAMN12344345, study PRJNA552823) | activated sludge metagenome | biome: Activated sludge suspended growth; feature: Nitrification reactor; material: Wastewater; isolation source: activated sludge from nitrification reactor of wastewater treatment...
GGTTCCAGACGCTGCGGGGTAGGTGTGCTGTGCCTCGAGCCGGTAGAGGCCGAGCGACTCGCGGTACGCGTCGCTCGAGCGGGTGAAGATGTCCTCGGGGAGTTCGTTCAAGTAGGCACCGGCCACGGGGTGCGCCTCGAACACTTGCCTCGCTGAGCGAAACTGACCGGTCAGCAGTTCCATGCTGTTGGAGCTCACGCGGGTGAGCACCTGCTCCTGGATGATGAAGGCCGTCGCCTCGGCGTCGAAGTGCCGCAGCGCACGCTCGAAGACGGCGTTCGCTGGGTGAACTGAAACGGGGGTGTTGGGCTTCATGGCAGCTCCTTCGTCAGACTGATGCCAGTGACGGTGCCGGCGGGGAGCTGGCGCGCAATCGACCCCTCGTGGTGGACGGCTTCTGGACCCCGTCGGCTTCGATGGTGACGGGCGCTAGAAGCCCTGGTTCGCCACTGAAAGGCCGTTCGTCCTGCGAATCAGCGGCGCTTGACTCTTGTGAGAGCGTTCTTCCGCAACGTCGGACCGTGGACCTCTGGGGTCAGCCCTCGCAGCACCGCCTCCACCTCCTCATCCGACCAGCTCAAGGACGATGCTCGAAGCTCGGCAGCGGACGCAGTGGCGAGCTCCTGAAGGAGCTCATCGGTCCGAGTGGCAGATGGTGGAGTGGTAGCAGCGTTGCGGTCCATGGACTCGACGGTCCCGGCGCCTGCGCCTGCTGCAAGTTGTTGCTCAGCTCAGCGGCGCATCATGCTTCAAGCGCTGCCCGCCGATTGGGTCCGGTCCGACCTCCCCGGGTGTCGGCGGTCCCACTCTGTCGGACGCTGGCCCGCTCGACCCCCGCCCTGCGGGCGGCTACCGAAGCCACGCCAGCCGCTGCGGTTCCACAGCGGATCGAAGGCTCCGACGAGCAGGCGTTCGGCAACCTCGGCGTGCAGGAGCGACGCCGTCGTCATGATCCAGACGAGGAAGTCTCCCGGGTCGAGATCGACCGCTTCGCTGAGCGACCGATGATGGCTGGAGAGCCGCTCCGGTAGGTGGGCGGCCTTCCCGACGTAGATGGGCTCGTGTTCGCCGAGTTCGGCGTAGGCCGCGTGTTGGCCTCGATACCGCAGCCCATAGACACCGGACTGACGCGGCGCACGGACGTCTGGCAGGGGCTGCGTCTCGAGACGGAACGCCAGCGCAACGAGGTCCATCTGCAAGGTGGTGTCGTCGAACAATCGCAAGCCGACTCCGGGGGTTGGCGGCACCCGCCCCTCGCGAGGCAGCAGAGGTCGATCGAGCATCGATGCGCGCTGCACGCGGGGAGTGTCGCACGCAGCGCTGTCACCGTGTCACCCCCATCCGCAGACCGGGATCGTGTGCTGGACGCGCGACGGCTTGTGATCCGTGCGGGAGCGCTGACCGTCGGAGCTGCCCGCCTTCCGGTCGGGCCGAAAGGAGCCCATGAGAACCACAGACGTATCTGCGCTGGCATCCCGGGTGAAGGTCACCGCATTGGCCGTCACGGACGGCTGCAGCTGCGCTACTCGGGGGAGGAATCGTTCATGTTCGGACCTGGCAAATGAGTTGGCATCCGTTGCCGACCGTTGCCCGGATGCTGTCGCCGAAGCGAACGCGCTGCTGGACCTCGCCGAGGTCGAGCAGCTGACGACAGAGATGTACGACCTGGCTGCGGTGACCGCAGCAGCCATGTTCCTGGGGAGGAGGCTCATCGAGACGAACGCACGGAGGATCACCGAACTCCGGCCGGACTTCGAGGGGCTACCTGAGTCGCTGGACCTCGCCGAGCTACTCGACGAGCTCAGCCTCGGGCTACTCGCTGCGATCGAGGAGCAGAACCGAAGGTTCGGCGAATCGGCCGCATAGGAGCTGGAGGTGTCGGGCGGGCATGGTGCCCGCCCGACACCGACCACCTCCGTCGACCTCTGCGGCGTTTCAAGGCTCGCTCGTCCCGGCTGCCAGTTCGCCGAGGACGCGCTCGACTCCCGCGGGATCGATGAGCCGTTGGCGCGCGACCTCGGTCGCAAGTGGGCCGGGCAAGCAGTCGGAGAACTTCATGTTCCCGGCGAACTCGGCGGCGATGCTCGGAGTCGGCAGGGTGTCAGGGTGCAAGGACGACAGCTTCTCCTTCACCGCCGCGGTCGACGCCGTGAGGGGGTCGAGCCCGATCGAGAGGTCATCACCCCTCGACGCTGCGAGGTCTCCCAAGGCGTCTGCGAGGGACGCGTTGGCTCGTTGACCGGCCCAGGTCCACCACCGCGCTCTCGTCGATTCGATCACCACCGAGGTTCGGCCGGGTTGGGCGAACCGGAACTCGCCTCTGGCCTCCGTCAACCCAGCGCGTGCCCGCTCGGTCAGCGTGACACCGGCCGGATCGATGCCACTCGCCACCGTGCGCATCGCATCGCACAGTTCAGCGCTGAGCGATCGACCGGCGCCGAACCAGCGTGACCGGCCGGCTTGGTCCGACGGCTCGACCCACGCGAACTTCCGGTCCCAGTCGATGCTGGTGATCTTCCAACTCCGACCGGCGAGCAACACGGTCGCGTAGCTGCGGTCGTTGGTGAGCAACGCAGTGGGATCGAGGTGGCCGAGTTCGTTCGCCCCGTGACGCACGACGAAGTTCGGCGGTGAGGTGAACACCGAGGTGAGCTCCATGAAGTGACGGAACCCGTAGCTGCGCTCCCCCTCCGGGCCGATCGACAGCATCCCGCGATCGTCGACGAGCATCCCGGTGTCGACGAGGTGTTCGACGATCTGGTCCGCATCGCCGGATTCGATCGCGTCGGCGTACGCAGGGAGCCGGCCGAGCACGTCCTGCCAGAGGTTCCGTCCGATCCGTCCTTCCTGGATCGCGAACGCCAGCAGCTGATGGGCCAGCAGGTGCAGCGGGAGCGGCGGAGCTTCGACCGGTTCCACGTAGCCGGTGCTCCACAGCTGCATCAGTCCGGCGGTCTGCAGCAACGGAAGTCCATCTCCGGTGGTGAGGAACAACATGTTGCGCGTCGAGCCTGCTCGACGGCCGGTGCGGCCGAGTCGCTGGAGGAACGACGCGACCGTTGCGGGGCTGTCGATCTGGATGACCCGGTCCAGGTCGCCGACGTCGATGCCGAGCTCGAGCGTGCTGGTGGAGACGATCACGCAGTCGCGCGCCTCGGCGAAGGCCTGCTCGGCGCGGCGACGTTCATCGACCGAGAGCGATGCGTGGGACACGAACGTGGTGACGTCGCGCGATCTGAGCTCAGCAGCCAGTGACTCGACTCCGGAGCGCGAGTCGACGAACACGAGCCGTTTCTCGCCGGCGTGGAGCCGGGAGATCACGATCGCCGCGTTCGCTGTGTTGCCGACATGGTCGATGGTGATCTCGGGCGCGCTTGTTGACGTGCCGGCGTCGGGCGCCACGACCTGTCGCGGAGCTGTGCTGCCGCCGACCAACCAGCTCAGCAGTCGGTCCGGATCTCCGACCGTCGCCGAGAGGCCGATCCTCTGGAGGTCTCGGCCTGCAACCGCAGAGAGTCGCTCGAGCACGCCGAGCATGTGCCACCCACGGTCGTCGCCACCGAACGCGTGAACCTCGTCGACCACGACCGTTCGAAGGTGCCGGAACACCACCCCATGGTCCGTCTTCACCGACAGGAGCATCGCTTCGAGCGACTCGGGTGTCGTGAGGAGGATCTCCGGTGGATCTTCGAGGATTCGCCGTCGAGCAGCGGCGCCGATGTCACCGTGCCACAGGCCGACGCGCAGTCCGACGAACGATGCGTACTGCTCGAGACGGACGTGCAGGTTGTTGAGCAGCGCTCGCAGTGGGCAGAGGTACAGCGTTGACAGGCCGGGGCGGGGCTCGGAGAGGATCTGGGTCAGGATCGGGAAGATCGCTGCTTCGGTCTTGCCACCTGCGGTGGGGGCCAGCGCGAGCACGTGCTCGCCGTCCAGGATGGGAGCGATCGCCTCCTCCTGCAGCGGACGCAGTTCTCGCCAACCCAGACTGTTGACGATGTGGTGCTGCACGATCGGATGCAGCGCATCGAAGCCCTGACTCACAGGTTGCCGGTGCCCAGATCGAGCTCGATGTCATCGATAGAGCCGCCACGCTGGACGTTGCGCTCGACGTCGAGCAGCTCGGCGTCGCCGACGGTGAGCTGGTAGTGCTCGCGCGGGTCGAACTCGTCATGCAGGTCGACCTTGTCCATCACGTCGCCGACGAGCTTCTTGAGGAACAGGCGCGGAGCGATGCCGACCTGACCGCCGAGCTTGCCGGCGACCGCATCTGCGAGGTCCGACACGTAGCGGTCATCGACCAGTCGAGCGACCCGCTCGGGTGCATCCGCGCCGGCGACGTACACGTCGCGGACGTTCGTGCCGAGCTCGACGAGCCGGTCGTGGTCGAACCCGGCCAGCCGGATCTGCACGGCTCGCGGGTTGTCGAAGCGCGGGTCGCCGGAGAAGTCCACGGCGAGTCGTTGCGCGAGCGGGGCCAGGCGTTGCACACCTTGGGGTCCGTCGAAGAACGCCGGGGTGCCGGTGATGAGGAGGTACAGCCCTGGGAACCTGCCGCCGTCGACTTCGTCGATGAGCTGACGGAGCGCGTTGAGCGACTTGTCGCGGGTGTCCGAGCGGACCCGTTGCAGCGTCTCGACCTCGTCGATGATGACGAGGAGTCCGCTGTTGCCGGAGTCTCGGACCACGGTGAGCAGGCCCTGCAGGAATGACAGTGCGCCGGCGTGGTCGATGTCGCCCTTGATGCCGGCGTACCGCTTCACCGATGCGGCGACGTTCGGCTGTCCTCCAAGCCACGCCACCAGGCCATCAGCGGTTGCGAGGTCGCCCTCGAGCATGGCTCGCCGGTAGGAGCGCAGCACGGTGGCGAACGTGGGGTTGGTACGGCTGACATCGGACAGTCGCGCTTCGACGAGACGATCGGTTGCTGCAGCCAGCGCGGCTTCGTCGTGTTCGTCGATCGTGCCGTCGGCCAGGGCATCTTCCTCCAACACGAAGAACCAACCGTCGATCAGCGATCGGAACGCGCCGGTGTCACCGTCGCCGACGGCGAGGCGTTCGACGAGGCGGCGGTACACGGTCTGGAGGTGATGCAGCGGCGTCTCGGTCTCGGAGATCTGGATCTCGCTCGTGACGAACCCAGCCCGACGGGCACGATCGGCGATCCAACGGGAAGCGAACGTCTTGCCCGATCCCCACTCGCCGCGGATGCACTTGAACACCCCCGCGCCGCTGGCCGCGCGAGCCAACTCGTCGTCGATGGAGGGACCGAAGCGGTCCAGACCGACGGCCAACAGGTCGAGGCCCCGTGCCGGCACCGTGCCGCGCCGCAGCGCATCGATGACCTCGTCACGGCGAGCCTTGCTGGGTGCCGGAGCGCTCACGCTCCACTCGCCAGATTGAAGAGTACGACCGCGGCAACCGCGACCGTCACGACTTGTGTGCTGATCAGCCACGCTATGCCGAACGAGCGATCGCGCAGCGTCCTCATCGCGATAATCCCGGCAGCCGCAGACACGGCGGCGGCAGCGAAGAACCACCAGCTCAGTCGTGTGCTCAGCAGCGACACGTACAAGCCGCCAAGGCTGATCCCTGCAACGACCAGTGCGTGACGTGCGCGGTCCTGGATCGTTCGCCACGTCGTGGCTTCGGGGTGATCGCGCTTCCGTGCCTGCGTTTCGAGCCTGTCGATCACCTCGTCGATCTGCTCGGACGTGAGGACCTGTTCGGTCAGCTCTGCGAGGTTCTCGCGCAGGTGTTCGCCAGCCAGCACGTTGACCCCCCGGTCGCTTCGCAGCGGGCGCTCGTCCGGTTGTGTGATCTTCGGGCCCCAGACGACGAGGACCGAGGTGATCCAGGCGTCTGGGTGCTTCGCCTTGCTCCACCCGAGGTGCAGGGCGACGTCACGTTCGCTGCGATGCAGACGTTCCGCTGCCGAGAGCAGCCACTCGTCGGGCTGAGACAAATCGATCGCCTCCGACCGCCACTTCGTCTCGATCACGATGACGCCATTCGGTCCGACCGCAACGTGGTCGACGTCCCACTGGCGGAACATCACGCTGTTGATGCTGCGCCAGCCGTGTCGACGTAGCCGTCGTAGCTCGGTGGAGGTCCACTCTTCGGCGGCCTGGCCCATCGTGGCCATCGTCGAGCCGCTTGCGACACTGACCCAATGGGCGATGTAGCCGATCGCTGCGGTGACGAACACGCCGGCAGCAAAGGCACCGACGGCTGGAGAGCCCGGCATCCACACTGCGATGCCAACCGCGGCAAGCGACGCCACTGCAGAGGCCGCAACAAGCCCGACGGCGTTCGCCACGACGAAGGACCGTTGACGCTCGAACGCAAGCCCGGCGCTGTACGCACCAGGGTGACGGTCCGCGACGCGTGGCGCCGCCGACTCGTTCACGACCCACCGCCGAGGAACTGGGAGCGCAGCAGCCCCTCGTCGAGTCGTGCCTCCTGGGCGGTGGCGTCGACCGTGAGCACGCCGAAGCCGTCGACGTTCAGCACCCGGGTGAGGATCGCCAGGAAGCCGCCCACTCGGCCGAGCGGCATGCCGGTCGCCTGGGCGATCACTGCGTAGTTGGCGACGCCGCCACGACGATGCAGCACAGCGAGTGTGGAGCGGACCTTGGCGGCATCGGGCTTGCCTCGCCCGATCGCGCCGAGCTGCAGGGAGTACACGTCGGAGCCCAGTACCTCGTCGACCCAGGTCGGCGCTGCCTCGACCTCAACGGTCTCGGCGGCCTCCGCTTCTTCGGCGCCGGGTGCTGGCGGCTCGAAGAGTGCGCCTTGTCCCGCGCCGGGGTCGGTGGCCTTGGGCTTCGCCGGTCGGCGCGTGGGTCGCTTGACCTTGGGAGCCTCCTCGACGACGTCGACGTGCAGATCCCACCAAGCCGGCTTCGCGACCGACAGCAGCTCCCACCCCTTGGGCAGCTCAACACCGGCCGGAGCGAAGACCGACAGCGGAACGATGCACTCGTCGGGTGTCGCTCCACCGTGGTAGCCACCGTGTTTGGCCGAGTAGCGCAGGTCGTCGTGCCACGGGGCGAGCACACCGCGTTCGTCACCCAAGAGGACGCGTGGGCCTCGCAGGAGTACCTCGTCGTCAGACGGGTCGCGGTCGGCGATACGCCAGCGGTCGCCCCCCTCCCCTGCTCGGGCGACGTCGCCCTTGCCGTCGAGCCCGACGCCGAGCACGTGGCCGTGGTCAGCGGTGATGATCACCACTCGGCCGGCGGCAGCAGCGGCTCGCAGCAGCGCCGGCAACGGCCCGAGGTGCTCGATGCGGTACTCAGGGTTGAAGGTGCCTCGGCTGAGCTCGTCATCGATCGTGTTCACGACCGCCGCGACGACCCGGGGTCCGCTCTCGCCGAGCGCTGCGGTCACATGCGGCGGGAGCCCCTGGCCGACGCCGCTGACCAGGTCGGGCCGGTGGTGCAGCACCAATGCCGGGGGGCCGTCGAGCTTCGCGATCTTCGGGTGCTGCGGCAGCTCCCGGGACTCATCCGCAGCGGCGCCGATTCGGAGTCGCCCGGACAGGAGCGACGTGCGTGATGCCTCGGTGACCGTCGGCAACGCGGCGAGCGCAACGCGGCGACGGTCGTTTCGGCCGATCTCCTTCAGGCCGAACTGGCCGAACTGATCGGCGAGCTCGAGGAAGGGCGCCACTCCGCACCCGTCGAGCACGACCAACAGCGTCGGGAGCTCCTTGGAGAGCGGAGCGACGACCTCGCCGAGTACCGCCTCGACTGCGAGGACCTCTGTCGACGGCAGCTCGCTGGCGGTCCCGTCGGCCGTCCAACGTGCGAGCGCCTGCGCGAAGGCACGGTTTCCGTCTGCTCGGCGTTGGTGGGCGGCCTCGCTGATGCGGCGCAGCACCGTGGCGAACCGTGGCGGCGTGTCGTCACCCTCGCCGACTCTGCGCCGAGCAGCATCGACCCACGCACCGTCTGCCAGATAGGCGTTCACCGACTCGGCCAGCGTGAGCACGCCCGATCCGACGGCAGCATCGGCCGCTCCGGTGCCGTGCAGTGCGCTGACGGGGTCTCGCAGCCATGACACCAACCGTGCGGCGAGCTGCGCTCGTTGTGCCCGCGGCCGTCCCGGTTCGGTGCCGGCGACGCGATGGGTCACGACTCGATGCACCGCTCGACGCAGCGTGTCGGTGTCCGCCGGGCCGTCGGTGTCCAGCGCGGCGTCGAGCAGCGTGGCGAGCTGGTCGAGTCGCGCCTCGAAGCTGATGCTCAGTACGTCGCTGGCGTCGGGCGTGGCGGCCTGCCAGTCGGCGACGAGCGCGGAGCCGGCGTGTTCGATGTCGAACAGGTTGGTGAGCCGGTCCTCGCCGCTGGTGGACAGCTCGGCGAATGCGCGCTCGGCTGCACGTGCCCACGCGTCGAGCGCTGGGTCGGTGACGTGGTCGCACCCCGTGAGGTCTTCGAGTCGTGCCTGTGCCCGGCTTCCGGTGGCGGCTCCGACGACGGTGCGAGCGGCAAGCCCGGCTGGCAGACACAGTTCTCCGCGGCCCTGGGCGATGGCACCGGTCACGAGTTGGCCGGCAGGTCCGAGTAGCTCCCCGAGCGTCGAGCACAACGACGCCACCACGCCCTGATCGGCGGACTCGACCCTGGATGCGAACGAGCTGTCGGAGGTGGCGAGCAGCAGGCGTTCGAGCGTGATGCCGGTGGCACCGAACACTGCGGCCGCAACTGCGCGCAGCGCGGCGTCGGCCGACAAGACGACGGCGCCGGCAGGCAGCGACTCCACGGGCACGTCGAGCAGCGGGTCGGCCATCCAGGCGAAGCGCTGCTCACCGAAGGCAGGGTCGAGCGTCCTGGCGCCGAACCGCTGACGGACCGCATCCCATGGGCTGAGTCCGAACAGCTTCGGTTTCACGAACCGTCCGAGCAGGTCGGCGCCCAACTCGTCTGCTGGCACGTCGGTCAGCAGCACCAGGGTCGCGTGCGGCTCGGACGATGCATCTGCGTCGAAGTCCGCGATCGCTCTGCGTGCGGCGAGGGGGCTGGGGCACGGCTCGACCCGGATCGTGCCGACCGCCGGGTCGGTCAGTTCACCGAGGTTCCACACCGGCGCAGCCTTGACCCCGACGACGAACGGCTCCGGGTGTGACCGTCCCTTCATGCCGTCGCGCAGCTGGCGCACGAGCTGGCGAATCAGTTCGGCCGTCGCAGCCCGCGCCGGTCGAGTGGCGGATTCGTCAGCGTTCACCGTCGCGGAGCTCACGTCGCCGTATCGCCGGTGGATCGGACGACGATCTCGAACGGGCCTCGGCCGTGCTTGCCGTCCTTTATCTCGTCACGAAGCGCCTTGAGTCGCTTCGCGGCATCGGCGGCGCTCAGTCCGGAGGCGGCCATGAGCTCGGTCTCGCCAGCGGCAGTCGGGGGCAGCTCCTCACCACCCTTGGGGACCTCGACCGGTGGCGTCTCCGTGAACACGATCGACCGTGCCGCCGCGACCAGCTCACGCAGCTCGGGAGCCAGCTGCGTGACGTACTCCTCGGTCCCCAGCAGTTCGGTCAGTCGCTCACCGATCCCGGCGCTTTCGTCGCGCGCCATCGCGACCGCGAGCAACTTCGTGTCGATGCCGGCGATGGTGCCGTTGATCGCTGAGGCCGACTTGATCGACGCGCCGACCGCTTCGGGGCTCGGAGTCATGTCGGCGGCGAGGAACGCCTCGACCTTGTCGAGATCGCTGCCAGCGGCGGCGATTGCGCGCAGCAGCCGCGATGCGTGCTCCGCGGTGGTGATACGGGCGACCTGGTCGGATCCGACGAGGGCAGCAAGCGTGGCGAGCTCGCCGCTGAGCGTCTCGACTGCAGCCAGGTGTTCGGCTGCGGCAGCCGTCAGCGCACCGCTGAGCTTGGCGAGCGCCACGGCGGACGGCTCGGGCGGCAGACTCGCGAGTCCGAGCACCCGTTGAGCTCGGTCGACCACCGACGCCCAGTCCTCAGCACTGGGCAGTTCCTGGGTGACGACTTCGAAGTGATCTCCAAGGCCATCGATCGTGACGCGCGCCGGGCCGCCGTGGTCGGTGAACATGCGGTCGGTCGCCGCTGCCCACACGATCAGCACCAGGTTGGCCAGCTCCTTGCTCAGGCCCATCGGCGCCGGGTCATCGATCCAGGCCCGTAGTTCGGCGACGGTCACGTGGCCCTCGGCACCGGACTGGGTTCGCTCCGCCAGCTTTCGGGTGAAGTGGGACTCCCATCGCTGCGAGACGTCGAGGAGGAACGCCTGCTCGGACTGCACACCGAGGCGGAGCGGGTTCGCGATGCGTGCCATGACCCGCCGGTCCGCGGTCGCCACCTGCGGGATGCGTCGGTCGGGCGCTTCGAGTGCTGCGTCGCACACCTCGCGAACGGTGCGCAGATCTGCGAGGCGGACCTCTGCGTCGATCTGGGGTGCCGCCGGGTAGCTGTGCTCGAGGGCCTGTTCGAAGACCTTGTCCAGGGCCTCGCGCAGCGACGTCGCGACCGGGGGGCGCACGGTGAACCCGCTGAGCAGGCTCGAGAAGTGGTCCGCGAGCGCGTGGCTCGAGTCGACGACTGCGGCATCGGGTGTGCCGAGTCCGTAGGCCTGCTTGAGCGCGGCGATGACCCGGCTGCGTGCCGCGTTCTGCTGGGCTTCGAGCTGCGGGCGTGCGGACTCGCGTGCCTCGGGGCTCAGGTGGCGGGTCGCCTCGGTGAACCGTTCACTGCTCTGCCCTGGCACCGGTAGGAGGTGGTTGAGCCGCACGAGCGCGCCGAGCTGTGCGCGCATCTCGGCGGTGAAGAACGACGGGATCCAACACAGCGTGCGCCACTCGTTGCCGAGCTCCCTGAGCCGGGTGACGCGTGCCAGGTCTTCGTGGGGGCTGTGGCCTTCGTCGTCGAAGGGGAAGTCGATGACGATCTTCCAGGCGGTGCCGGTCGACGCGAAGGATGCGTCGTTCAGCTCCGCGGTGTCGCGAACGTTGCCGAACACCAGGTCGGCCTGCCGCCTGACGCCCCGCCACAGGTGGGTGGTCGACTGCATCAGCTGGTCGGTCGACACGCCGAGCTCTTCGGCGAGCAGATCGCGCACCAGCTTGCGGCGACTGCCCAGGTTGTCGACGCTGCCGACCGAGTCGAGGATCGCTCGGGTGTCGACTTCGCTCAGGACCAGGTGCACCGTCGGGTTGTGCGGGTCACCGCCGACCTGCAGCTCGCCGGCGCGGGCCGCCCAGGCGTTGAGCTTGGTGACGACCACGCCGACCTCCATGCCCGGCACAGGGCTCGAGATCAGTCCGTGGTTGAGGGCGACGAGCTTGCGGGCGGTCAGGTTCTGGAACGGCCGGGAGTGCGGCACCAGCGCCGCCAGCAGCAACGTCTTGACCAGCCGATCGTCAGTGACGAACGCGGCTGTCGGCCCGTCGGTCGCGATCGACGCCTCGGTCAGCCCGTGTTCGGCGAGCAGCATCGGTCGCAGCGACGTCGTGTAGATGCGGCGTGCCGACTCGAACTGCGGCTTCATGGTGTCCGACAACGGCTCGTCGCTCTCGGCGAGCACGTCGAACAGGTCGCCGACAGGCACCAGGTGACCGACCTCGAGGGTGTCTCTATGGCGCACCAGCAGGTCCAACAGGACCCGCAACCCGGTGCGGGTCCGCTGCAGCGCGCCGGCAACGTCGACCACGACGTTGAGGAACGCCGGCGAGAACGGATAGGTCAGGCGGAAGTCCGCGTCGGTGCCCGATTCGCCCCGCAGCGCATCACGCTGATCGTCGGTCAACGCGAGGGCGGCGAACGCCGACGCGAGGGCCTCGGCGCCAGCGTCGTCGACCGGCTGCAGCAGTCGATGGTGCGCGACGACGGGCAGGTTCGAGTCGTCCAGCGCGATGTCGGAGAAGCGGCCGGCCTGGAAGTTGAGCTGGTCGATGAAGCCGAGCCGCTCCGCACCGGGCACGTCCGAGCCGATCAGGTCGCGGAGGTCTCGCTGGCGGGCGATGATGCTGATCAGCGGTGCGGGCCGCTTGGCGTCGCTGGCTTCGACCAGTTTCGAGATCTTGGATGCTTCGGCTGCGACGAACGCTGCGTCAGCCATGCGCGACATGAGCCACAGGATCAGCTCGTCCAGGAACAGGATCACGCCCGTGTACCCGAGCCCGTGCGCGTGACGGCTGATGGCCGACAGCCCCGAGTCGATGTCGACGTAGCCCTCGCGATTCGCGGCGGCGCCTTCGGCGTAGGCCGACAACAGGTCGGCGAGCAGGGCCTGCACCAACAGCCGGCGGTCGTCGCCGTCGACGGGCTGCAGGCGAGCTGCGTCGTAGCGGGCCGCATCCCAGCCGCCCATGTCACCCCAGCCGTCGTTCCCGCTGCCGCCGTCGGTTTCGTTCAGCGCGGCGAAGAACGCCTGATCGCCGAGTCGCACACGCAGCGAGTCGGCGTTGTCGAGGATCGGTTCGTCCGCGAACAGGTCCGGGAGCGGCGCATCGGGGTGCAGTTGGGTGACGTGCTGCACGTAGGTGCCGAAGATGGCGCTCTCGAGCGAGGTCGCGCCGATCAGGTGGAATGGCACGGTCAGGAATCGCTGCCCGTCGCGCCACTCGTTCATCGACGTCACCACGGGCGCCAGCTCGGGGCGGGCGAGCGCGGCGGGGTTGCCGTCCAACAGGAGCTGCAACATGCCCATGAAGTTCGACTTGCCGGCGCCGAAGCTGCCGGAGAGGAACGCGGCCTTGGAGCTGTGCTCCTTGACGGCTGCGCCGACCAGCGCGGTGGCCTCACGGAACGCCGAGAGCAGCTGTTCGGTGACGACGTACTGGGCGACCGTCTCGGCGGTCTGCTCGGTGGCGTCGGTCAGCTTGAACACCAGGTCGCCCTGGCGGACCTCGGTCGGGATCGAGATGGCGTCGCGCAACAACTTGGGCTGGGGTGACATGGCGATCAGTTCTCTGCGGTTGGGTCAGCGGAAAGGGATGGGGCGGTGTCGGACTTCTTCTTGCGGCCACGGGTCGGAGCGGGCGGCTCCCACGCTGCGACGGTCTCGGAAGTCGCACCAATCGACGCGAGCACCTGGTCGATCTGCCCTCGGTAGAACGCGGCGAGCGGCTGGCCGAGCCCGGGGGCGACGTCGGGGTGCCACTGGTCGACCCATGGCAGCACCTCGTCGAGCGCGGCGATCAGGGGGAGCAACTGGTCTCCGCTCCACCCATCGACGGTCTGACGCTGGAACAGCAAGGTGGCGAGCGCCTGGGCCAGTTGGGCGTGGTCGAACCCGGCCCAAGCGAGCACCATCGTCGAGTCGCCCGAGGACGCGTCACGCTCCGCACCGATGACGGAGGTGAACCGCTCCTTGGGGACGTCCAGCTTGCCGCGTTGCTTCCAGTACGAGGGGCGTGCGAGGTCGGCCTGCGCGTATTTCGGCGGCACCGCGATGCGACCGACGTCCTCGCCTCGATCCTCGGCCCGCTGCAGCTCCCACGTGCGCTCCCACTCGGCCCGCTTCTTGCGACCCGAGGCCTTGTACCTGGCAGCGGCCTGTGCGGGCACGTGCTCATCCGCGACCAGGGAGGTCACCACGGCGAGCGCATCGACGTCGACGGTGCCGGTGTACACACGTGCGGCCGACATCCAGTCCTCGTCGGTCGCCACTCGGTCGGCGAGTTGGGCCACGGTGCGGGTGACGGCGTAGTCACCGTCGAACCACAGCGACCGATCCTCGAGCCGATCGACCAGCCAATCTCGCAGCGCTGCCTGCTCCAGGTCCTCCCACGGAGTCCGGTTCCAGCGACGCTTGTGCTCGGGACGCTCGACCAGTCCGACGTTGCGGTCCGACTCGATCAGCTCGATCCGAGACTGGACCAGGTCGCGGTACCAGTCCGGCCAGTGTGTGGGCAGTTCGGTGATCGGTGTCGAACGATGCCGCGAGAACCACGCTGATTCGGCCTCCCCCGCTGCGACCCTACGAGCCAGGACGATCTCGAACGCTCGCTCGCCCAGGGCAAGCGGCGGAGCCATCTGGCCATCCGGCGCGGTGAGTGGCGTGTCGGTGAGTCCGTAGAGGTAGAGGCAGTACCAGTCAAGCTCCTCCTGCGCGGAGATCATCTCGGCCAAGATTCGCTCCGACTCGACACGGGCACCATCGAGCCGCTCGCGAGTCGGGACAGCCGCCGCTGCGATCGCCGAAGGCTGCTGCTCGCCGAGCGCGTGCGCCAGCCCATCCAGCCGACGGCCGCACTCAGCCGGAAGCGTGGCGGGCAGGGGAAACGCCTCAAGCTTGGTCCCATCCTGCTGGCGCCTTGCTTCCCAGGGCTCAGGCGGTCGGTCATTTGAATGGGAGACCTGGTGTATCCAGAAGCAAGCAAGCGACGAGTTGAGCAGTGCCAACAGGCCGAGGTGATCATCCACCGTCGCTCCCTCCGGCAACTTGATCACCGGGGCCGACTGTTTGAACACTTTGCCGCCACGATCCAGCACGAAGTGGTTGTGCGTCGCCACGAACGCAAACGCGATCGACAACGGCGTCCGCAAGCGATCGAGAGCGACTTGGTGCCACTCCCACCACGAACGCCCCTCCTCGAAGTACGTCACCTTGGCGAACGTGGCCCGATTGCCCATCGTCGTTCGGTACGGCCAGAGCCACCGGTGTTCCCCGGGCGCGTCCTGGATGTCCAAGAGCTCGGTCGACGAGTACGGAAAGATCACCTCTGGGCCGGACGAGAAGTCCCAGTCTCGAATGATCTCGCCGATCGCGAGAGGCCGATGCAACTGGGCCTCGACCCCCCGTCGGCGGAACGCGGCCGGGTCGGGCACCATCATCGCGTCGTCCACGTTTGTCTGGCCCGTGTAGCCGATGAGCCGCACGATGCTCTCAAGTCGGGGGCGATCTCGGTCGATCTCCTCCTTGAGTTCGGCGGCTCCACCGCCGCCGATGCTCCACGGGTGCCTGGCGAACCGCGGCCGCTCGGTGTCGGTGACACTGATGTAGTCGGACTCGCTGCCGGGCTCGTCGATCTGGTTGACGATCGCCGACCACACCAGACCCTTCCTCGGGTCTGCCGGCGTCGAGGGCTCACCTCGAATGCCCATGACCGAGCGGATCGTGTCGGCAACCGGCCGCTGGTTGCGGCCGAACAGGATCACCGTGGGGGTGCCGTGGCCGGGGATGTACGCACCGGAGGTGTCGACCACGTGCGTCAGGTCCCACTTGGGGACGTAGTCCTCAATCAGCTTCTTGCCGAACTCGCGCTTCATGAATGAGTTCGCGGTGATCAAACCGACGAACCCAGCCCGGCGACCAGTCGCTGCGTTGGCGGTCTCGGCAAGGTCGAAGAACAATTCGGTGAACGGCACGCCGAGCGAGTACTGCCGGTGGCACGACGTGTACCGGTCGCGGTAGGCGGCGTTGGCGGCCTTGTCTTTCGGGACGATGTAGGGCGGGTTGCCAACGACGGCTGTGTAGCGGCGACGGAACGTGTCGCGCAGCGCGTCGGCGTCCTCGGTGGCGTAGAGGAACTGTTGGTCACCGCCGCCGGCGCCCTCGAAGCCCGGCAGTGACGACTGCTGCGCGCCCCACAGCAGCGAGTCGCCAACTGCGACGTGGATCGGGTAGCCCTTCACGTCGGCCAGTCGGCGCTGACCAGCGCGCTGCATCGCCGCGACGAGGAGCCGGAACCGGGCAACGGCAGCGGCGAACGGGTTGATGTCGACACCCCACACCGCGTCGAGCGCCTTGGCGGCACGCTGGTCAGCCGGCATGGCGGGTTCGGCGTCGGTCCAGCGCTGCCACAGCCGCTCGAACGCGCCAAGCAGGAAGTGCCCCGAACCACACGTCGCATCGATCAGTGACACATTCGCGAGGCCGACCGACTCGATGGCGGGGTCGAGCGTGCGGTCGAGGATGAACTCCTCGACGAAATCCGGAGTCTGCAACAGCGCGTAGGTCTTCTTCGCGTGCTCCGACAGGTCCTGGTAGAGGTCACCGAGAAACCGGGTGTCGCTGTTCGGGTCGGTGAAGTCGAGAACCAGATCACCGGCGTCATCGGTGCGGCGGAAGAGTGACAGCAGCTCGGTGCATGCGTCGCCCGAGGGGTCGGTCAGCCACAACGGGTTGCGGCCCTCGCCGAGCACGCCGTCCAGACCCGGCAGCGCGGCAGCCGTGCGGAACACGTGGTGCAGGTACTCGCGGTCCGAGTCGGTCGGGTTCGCTCGGAAGTAGTCCTGCTGCGCGGCACGGGCCAGCGTCGCCGCGTTGCCGGTGCCGCCGATCATCGGGTCGTCGATCAGTGCGTTGTCTTCGCAGTAGCGAACGAACACGCAGCCGAGCAGCCAGCCGACCGCGACCTGGGTCAGGCGGTCCTCGGCCCATTCGGTGAACGTCCACCCGGTGCGTTCGGCGTCGAACGCTCGCTGGTACTCGCGGCGCAGCCGCTCGTCGATCTCGGCCACGGTGTCGACCTGGCGGTGCAGGTCGGCCAACAACTCGGTGAGCTGGGCCTTGAGTGTGGACAGCAGGAATGGGGAGTCGATCATGCGGTCAGGCCTCCGGCCCGATGGGTGTTCTTCAGCCAGGTGTCACCCAGGTCCATCCACTGGCTCGCCGCGAGTGTCGGTACGGGGGTGCCGTCGACCTTGGGCAGCGCGTCGGCGGTGCTGGCCAGCACGACGAGCCACAGCGTGCGCAAGGGGTGGTCGCTGCCGAGTACGGCGTCGCGAAGGCGGTCGAGCGGTGCGATGGCGCTGCTCGAGCCGTGTCGAACCAGCGCGCCGGGGAACCAGGCGATCGCGTGCGTGTGCTGGGCGACCTCGTCGATGGTCGAGTCGACGGCGGCGGCGGCGAGGATCGAGAGCTTCGCCCAGTTCGGGTCGGACGGATCGTCCGCGCCTTCGAGGTTCGCCCACGCGACGCCACGTTGTTCGGCAGTCGCACGCAGGTGGCGCAGGAACGCCGCCTCGAGATCGATGCTGACCATCGGCGGGTGGCCGGTCTGGAACCGAGCGAGGCCACGCTGCGCCTGTGCGAGTCGATCGGTCGGCACCCGCAGCGCCAAGAATCCGCCCTCGTCGACCGAGCGATCGAGACGTCGTTCGACCTCGATCGCTTCGGCGACCGCCGGATCGATCGCGTCGGGTGGCGGAGCGACGGTCACGCCACCGGTGTTCATCACCGTGCGCTGCCTGGTCGTGAACTGCGTGAGCGGGCCGACGCCGCCCGGGCCGGCCTCGGTCGGCTGAAACGCCTGGTGCTGATCCGACCACTCGACACGCAGATCAGCCAGTGCGAGCGCCTCGTCAAGCTGCGGCCTCGGCGGCAGCGAGGTGTCGGGGAAACGCGCCGCGACACGGGCAGCGATCTCGTCCACGGTGAGCACGGGCGCGCTCACCAACGCAGCGCGTGACCAGCGCAGCGCATCGACGGGTGCGGCGTTGCTGCGCACCAGGTCCGATGCTGCGTTGGTGGTCGCGTCGTCAGACGCGGCACCGGCCAATCGCACCAGGCGGGCATCGGACAGCGACCGTCCAGCCGCGGCCATGACGCCGCGCAGAGCCGGAACGGCGTCGCCGCTGGGCACGAGCGGTGCTTCAGCCACGAGCTCGTCGGCGCGTCGGCCCAGGCGAGCGGCAAGGTCGGTCATCGTTGCGGCGTCGACCGCGGCGAGCCGGCGGCGCACTGACCGGTCGAGCGGGGCGAGGGCCACCCCTGCTGGGTGGGCGGTGCTATCCCCTTCGGGCGATCGCAGCGCTTGGTCGACGGCGGCGCCGTCCACGGCCACCAGGGTGCGACGGCCACTGCGACGAACGGTGAACAGCTGTGCGACGGGAGAGCCGGACTCCACCACGGCCCGCACGACTGCACCAGCGACACGGCGAGCGTCGGCCGGGTCGTTGCCCGAGCCGCGAGCGTCGACCAGCGGAGCGGTCAGCTCCGACACGCCGGCGACACCGCCGAGATCGGCGAGGATCGACAGCAGGTCGGTTGCCACGTCCATGAGATCGGACGAGGCCGCCCAGTGTGCTCGAGCCTTCTGCAACGACTGCGACGCCGCTGCCTTCGTGATGCCGACCCGTTCAGCGACCGAGCTGACCGTCGGCCAGTCGACGGCGGGATCGGCGCCGCCGGCTGCCTCGTCCGCCGGGCCGGTCGAGCCGGGAAGGCAGAGCAGCCCCCGCACCGTCTCAGCGACCGAGCCGGCCGGGCCACGCTTGCCACGAGGTGGGATCAGCAGCGTGCTCAGCTGGTCGAGATCGGGCAGCGATGATGCGGTCACCGACGGCGTGCCAACTCCTGCGGCAACCTGCACCGGCGGCACGGTGATCGTGACGTCGACCTGCGTGTCCGATGTCGAGCGGGAGCCTGGAGGGGTGGTCTGGGTCTCCGGCGCTGCGAGCTGCTCGGCGAAGTGCTCGAGGACCGCAGCACGGAGCCGCAGCACCTGCTTGCGTGTCTTGACCGCGACGCCGCGACTCTTGTTGACCGCCACAGCGTCGAGCGTTGCGACCCCGCGAATGGTCTCGGCGCCGACCTTGCGGAGTGCTGAGCGCACCTTGCGGCTCGTCGGCAGCGAGGTGATCGGGTCGTCGAGTGACAGGTTCTCGGGCAGCCGGGTCGACAGGGTCGTCCCGTTGTCATCGGTGTCGTCGCCCTCGCCGGTGTGGTCCCAGTCGGCGAACACGGCCAGCCATGCGCGTGCCATGTCATCGGCAGTGTCGAAGCGCAGGGCGGGGTCCCGCTGGAGCGAACGGGTGAGGAACTCGACGACCGGGCCACGTACTTCGGGGTCGATCGCTTCGATCAGCAGCGTCGGCTGCACATCGGCGGGCAGGTATGCGGGATCGCTGCGGCCATCGCCCCAGTTGGGCGTCTCCCCTGTCGCCATCTCGTGGATCGTGACCGCTGCTGCATAACGCTCCGCAGCCAGGTCGTAGCGCTGGCGTCCGTCGTCGGACAGGAACGGGTCCAGGTAGCTCGGCGTGCCGGCGGTCAGATCGTCGGCCGAGGTGCCAGCCAGAGAGAAGTCGAACAGGACGAGATGGGACTGCTTG
>WBZL01002241.1_pt1 | contig 19024 bp, 7 predicted proteins | sample 5204291 | NCBI WGS metagenome assembly WBZL01 (sample SAMN12344345, study PRJNA552823) | activated sludge metagenome | biome: Activated sludge suspended growth; feature: Nitrification reactor; material: Wastewater; isolation source: activated sludge from nitrification reactor of wastewater treatment...
TTGGTAGCAACAATTGGCTGATCACAGCCACCAATCCCAACCAACTCGCATCTTCTATGATAGTTGAGATCCCCACTACGCCGCCTGATCCAGTTAATGATGAAGATGAAAATCTTGGCACCTATTTAGGCATAAACATTGGAGGATTATTGGAAATCTTCCTGCCTATCATCACTCAATTTCCATAACTGCGAAAAAACTACGCGACGTGCCAGACGGAATCAGGTGATTCCGTCTGGCATTGTTTTCTTAATCTTATTGTTACAATAAATTCGCCAAGTTTCCCAAATTACCCGGACATCAGCCATCAAAGCAGATGAAAAAGACTTGCCTCGCAAAAATAATTGACACATTTGACCCACAATGACATGTGCCACAAGTGACCTAATCGGTCAGCCTTTTGTAGACAACCGCCTGACCAGTAAGGCGTTGCTTTTCTCCACCTCCTGCAAGAATTCATTTACGGGAGAAGAAAACCGCGAAACGCGAAGCTACCCGCCAAAGATGCCTTCACCGAACACCTGAACGACAGACTCTCCACCGCCGATCAAATCCACTTCGTCAAATATCTCATTGACCACTACGTCCAAATCGGCATCTTCACCCCCTACAACTCTACGAAACCCTCTACACTGACATCAATGAGCGATGAATCGAAGGATTATTTCCTAGGCATGTGGAAAAGATCATCTTGCATTATGAAACGGTTAAAACAGGGGACAATTCCCACCATTAAAGTGACATTTGTCTCTTTGTCTAGTCATCGGACAACATAAAATCATTCATAGTCAGATCACCCAAGTTTGCCGTTGCCGCAACTTCTTTTACTTGGAGGAAAGTTAGTCCTGTTCATAATTCAAAACCAATCATCAACTTATTTGTTCAAAAAGGTGGCCCTATGAACAAGCATATCCTCATTTTTCAGAACCTGATTGCACGTACTTTCCCTAGAAGAAAGAGGGTGCTTTATGTATTTAAGGACCCTCTTTAGTTTACCTATCGGATTCGGAAAATGAATAGATGGCTGGAAAATAAAGCTTCCCGGATGCCCCCCTCTCGTAGCCCTCGAGAAAAACATAGAAATGCCAACCTTGTCGCGCGAGCCTACTCGCATCGAGCAGGCATCTTCCTTATAGCTATTTCAAAATCAATTTTCAAACTCTAAGAAGGTTTCACAATGAAAGCGAATCATTTCATTAAAGTTTTTTTTATTGCCTTGATCGTCGGATTATTTCTGACCACTGGGAATATTCTCATCCCGCGCGCCGCAGATCCCTCAACGGCTTACCTATATGCGCCCAATGAGCCGGATACGACGGTCACGAACGTGTCTCCCTCTCCAAACAGCCACACAGCCTCGCTAAATACCACGCTCGCTATCACCCTCAGCGGGGCGATCAACGAGGCCACCGTCACAAACCAATCTTTAGTCGTTCACGGGGGGGGGCATGGGCACATGGATGGCACGATCACGTTTGGCTCCATTTATTATGACCCTTCCCAAGATTTCTTTCCCGGTGAATTGGTGCAGACCAGCGTCACCGCTGGGGTTCTGGACGCGAGCAACCTTCCTATCACTCCTTATGTCTGGCAGTTCCGGGCTGCGGCGGGCACTGGGCCAGGGACCTTTGCGGATAGCGGGCAAAACATGATGATTCCAGGGATAAGCGATGTAGAATTGGGTGATGTAGATGGCGATGGTGATCTGGATGCTGTAACCGGGCAATTCAACCAACCTAACTCAGTGTGGTTGAATGATGGCCTGGGGAACTTTACCAACAGCGGGCAAAGCCTGGGGACTTTTGCGACTGAACTAGCCTTGGGAGACCTGGATGGGGATGGGGATTTGGATGTCTTCCAGATAAGAGCTAATCTGCCCAAAAAGGTGTGGCTGAATAATGGAAATGGGTTTTTTACCGATAGCGGTCAGAATCTGGGTAATGCATTTAGCCGAACCGTAGACCTGGGGGATGTCGATGGGGATGGCGATCTGGATGCTTATGTCGGGAATGTCAACTCGCAACCTGACGAAGTGTGGCTGAATGATGGCCTGGGGAACTTTACCAACAGCGGACAATCCCTAGGGAATTCGGTTGCTTACACTGTGGCGTTAGGTGATCTGGACGGAGATGGTGATCTGGACGCTTTTGTAGGGAATGCGCAACCGCAACCCAATAAGGTGTGGCTGAACGATGGTAGCGGGACCTTCACCGCCACGAGCCAAAACATGACGAATGCGAGCCTGGAGGATCTGGCCATCGGCGATCTGGATGGCGATGGGGACCTGGACGCCCTGATTGGGAATTACTATTCGCCTAACCAGGTCTGGTTAAACAATGGATTGGGAACGTTTACCAACAGTGGGCAAAGCCTGGAAAATTTCATTACCACAGCTGTAGGCTTGGGCGACTTTGATGGGGATAGTGACCTGGATGCCTATGTCGGGAATTATGGTGATCCAAACGTCGTCCTGTTGAATGATGGGACAGGGATATTCACCCCGAACGGCCAGCACCCTGTCCCTTCCGCAAGCGGGGATTTTGCCATCGGCGATATGGATGGCGATGGTGACCTGGATGTCTTTGTCGCAAACGGCAGTTCCCAACCTAGCAAAATCTGGCTGAACACCATTCCTCCTTTCGCAGTAACCTTTGTAGACCCGCCCGCCAATAGTGACACGGCTCCTCTGGCCGAGACCCTTTCTATTACCCTAAGTAAAGAAATCAGCGAGACCACCGTAACCACCCAAACGCTCTTCGTCCATGGCGGCGGGCACGGGCAGATGGACGGAGCCATTACTTTTGGCTCGATCCTCTATAACCCATTGGATGATTTCTTCCCTGGAGAAGTGGTGCAAGCCAGTGTCACAACCGGGATAAAAGATGCCAGCGGAAGTTCCCTTCCCATACCTTACGTCTGGCAGTTCCGTGCCGCAGCTGGGGTGGGGCCAGGCGGCTTTTCCGATAGCGGCCAGACACTGGGACTTTTTGACAGCCGAGAGATCGCGCTGGGCGATCTGGATGGCGATGGCGATCTGGATGCGTTCGTCGGGAGTTACATCCCCCAGCCCAATCAGGTCTGGCTGAATGATGGCCTGGGAAACTTCACCAATAGCGGGCAAAATCTGGGCAACGGGTCGACCGAGGCCGTAGCCTTGGGGGACCTGGACAGAGACGGTGATCTAGATGCCTTTGTGGGGAACTATGATGGGCCCAACAACCTATGGCTGAACGACGGAACGGGTACCTTTACCGACAGTGGACAAAGCCTGGGGAACCTGGATACCACGGCGGTCGCGCTGGGCGATCTGGATGGCGACGGCGACCTAGACGCTTTCGAAGTGAACTGGAACCAACCCAAATTGGTTTGGCTGAATGACGGAAGCGGAACCTTCACCGACAGTGGGCAAAACCTGGGGACTTCCCTTAGTGTAGCCATAGCCTTAGGGGATGTGGATGAGGATGGCGATTTGGATGCCTTCGTTGGAAACCTAGGACAGGCTGACAAAGTCTGGTTGAACAATGGAGCAGGAATTTTTACCGACAGTGGGCAAAGCCTGGGGACCGCAACTTGTGCCGGGGTGGCCCTGGGGGATGTGGATGGCGATAGTGACCTCGATGCCTACGTGGTAAACTCCGCCCAACCCAGCCGATTATGGCGTAATAATGGGTTAGGGACTTTTACCGACAGTGGCCAGAGCCTGGGTACTACCGATGCCGCCGCTGTCGTGCTGGGGGATTTGAATGGCGATGGTGACCTGGACGCCTTTGTCGTTAATACGGTAGCTCCCAATCAGGTTTGGCAAAATAATGGTTCTGGAACTTTTACCAATCTCGGGCAAAGCCTGGGTGGCTCCGGCAGCAGGACCGTAGCCCTAGGCGATCTGGATGGGGATGATGATCTGGATGCCTTCGTTGGTTATTGGGCGTTGGAACCCGACAAGGTCTGGCTGAACGAAGTCCCCGAAATCGATGTAACCGGCAACGGCCTATCGATTACCAATGGCGATACGACGCCTTCGACGAGCGACGGCACGGCCTTTGGCAGTACTCCCACAACTGGAGGCACCGTGTCGCACATCTTCACAATTCACAATACTGGCGAAGGCAACCTATCCCTGGCCGGTACTCCAGCTATTGTCCTCACCACAGGCACCCATTTCACCGTGACCTTTCAGCCTGCCAGTAACCTCATCGCTTCCGGAAACGTCATTACCTTTGAGATCACCTTCGATCCGGCAGCCACAGGCACCATTCTCGATACCGTCACCATTGCCAATAACGATCTCAATGAAAACCCGTACAATTTTGCGATTTCAGGTATAGGTCTCAACACCCCTCCCCTCGCTGGCAACGACACCTATACCACCCCCGAAGATCTCTCCCTTATGATCGCTGCCCCCGGTGTGCTCGGCAACGATACCGATGGGGATAGCGATCCCCTCATTGCGATCCTGGACGATGAGGTAAGTCATGGGACGATGACACTGGATAGCGATGGGAGCTTCAACTATACACCTGAAGCCAATTTCTGTGGTGAGGACAGCTTTACCTACCACGCCGATGATGGGACAGACCCGTCCGGTCTAGCCACTGTATCTCTGTCGGTCACATGTGTCGCCGATGTCCCGCTCGCAAACAACGATTCCTACGAGACAAATGAGGATACGCCGCTCACCATCTCCGTTCCAGGGGTGTTGGGAAACGACACCGATGGAGATAATGATCCCCTGACTGCGCTCTTAGACACCAATGTTAGCCACGGTACACTATCTCTGAATAGCAATGGCAGTTTCTCTTACCTCCCCGACCCCGACTACTGCGGCCTGGATAGTTTCACCTACCACGCCTACGATGGACAGGCGCCTTCAAACCTCGCTACAGTCTCCTTGACGGTGACCTGTGTCAACGATGCCCCCTTCTCGCTGGCAGAAGCCTACACGACCACCGAAGATACCCCGCTCCTGATCGCCGCTCCTGGCGTGTTAGCCAACGACACCGATGTTGAGGACGATCCCCTTAACGCCGTCCTGGACACTGGCCCTACCAACGGAGAACTGTCCCTGAACAGCGATGGCGGGTTTACTTACACGGCGAATGCCAATTCCTGTGGGGCAGACAGCTTCACCTACCACGCCTTCGATGGCCAGGCTGCTTCAAACCTTGCCACCGTCGCGCTGACCGTCACGTGTGTCAATGACATACCTATCGCAGTAAGTGATCTCTACACGACCACTGTGGATACCCCTCTCGCTATCGCTGTTCCGGGTGTACTGGCGAACGATACCGACGTCGAAGGCGCGCCCTTGACCGTCACGCTGGTCCTCGACCCACTGACCGGAACCCTCGTGTTGAACCCCGATGGCTCCTTCGTTTACACACCTACCCTGGGCTACACGGGCGTGGTCACCTTCACCTACACCGCCAGCGACGGCGTGGATATCTCTGAACCCGTCACAGTAACGATTGTTGTCCAACCCGCTCCTGTGACGGAGTTTTGGCTCTATCTGCCGATCGCAATCAGATAAACTTTTTTTCACGTGCAGTCAACATGCTTTCAGTTTTAACAAGCAGGAGCATGTTGACTGCAATGCGAAAATTCTCCATGTGGAATCCACTAAAGCAAACATTTTGGTGATGCTTTTTGGAGTATCTCCACGAATTTTACGTCCGACAATTACCTTTTCTATAATAGGGAATGAGAATTAAACAACTTGTCCAAGTAGCTCGCCCTGGATTTGGCAATCTGCCCAGAGCAACGGGAAAAGTTATTTAATCCACGAACCTAGGCGGTAGCCGGATAGGATTTTGCAAAAAGTGTACTTTTTTCGAACTTTCTTGCACCTAATACAACTTTTGCGCAATCAGCGCAAGAATTGTAAAAAACGATAAAAAATAATTAGGGCGCAGCGGTTTGCCAGCAAACACGCTGGCTGAACTGAATCTTAATAACATCCCTTCTGAATTTTGGATGACTTTTGCCGAAGGGTTCGCCGCAACTTGCACTTGCTTCTTGATGCCATCTGGTATATGAGCAGGGTGTGGTCATTTTGTTTCGCCTTCTGTTCCAGACCGTTGCCCAACGAATGAAGTTGGCGGCAAAATGGTCAGGACTTCCTGCAAGAAAATCGCGGGTTCAGCACGCACCTTCAGACGATTGAGAGAGAAACCCTGTTTCGTTTCTTGATGCCCGCTTCAATCTCGCCCACTGTTATAATCATGAAAATTGGTCATTTTTGGAGGCTATTGCAATGAAAATCATCTCCCGTATATTCATGACAATTTTTTTGGGGCTTGGGCTGGCGCTTCTAGCGTTGCTGGCCGCCCGAGGGCAGGCTATCGCTGCGTCCGATTCTTCGCAGGTCGGGATTCTATACGTTGCGACGACAGGCAGTGATACCTCGGACTGCTCCGACTCCGCCAACCCATGTGCGACGGTTCAGTATGCCGTGGATCAAGCCACCTCAGAGGATGAAATTCGAGTCGCTGGGGGGGTGTACACCGATATTCACCCGCGTCCTAGACGGGATATAACCACAACAGGCCTCGTCACACAGGTCATTTACATCAGCACCTCGGTCAAGATTCAGGGAGGGTATAGTTTAGAAAATTGGACAACCTCTGCGCCTGAAGAAAACCCAACGGTGATAAATCCTCAGGGAAAAGGGCGAGGCGTTTATATTACAGGATTGATCAGCCCAACTTTATCCGGCCTTCAAGTGACGAGAGGCAATGTGATCGAAGGGGGGCAGTATGGATATACAGATACAGAGAAAGGCGGAGGGTTGTTTGCCATTACAGCCACCCTCACATTACAAGACTGCCAAATCTTTAGCAATACCGCAAAATTAGGGGGAGCGCTCTATTTATTAAATGCACAAACCACGTTAAGTGGGAATCAGATTTACAGCAATACCACAGTTTTTTATGGAAATATCTATTTCGATCACAGTGTTTCGATAATAAAAGGCAATGATATCTTTATGAATAGTTCAGATTATGGAGGGGGTATTTACGCAGACGCAAGTGAGCTCGCCCTCTATAGTAACCAAATTATCTCGAATTCAGCAGAGGCCAGCGGCGGCGGTCTCTATTCAAGTGGGGGTGCTGTAACGCTCCAAGAAAATGTCTTCTCTCATAACGAAGCGGCAAACGGAGGCGGGGCGTATTTAAAAAACGGGGATGTTACCTTTCTTTTGAATGAAGTTCGTGCCAACCATGGAACCCATGATGGGGGAGGCCTTTATTTGGGCGCGGGTTCGCACACCATCTTGAGTAATACCTTTATGTTGAATACCGCTGACCGCTGGGGAGGAAGTATCTCTTTGCAGAATGGGGCGGCTGAACTGATCGGAAATCAAGTGTCGGACAGTTCTGCCGGCGAATGGGGCGGAGGAATTTCGTTATATAGTGGGGCAGGGACTCTAGAACGGAATATCTTGACTTTCAATACGGCTTCAAATGGGGGCGGCCTCCATAGTCTAAACACGCATGTGAGCATGACCGGCAACCAATTTCTCACAAATACGGCCTCAACGAGTGGGGGCGGCATGTTTTTTCAGTCGGGCAACAACTCCACTTTTCTAGATAATTTGTTTTTGGGTAATATAGCAGGGAATGGAGGTGGAGGGGTTAACTTCCAATTCTGTGGTTCTCAGACACTAAAGTACAACTCCTTTATCCGAAATTTTTCGGGTTCGTATGGGGGTGGGGGCTCTTTCGGGAGTTGTAAAATCATCCTGGAAGACAATTCTTTTTGGGAAAATACTGCTTATTCTGGAGGGGGGTTTTCGATGGGGGCCAATGCCGGCACAAGCATTCTGCGGAATTCGATTATGTATAACGTAGCCCTAGCCAGCTCAAGTGCAGACACAGGCCACGGAGGAGGAATAGCTATCTCTGGCGGGGCCCTGTTGGATACCAATAGGATTATGTACAACACTGCCGATCAGATTGCAGGAGGGATCTATATTAGTGGGGATCAAATCACGTTGGTAAACAATGTGATTGCTGATAATCAGGCAGGGGGAGATGGGGCAGGGGTGTATATTTTTGACCATCATCCTACCTTGCTTCACAATACCATTGCACGTAATCAGGGCACGACGGGGATTTATGCGGAATCGGTACATTACCTCGGGTACATTATTCTGATGTTGGATAATATCATCGTGGGCCATACCGTAGGTCTACATGTTGGCGAAAATGCCCGTGTAGATATCAATGGGACCTTGTGGGGGGCTGATGAATGGGGGAATGGGGTGGATTGGGAAGGGGAAGGAACCTATCTCATCGGCCCTGTCAATGTCTGGGGTCCCCCAAATTTTATTGATCCGAATGCAGGCGACTTTCATATTTCTCTTGAGAGTGCCGCCATTGATGCAGGCATTGAGGCGGGGGTGAGGACCGATATGGATGATGAAGCGCGCCCCGCCCGCTTAACCTTTGATCTCGGCGCGGATGAATATGTGGATCATGACCTGCTGACGGTCAAACAAGTGTCTGCCGCACAGGTTTTAGCAGGGAGTCCCGTCACATATACCCTCTTTGTGACGAATACGAGCCTGAGCACCTTGCACGTAACCATCACAGATGTGCTCCCCCTGGAGGGCCTCCCCACAGGATTATTGACTTGGACAGCAATTCTGGCCGCTGGAGAAGGTTGGTCACAAACCTTGAACTTTACCAGTGCAGAAGACTATTTTGGTGAAATCATTAATCAAATCTTTGTGGCATCTGAAGAGGGGGCAACGGGTGCTTCACAGGTGAGTTTCTTGAGCCTCGCCCCGGTGCCTCTCTGTCAAGTGCGCCTCAATGATGCGCCCGAGATTTATGGAAGCATTCAGGAGGCAATTGAAGTCAGTTCAAGCCCAGGAGATGTCATTAAAATTCAGGGAACCTGTGATCAACTTAATACCCTGGGAGGTCTCTCGCAAATAGTTTACCTGACAAAAACTGTGACCTTACAGGGAGGCTGGAACTCAGATTTTTCGGTGCGAGACGTCAACAATTACCCCACCATTCTGGATGCACACGGAGGCGGACGGGGCATCTATGCACTTGGAAACATTACCGTTACCCTGGATGGCCTCCAAATTACGGGAGGTGATTCGACGGGCTTAGGGGGTGCCACCAACTTTTTTGAAGCCGGGAGTGGGATTTACATGGAGCACGTCCATGGCGTTTTTCAAGAGATTGTTGTCCACAACAATTATTCCCCCTATATCGGTGGAGGCCTTTTTGTAAACCAGGGAAATATTCAACTCATCAATAGCCAGGTTATTTCCAACACAAGTGATTGGTCCGCCGCGGGCATGTACATTAATGCATCGGATGGGCTTTCTCAAATCGTTACCAGTACGATTTCAGGCAATGAATGTATCCATACAGGTACTTATGGGGGCGCAGTTTGGGCTTACCAAAGCCATCTCTTAATTCGTCACAATCAAATCCGTAACAATCTTGCCGGAAAAGGGGGGGCGATGTATGTATCAGGGGGGAATGTCGCCGTAGAAGAGAATACGTTTGAGGAAAATGTAAGTTATCAAAAAGGCGGGGCGATCTTCATCTACGGTCCGACCACGGTATTAAGCAATACGTTCCAGGCCAACACAAGTTTTGGCGAAGGTGGAGCCTTATTTATATACCTGGGTGCTTCCGCTTGGATCCAAAACAATCTCATCGCGGAGAATCATGCGGGTCTAGATGGGGGAGCTATCTATTGGGAGAGCGGTAATCCAACAATGGTGCTTAAGAATAATGTCATCCGTGCTAATTCTGCGGCACACGATGGCGGAGGGCTATATCTACGCTATACGAACGCGCAACTCATTAATAATGTGTTGGCGGATAACCAAGCCGGATGGTCAGGCGGGGCAATCTTTGTTTATCTATCCAGTCCAGACCTTTATCACACAACCTTTGCCAACAACCAGAGTGGCAATGGCACGGGAATCTACATTCCCAATATCGGATACCCAGGTAGTCATCTGGACCTATTTAATACGATCATCGTCGATCATACCATCGGCATTTTCGTAGGTTTTGGAAATTCGGCAGATTTACAAGGGAATTTATGGGGAAGTGGAGTTTGGGCGAATGGCACGGACTGGCAAGGGGGTGGGGTAATTATTACGAATACCGTTAACCTGTGGGGAGACCCGGATTTCATTGCTCCTTCTCTAGGCGATTACCATCTGGGTCCGAATAGCACAGCCCTTGATGCCGGGATTGACGCGGGCATCACCACCGATATTGACGGCGATGCCCGTCCGTTGTGGCTCGGCTTCGATATTGGCGCGGATGAATTTAACACGCCATTTTCACCGGCAGGCTTAGTGGAGTTACAGGGGCGCACTGACCACTCCGGGGCAATCGTCACAGCGTGGAGTGGTGAAACAATCGTCGCGACCACGACGACCACCCTTTCGGGAACGTATGCATTATCTGTCCCCGATGGCGTTTACAAAATTACGATCGAAATGCCGCGGTACCTCGATGCCGTTAAATATAACGTATACCTCTCCAACACGAGCGTCACCTCCCTTGCCCCAGTTACGCTCAAAGGGGGAGACGTGAATGACAATGACACCATCAACATCCTGGATATCGCGGTCATTGGTGCTCACTATGATCAGACCTGCCCCGATCCGAATTGGGAACCCCGCGCGGATATCAATGGTGATTGCGAGATCAACCTGCTTGATTTAGTGCTGGCTGCCGCGAATTTTGGTAAATCCTCGCCCGTACTGTGGGAGTAATCACTTTCATCTACTGGCCTCGAACAAATAGCAAAGGACCTGGCGTAGGAGAAATGGTAGGCACTTGATCTTCACCAGGTTGCCATTGATTCGCCAGCGTATGCTCCTCCCCGCCACCTTGCATTGATGCTCATTCAGGAGCCAAAGCTAATTGGAATATGACCAACAATGCGTTTTCCCACAAGTGCCCTTGTCGCCCATCCTTTTGCACAATTACCCGCATTTTTACCTATTTCCAGCCCGAATAACCTCAAAAAACCATGACCCACAATTCCCTGACCGACTAAATTGACGCGGGGGTGAGAATGTTGTAGACTCATCCCGTGACCACTCCCCATTGGGGGAAGTCTTACGGTTATGGTTGAAAACGTCCAATGAACCCCACGCCTTATAAACTCTCCTACATTGGTGCCAGTATTGCGGTTCGGGAATCGGTGGTGATTGCGGAGTCGTTTCGCGCGTTGGGGGATTGGGGGAAAACAGAGGAGAAGGTAAAAGGGGAGAATCTCATTCAGGCACGTACCCAAAGTAGTTTGTATCGGTATTATTTTGAGTTAGCGCCACGTTTGAAGTTGCTGACAGAGGGGCAGTTGGAGTTGCTTGTGGAAGGGACAGTGCAGGAGCAGAAGTATTTGTTGTGGTATGCCATTTGTAAGAGTTATGCTTTCATTCGCGAGTTTGCGATGGAGGTGTTGCACGAGAAGTATATGTTGTTCGATTTCGCCCTGACGGAGTTCGATTTCGAGACGTTTTTCAACCGGAAGGCGGATTGGCATGAGGAGTTGGCGCGGTTGAAGGATTCCAGTCGGGTGAAGATGCGGACGATGTTGTTTCGGATGTTGCGGGATGGGGGGCTGGTAAACCAGGAGCATTTCATCTTGCCTGCGTTGCTTTCCCGGAGGTTGGTGGAGGCGTTGCAGGGAGATGCGCCGTGGAGTTACGAGATTTTCCCGGTTTCAATGGCGGAGATTTCTTTGTGAGGGGGATAAGTGGTAACGAATTTTTTACAGGCCCCGCACCCTTTGACTGCGCGGAGCCTTCGCTCAGGGTGCTACATTTTTCGATGAAGGAGGGTGTATGACCGAGTTAGCCGAACGGCCAATGGCCGAACGATTTGAACATTTGCTGAAAGTGATCAGCAGTGCGCGGTTTTTGAAGATGGAGGGGTTGGGGAATGAGGTGCCGTTTTTTATCTGTCCGTTCAAGCCGCAAGAGGCGATGGAGATGGCGCAATTGAGCCAGCAGTTGGAAAGACAATTGGTGTTGAAGGGCATTCGGGTGCTGGCGATTCATTTGTATGATCTGTCCATTGAGTTGTTGAAACAGCGGGGGATTTGGGAGCGGGTGCTCCGCTCGGAAGCGGCATTATCCAAAGATGAATTCAAGGAACTTCTACAAGGGGTGCTGGACCCGGAGGCGCATTTGATTCCCGCGATGGCGGCGAAGATGCGCGAGGCGGCGTTCGATGTGCTGTTCATTACCGGGGTGGGGGAAGTGTTCCCATACATCCGGTCTCATACGGTATTGAATAATTTGCAGAGTACGGCCAAACACAAGCCGACGGTGATGTTTTTCCCAGGCAGTTACACGCAGTCTTTGGAAAAAGGGGCCTCGCTCGATTTGTTTGGGGTGTTGCATGATGACAAGTATTATCGGGCGTTCAATATTTACCACACGCAGGTGTGAGGTCTCCCCGCATCCCTTGACTTCGCTGGACACTCTTTAGGCCAGGATTTGGGCGAATTACCGCTCAGGATGCTACCGAATGAAGGAAATTCTTTTTATGAAGCTAAACGACATTTTTGACAAACCCGTTGACCGGCCCATTGAGGGCGTGATTAAGGCCGATGACCTGGCTAGTTTGAAGAACGAGGTGGAGGAGTATGTCTTCACCAACGAAATCTCCCAGCGGTTGAGCAGGCTGTTTGAGGCGTATAACGAATATCACGGGGCGAACGGGGTGTGGATTTCGGGGTTTTTTGGGTCGGGGAAGTCGCACTTGTTGAAGATGCTGGCGTTGTTGTTGGAGAATCAGACCATTGACGGGCGGCCTGCGCTCGCGTATTTCCTGCCGAAGTGCGGGGGGGACGCGATGTTGCAGGGGGAGATGAAGCGCGCGGGGACGATCCCGGCGCGGAGTATTTTGTTCAACATTGACCAGAAGGCGGACACCATCACCAAGACGGAGACCGACGCGGTGTTGGCGGTGTTTGTGAAGGTGTTCAACGAAATGTGCGGGTATTACGGCAAGCAGGGGTACGTCGCCCAGTTCGAGCGGGATTTGGACGGGCGGGGGGCGTTGGCAGCGTTCAAGGCGGCGTTTGCGCGGGAGGCCGGGATGCCCTGGGAGGTGGGGCGGGAGCAGATCATTCTCGAAAAGCAGAACCTCGCGCGGGCGTATGCGGAAGTGTCCGGGACTTCGCTAGAGGCCAGTTTGGGGATCATGGACCATTACCGGGCGGATTACAAGGTTTCGATTGAGGACTTCGCCGGGATGGTAAAAGGGTATGTGGATCAGCAACCCGCGGGGTTCCGGCTGAATTTTTTTGTGGATGAGGTGGGGCAGTATATCGCCAACAACGTCAAGCTGATGACGAACCTGCAAACCATCGCGGAGAGTCTGGCGACGAAGTGCCGGGGGCAGGCGTGGGTGTTTGTGACCGCGCAGGAGGACATGGATAAGGTGTTGGGGGAGATGAACCCGCGCGAGGCGACGGATTTCTCGAAAATTCAGGATCGCTTTCGGACGCGGATGAAGCTGACGAGCGCAAACGTGGATGAGGTCATCCAAAAACGCTTGTTGAAGAAGAATGATTTGGGAAACAGCTACCTGGCCGACCTGTACGAGCGGGAGCGGAATAACTTCGGGACACTGTTCGATTTTGTGGATGGGGCGACGCGGTACCGAATTTTTCAGAGCGAGAAGGATTTCCAGGCCAGTTACCCGTTCATTCCGTACCAGTTTGCCCTGTTTCAGACGGCGATTGAGAATTTGTCGAAGCACAGTGCCTTTGAGGGGCGGCATAGCTCAGTGGGGGAACGTTCGATGTTGGGGGTGTTCCAACAGGTGGTGAAGACGTTGGTGGACGCGGAATTGGGGGAACTGGCGACGTTTGACCTGATGTACGAGGGGATTGCCACTACGCTCAAATCTCAGTTACAAAGTGCGATTCGCAATGCCAACCAACACCTGGGCGATGAATTTGCCCTGCGCGTGCTGAAGGCGTTGTTTTTGGTGAAGTATGTGAAGGGGTTTAAGGCGACCGCGCGCAATCTCCGCGTGTTGTTGCACGAGCGGTTTGACCAGGATTTTGAGGGGTTGCGGAAGCGGATCGCCGAGGCGTTGAGCCTACTCGAACAACAGACGTACATCCAGCGCAACGGGGAGGAGTATGAATTCCTGACTGATGAAGAGAAGGATGTCGAGCAGGAGATCAAACATACGGAAGTGGACAGCGGGGAGGTGGCCCGGACGTTGGAGGATATTCTGTTCACGGACATTGTGAAGCACACGAAAATGCGCTTTGACCCGACGAAGCAGGATTTCGCCTTTACGAAGAAGTTGGATGACCGACTGATTGGGCGAGAGCAGGAACTAGCGATCCATTTTGTGACGCCGTTTTACGAGCATCACGACGCCCTGCACCTGTTGAAAGCGAACGCGTTGGGCCGGGCGGAACTGACCGTGGTGCTCCCCCCGGAGGCGCGGCTGGTGAGTGATTTGTTGCTGTACGAACGCACAAAGAAGTATGTGCGGATGAACCAGGCCACCGCCCAACAGGAGGCGGTGCGCCGCATTTTGGGGGAAAAGAATATCCAAAATCAGGCCCGCTACAAGAACCTGCGGGAGATGATCCACGCCCTGGTGAGCAAGGGGCGGCTGTTGGTGGCCGGGGAGGAGATCGAAGTCAGTAGCGAGGACCCCCGCGCCCGGGTGGTTTACGGGTTCAACGAATTGGTGGTGAAGACATATCCCCATCTGCGGATGTTGTACGGCTTACAGTACACCGAAGCGGACATCAACCATTATTTGAAAATCACGAAAAATTCGCTGTTTGGGGGGGAGACCGGGGATTTCAGCGAGGCCGAACAGGAGATGGTGGCGTTTATTCAGGCGAATAACCGGACGGGGGTCCGCACGACGCTCAAAACGCTGGATGAACATTTCAGCCGGAAGCCGTATGGGTGGTATCTGGCGGCGATCCAATGCACGGTGGCGAAGCTGTGCGGGCGGGGGAAGGTGGAGGCGCGGGCGGATGGCACCCTACTGGAGGATACCGCACTCGAACGGGCGTTGAAGAACACGCACACGTTCCCGAATGTGATCCTGGACCCACAAATTGACTTTACCGCCGGACAGGTGCGGGGGCTGAAGGATTTTTACAACCAATTCTTCGACCGCCCGGCGAGCGCGACCGAGGCCCGTGCCCTGGGCCGGGAGACGGGCGAGGCCTTCCGAGACCTGCTGAACGAACTCGAACGATGGCAGATTCAGCGTTACCCGTTCATGGGCGCGCTGAACGGGCTGATCACACAGGTGAAAGGGTTGATCGGGAAGCCGTATGGCTTTTTCCTGACCGAACTGCGCCCATTTGAAGATGCCCTGTTCACGCAAAAGGAAGAGGTGCTGGACCCCATCCGCCAGTTTATGACGGGGGCGAATAAGGCTCTGTACGATGAGGCCAGCCGGTTTTTGGAGCGGGAAAGCGCCAACTTTGCGGAAGTGGGCGGGGACAACAGTCTCTTACGGACGCTGTTACAAGACCCGGCTTGCTACCGGGGGGACTATATGCGGACGGTCAAGACCACGATGGATGTGCTGAACGCCGCCATCCAAAAGCAGTTGGAGGGGGAACGGCAGACGACGCGGGAGATGGTGAGCCGCTTGCAAGCCCAGTTGCAGGGGCAGGCAGATTATGGCAAGCTGACAGGAGCACAACAGCAACGGCTAAATGAGGCGTTTGGAGAGGTCACTCGCTCTGTGGAGCACCAGTATCTGATTCCAGTCATTCGAGACACCCGCCGGAAATTCGAGCATGAGACGTATCTCCAATTGTTGAATGATATGGCTCGATGGGCCAAGCCACCCGAACCGGTGGGCAAAAAGGTCAAAGACAAAGACCCCCAAATTGAGTATGTGACCGGCCAATCCCTGCGCGTGCCTTTTCAGAAGGGGGTGCTGGAAAATGAAGACGATGTGGCCGCTTACCTGGACGCTTTGAAGGGGGCGATGTTGCAGGCGATTGAAGATGGGAAGCGGATCAAGATTTGAGGTGGCGTAGGTGAAAACGGTCCTTTTTTTTAACGCAAAGGCGCAAAGGCGCGATGACTCAAAGGGTATAAGGCAACAGTATTCTGTGCGTGCGCGTCATTCCGACCGTAGGGATGAATCCCTGGTACGCTCGATGCACAATCTTGTGTGCGGGGGGTTCCTCGTCACAAAGCGTCGGATGGGAACATCCGCACTCGGGCTGACCCCAAACAAGTGCTTGACAATTCAATTGAACTGTGACTATACTTGGAGCAGTATACCCGCCAAGCCTCTATTCCTTTGGAATATGCTCAAATGTGGCGGGTTTTTCTTTGTGTGAGGGCGCGATTTTATTTGGAAATGAATTACACAAAACCTCCTTTATCTTTTGAACTACAAGCCCAGCGGTTGCTTGATCGAGGGTTGATTGTTCCTGACAAGAACGCACTTATCGGTTGCCTGAAAACCGTCAACTATTACCGCTTAAGTGCGTATTGGTATCCGTTTAAAACTGTTGACCCCCTTTCAGGTCTTGAACGGTTTGCACCCAACACGAACTTTAACACGATTTGGGCGCGTTACATGTTTGACCGTGAATTGCGTCTGCTGGTGATGGACGCAATTGAACGGATTGAGGTGGCGATTTTACGTACACGCCTGGTAGAACAATTCACTTTACGACATGGGCCGTTTGGGTATGTTGAACTTCGCAATTTCTCGCCCAATTTCGCCGAAGCAGAACACGCCAGGTTATTAGCTGAAGTGGATGAGGCCGTGAACCGGAGCAGTGAGGAATTTGTCGGACGCTTTCGGGGAAAATATACGCTTGAAACACACCTGCCTTTATGGATGGCTGTCGAAGTGATGACCTTTGGTCAGCTTTTCACTTTGTTTCGTAACCTGGATCGGGGGGAGCAACAAGCCCTCTCGAAACAATTTGGATTATTTCCCCCCGTTTTGGTTTCCTGGCTCCACACGTTGAACTTTATTCGGAATGTGTGCGCCCACCATGCCCGGCTTTGGAATCGAGAGCTTTCCATTCGCCCGGTCATCCCAGATCACCGCCACAGACCAGAATGGCATACCCCTTTCCGGTTTGATAACCGGCGTCTTTTCACGGTTCTGACTTTACTCGCCTATTTATTGAAAAGAATTGACGCACAAAATGATTGGCAAATACGTCTGGAACACTTGCTCCAAACCTATCCAGAAATTCCCTTAAGCTGGATGGGTTTTCCGGCAAATTGGAGAGAAAGCCCACTTTGGCATCGGCGTTAAGCCAGGCATCCATGAGATCCGTTTTTTTTATCTTATCTGCGAAATCTGCACTATCTGCGTACCATTATCGTAGGAGAAATCCTTTATGAACACCAACGCCCTCAAAAAATTCGCCCAACAAGCCCGCCGCCAGTTGCGGGAGCAGATCAGCACCCGGCTGGAGCAGGTCTTACGCACCGACAGCGTGGAAATCCGCGAGAAAGCGCGGGTGGTGGCGGATGTCAAACAACGCATTCAGGCCACGTCCAAAGCGGAGGTGATTGACCGGGTCGCGTACACCTGGTTCAACCGATTTTGCGCCTTGCGGTTCATGGACGTGAACCACTACACTCGGATCGGGATCGTCTCCCCCGTGGAAGGGTTCACCCAGCCCGAAATGTTGCAGGAAGCGAAACAGGGGGTGATAGACGAAACGTGGAAGGTGGACCGGCGCAAGGTGGCCGCCCTGCTCACCGGCCAGGCCCCGTCCCGCGACCCGCAACAGGAAGCGTACCGCCTCCTGCTCGTGGGCGCGTGCAACGCCTGGCACGCACAGATGCCCTTCCTATTCCCCGAAATCGAAGACTACACCGAACTCCTCATGCCCGACGACCTGCTCTCGGAGAACGCCGTCCTGCACGCGGTGCGGGAAGTGCTGACGCCCACAGCCTGCGAAGACGTGGAGGTGATCGGCTGGTTGTACCAGTTTTACATCTCGGAAAAGAAGGACGAAGTGTTCGAGGCCCTCAAACAGAACCAGAAAATCGAGGCCGAAGACATCCCCGCCGCCACGCAGTTGTTCACCCCCCATTGGATCGTGCGCTACCTCGTGGAAAACTCCCTCGGACGGCTGTGGCTCCTCAACCACCCGGACTCCCGCCTGACAGAGCAAATGGACTATTACATCCGTCCGGTGCAGGAAGAAACCGACTTCCTGCGGATCACCTCTCCCGAAGACATTAAACTCTGCGATCCGGCGTGCGGGTCCGGGCATATCCTCACCTACGCCTTCGACCTGCTGTACGCCATTTACGCCGAACAGGGGTACGACCCGGTGCAAATCCCGCGCCTGATTTTGGAGAAGAACCTGTACGGCATTGAGATTGACGAGCGGGCGGGCACACTGGCCGCCTTTGCCCTGACGATGAAAGCGCGGGCCAAAGACCGCCGGTTTTTCCAGCGCCAGGTGGCCCCCCAGATTTGCGTGCTGGACAACGTGACCTTTACCGACGCCGAACTTGAACCGTACCTGGACGCCGTCGGGCGCGACCTGTTCACCGGGCCGTTGAAAGAGAGCTTGCGCCAGTTCGAGCAGGCGAAGAATTTTGGATCGCTGATCCGCCCTATGTTAAAGGAAGCGGGCTATGTGCGCGGGGTGCTGGCGGAGAAGAATTTGGGGGGGCAGTTGTTTTTGCACGGCACGCATGAACGCGTGTTACAGGTGTTGAAGTTCGCGGAGTTCCTTGCGCCGCGTTACCATGTGGTGGTGGCGAATCCCCCGTATATGGGTGACAGAAATATGAATGCAGAACTCAAAAATTTTGCACGAATATATTATCCTAACAACAAAGCAGACCTCTTTGCAATGTTTATCGAGAGAAATCTCGAATTGGTGACACAAAATGGTCTTGTTGCAATGATTACAATGCAAAGTTGGATGTTTCTCTCATCTTATGAAATTATCCGAAAAAACATTCTTGAAAAAGAAACTGTTTTGTCTCTTGCACATATAGGTACTCGTGGCTTTGACTCGATTG
>WBZL01002246.1_pt1 | contig 19012 bp, 14 predicted proteins | sample 5204291 | NCBI WGS metagenome assembly WBZL01 (sample SAMN12344345, study PRJNA552823) | activated sludge metagenome | biome: Activated sludge suspended growth; feature: Nitrification reactor; material: Wastewater; isolation source: activated sludge from nitrification reactor of wastewater...
GCTGCCCGCCGGCGCCCGAGGAACGGTAGGTGTCGATGCGGATATCGTTGTCGGGGATCACGATCTCGATGTTGTCATCCACCACCGGATAGACCCAGACCGAGGAAAACGACGTGTGCCGCCGCGCGGCGCTGTCATAGGGCGAGATGCGCACCAGCCGGTGGACGCCCGATTCCGACTTGAGCCAGCCATAGGCGTTAGGCCCCGAAATCTTGTAGGAGGCCGAGCGGATGCCCGCCTCGTCGCCCGGCGTTTCCGACTGAAGCTCGACCTTGTAGCCCTTCTTCTCGGCCCAGCGCACATACATGCGCGCCAGCATCGAAGCCCAGTCGCAGCTTTCGGTGCCGCCGGCGCCGGCGTTGATCTCGAGGAAGGTGTCGTTGCCATCGGCCTCGCCGTCGAGCAGCGCCTCGAGTTCCTTGGCGGCGGCGAATTCCTTCAGTGACCGCAGGGAGGTCTCGGCCTCGGTGACGATCTCCTTGTCGTCCTCCATCTCGCCCAGCTCGATGAGGTCGACATTGTCCTTCAGCTCGCGCTCGATCCGGCGGTAGGTCTCCACCTGGTCGAGAAGCATCTGACGGTCGCGCATCAGCTTCTGGGCGCGCGTCGGGTCGGACCAGAGGTCGCCGTCCTCGATCATCGCGTTCATCTCTTCCAGCCGGTGCGCCGCCGTCTCCCAGTCCATCCGCTGACCGAGGAGTCGCAGCGACTTCTCCACCGCCTCGACCACATTTTCCATTTCGGCGCGCATGGGCCGTCGTCCTTCCGTCAAAGTGCAGCGCACAGATAGTCCACCCGCCCCGGCCCGGCAAGGGCGGGGCGCCGGACGACGCGCCGCGTGTCAGTAGAGACCGCCGGCCGAGAGGGTGCCGAAATCGGCCTTCTTCGGGATGACCTTCGTCTTGCCCGTGGAGGTGGTGACCGTCGTTCCCCCGCCGCCCTCGTCGCCGCCCAATTCGCCGTAGGCGTAAAGCGGCAGGTTCTGGCCCATGGCAAAGCCGCCGTCGACCATCGCGCCGATGCCGAAGATCGGGATCTCGCCATCGCGGAAGAACTCGGCCTGGACGAAGTCGCCGGTGACGTCGTCGGGCAGGCGCTCGCCGGTGAAGCGGTTGATCTTGATGAAGTGACCGCCCGCGGGCACGCGGAAATCGGTCCCGCCGTATTTCTCCACCGCCTTCTTCATGAAGGCGTTGAACACGGGCACGCAGAGGGTGCCGCCATAGGCCCCCTGCCCCAGCGTTCTGGGCTGGTCGTAGCCCATGTAGCAGCCTGCGACGATGTTCGAGGTGAAGCCGATGAACCAGACATCCTTGGCGTCGTTCGTGGTGCCGGTCTTGCCCGCCACCGGCACCGGCAGCTTGACGCCGGAGCCCGAGCCGCGCAGCACCACGCCCTGCAACATCGACGTGAGCTGATAGGCGGTCACCGGGTCCATCACCCGCTCGCGGTCCGAGGTGATCCGCGGCGCGACGCCCGGGTCGAGGCTCGCGAGCTTGCAGTCGACGCAATCGCGCTGGTCGTGGCGGTAGATCGTCCGGCCCCAGCGGTCCTGCACGCGGTCCACCAGCGTCGGTTCCACACGCTCGCCGCCGTTGGCGAACATCGCGTAGGCCGCCACCATCTTGAAGAGCGTCGTCTCCTGCGCCCCGAGCGCGTTGGCGAGGTAGGGGTCGAGGTGGTCATAGACGCCGAAGCGTTCGGCATAGCCGGCCACCGTCTCCATCCCGATCTCCTGCGCGACGCGCACCGTCATGAGGTTCCGCGACTGCTCGATCCCGGTCCTGAGCGGCGTCGGCCCGTAGAACTTGTTCGAGGCGTTCTTCGGGCGCCACAGACCCTGCGGCGTGTCCACCTCGATCGGTGCGTCGACGACGATCGTCGCGGGCGAAAAGCCGCTGTCGAGTGCCGCGGCATAGACGAAGGGCTTGAAGGAGGAGCCCGGCTGGCGCTGCGCCTGCGTGACCCGGTTGAAGACCGAGGACTGGTAGGAAAAGCCGCCCTGCATGGCGATGACCCGGCCGGTGTTCACGTCCATCGCCAGGAAACCGCCCTGCACTTCCGGCACCTGGCGCAGCGACCAGCGCTTGAAAGACCCGTCCTCGTTCGCAAGGGCGGCCACCATCACCACGTCGCCGACCGCGACGAGGTCGCCCGCGGCCTTCGCCTTCTTTCCAAGCTTGCCGTCCTCCAGCCGCTTCCTGGCCCAGGTCACGTCCTCGGCGGGAATCCAGTGGCCGTCCTCGTCATCCGAGACGCCCTCGATCCCGATGCGGGCGGCGCTTTCGCCGACCTCAAGCACCACGGCAGGGAGCCAGCCCGGCACGTCGCGCGGCACCTCGGTTTCGGCCAGCGCCGTCCGCCAGGCCTCCTCCGAGGCCAGCGCCTCGGCCGGCAGCGCCTTGCGGGTGCCGCGCCAGACGCCTTGCCGGCGGTCGAAATCCTCCAGCGCCTCCTGCAACGCCTCGGCGGCGGCCATCTGCATCTCAGGGTCCTCGGTCGCGCGGATCGCGAGGCCGCCGCCGAAGAACTCCTCCTCGCCGAAGCTGCGCGAAAGCTGCCGCCGGATCTCGTCGGTGAAGTAGTCGCGCGGCGGCAGCGATCCCTTGAACGAGGGGTAGTCGCCGCCCTGAACCGTCTTCAGCGGCGCCGCCGTGGCGGTGTCGAACGTTGCCTTGTCGATGTAGCCGTTCTGGAACATCTCGCGCAGCACGTAGTTGCGCCGCTCCACCGCCGCCTCGCGGTTCTTGACCGGGTGGTAACTGTAGGGCGCCTTCGGCAGCGCGGCGAGGTAGGCGGCCTCTTCGGGCTGGAGTTGCGCCAGGGTCTTGTTGAAGTAGGTCTGCGCCGCCGATGCGACGCCGAACGAGAGGAAGCCGAGGTCGATCTCGTTGAGGTAAAGCTCGAGGATCTTGTCGCGCGGCAGCGTGTTCACGAGCCGGTTGGCCAGCACGAGTTCCTTGATCTTCCGCTCGGCCGTCCGCTCGCCGCCGAGAAGGAAGTTCTTGGCGACCTGCTGCGGGATCGTCGAGGCGCCGCGCAGCGTCTGGCCGCGGGTGCGGATCGCATCCCAGAGGGCACCGGCCATGCCGCGCGTGTCAAAACCCTGGTGCGAATAGAAATTCTTGTCCTCGGCGGAAATGAAGGCCTGCTTCACGACGTCGGGGATTTCCTCGATCGGCGCGAAGATGCGACGTTCGGTGGCGAATTCGTCCATCAGGCGACCCTCGCCCGAATAGATGCGGCTGATCGTCTTCGGCGTATAGCGGCTGAGGTATTCGTAGTCCGGCAGGTCGCGCGAATACATCCAGAAGACCGCCCCCACCGTCAGCGCGGCAAATGCGACTCCGGTGACGATCCAGCTGAAGATGGCGCCGACGAAGGAGAGAACGAACCGGATCACGCGAGACTCCCGAGAGAACGCGGCGTCTATACAGTGCACGGCGGGGCGGGTCAAAACAACTCGGCTTGTGCCGCGCGCCTTGGCGGATCGCCGCGTGCTACTGCCGCAGGAGCTTCGCCTCGGCCGCGTCGGCTTCCGCCCAGGTCTTCAGTGCCGCGAGGATGGCCTCTTGCATCGTCGCGCGCCACACCGGATCGACGAGCCGCTTGCGGTCGGCCTCGGACGACAGGAACCCGACTTCGAGCAGGATCGAGGGAATGTCCGGCGACTTCAGCACCGAGAAGGCCGCCTGCTGGATCGGATGCCGGTGCATCCTGCCGCCCTTCTCGCGGATTGCCGCCGCGAGTGCAGCCGCCAGCCGGTCGGCCCGGGGCTGAGTCTCGGTCCGGGCCATGTCCATCATCACCTGTGCCACGAGGTCGTCCTGGGCGGAAAGATCGACCCCGGCCAGGAGATCGGCCCGGTCGTGCCACTCTGCAAGCCGCGCCGAGGCCCCGTCGCTGGCCTCCTCGGCGAGGAGGAAGACCGTGGCCCCCGTCGCCTCGCCCTCTGCCAGCGCATCGGCATGGAGCGACAGGAACACGTCCGCGCGGGCGGCGCGGGCGACGCTGATCCGGGTTTCGAGGGGGACGAAGACATCCTCCTCGCGGGTCATCACGACGGTCATCCCGGAACGCCGCAGAAGTTCGGCCAGTTCGCGCGCAAAGCCGAGAATCACGTCCGCTTCCTGGAGGGCGCCCGCCTCGGCGCCGGGGTCGATGCCGCCATGGCCGGGGTCTATCACCACGACGAGCGGCGCCTCGCCGGTCTGGCGGCGCTTCGGCGTATCGACGACGGCGGGCTTCGGAAGCGCCCAGCGCGCGACCTCGGGCGGGCCGGCGGCCGTCGCGGCGGCGAAGGCGGAGGCGTCCTCGGGCACAAGCCGGATGCGCACCTCGCCCTCGCCACCGGCTCCGACCCGTTCCTCGGCGCTGTCGATCCGGTAGGGGCCGTCCAGCTCGGCCACAAGCCGCGACCAGCCGGCACGGACCGGCCCCCAGGCCAGCGCCCGCACCCGTTCGGAGCGGTCGAGGGCCGCGGGCCGCGAGACGCCGAACGCGACCTCGGAGAAATCGAGCACGAGCCGGGGCGGGTCGTTCATGAGGAAGGCGCGATAGGGCACCGCCTTGGAAATCGCGAGATCGACCGCGACGCCTGCGCCCTCGTCGGCCACGCGCGACGCGGCCGGATCGAGATGGGCGAGCGCGGTCAGGTCCGCCGCCCGCAGCGGGGCCGCCGCCAGCATGGCGAGGCAAAGGAGGAGTGCCCGAAGCATCATGCGCCTGCCCGTTTTCCCGCGATGATAGGCCGCCGCGCCGGCGCGGCCCAAGCCCTAACCGCGCGTCGTCATGAAGTCGTGAAGCCGCCGGAGTCCTTCGCGGATGTCGCCCGTGGACCGTGCGTAGGAAAACCGCAGGGTCCCGGCCCCCCGCACCGGGTCGAAGTCGAGCCCGGGCGTCACCGCCACCCCTGCCCGGTCGAGGATCTCGGCCGCGAAGGCGCGGCTGTCGGAGGTTAGGTCCGACACGTCGGCATAGATGTAGAAGGCGCCATCGGGCGGCGCGATCCGCGTGAACCCGGCCTTCGGCAGTTCCTCCAGCATCAGCCGGCGGTTCTCGGCATAGACCCGGACGTTGGCTTCAAGCTCCTCGGCGCAGCCGAGTGCGGCCAGTGCCGCGACCTGGCTCGCGTGTGGCGGGCAGATGAACATGTTCTGCGCCAGCCGCTCCACCACCCGCACGTGCGCCTCCGGAACGACCATCCAGCCGATGCGCCAGCCGGTCATGGAGAAGTACTTGGAAAAGGAGTTGACGACGTAGACCTCGTCCGTGACCTCCAGCGCCGTGACGGGTCGCCGGTCATAGTTCAGCCCGTGGTAGATCTCGTCCGAGATGAACGCGAGCCCGCGCGCCGCGCAGAGCCCGGCGAGAGCCGCAAGCTCCTCGCGCGCGAGCATCGTCCCCGAGGGGTTGCCGGGCGAGGCGACGATCAGGCCCTGCACGTCATGGGGAACCTCGTCGGGCACCGGCTGGTAGCGGTTCTCCGGCTGCGTCGGGATACCGACGGCCGTGACAGACATCGCGCGCAGGATCTGGCGGTAGGAAGGATAGCCGGGCTCGCCGAGCGCCACCCGGTCGCCCGCGTCGAAGAGCGCCGAGAAGGCGAGAAGGAACGCCCCCGAGGACCCCGCCGTCACGATCACCCGCGCGGGGTCGAGATCGACGCCGTACCGCTCGGCGTAATGCCGCGCGATTCCCTGCCGCAGCGCCGGCAGGCCGAGCGCCACCGTATAGCCGAGCGCATCTTCTTCCAGCGCCCGGGCCAGGGCCGCCCGCGCGGCGGCAGGCGCCGGCGTGGACGGCTGGCCCACCTCCATGTGGATGATGTGGCGGCCCGCCGCCTCGGCCGCGCGGGCGGCCTCCATCACGTCCATCACAATGAAGGGATCGACCATCCCGCGGCTTGATGTGCGCATCGTTCTCTCTATGGTGGCGGCCGTTGACGGGGTCGTTCTTTCCAGCCCGCGGCACCAAGGTCAATGGGCCGCACCGGCCCGGCCTTGCGCCGCCGGAAAGCCTGCGATGGCCTGTCCCGATTTGTCCGACCCGGTGCGCCACAGGCGCGCCCCCGATGAGAGGCCGCCGATGAAACTCGTCCCGCTCGCGTTCGCCGCGATGATTGCGACCCCCGCCACCGCCTTCGACATGACGAAGATGACGGAGGCCGAGCGCGATGCATTCCGCGCCGAGGTCCGGGCCTATCTGATGGAAAACCCCGAGGTTCTCGCCGAGGCGATCGACGAGTTGCAGAAGCGCCAGGCCCAGGCGGCGGCTGATGGCGATGCCGCGCTTGTGAAGGCCAACGCCGCGGATATCTTCGAGGACGGCTTCTCCTTCGTCGGCGGCAACCCGGAGGGCAGCCTCACGGTCGTCGAGTTCATCGACTACCGCTGCGGCTACTGCCGGAAGGCCCATGCCGAGGTCGCCGATCTCGTGGCCTCGGACGGCGACATCCGCTACATCGTCAAGGAATTCCCGATCCTCGGCGAACAGTCCGTGATCGCCTCGCGATTCGCGATCGCGGCGCTCCAGTCGGTCGGCCGGGATGCCTACGAGAAGATCAACGCGGGCTTCTACGAGGACTTCCGCGGCGACGTGACCGAGGACACGCTCCTCTCCTTCGCCGAGGATCTCGGGCTCGACGGCAAGGCGATCCTCGCGAAGATGGACGCGCCCGAGGTGACCAAGGTCATCGAGGCGAACCACCTTCTCGCGCAGCGGATGCAGATTTCCGGCACGCCCACCTTCGTCATGGGCGACCAGATGCTGCGCGGCTACGCGCCGCTTGAGACGATGCGCGCCATCGTCGCCGGCGAACGCGGCTGAACCGGCCCGATCCCCAACACTGACGCAGGCTGACCCTGCCATGCCGCTTGCGGGCGTTGCCCTTGCCGCGAAAGGGCTTAGATAGACCTGCGAACGGACGAAAAGGGCTTGCCATGGCCGACGATGCGCTGGTGATCTTCACGCCTTCGGGTAAACGCGGGCGCTTTGCCCTTGGCACCCCCGTGCTTACCGCCGCGCGCCAGCTCGGCGTCGATCTCGATTCGGTCTGCGGCGGGCGCGGCATCTGCTCCAAGTGCCAGATCACGCCCGGCTACGGCGAGTTTCCGAAGCACGGCCTGACCGTGACAGCGGATGCGCTGTCCGAGTGGAACGCGGTCGAGGAACGCTACGACCGCATCCGCGGCATGAAGGAGGGCCGCCGGCTCGGCTGCCAGGCGAAGATCATGGGCGACGTCGTCATCGACGTTCCGCCGGAAAGCCAAGTCCACCGCCAGGTGATCCGCAAGTCCGCGACCGCGCGGGTGATGACCATGGCCCCGGCGACCCACGCCTACTACGTCGAGGTGGCCGAGCCCGACATGCACGAGCCTTCTGGCGATTTCCAGCGCCTTGCCGCCGCGCTGAAGGACCAGTGGCAGATCGACGGCCTCGCCGCGGACCCCTGGCTCCTGCGGCGGCTGCAGCCGATCCTGCGGAAGGGCGAGTGGAAGGTCACGGTGATCCTCCACCGCGACCACTACGGCCGGCCCCAGATCCTCGACCTTCACCCCGGCTTCTGGGAGGGGCGGCTCTACGGGCTTGCCATCGACCTCGGCTCCACGACCATAGCGGCGCATCTCTGCGACCTCAGGAACGGCAACGTGCTGGCGTCCTCGGGCCTCATGAACCCGCAGATCCGCTTCGGCGAAGACCTGATGAGCCGGGTGAGCTACGCGATGATGAACCCCGGCGGCGACGTCGAGATGACGAAAGCCGTGCGGCAGGCGATCAACGACCTCGCCCGCGCCATCGCGGCGGAGGCCGGCGTCGATCCGGCGCAGATCGTCGAGACGGTCTTCGTCTGCAACCCGGTGATGCACCATCTGCTCCTCGGGATCGACCCGGTGGAGCTTGGCCAGGCACCCTTCGCGCTTGCCACCTCGGAAAGCCTGTCGCTGCCCTCCCGCGACCTCGAGCTTTCCGCGATCCACGAAAACGCGCGGATCTATGTGCTGCCGTGCATCGCGGGCCATGTCGGCGCGGATTGCGCGGCCGTGGCATTGTCCGAGGAACCGAACAAGTCCGACGACATGGTGCTGATCGTTGACGTCGGCACCAATGCCGAGCTGCTTCTCGGCAACAAGGATCGGGTGCTCGCCTGTTCCTCGCCCACCGGGCCCGCCTTCGAGGGGGCGCAGATTTCCAGCGGCCAGCGCGCAGCGCCCGGCGCCATCGAACGGGTGGAGATCGACCCGGCCACGAAGGAGCCGCGCTTCCGTGTCATCGGCTGCGACCTCTGGTCGGACGACCCCGGCTTCGCCGCCGCGACCGCCCAGACCGGGATCACCGGGATCTGCGGTTCGGGCATCATCGAGGTGGTGGCAGAGATGCGCATGGCGGGTATCGTCGACGCAGGCGGGCTCATCGGCTCGGCCGAGCAGACGGGCACGCTGCGCTGCGTGCCGCAGGGCCGGACCCACGCCTTTGTCCTTCACGACGGCTCCGCCGGGGGCGGACCGCTCATCATGGTCACGCAAGGTGACATCCGCGCCATACAGCTTGCGAAGTCGGCGCTCTACGCCGGCGCGCGGCTGCTGATGGACGAGCTCGGCATCGACCGGGTGGACCGCGTGGTGCTGGCCGGCGCCTTCGGCGCGCATATCTCGCCGAAGCACGCCATGGTGCTCGGCATGATCCCCGACTGCCCGCTCGACAAGGTCGCCTCGGCGGGCAATGCCGCAGGCACCGGCGCGCGCATCGCGCTTTGCAGCATCGCCGCCCGCGCGGCGATCGAGGCGGAGGTGACGCGCATCCACAAGGTGGAGACCGCCATCGAACCGCGCTTCCAGGAGCATTTCGTCGCCGCGAACGCGATCCCGCACGCGAGCGATCCCTTCCCCGAACTGGCCGCGATCGTCACCCTTCCGCAGGTCGCCTTCAATACCGCGGGCGGCGGCGATGGCGGGCGCAGGCGCCGGCGCGGCTGACCTTCAGGCGCCCCACCGCACGAGAAGCGCGGCGAGGTCCAGCGGTTCGGACTGCGACCCTGCGGCGACCCGTCCCGGCGTGCGCGACAACCGCGGTGCCGGCGCGGGCTGGGTGACGCCATCGTGGACGAGGTAGGTCGCGCGCGCCGCGTTGTGCGGGTGCGAGGGCGCCTCGACCAGCGTCAGGACCGGAACCGCGCAGGCATCCGACCCTGCGAAGACCCCGGCCCAGTCATCCCGCGTCCGCTCCGCGATCCGCGCCGCCACCCGCGCCCGCGCCTCGGGCCAGCGCGCACGGTCCATCTGGTCGGGCATCCCGCCCGGGTCGATCCCGGCGAGCCTCAGGAACTCGGACCAGAATTTCGGCTCGATCGCGCCCACGGCAAGGAACCCGCTGTCCTTGCAGGCATAGCAGCGATAGAAGGGTGCCGCGCCATCGAGCAGGTTCGCCTCGCGTGCGTCCGACCAGAGCCCGCCCGCCGCCAGCCCCTGGATCATCGCCATCAGATGCGCCGTTCCGTCGGAGATTGCGGCGTCCACCACCTGCCCCTGCCCGCTCCTCGCCGCCTCCAGGAAGGCGCAGGCCATGCCGAAGGCGAGATACATTCCACCGCCGCCGAAATCGCCGACGAGGTTCAGGGGCGGCACCGGCCGCTCCACCGGCCCGACCGCATGAAGCGCCCCAGAGAGCGCAATGTAGGTGATGTCGTGCCCCGCCGTGTGCGCCAGAGGACCGGACTGCCCCCAGCCGGTCATCCGCCCGTAGACGAGCCGGGGGTTCCCGGGAAAGTCCTCGGGCCCGAGGCCGAGCCGTTCCATCACGCCGGGGCGCAGCCCTTCGATCACCCCGTCGGCGCGATCGATGAGGCGCCGCGCCGCGGTCTTCCCCGTGTCCGACTTGAGGTCGAGCACGACGAAACCCCGGCCCCGGTTCAGGATGTCATGATCGAGCCCGAGGATATGCCGGTGCCCCGGCCGCTCGATGCGCACGACCTCGGCGCCCATGTCGGCGAGCAGCATCGCCGCGAAGGGCGTGGGCCCGAGCCCCGCGATCTCGACGATCCGGAGACCGGTAAGAGGCCCCCTCATGCGGTGGCCTTCTCTTCCAGCATCAGCCATTCCTCCTCGGCCGCGCTCAGCGCCGCCTGCCGCTCGGCAAGCCCTTCCGAGGCGCGGCGGAACCTGTCGGGCGCCTTCTGGAAGAGGTCCGGGTCCGAAAGGAAGTCGGTGAGCTTCCCGATCTCCGCCTCCAGCCGCTCGATGATCGCAGGCAGTGCCTCCAGCCGATGTTTCTCTGTAAATGTAAGGCCTTGCGCGGCCTTCTTCTGCTTCGGCTCGGGCGAGGAAAGCGACTTGGCGGGGGCCCTGGCGGAGGGCGCTGGCGCCGCCTCCGGCTTCTGCGCCTGATAGTCGGTCCAGCCGCCGGCATAGACCGTGACGCGGCCCTCGCCCTCGAAGGCGACCGTCGTCGTCGCCACGCGGTCGATGAAGTCCCGGTCGTGGCTGACGATGAGCACCGTCCCCTCGTAGTCGCCGAGGAGGTCCTGCAGAAGGTCCAGCGTTTCCACGTCGAGGTCGTTTGTCGGCTCGTCCAGCACCAGGAGGTTCGAGGGCCTCGCCATGATCCGTGCCAGCAGGAGCCGCGCCCGCTCGCCGCCCGAGAGCGAGCCGACGGGCGCCCGCGCCTGCGCCTCGTCGAAGAGGAAATCCTTCAGATAGGCCACGACATGGCGCGGTTCACCCCGCACCATGACCTGGTCGGAACGGCCCGAAACCTTCATCCCGGGGTCGTTCACGAGTCCGTCCCAGAGCGTCATGTCGAGGTCGAGCGTCGCCCGTGCCTGGTCGAAGACCGCGACCTCGAGGTTGGTTCCGTGGCGCACCGTCCCCGCGTCTGGGGCGATCTCGCCGGTGAGGATTTTCAGGAGCGTGGTCTTCCCCGCCCCGTTCGGGCCGACGAAGGCCACCCGGTCGCCACGCAGGATCGTCAGGTCAAAGGGCCTGAGGATCGTCCGCGCGCCGAAGGCCTTGGAAATGCCCTTCGCCTCGATCACCAGCCGCCCCGATACCTGCCCCGTCTCCAGCGCCATACCGGCCGTGCCCTGGCGCCGGATCATCGCCGCCCGTTCGGCCCGCATCGCGGCGAGCGTCCGCACCCGTCCCTGGTTGCGCTTGCGCCGCGCCGAGATGCCCTCGACCGCCCAGCGCGCCTCGGCCTTGATCTTGCGGTCGAGCTTGTGGCGGGCGAGGTCTTCCTCCGCCCAGACCGTCTCGCGCCAGTCCTCGAAGGCGTCAAACCCCCGCTCGTTGCGCCGGACCTCGCCCCGGTCGATCCAGAGCGTCGCCCGGGTCAGCGCCCTGAGGAACGCGCGGTCGTGGCTGATGATGACATAGGCGGCGCGGGTGTCCTGCAACCGTTCCTCCAGCCAGCCGATCGCCTCGATGTCGAGGTGGTTGGTGGGCTCGTCCAGAAGCATCAGCTCCGGCGCCTCGGCCAGAAGCTTGGCCAGCGCCGCGCGCCGCCGCTCGCCGCCCGAGGCGGCGGCGACAGGCGTCGCGGGATCGAACTTCAGCCCCTCGGCCACGACCGCGACGCGGTAGCCCTCGCCTTCCGGCAGGCCGGAGGCGGCGAAATCCCCGAGCGTTGCATAGGCCGAAAGGTCGGGCTCCTGTTCCATGTAGCCGACGGTCACGCCGGGCGGCAGCACCCGCTCGCCCCGGTCCGGCTCCACCAGCCCCGCCATGACCTTCATCAGCGTCGACTTGCCCGACCCGTTGCGCCCGACAAGCGCCAGGCGGTCGCCCGGCTGGACGGTGAGATCGAGTGCCTCGAAGACCGGATAGCCGCCGAAGGTCAAAGAGATGCCGGATAGCTGGAGAAGCGGTGCGCGTGCCATGACGGCTCAGCTAATTGGCGGCCCGCACGCCGTCAACGTGCTTTCATCTTGCGCCAGACACCTCGGCGGGGCGGCGCCCCCGCCCATTCGGCCGCGACCTACTCGGCCGCCGCCCTGGCGGATTCCAGTTCGGCCGCGCGCGCCTCGACCAGTTCGACGATATGGTCGATCATGCGGTCGTTGGTCATCTTGTGGTCCTGCCGGCCGGCCAGATAGACCATGCCCGACCCTGCCCCGCCGCCGGTGAAGCCGATGTCGGTCATCAGGGCCTCGCCCGGCCCGTTCACCACGCAGCCGATGATCGAAAGCGAGATCGGCGTCTTGATGTGTTCGAGCCGCTTCTCCAGCGCCTCGACGGTCTTGATGACGTCGAAGCCCTGCCGCGCGCAGGACGGGCAGGAGATGATCTGCACGCCGCGGGTCCTGAGGCCGAGCGATTTCAGGATCTCGTAGCCGACCTTCACCTCCTCGACCGGATCGGCGGAGAGCGAGACGCGGATCGTGTCGCCGATCCCCATCCAGAGGAGGTTGCCGAGCCCGATCGCGGATTTTACCGTGCCGGAGACAAGGCCCCCGGCCTCGGTGATGCCGAGATGGATCGGCGCGTCGGTGGCTTCTGCCAGTTGCTGGTAGGCAGCCGCGGCGAGGAAGACGTCGGAGGCCTTGCAGGAAATCTTGAATTCGTGAAAGTCGTTGTCCTGCAGGAGCTTGATGTGGTCGAGACCGGATTCCACCATCGCGTCCGGGCAGGGTTCGCCGTACTTGTCGAGCAGGTGCTTTTCAAGGCTGCCGGCATTGACGCCGATCCGGATCGAACAGCCGTGATCCTTCGCGGCCCTCACGACCTCGCGCACCCGATCGGCCGAGCCGATGTTGCCGGGGTTGATCCTGAGACAGGCCGCGCCGGCCTCGGCGGCCTCGATGGCGCGGCGATAGTGGAAATGGATATCGGCCACGATCGGCACAGGGCTTTCGCGCACGATCTCCCGCAGGGCGCGGGTCGACTCCTCGTCCGGCGTCGAGACCCGCACGATGTCGGCGCCCGCCGCCACTGCGCGCTGCACCTGATCCACGGTCGCCCGCACGTCCGAGGTGATCGTGTTGGTCATCGTCTGCACCGTAATCGGCGCGTCTCCGCCCACGGGCACGGTGCCCACCATGATCCTGCGCGACTTCCGCCGGTCGATGTTCCGCCAGGGTCGGATCGGATTGTGCGTCATGTCAGCCTCGGCGCGCGTTCGGTCGGGCGATAGATAGACCCTGAGTGGCCGGACGGCAATGTGCGGCCCGTCACTCGCCCGCGGGCGCAGCCGGGTCGACCGCGGGAAGGGCGGCGCCGGCATCGGCCACGGCGGTCGCGTACTTCGCGAGGTCGGCGTCGCTTTCCAGATCGGCGACGGCGTATTTTCCCGTCAGCGCCTCGGGCGACAGGACGAGGTTCTTCGTCACGGAGCCGCGGGAACCCGCCGGCCCGTAGGTCTGACCGTTCACGGCGAAATAGAGCGCGCCCGACTCGCCCACCCGCATGACCGGCGGTTCTTCGAGCTTGGGCAGCGCGTAGCGTTCACCGGCATCCAGGATCTTCTCGAAGATCACCGTGCCGTCGGCGGCCTGCACCCGGACCCAGGCCGGGCGCACGGCGAGAAGCTCGACCTCTGCCGCATCGGCCGCAACGACCTGCACCGGTGTCTCGCCCAGGGCCGGCAGCGCCTGCAACTCGCCCGGGGCCGGCTCGGCCGCGGCGGTCACGACCGGAATAGTGCCGACGCTGCGCGGGTCGATCGCCGCGATCGGACCGTCGCGCGCGACCAGCACCGGCACGTCGAGCGCCTGGGGCCGGTAGAGCCGGTCGAGCGCCTCGGGCGCGGGCGGCAGCGCGTCCTGCCCGGGCAGCGCGGCCAGCGCGACCTCGCCCGTGTCCTGCTGCGCGGTCAGGGTCTGGCCTGCCCCGGCGAGCGGGTCGAGATCGGCCACCACGCCCGGTGCCTGGTCGATGGGCGCAAGCGTGACCTTCTGCACTTCCTGCAGAACGGACCAGCCGCCATAGCCGATGCCGCCGATGAGCAGCATCAGAACCAGGATGGAGCCGACCGCACCGGGCTGGATACCCGCCCAGACCGCCTCGCCCCTGGGGACGAAGCTCGCATTGGGATTGGCGAGCGGATCGGCGTATTCCACCTTGCGCCGCGCCTTGACCGGCCCGGAGGCGGCGGCGGACATGCCATGCGCCACGGTGAAGTCCGCCTCTTCGCAGAAGCGCCTGAACGTCACTTCCGGGTCCATGCCGAGATAGCGCGCATAGGAGCGGACATAGCCCGCGACGAAGCCCGGCGTCTCGAAGGCCGTGACATCGCAATTCTCGATCGCGGCGATGTAGCTCGCCTTGATCTTCAGTTCCCGCTGCACGTCGAGGAGCGATTTGGCCATCGTCGCGCGCTCGCCGCGCATGATGTCGCCGAGCCGCAGTTCGTAGTCGTCAAACCCTTTCGGTTTGTCCGCGTCCCGCGTCGAAGGAGGAACCCTCCGCCCGATCATGCCCACTGCCCCGTTTCGAATTCCCCGACGGCCGGCGATTCGCTTCGGCCGTGCCGTCCTATCGGTAAATCCATACCATAGGGCAAGACCGATTGCGACGGCGCAGGGCCTCAGGCGGTGAGTTGGGCGCGATTCAGCGCGCAGTGTGCCCAGAGTTTGTCCATCGCCCGAACCAGCCGGTCGATGTCTTCCGGCGTGTGCACCGGCGAGGGCGTGAAGCGCAGCCGTTCCGTGCCCCGAGGCACGGTCGGGAAGTTGATCGGCTGGACATAGATCCCGTAGTGCTCCAGCAGCATGTCCGAGATCATCTTGCAGTGCACCGGGTTGCCCACATGCACCGGGACGATATGGGTGCCGTGGTCGATGATCGGGAGACCGAGCGCCCTGAGCCGCGTCTTCAGGATGCGGGCGTGTTCCTGCTGCTTGTCGCGCAGGTGCTGCGCCGTCTTCACATGGCGGACCGAGGCGGCCGCACCGGCCGCCACCGCCGGCGGCAGCGAGGTCGTGAAGATGAAGCCCGGCGCATAGGAGCGGATCGCGTCCACCATCTTCGCCGTCGCGGCGATGTAGCCCCCCATCACGCCATAGGCCTTGGCGAGGGTCGCGTTGATGATGTCGATCCGGCCCATCAGACCGAGTTTCTCGGCGATCCCCGCGCCGCGCGGGCCATACATGCCGACGGCATGCACCTCGTCGAGGTAGGTCAGCGCGTTGAATTCCTGCGCCGCGTCGCAGATCGCCTCCATCGGGCAGATGTCGCCGTCCATCGAGTAGATCGACTCGAAGGCCACCAGCTTCGGCGCCTGCGGGTCGTCCGCCGCCATCAGGTCGCGCAGATGGGCCACGTCGTTGTGCCGGAAGATGCGCTTCTGTCCGCCGTTGCGCTTGATCCCCTCGATCATCGAGGCGTGGTTCAACGCGTCCGAATAGATGATGAGGCCGGGAAAGAGCTTCGGCAGGGTCGAGAGCGTGGCGTCGTTGGCGATGTAGGCCGAGGTAAAGACCAGCGCCGCCTCCTTGCGGTGCAGGTCCGCGATCTCGGCCTCGAGCCGCTTGTGATAGACGGTGGTGCCCGAGATGTTGCGGGTGCCGCCGGACCCCGCACCCGTGGCATCAAGCGCCGCGTGCATCGCCGCAAGGACGGCCGGGTGCTGGCCCATGCCGAGATAGTCGTTGCCGCACCAGACGGTGATTTCCTTCTCGGTCCCGTCGGGCCGCGTCCAGACGGCCTTCGGGAACTTGCCCTTGCGGCGCTCGATGTCGATGAAGGTGCGATAGCGGCCTTCGTCGTGCAGACGCTGGAGCGCCTTGTCGAGTTGAGCTTCGTAGTCCATCGCACGTCTCCCGGCTGTCATTCCGTATCCTGGGACCTACGCCCTCTCTCCGCAGGCTACCTTGATAAAGGTCAAAGTCGTCCGGCGCGACGGTACAATTTGACGCGCGGGTCACGATGCGCGTTCCCTTGTTCCGCCGCGACTGGACAATGCCGGACACGCTGCTACCGTCCTGCCCGACACCCGGAGGAGACCCCCATGACCCTCGAAGCCGTCCTGTCGCGCATCGACGAGACCCTGCCTGACGCGATGGAGCGTCTCTTCGCGCTCCTGCGCATTCCGTCCGTTTCCACCGATCCGGCCTACAAGGCCGATTGCGCCAGGGCCGCCGACTGGCTTGCCGAGGACCTGCGCGGGCTCGGCTTCGACGCCGCCGCGCGGCCCACGCCCGGACATCCGATGGTCGTCGGCCACGGCGGGACGGGCGGGCGGCACCTTCTCTTCTACGGCCACTACGACGTGCAGCCCGTCGATCCGCTCGACCTCTGGCACCGGGACCCTTTTGATCCGGCGTTGGAGGACACGCCCCACGGCCGGGTGATCCGCGCCCGCGGCGCCTCGGACGACAAGGGCCAGCTCATGACCTTCATCGAGGCGGCGCGCGCCTGGAAACACGTCCACGGCGCCCTGCCCGGCCGGCTGACGATCTTTCTTGAGGGCGAGGAGGAATCGGGCTCTCCCTCGCTCATCCCCTTCATGCAGGCGCATCGGGAGGAACTGAAAGCCGACATCGCGCTGATCTGCGATACCGGCCTCTTCGAGGGACAGCCCGCGATCACCACGATGCTGCGCGGCCTCCTCGGCGAGGAGATCACCATCACCGGCCCGAACAAGGACCTTCATTCGGGTTCCTATGGCGGCGCCGCGATGAACCCGATCCGGGTGCTGGCGAGGATCATCGCCTCGCTTCACGACGAGCACGGGCGGATCACCGTGCCCGGCTTCTATGACGGGGTGCAGGAACTGCCTGAGGCGGTGCGCGCCCAATGGCAGGCGCTGGCCTTCGACTACGGGAAGTACCTCGGTGACGTGGGCCTTTCGGTGCCTGCCGGCGAACATGACCGGACGCCGCTCGAGATGCTTTGGTCGCGACCGACCTGCGAGGTGAACGGCATCTGGGGCGGTTACACCGGCGCGGGCTTCAAGACGGTGCTGCCGTCGCAGGCCCACGCGAAGATCTCGTTCCGGCTCGTCCCCGGTCAGGACCCGCATCGCCTGCGCGACAACTTCCGCAACCATGTCCGCACCATGGTCCCCTTCGACTGCCAGGTGGCCTTCCACGAGCATGGCGCGAGCGAGGCGGGCGTGATGGACATCGCCGACCCCGCCTTCGAGGCCGCGCGCAAGGCGCTCGGCGAGGAGTGGGGAAGGCCCGCCGCCTACATCGGCTGCGGCGGCTCGATCCCGATCGCCGGATATTTCCAGAAGATCCTCGGCATGGACGCGATGCTCATCGGCTTCGGCAGGGACGACGACCAGATCCACAGCCCGAACGAGAAATACGACGTGGAAAGCTTCCACAAGGGCATCCGTTCCTGGGCGTGCATCCTCGCCGCGCTGCAATGATCCCGGGCGGGCATTTCTTCATCGACACCGCGCCCGGCGCCACGGCCGCGGCGCTTCTGGACTTCCTGCCATGACGATCACGATCCGCGACGCAACCCCCGACGACGAAGCCGAATGGCGGCGCCTCTGGGACGGATACCTCGCCTTCTACGACATTGCCCTCGCGCCCGAGATCACCGCCGCCACCTGGGCGCGACTCATGGACCCGGCGTCGCCGCTCAAGCTGCGCCTCGCGCTGCGGGGCGACCGTTTCGCGGGCTTCGCCCTGCACCAGCACCATCCGTCGAGCTGGGTGGCGGGCGACGACTGCTATCTCGAGGACCTCTTCGTGGACGCCGAGGCGCGCGGCTCGGGCGTCGGCCGGGCGCTCATCGACGACCTCATCGCCCTGGCGCGCGCGCGGGGCTGGCACCGGCTCTACTGGCACACCGACGAAGGCAACGCCCGCGCCCGCACGCTCTACGACAGCTACACGGCAAGCGACGGCCACATCCGCTACCGGATGCGGCTCTGACGCGGCCGGGCGTCCCTGTTGCCGAGACACCCCGGCCGGAGGCTCCTAACCGCGAACCATCGCCATGCGCAGAAGCTTAAGTGCCAGCACGGCCCAGGGCACGGCATGGAGAAGCAGGTCCAAGATGTCGATCCGCCGGCTGAGCGTCCCGGCCGCGAGCATCTTCAGCTTTTCCCAGATGTGCGGTTCGGGCACGAAGGGCGCAAGTCCGAGCGTCAGCGCCGCGACGACGGCGAGACTTAGGGGGATCCGGTCGAGGTATGCCATCTGCTGGTCCTGCAATGTACTGTCCCGTCTTATCCCTTCGCGCCGGCCGCCGCAGCGGGACGATTTGGCGCGGGCGCAGAACGCAACGGGGGCCCGAAGGCCCCCGCGCCGGTGCCCTTCGGCCCCGTCACTTGACGATGGTCACCGACACCGCGTCACGTTCCTCATTCGAGCTGCCCGCGCCGGACTTCTTGTTCCAAAGCACGCTGACCTTCTCGCCGATCTTCAGGCCGGGATCCTTGAAGACGCCCGGCAGCATGTAGATCGTGCCATCCTCGAGCGTGAGCGTGTGCGCCTTCATGTCGAAGGACTTGATCATGGCGGTCGTCGTTTCGGAGGCATAGGCAACCGAGGTCGCGCCGAGCGCGGTCACGAGCACGAGGGGGAGAATGTGGGAACGCATCTGCGTCACTCCGTCTGAGACCCCGCCGGTCCGGCAGGGCCACCTTGCGAAACCGTCCCGGTCCGTCGCGTCGGCGGGTCCGTATCCGCCCGGCGGGCCGCGGTTTCAGCGCGGAACATAGCCGGCGCTTTCGGTGCCGGAAGGGGGGCGCACGCGGGGTTGATCGGCGGTGACCGGGGCGTGACGGATCGCGTGGCCGGATCGGCAAGCCCTTGCCGGAAAGCCCGCACCCTGGGCTGGAATCGGCCGGCTCGGAACATCATCGGGAATGGAATGGCGCGGTTGACGGGGCTCGAACCCGCGACCCCCGGCGTGACAGGCCGGTACTCTAACCGACTGAGCTACAACCGCGCATGGCCCCCCTGGAGGGGAACACTCGGGCGATCCGGGGCGGGTGGCGCGGTTGACGGGGCTCGAACCCGCGACCCCCGGCGTGACAGGCCGGTACTCTAACCGACTGAGCTACAACCGCGCATCCCCGCCCGGATCGCCGCCCGAGCGTGGAGCGGTTAATAGGCATC
>WBZL01002247.1_pt1 | contig 19005 bp, 9 predicted proteins | sample 5204291 | NCBI WGS metagenome assembly WBZL01 (sample SAMN12344345, study PRJNA552823) | activated sludge metagenome | biome: Activated sludge suspended growth; feature: Nitrification reactor; material: Wastewater; isolation source: activated sludge from nitrification reactor of wastewater treatment...
CAAATCATCCTGAAAGCGTTTGAAGCCGTAGATCCCATCTTTTTTTTGTCGGGATAAGCCATCTATTCTCTGAATATCTTCCATTAAATTCCACCAAAACTCCGATTCTCCAGTTGCTTCCAAGTCGATGTATACGGGAAAATAAGTTATTTCTTCGTTTGACTGTTCCTGGAGATAATGTTTTAACACATACAGTAAAGAAGTTTTTCCAATTCTCCTTTCACCTTGAATTATAAAGTGGTTTTCATGAACTCGACTTAACACTTCATAAATATACTTATTGCGGCCATAAAAAACTCCGGGAGTTTTGACGGGAGATCCAACTATATAAGGATTAAATCTAGATGAAAATGCTTCCAGCCTATCTTTTCTCAAATTCACCCGATTCTCAGCCTCCTCTGCAAACATCAAAAGAATAGAAATAAAAGTAATGAATTCCTCTTCATCCTCAGGGGGCACTAGCCTTTTCACTTCAAAAACCCCGGTAATAGTATCTCCCATTTTGATCGGAAAATAAAACGCCTTTTTATCTATTGTGGATTGAGGCGCCAATGCTGCTCTAGTAATTTCCAGGATTTCTTTATTTGGATCCCATTTTCTGACCGACAGTCCGCTGCACCAATTTCCATCAGGAAACTTATCTTTTTCTAAGGCATAAATGGCATTTTGTTCGGTATTTTCTACAATTTTTCCGACAGATTCACATAATTGGTCCCAAATTTGAACATGCTTTAAATCATTTTGCCGGCAATACCCCGCAAACCGGTGAATTTCGAACAAGTGTTTTTGTTCTATTAATGCATTTCTTATTCCAATTGCTGCCTGCAAAGCAAATCGTTCGAGTTTCGGCTTGTCTTCTTCTGTATAATACCCCGCACTTTTATGATTCAGTATCAATAATCCGATCGTTTCATCATCAAACACCAGCGGCACACCGACCCAGGAGCGGATCCATTCTGTTGCTTTTATATTTTTGTCCCATGCAGAATCCGTCCGTGTTTCTGATAAAATACAAGTTTTTTGATTTTTAACAATAGGCCGTATAAGGTCATCCATCTCGGGGGGCCTGATAAGGATCTTATTGTGCTCGATAATGTTAACGCCTTCCTGTGCCAGTACTTCGCGTTCGTTATGCATACCATAGATGCGCTGTATGGATGCGCTGTCAAAGTCAATAACTCTTTTGAGTTGTTCCAATATCCGGTTGGACACTTCTCTCAATCCCGCGTTCCTGGCTATTTCTATACCGGATTTGAAAAGGGCATCCAACTCGTCATACAGACGTATATTATACACAGCCAGCGCCGCCTGGGCGGCAAGTTTTTCCAGTACCCTTACATCAGCATCATAAAACTTTCGGCTATCCATATCATCAAACACACCCAATACCCCGATCACCTCTCCCCTGATCTTCATAGGTACTTCCACAACCGCCGAAAAGGCTTGTTGCTTATCCGGTATCTTATGTGGTGATTTGGCATAATCATTCTCTATGATGGGTTCTCCACTCCGGACAACTTCCAGGGCCAGCCCCACGCCTTCGGATTGTTTCAATATAGTTCCTATTTCCATTAACCGTTCATCCGTGATCGACTTCAATTCCAAATCCCGTTGGCTGCCGTTACGGGTCAGGTACATTTTACCGCCTTTGGTCTGTAACAACCTTACGGCCTCGGCAACGATCTTGTCCAGGCGCCTTTGCTGCTCCCTTTGTTCCAGGATCTCCACCGCTGAGGCGTGCACCCCTTCTATCAGGTTGCGCTCTTTTTCCAGCGTATTGAAAAGCCGGTTCCGCTGAATCACATTGGCAACCTGCTTGCAATAGATATCGACCACCTGTAATTCTTCGGCGGCAAAATGCCTGGGCGCCCGATAGTTGAAATACATCACCGCTACTTCTTCCGGTTTACCGGTTTCGTCTTCCGCCACCAAAGAAACCCCTATGAATGACTGGATTTTTTCCCGTTCAATGAATTTGGATTGTCGGATAAATTTGGCCGCGCGTTCAAATTCCGGATGTCCACCCGGTATTTTATTTTGTCCGTTCAGTTCTCCGGTATACAATTCGAAGGACATCGGCCCTTCCCCTTCTATCCGGATGCTTTTAAGGTTCCTGATCAAGGCCGACAATCCGTCCTTTCTGGGTTTCTCCGTCAGTTTTTCTTTTTTTATCAGTGTTTCGCCTGCGGAAACGTTAAATTCATTATCATAAAACAAACCTTGTTTAGGGTCGTATGGATAAATCACGACAGAAGAAGCAGTCGTCAGTTGAAGCCCCAGGTCCACCACTTTTTGCAGATAGGATTTGGTATCCGTCAGGGTGGTGGTCAGTTTCTGCCCTATCTGTGTCAACTCTTGCAGGATCCGGATATGCCGTTGTTCCTGCAGGGCCAAGGCAGCCTGATTGGCAAACGCCTGTACCAGAACGGCATCATCTTCCGAAAATTTGTTAACCCCCTTATGAGAAAGGCTGACCACGCCCAATTTTTCGTTATTTTTCCCAATCAGCGGCACAATCAATAAGGACCGGAAGCCATTTTCTCTCCTGGCAGCTTTATTTTGCAACAACTTCTCATCCTCCACTGATAGATTATTCAGATCAGCGACAAGCTCAAAGGACCCTGTGTGCATGGCTCGTCCACTGAAACTTTTGTCCGGCGTCGTTGAAATTTTTTGATACTTGGTCCGTTTTTCCGGCGGCAAACTGGATTCCCTAAGTCTTAAATAATGATCGCCTTCCCCATCTTCGCCACTCATCATCCACAAATTCACTTCTGCATCGGTCAGGTCGCTTACGGCTTTTACCACATATCGGGCGAGTTGGTCAAAATCCGAGGCCGTCTGCGCCATCTTGCCCATTTCCTCCAGATGTTTCATCAGCTTTTGGCGTTCCATACCCACCGCCGCGATGGCCGCAAGACTGGTGATAAACTGTACATCGTCCGGTATGAAAAAGTCCTTGTGCCTGCTTTTCACCGAAATGACACCTAGCGTTCGTTCTCCCCTTCGCATGGGAACCGCCAAAATGGATTTTTCTTCAAGCCCCGGTGTTGCTATGTGGTTTTCCGGTTCAAATAATTCGTTATCAGCTTGGCTTACATCCTTAATATTAAGGGATATCCCTTTGGAAGCGGCTAAGCCGGTTATTCCCCCAGATTTATAGGATAGAATCCTCTCTTCATCTGCTTTCTCCGCACCTTCTCCAAAAGTAGCTGCAAGTACAATTTTTTGCTGCCCGGCGTCATATCGGTATATCCATCCGCAATCGGCAAGGGTAATATCCAGCGCCTTTTTCAAAATGGAATTATAAATCAATTCTTCCTGGAGCGTCCCGGCCAAGTTCTGGTTGGTTTCATGGATAATGCGGGATTGCTCACGAAGCCGGGTAGCTTGGATCATGTCCCCTGCAATACGTGTAAAGCTCCTTAAATACCCGATTTTATGGGCTTTATCTTTATCATTTCTGAATTCGTAGACTTCATTTTTGTAGCAATCAATCCACCCGACCATTCTTCTATATAAAAAGAAAGGAAAAGATAGTAAGGACACCCATCCTCGCCTTACTGCTTCCTTTTTTTCCTGATAATCAATAGGTAGAAGGTCATTAATGTTCTTACAATAAAGATACCCCCCTTTTTCCATGCGTTTCAGCTGCGGGTGTTGATCCGGGTTTAACTTAACCTTATCAATAAAGGCTTTGGCATGATCAAGGCCGTCATAACCAGTGACTTTATATTCCGGATAACGCTCCCAGTCAAGTTCCCAGACCAATACCGAATCAAATTCTGTAATGGCCTTCATTTCGGCAGCCATCTCCATGGCCAGTTTATTCCTTTTGGCCAACTCGTAAATGGTATAGGCCAGTTCATTCCCATCGATCGGCTTTTGCATGATGGCATAAGCGCCCCTGGTATAAGCCTCGATACTACCCTGAATGTCCATACCGGAAAGAACGATAATAGGTATTTTGAGATTCCCCTTAATCAAGCGCTCCACCAGATCTTTACCCTTCATATCAGGCATTACAAAATCGACCAGAATTGCTGTTATTCCTTCTATCCCGTTATTATTTAACTCCAAATGCTCCAGGAGTTCATGGGCGGAATGAACTTGCTTAACCACCTCAATTCTACGAGACTCAAGTTGCCTGGCGATCGAGCGGGCCACCAATCGCTGATCATCGGCAATAATAACTTTGGGCTTACTCTTTTTTTCCATCTAACGAAGTTTTACCTGAAGGGAAAACAACGGCAAACAAACTGCCGTGAAATCGAATACTGTCCACATAAGCCAGTCGGCCTTGCATGGCCTCTGCCAGGCTTCGACTGATAAATAACCCCAGTCCTTGTCCCTTTTTCCGGGTACTGACGCGGGCATCAAAAACCCTTTTCGAAATGGGATACGAAATACCGGGCCCGGTGTCCGAAATCAGAATGCAACAGGATCCGGTCTCCGCGTCTTCGCATGTACTAACCATAATCTGATTGGTGGAATGGACCCTGGCTTTCGCATCCTGACCGTGCGACTGATTGAGCTGTTCCCACTGCCATTGCTGTTCTTCAATCCATTGAACAGCATTCAGGATGATGTTCGTCAGGATCTGTTCCAGATGGGTTTGTATACCCCATATTTGCATAAACTTATTCTCCAAGGTAATGATAATGGAAATGGCGTTGGCGGCCGCAAGCGGTTGCATTTGGGTCGCTACTTTTTGAATGATCTCACTTACATTCAGCAATTCAAAATCCTGCCGGGCAAGCCGGGTATAAGCGCGGGTCAGTTCTTTCATTCGATTCACGTTTTCCACCACCTCGTGGAAGATTTCCTGCATTTCCGCCTTCGACCCATGACCGATACTTTCAGCAGGTCCGCCCATGAAGTCAGTCAGGGGGATGAGGATATTATTCAGTTCATGGATCATGGTGCCCATCAATAATCCCTGAGCGGCCAGATCTTGTTGCTGGCGGAGCAATTCATGCATGGAATGTTGTTCCAGCATAAGGGCTAATTGAGCGGCAGACGTCCGAATCCGCTGAATGTTCATGCCGGTCATATCCGGGGTATCGTTCAAAACGACGAGGGCATATCTGTACCGGGTCAGGGCGGTGCTGACTGGAACGCCGTAACAAGAATAAAAGCTCAGCTTTTCAAAAAAATTATGAAGGTTGATCGGCTCTTTTTCCTTCGTATTCTGACCGATATAAAATACCTCGCCGTATTCGGCAATTTCCCTGACCGGGCTGAAGTATAACTGATCTTCTTCAAATTGACTGATTACCAACGGATATCGAGCGCTTTGCCCTGCCAGCCGGGCTTTTTTATCGACCAGATCTACAGCTACCAAAAACACATAATCCAGGTTGCCCTCCAGAGCAAGGGAGACCAGCAAATCCTTTATCTTGTTCCTGAATTCCTCATCCAGCCCTATGCTGACTTCATTATCCTTAGCATTTTTCTCCTTCATTAAAGCCTGATCGGTAATCTTAATTTGCCCTTTTTGAAGTAATTTAAGGTCTTCAATGAAAAGGCGGGAGGTTTCCAGTGTCTCGGGTTTTTCCAAAAATAACAGCCTGGTGTCGAATTGCTGCTCCAATTTTCGGACGGCATATTCACCCAGCGGATTATTGCTGATCAAAACAACGGGCAGGTGCGGGTATTTTTTCAAAATGATCTCCGCCAGATTCAAGCCGTTTTCATGATCTTTCAAATTCACATCCGTCAGGACCAGATCAAAAGGCTCGCCTGATGAAATTCTTTTAAGTGCATCCGCCGCTGAAGACGTCGGAATAACATGGGCATTCAACTCCGTTTGAATTAATTCGCTGATATTTCCCCGGTCATATCCATTGTCCTCTACAAAAAGAATCCGATTAAAGGATTCAATTTTCCGTACCTGGTAAATAGTGGTTCGTTTGTTATATGCAAGCTTTTGATCTTTATGTTCCTGGCCGATCAATTGTATTTTTTCCCGGAAAAAAGATTTTAAATCAAATTTGGTTTGAAGAGCGGAGTCCTGAAGCGGTGGAAGGAGACTAACCGATATTCTTCTATTCTTGCGGTCAAAAACGGTAACGGAAACACGGACCAGATCACCCAGGGAGACAACATCTTCGGGGCGGTGATGTTGCAGGATCGGCATATCCTTCGAGTAAGTTACCGCAGTAATACCAGGTTTCAACTGGACAAAAACCGTATTACCGCGAATCAATACAATCTCGCCGATGTATGTTTTCCCCAAACTAATTTCTTCAACGTATTCCCAGGGATCTCGCGCATGTTTAATAGAAAACCGTTTATTCCCTTTATCGGTTAGGGGAACCACCTCTACCTTTTTATCGATGGAAAATTGGGAAAGGGTTTTTCGTACGCTCCTGTCCCAGGTCCAGTCGTTTTTATAGACATAACCTCGACTTCTGTCGGGGAGGGAAATAACCAATTTATTCGGATAAATAGCAGTGATCCGCGCTGACAGCACGGATTTCCCGGGTAGTTCAGAATTTTGTTTTTCGTCGCTCATACCTGTAATGTAAAAGCTTTTCAGTCTCCAGGCCGGTCTATTCTATTATCCTACCTTACTATTTTATCGCTTTTGATCAAAATCAATTTCCTTTTCATCAGGGGAAATAACACATTGGAGCGGTAGATTTTCTTGTAAACTGCGGGTTAAAAATAACAATTTCCCCTATAGATTAACAATGATTTGAATATTTTTTTATATGAAGATCACTCTTCCTGCTGGTGATTTCGGCTTATTCATCACAGACAAGATCAAAGTTTTACGAGACCCCAAAGGTTTCACAAAACCTGCAATCCCCACTTTCCTGAGGAGAAACTACGGGCGTATGGACCAGCCTCCGTTGCAGCGGCACAATCCCGCCTGCACCCCACTGAGCTTCGAATTCGCTCAGCTCCCCAACTGACAACTGACCACTGACAACTGATCACTGATCACTGACAACTGCCCCCGCCAACTCACTCCTCAATCAGCTTCCGCAACTCATTCAACTTCAGCATGCAATCGATCGGCGTCATCGAATTGATGTCCAGGTTGAGCAGGGCGGCCTTGAGCTTGCCGGCGGTCTCGTCCACGGTTTCGAAGATGCTGAGCTGGTATTGCTCTGCGGCGATCCGGCCGGTTTCGGGGCGCCTGGACTGGGGCTCTCCCCCACCCTGCACGTCGCCGGCAATCGATTTTTGCTCCAGCTGCGACAGGATATGGGCGGCCCGCTCCACAATGCTGCGGGGCATGCCCGCCATACCGGCCACGTGGATGCCGAAGCTGTGCTCGCTGCCGCCCGGGACGAGCTTGCGTAGAAAGATCACCTTCTGGCCCACCTCCCGGGTTGCGATATGGAAATTATGAATGCGGCTGAATTTGTTCGCCAGTTCGTTGAGCTCGTGGTAATGGGTGGCAAACAGGGTTTTGGGACGGGCGTCCGGTGCATTGTGCAGGTACTCGGCGATCGACCAGGCGATCGAAATGCCGTCGTAGGTGCTGGTACCCCGGCCGAGTTCATCCAGCAGGATCAGGCTGCGGTCGGAGATGTTGTTCATGATGCTGGCCGTTTCGGTCATTTCCACCATGAAGGTCGATTCGCCGCTGGAAATATTATCGGAGGCGCCGACACGGGTGAAGATCTTGTCGATCACGCCCAGTTTGGCGCCCGATGCGGGTACGAAGGAGCCCATTTGCGCCATCAGGCAGATCAGGGCCGTTTGCCGCAGCAAAGCCGATTTACCTGCCATGTTGGGCCCGGTGATCATGAGGATCTGCTGGCTGTCGTTGTCGAGGAACACGTCGTTGGGCACGTACGATTCGCCCAGCTCCAGTTGCTGCTCGATCACCGGGTGGCGGCCCTGTTTGATGTCGATCACCAGGGAATCGTCCATCACCGGCCGGCAATAGCGGTTCTTTTGCGCGATCTTGGTAAATGACAGCAGGCAGTCCATGCGGGCCAGGATGGCGGCGTTGGTCTGAATTGGCGCCACGTAATCCGTCAGGTCGAGGATGAACTGCTCGTAGAGGTGTTGTTCCAATTCCAGGATCCGCTCTTCGGCGCCCAGGATCTTGGCCTCCAGTTTCTTCAGCTCATCGGTAATGAAGCGTTCTCCGTTGGTGAGGGTCTGCTTGCGCACCCAATCGGCGGGCGCCTGTTCCTTATACTTATTGGTGATCTCGATATAGTACCCGAAAACGGAGTTGAACCCGACCTTGAGCGAGGAAATGCCGGTGCGTTCGATCTCGCGTTCCTGGATGTCCTTCAGCAATTCGTTGCTATGCGAAACGATATGGCGCAATTCATCCAGGTCCTCCGAAAAGCCGTCGGCGATCACGCCGCCTTTGGACAGGTTGGCGGGCGGGTCCTCCTTGATCTGGCGGGTGATGCGCTCCTGCAATTCTGGGCAGGTGTTGAGTCCGTCGGCCATTTTCTGGAGGTATTCCAATCCGGATTCCGACAGGGCGGTTTTCACCGGGCCGATGGCTGCCAGCGCCCGTTTCAGTTGGACGGCCTCCCGCGGACTGATCTTGCCCAGGGGCGCCTTGGAGATCAGGCGTTCCAGGTCGCCGATCTGCCGCAACTGGATTTCCAGCAGGTCGGTCAGTTCCTGGGTATTGTAGAGGTGCTCCACGATATCGAGCCGGGCGTTGATGTCGCGCCGGTTCTTCAGCGGCAGCACCACCCATTTTTTCATCAGGCGGGCGCCCATGGGGGTCAGGGTCTGATCGAGGATTTTGATCAGCGGCACGCCCGAGTCGAACGGCGTATACAGCAATTCCAGGTTGCGGATGGTAAACCGGTCGAGCCAGACGTAGCGCTCGGGCTGGATCCGGCTGATGTTGTTGATATGCCGCAGGTTCTTGTTCTCGGTGGTGGCCAGGTAGTGGAGCACCGCGCCGGCGGCGATCTGGGCCGACTCCATTTCCTCGACACCGAACCCTTTCAGGGATTGCACGTTGAACTGTTCCAGCAGCTTTTCCCGGGCGTAATCCAGGGTATAGATCCACTCATCGAGGTTGTAGACGTAGAACTTATCGCCGAACCGCTTTTCGAAAACCTTTTTCTTCTCTTTGGAAAAAATCACCTCGGAAGGTTTCAGGCTTTGCAGCAGTTTGTCGCCGTAAGCGTAATCCCCTTCGCAGACCAGGAATTCCCCGGTGGAAATATCCAGGAAGGCCATTCCGAGGGTTTCGTTCTTGCCGAAATACAGGGAAGCCAGGAAATTGTTGGTCTTGTGGTCCAGGAGCTTGTCATCGACGGCGATCCCGGGGGTGACGACCTCGGTTACGCCCCTGCGGACGATCTTCTTCTGGGGGGAGGGCTTTTCCAGTTGCTCGCAAACCGCCACCCGGTAGCCGGCTTTGACGAGCCGGGGCAGGTACATATCCATGCTGTGGTGCGGGAAGCCGGCCAGTTCGATATCGCTGCCGCCGTTGTTGCGGCTGGTCAGGATAATCCCCAGGGCCTTGGAGGCGGCGACGGCATCCTCTCCGAAGGTTTCATAGAAGTCGCCGACGCGGAACAGCAGGATCGCATCCGGATGCTTGGTCTTCACCTTCATGTATTGCTGCATCAGGGGTGTGACCTTGGGCTCCGTCTCTGTTTTTGTCTTCGCCAATTGCCTCGGTTTGAAAGTGAGTGAAGGAGGGCAAATATAAGATTTTACCGCTGTCGGCGCTGTCGGCGGCGGTTGTTTTTACGGCGGCATGTAAAAATGGAAGGCCGGTAAATTAATCTTGGCTTAATGATTTCTTAAATCCGAAGGCAGCCGGACCCGGCATTTAAGTCAGACCTTTGCAGCGAAAAACCGGCCCGGGGCGACCCGGGTCGGCGATATAGCAAAAATTATTAAAAAAAATTCACTTCATGAAACTTTGGCTACAACCAGGCGCGGTTGGCGGAGTCCGCATTTCTGTTATCCGCTTGATTGCCGCAGCCGCCTGCTTTTTCCTTACGCTGCAGGCCCATTCCCAAAACAGCCTTCAAGGCGTTGTTACAGATGCATCTACCGATGAGCCGCTGGTCGGCCTGACCATCATGGTCAAAGGCACCGCTTCGGGCGCCATTACCGACGTCGACGGCAGCTACACGATCAGCTTACCGCCGGGAGAACAGGTTGTTGTGTTCTCTTTCGTCGGTTACAAAACTATGGAAGTCCCTGTAAACGGCCAAAAAAATCTCGACATCCGCATGGAATCCGACGCCGTCGGCCTCAATGAGGTCACGGTAACGGCCCTTGGGATCAGTCGCGAGAAAAAAGCCCTGGGCTATGCCGTCCAGGAGGTCAAGGGCGACGCCATCGACAAGGCCAAGGACGCCAACTTCGTCAACAACCTGGCGGGCAAGATCGCCGGCGTTCAGATCGTCGGCAACCCGAGCGGTGTCGGCGGGTCGGCGCGCGTAACCATCCGCGGCGAACGCTCCCTGAACATCAACAACAACCAGCCGTTGTTCGTCATCGACGGGGTGCCCATCGCCAACCAGTTCAGCGGCTCTTCCGGGCGCAGCAACCAGGACGTCGACTACGGCAACGGCGCCGGCCTGATCAACCCGGACGATATCGAGACCGTAACGGTGTTGAAAGGCCCCAGCGCTACCGCCCTGTACGGTTCCCGCGCCAACAACGGCGTCATCCTGATCACCACCAAATCGGGCAAAAACGTCAAAGGTATCGGCGTATCCGTCAATTCCTCCATCACCTTCGAAGATCCGCTGGTACTGCCGGAATACCAGAACCAATACGGTCAGGGGCTGAACGGCGTATTTGAATTCAGGGACGGCAACGGCGGCGGTCAGGCCGACGGCGTGGACGAAAGCTGGGGCCCGGCCTACAACGGCCAGCCGATCAAACAATTCAACAGCCCGACGGCCAACGGTTACCGCGCCGGCGACGTAGGCAACCTCTTTGTCGCCATCGGCCCCGTCGACCTGAACGCGCAACTGGCCGCCCGCGGCGAGATCACGCCTACACCCTGGGTTGCCCAGCCGAATAACGTCCGGGATTTCTTCGAAACCGGCGTGACCCAGATCCACAACATCGCCGTAGCCGGCAGCAACGACAAAGGCGACTTCCGCCTGGCTTATACCTGGCTCAACCAGACCGGCATCGTACCCAATACCGACCAGCAACGCAATACCATCGCCTTCAACGGCGGGTACAACCTCAGCGACCGCCTGTCGGTCCGCACCGTGATCAACTACGTCAACAGCGAGAGCGCCAACCGGCCCAACCTCAGCTACGGTACCGAGAACATCATGTACCTGTTCAATTGCTGGTTCGGCCGCAGCACCAATATCGCCGCTCTGCGCGATTACTGGCAGGCAGGCCGCGAAGGGCTCAACCAGTTCAATTTCAACTACAACTATCACGACAACCCGTATTTCAACGTCTACGAGAACACCAACGGCCAGCAGCTCGACCGGGTATACGGCTATACGGCCCTCAACTACAAGCTGACCAACGACCTGAACCTGATGCTGCGCGCCGCCACCGACGTGACCAGCGAGTTCCGCGACAGAAGGCGGGCCTATTCCACCCAGCGCTTCCAACTGGGCAGCTACCGCGAGGAGAAGATCAGCTTCACGGAAACCAACCTGGACGCCTTGCTGAGCTATAACAAGGACCTGTCCGAATCCTTCACCCTTTCGGCTTCGGCGGGCGGCAACCTGCTGACCCAGCGCCGCAACATTTCCGATATCAGCGCGCCGCAGCTGGCCGTTCCCGGCGTGTATGCCCTGGGCAACTCCCGCGTGGCCCTGGTGGGCTCTACCTACCAGTCCGAAAAGCGCATCAACAGCATTTACGCGACCACCCAACTGGGTTTCAACAACTACCTTTATCTCGACTTATCGGCGCGCAATGACTGGTCTTCAACCCTGCCCTCCGACAACTGGAGCTATTTCTATTACGCCGCCAACCTCAGCGGTATCCTGACCGACATTTTCCATACGGATGTCAACAGCCCGCTGTCCTTTGCCAAGGTCCGCTTCGGCGTAGCCCAGGTAGGTAACGACACCGATCCGTTCAACCTGGATCCGGTTTACCTCGCCAATACGCCGGTGAAAGGCCAGCCCGCTTATTCAGAACAGAATACGCTGCCCAACGCCGTGCTGAAGCCGGAGATCTCCACGTCGGTGGAAGCCGGCCTCGACATCCGCTTCTTCAAAAACAGGATCGGCCTGGACATCGCCGCTTACCGCACCCGGAGCAAGAACCAGATACTGGGGCAACCCATTTCCGGCACCAGCGGCTACAGCGCCCGTTTCATCAACGCCGGTCTGATCGAGAACAAAGGCCTGGAAGTGGCCCTGAACCTGGTACCCGTCAAACTGACCAACGGCTTCCAGTGGGATGTCGATTTCAACTTCTCCCTGAACCGCAGCGAGGTCAAGGAACTGTTCAAGGACCCGATCACCGGCCAGGAGATCACCAACTTCGTGATGGCCGACCGCTACATGACCATCGAAGCCCGCGTAGGCGAGCAAATGGGCGATATGTACGCCATCGGTTTTGCCCGCGTCAGCGATAATCCCAACGACAAATACTACGACGCTTCCGGACAGTACGTCGGCCAGATCGTGTACACTTCGCAGGGCAAACCGGTTCCTACCGATTCCCGCGTCAAACTGGGCAACTACAACCCGGATTACCTGATGGGCCTGAACAACACGTTCCGGTTCAAAGGGCTGTCGCTCAACGTCCTGTTCGACATTCGTCAGGGCGGCCAGATCTACTCCCATACCCAGACCGTAGGCCGTGAAGGCGGTCAGATCGTCGAAACGCTGGAAGGCCGCGCGGACGGTTACGACCTCAGCCAACCGGGCAACGGCGTGATCGGCGACGGCGTGATTGCCAACGGCGACGGTACCTTCCGCCCCAACGACGTGAAGCTGAGCGCCCGCGAATGGCATACGTCCATCACGCTGGGTCGCCGGTTGCTGGAGGCCATGGTATACGACGCCTCTTTCGTGAAGCTGCGCGAAGTGCGCCTGGCCTATACCATCCCCAACCGGATCCTGGGCAGGCTGCCGGTACGGGATATCAGCCTGTCGCTGGTGGGCCGCAACCTGGCCGTATGGTCGGATGTGCCGCATGTCGATCCCGAAACGGCATCCACTTCCGGCGGCACGATCATCCCGGGCGTGGAATCCGTAGCGCTGCCGTCGACGCGCAGCTGGGGCGTCAACCTGAATTTCAAGTTTTAATTCATTGATCCTGCGGGTCCGGGCGGCCGGCTAAAAACGGCAGCTGCCCGGGCCTGACCACTTGTTAAAATCATGAAAATGAGAAAGATCGTATTCAAATCCATCATAATCCTGTCCTCGCTGGCCCTGCTGCCGGCGTGTACGGATGAGTTTTCCGAGATCAACGTCAACCCCAATTCGCCTTCTGAGGTCAATTCATCGCTGTTGTTGCCGCAAATCCAACGCGACATGATCAACGCTGTGCTGGGCGAAGCCTGGGGCATCGGCAACATCGTGATCCAGCACACCGCAAAAAACCAATTTGTAAATGAGGACCGGTACCTCTGGGGCGAGTTGAATTCCATCTGGAACAACGTGTATGACAACATGCGCGATGTGAACAACATCCTCCGCCAGAGCGAGGAGCTGGACCAGAACAACTACAAGGGCATCGCCCTGATCATGAAAGCCTGGATGTTCTCCCTGGCTACCGATTGTTACGGCGATGTCCCCTATTCCGAAGCCGCCCGCGCCAAGGAAGGGTACATCTATCCGAAATACGACAGCCAGGAGGACATCTACAACGGGATCCTGAGCGACCTGAAAACGGCTGCGGACATCCTGGGGTCCACCGGCGAGGTGGTCAGCGGCGACGTGATCTTCAACGGCGATATTGCCAAATGGAAAAAACTGGCCAACTCCCTGCGCATCCGCTACCTGATGCGGATCTCCAGGAAGCGCAACGTCGGAGCCGATATCCAGGCCATTCTCTCCGATCCGAAATATCCCGTTTTTGGAAGCAACGACGACAACGCCGTTTACAATTTTCTGTCCTCAGCTCCTGACCAATTCCCGCTGTACACCACGCGTATCGGTTCTTTCAACGAATTCCGCGCCAGCAAAACCTCGCTGGATATGCTGAAAGCGCTGAACGACGACCGGTTGTACGTGTTTTTCCGTCCCACGCCCGCAACCGAGGGCTCAGCCTCACCGGTTTATGAAGGTATTCCCAACGGCCTGGCCGACGCCGAAGCGCTGCAGTACAACGGCGGCCCGCAGAATCACTCCCGCATCGGTGAGCTGTTCTTCGAGCAATCCGTTTCCGCACAGGGCATCAAGGTCGCCAAAGGCGTGATCATGACCTACCCGGAACTCCAGTTCCTGCTGGCGGAAGCCGCTGAAACCGGCCTGATCGCGGGCGATGCCGCAACGTATTACCTGAACGGCGTGAAATCGTCGTTCCAATACTTCGATCTGACCGCTTCCGATGCCTACCTCGCACAGGCTGCTGTTGCCTACTCCGGCTCAACCCCGGAAAAACTGGTCAAGATCGGCACCCAGAAATGGATCTCGTTCTTCTACCAGGGCCTTGAAGCCTGGTTCGACTGGCGCCGGACGGGCATCCCGTCCCTCCAACCCTCGGTCGACAACCAGAACGAAGACCGCATTCCGGTCCGGTTCATCTACCCGATCATCGAACAAGGCCTGAACGGCGACAACCGCGCTGCCGCCGTAGCTGCCCAAGGCCCGGATGACATCAATACTAAGATGTGGTATTTGAAATAAAGCGTTATATTCACGGTGGACGGTGGACGGTGGACGGTGGACGGTGGACGGTGGACGGACGAAGAGCAATAAATTAGGTTGGGAAATAGCCGTTTTTTACTTGCTTTTCCCGAGTGCGTTTCACTGAAACAGTCGAAAAGCTTGAATTTGTTTCTTCTGTGGTAAAAAAATAGCAAAAACCATAGTATTGCTATGAATAGAGTCCTTTGGAGCCTAAAAACAGCTGATTTGAAGCACCGTAATCCGTCCACCGTGAACCCTCAACCGTCTACCGTGAAACCATACGCATTCCTTTTTCTCCTCGCTTACCTCTTGCCTGGTGCAGGCCAATCCCAGGCTATTTTGCCGCCCTGGCAGGAGGGCTTCCTCGACATTCACCACATCAGCACCGGGCGAGGTGATGCAGCCTACCTCATCTTCCCGGACGGCACCACCCTGCTTGTCGATGCAGGCGATATTTCCGATACCCATCCGCGCACACTGTCTCCGCGCAACACGGTGCGCAAACCGGACGATACCCGGTCCGCCGGCGCCTGGATTGCGGACTATATCCGGCAGTTCGCCCCCACAGGCAGGCCGCCCGTACTGGATTACGCCCTGATCACGCACTACCATGACGACCATTTCGGGGAATGGGACGAAAACCGGCCGCTCTCTACCGGAGGCTACCGGCTCACGGGCATGATGGAGGTCGGGGACCTGATCCCCATCCGGACGATGCTCGACCGCGGTTTCGATTTTCCGATCGACCTGAAATCGGAGGCCTTCGCCGCCGGAGCAAGCGCCGATGAATACCATATCCTCCAAACCCTGCGCGAATACTGGAAATTCATCGAATTCCAGAAAGAAAAGCACGGGATGGTCAACGAACCGATCCGGCCGGGATCCGGCCGACAGATCACTTTGCAATATCACCCTGAAAATTTTCCCGGCTTCGAGGTCAGGAATATCTCCTCCAACGGCCGGATCTGGACGGGCTATGCAGAAGGCGAGACCTTCCAGCTTTTCCAGGCCGGCCAATATCCGGGCGAAAACCCGTTGAGCAATGCCGTCCGGATCAGCTTCGGCGATTTCGACTATTTCACGGGGGGCGATATCAGCGGCATGAATGCCATCGGGGAAAGCGATATGAACAGCGTGGAGGCCAACCTGGCGCCGGTTGTCGGCCCGGTCGACGCAGCCACCCTCAACCATCATGGCAACCGCGATTCCCAAAGCCCGTACTACGTGCGCACCCTGCGGCCGCGGATATGGGTGCAGCAAAACTGGTCGTCGGATCACCCCGGCGAGGAAGTCCTGCGGCGGATCACCTCCCCGGTCCTCTACCCGGGCGAGCGCGACCTCTTTTCCACCGATATGCTGGAAGCCAACGAACTGGTCATCGGCGGCCGCATCGAACAGTCGTACAAAAGCCGGCACGGACACGTATTGATCCGGGTCTATGACAACGGCGCCCGGTATAAAGTGTTTATTTTGGATGATCATTCGGCAAAGCGGGAAGTGATCGGGGAATTCGGGCCTTATGCGGCACGGTAGATTATTTTTGTTTATTGTTGTTTATTGTTGTTTATTGTTGCTACGCCGGCAATTGCATCTCCTGCAAATTATCTGAGGCTGTTCAGAGTTTTGTGTCCCCTGGATTTTTAGCATGTGCAGCTTGCTAAAAATCAGATCTTCGTGTCTTGGCGAGAAATACACTTTATTGAACGGCCTCAATTATCTGGATCATTTCAGACTACAGGACCTGCAACACTCCATGGATCACAATCACGCAAAGCCGGCGCAGGCAACAACTCCCCATCACCCCCTCTCTCACGCTCTCCCTCACCCACTCTCCAAAAATCCGCTCTACGAGTTGACCGGAGGTTTGTTCTTCGCCAGGAACGCGTCCATTTTCTTTGTTTGTTCGGCAATTCGGTCAGACTTTTATCGTCCACTGCTTCCGCGGAAGGTTGGTTGTTTTGCCGGCAGGCGGAAAAGCCCAGCAGGGCAAAAACCAGGATCGGAATCAAAGATTGCTTTTTCATATGGCATTGGTTTTTATGGCAATTGGGATGTTTCCGGGGAGTTAATCGCTTTAAGAAAAAGACCGGAAAGGGGTAAAGGGTCACCTTGTCTTTACATTTTTCCTAATTTTGCCCAAATTTTCGAATGAAAAACGATCAACAGCGCAAAGTCAGTGAAAAGCAGGAGCAGCAGGCCGGTCCGCCAAAGCTTTTTCCCAACCTGGTCAAAGGGGTGGCCATTATCCTTACGGCTATTTTTGAAGAGGGGCTGTATGCCGACAAGGCCATTGAGCGGTCCTTCAAGAATATGCCCAAATGGGGTTCGCGCGACCGCGCTTTCGTGGCGGAGAGCGTCTACGAGATCGTGCGCTGGTACCGTCCGCTGGCGACCCTGCTGGGGCGGAATCCGTCCAGCGAGTTGGACTGGTGGCGGATTTTCGGCATTTTCTACCTGATCAAAGGCCGCGAACTGCCGCATTGGGAAGAATTCCAGGGCCTCAACCGGGATAACCTCCAGGATCGCTACCGGGACCTATGCGGCCTGCGCAAATTCCGGGAATCCATCCCGGATTGGATAGATGAACTCGGCGAAAAAGAACTGGGTGAGGACTGGGCAAAGATCCTGCCGGCCCTCAACGACCCCGCCAGGGTCGTCATCCGGGTCAACCGGCTCAAAGCCGATATTCCCGAGCTGCACGCCCTGCTGCTGGATGAGGAAGTGCGTACCGAACCGCTCAATGGAGACGCGATGGTCGTTACGGAGCGCAAGAACCTGTTCAATACCCAGGCGTTCAAAAAAGGCTGGTTCGAAATCCAGGACTGGTCGTCCCAACAGGTAGCGCCCCTGCTCAATGTGATGCCGGGCATGCGGGTCATCGATGCCTGTGCGGGCGCAGGCGGCAAAACCCTTCACATCGCCGCCCTGATGCAGAACAAAGGGCAGATCATCGCGCTGGATACCGAAGCCTGGAAACTGGACGAGCTCCGCAAACGCGCCCGCCGGAACGGGGTCGACATCATCGAAGCCCGGCCGGTGGAAAGCACCAAGACCATCAAACGCCTGGCCGGCAGCGCCGACCGGCTCCTCATCGATGCGCCGTGCTCCGGGCTGGGTGTCCTGCGCCGCAACCCGGACGCCAAATGGAAGCTCACCCCCGACTTCATCGACCGGGTCCGGCAAACCCAGGCCGAATTGCTGGAATCCTATTCCCGCATGCTCAAACCGGGCGGTAAAATGGTATATGCCACGTGCAGCATCCTCCCCTCGGAGAACGAAAAACAGGTGGAAGCCTTCATGGCCAGACACGGCGACAGCTTTGAATGGCAGGAATCCAAAACCCTGGCGCCCCACATCTGCGGATTTGACGGATTCTATCTGGCGTTGCTGGAGAAGAAAAAAGCAGAATAATTTTTCGATTGATCCGATTGATCCGATTGACCCCAGTCGGCAGGTTAGCTGGAATTTTGGACATCCGTCGGTTGGTCAGCTCAATCGAATCAATCTAAAAATCGACCCAATCGGATCAATAATAAAAAAACTCCTACCTTTGCGCCGCTAAAAAATCATGAACAAAATGTACCGTATCCTTTTATTTTCCCTGAGCATTTTGGCCATCGCAGCCTGCGGCAAAACGGGCGGCAATTCCGGCGAATCAGCTATGACCCAAATGCTGACGCGGACCCCATGGCGCTTTGATGACCGCACCACCCTCCAGGAATCGGGTAAACTGGAGCTGAATGATTACCTTCGCGAAGGCGTTCAGGCCACCACAACCCGCTTCCGCGACGCTTTTTTTGAATTCAAGGCGGACAGCACCCTGACGATCACCACCAAGGAAGAAGTCCGCACCGGCAAATGGATGTGGACCAAATTCGAAGGAAAACCTGCCGTAATCTTCCAGTTTGACGGCACCAGAAACTCGCCGGTTCCCGTCGATACGCTCGGCGACAACATCCTCGTACTGGGCATCAACCAGGCGGAAGGCACCTACTTCAAGCGGTACTTCTCCCCGGTCGACCCGAAGGAGTAATCAGTTGCTGATACTGATCACCAGGAAATCGAATTGGTGCACCTGTCCCTGGGGCGCGTAGGCGGCGTTCAGCAGATAACTGTACCGCAGCCCCAGGTCGGCTTCCACCAGCCGCAACAGGCGAACGTCAAAACGGAGTTCCAATCCCGTTGAGGAGAATTGATTGCTCCCGGTAAAGGGGCTGTCGTTCTCCCGCCTGCCGTAGTCAAAGAAACCGTT
>WBZL01002248.1_pt1 | contig 19000 bp, 18 predicted proteins | sample 5204291 | NCBI WGS metagenome assembly WBZL01 (sample SAMN12344345, study PRJNA552823) | activated sludge metagenome | biome: Activated sludge suspended growth; feature: Nitrification reactor; material: Wastewater; isolation source: activated sludge from nitrification reactor of wastewater...
CAACTTCACCGGGTCAGACCAGCAGAAGCCGGTAGGGGTGCTGTCGGGCGGTGAACGCAACCGGGTCCACCTGGCCAAGCTCCTCAAGGAGGGCGGCAACGTGTTGCTGCTCGACGAGCCCACCAATGACTTGGACGTGGACACGCTCCGCGCCTTGGAGGACGCGCTGGAGGCCTACGCCGGTTGTGCAGTGGTCATCTCCCATGACCGCTGGTTCCTGGACCGCATCGCCACCCACATGTTGGCCTTTGAGGGCGACAGCCAGGTTCGATGGTTCGAGGGCAACTTCAGCGAGTACGAAGCATTCCGCAAGAAGGAGCTAGGCGCAGAGGCCGACCAGCCTCATCGCATCCGCTACAAGCCTCTGGCCCGCTAGCCCGCTAGCCGCGGGTTCCCGGGCGCACTCCACCCCGCTCTGAAACCAGTTTCTGGGCGTATTCGTAGAGCTCGACATCGAGCAGGTTCGCCATCTCCAGGTGGGTCCTGAGCTGTGGCGTCGCTTCTTCGTCATCGGTGGCGTTCACGTGCTCCACCGGTCCGAGGTCCCATCCGAAGGCACGTTCCAGGTCGTCGTGGAAATCGTGGAACCGGTCCTGTATGCCCACCACGTCCATGGCATCGAGCGCGTCCTTGGCTCGCTGGAGGTGATCCTCGGTGGTCCCGACCATGCCCAAGATCCCGTGAACGGCTTCGTCGCCGGTCATGGCCAGGGTCTTGACCATGTGGTTGTGAAGGTAGGAGAACAGGACCTGTGGAATGGCGTAGATCTCGTGTAGTGAGAGGTCGCGGTACCGCGGGTCGACTCGGCGTAGGTAGCGCAGGTGCGACAGGCTGCGCTCGATCGGATCCCGCAGGATGGTGAACGTGCGAAAGGGCACGCCGAGGCGATCGGCCGCACACAGGGGGAAGTGGCCGCCGATGACGCGGATGGTGTCTCGGTCCTGGTCGAACACGCTGGCGAGGTGGTCGATGTCGGTCCCGGCCATGGCCACGTCGAGGCCGTCGATGTCGGCGGGGCGCGGGTAGATCGCGTCCTGACCGAACTGGCGCAACAGTGCGACGGTGAGCGACGAACCGCCGGTGCGGGGGAAGTGACAGAAGAAGAAGCGTTCCTCATCGGTCATCACCGGAGGGTACCAGTTGACCTCGAAGCCCCAGATCCGGTCCGGGTACCGGAGGTGGGCGCCGCCCGATCGCGATCGAGCCGGTCCGGGGGTCGGGGACCTTGGCCCCTACCCGTCGTTGGTCGCCGGTGGCACCCTGGGCACATGACCAGCGCTGATGAACGAATCGCCCGACTCGAAGCCCAGATCGCCACCCTCGAGTCCGAGCAGAGGCGTCTCCGGGAGAAGCTCACCGACGCTCAGGTCGAGCAGTGGCAGGGTCGCATCGAAGACCTCGAGGTCCAATCACATCTGGCCTCCCTCGATGCACAGGACCGGCTTGCCCCGCTGCGTGAGGACCTTCGGAATCGATGGCTGGATGCTCGGGCCCAGCTCGACCACTCCCGCGAGCTGACCACCGATGCGATCGAGACCATCCGCGATGGGGTCGGCTCAGCGGTGAATGCGTTGCGAGAAGCGGTTCTGGACAGTCGCCGCCAGTCCGAGGGCTGATCGGGCTTCGTTCTCGGAGTCAGCCGAGGCGGATCGCCACCTCGTTGGCTAGGAGGCGACCAGCCGGAGTGAGGACCACCCGGTCCCCCACCTGTTCGACGAGGCCGTCGAGATCGGCCACCACCGCTGGGTCTACCTCGGCTGCGGCAACACCCAGCCGGGTGCGTATGGCCAACTGGCGCGCTTCGGCCGCCCGTTCGGGTTCGTCCAGCATCTCCGAGCCCGATTCGGGTGAACGTCCGGCTTCGACGGCTTCGATGAAGCGCTCGGGCGTGCGATGGTTCCAGTAACGACGGCCACTGATGTGCCCGTGGGCCGCACAGCCGACGGCCAGGTACTCGCCCCCGGTCCAGTAGAGGAGGTTGTGCCGACACTCGTGGCCGGGACGGGCCCAGTTCGATATCTCGTACCACTCGTATCCGGCCGCTGACAGGGCCTCGGTCACGTGGAGGTACCGGTCGGCCTGGGCATCGTCGTCGGGGTGACGGGACTGATCGGCGGCCAGCGGGGTGCCGGCCTCGACGGTGAGGGCGTAGGCGCTCAGGTGGTCAGGTTCGAGGTCCACGGCCGCAGCCACGGTTCGGGCCCACTGGGTGTCGGTCTCGCCCCGGGACCCGTAGACTAGGTCGAGGTTGACGTGTAGGCCCGCGCCGCGGGCTGCGGCCACCGCACGCGACACGTTGGCCGGGTCGTGCTCCCGACCCAACAAGCCCAAAACGTCGGGCACCATCGACTGCACGCCGATTGAGAGTCGGGTCACCGGGCCCGTGGCGTAGCGCTGGGCCAGTTCGGGGGTTAGGTCGTCGGGGTTGCACTCGATGGTGACCTCGGCGCCCCGGGCCAGGGGGATGCCATCGAGCACGTTCACCAGGAGCTCGGGGTCCACCAACGACGGGGTACCACCCCCCACGAAGACGCTGGTGACCAACGGCAGACTCGGCCGCGCCTCGTCGATCTGGCGACGACAGGCCGCCAGGTAGCAGTCCTGGAGGTGGTGGCGGTCGGTCCAGGTGGCGAAGGCGCAGTAGTCGCATCGCTTTCGACAGAAGGGGATGTGCACGTAGACACCGAACGGACGGGTCTGGTCGAGGGGCGTGGCGGCGGCGGGCACCGTGACCATGGTAGATGGGTGGCCGGGTTCACCCCCATGGTCGCGATCCGTCTCGGGGTAGTCATCTGACCCAGGCGGGCCCGATGCATGACTCCGGCACCTGGCTCGAATGTCTGGGTCTGACGGCCTAGGTTCACCCACGGTCCGTGACATGACTCACGCCACAGCGCGCAAATCACCACGGTTCGTGACATAACGCTCTCCGTGAACTACGCTACGAGATGTAGCGCGCTGTGTGGCAGCGCCCAGAGGTCCAGGAGCCCGACGATGTCCCCCGAACCTGAGCTCGATCCCGCGTCAGCAGACTACGCCCGAGCCGTGGGCGAACGCCTCCGTGCCATCCGTCGCCAGAAGCGCCTGTCTCTGCAGGACGCGGAGGAACTTTCCAACCAGGAGTTCAAGGCCTCGGTCCTCGGGGCCTACGAGCGAGGCGAGCGCGCCATCTCAGTACCTCGCCTACATCGTCTCGCCCGCGTGTACCAGGTGCCCGCCGATCAGCTTCTGCCCCGAGACGACGATGACCCCCGAGCCGAGCAGGCTGCCTACCTCGACCTCACCGCACCTGCCCCGAGCGCGCCTCGCAAGGTGATCCTCGACCTGGCTCGCCTCGACGAGGTCGGTGGCCCCACTGGTGAGATGCTGCGCCGCTACGTGGCCATGATCCAGCTCCAACGCCAGGACTTCAATGGCCGGGTGCTGACCATCCGGCGCGACGACCTACGGGCCATCGCCTGCATCTTGGACACACCCAGCGAACGGGCCGGTGAACGCCTGGCCGACATGGGCATCCTGCTCCACGGCGCACCGGTGCTCGACGGCCCTCACTGACCTCCGGGGCCGACCAGCCCGGCCCGGAGCGCAGACAGGACGACCCCGGCGGAGATAGCCGCCGTCTCGGCCCGCAGAACCCCGTCACCTAGCCCGACGGTCGCCATCTCGGAGCGAGCTTCGGTGTCGTCCCATCCACCTTCGGGGCCGATCAGGATCAGGGGATGGTCCAGGCTGGGCGGGCCCCCGCCGGGCTCGGCCCGACAGGACTGGGACCGGCTGGCCAACTCGGTCCACGTGGTCACCGATTCGACCACCGGCAACCACGCCCGTCGGCTTTGCATGGCCGCCTCCCGAGCCACCTTCCGCCACCGCTCGGCGTTGGCCTCAGCCTTGGCGTCATCCCAGCGGACCACGGATCTGGCGGCCACGAACGCCACGATCCGGTCGACCCCCAGCTCGGTCAACTTCTGCACCACCAACTCGGGCTTGTGACCCTTCACCAGGGCGAACCCCACGCCGATCTCGGGGCTTTGACGCGGTGCTAGGTGAAGGGCGCCACTGGGCTCGGGGTGGCTGCCGGCCATCTTGGCGTCGCGCCACCGGCCCCGCCCATCGGCCAGCACCAGCTCGTCACCGTCGCGCACCCGTCGGACCCGGGCCAGGTGATGGTGGTCGTCCTCGCTGAGGATGGGAGTTTCCAGGTCGTCGACGAAGACCAGAGGGCCGCCGCTCCACCTCACTGCGGCCGTGTCGTCGGCTCCGCTCACCGTCGAGCTCAGGTGAAGGCCGACTTGATCTTGGACATGAGCCCCTTTTCGGCCGGAGCGACCGTCTCGCCCCTATCCTCGGCCATCCGTCTCAGGGCCTCTTCGACCTCGTGGCTCAGGTCGGTGGGGGTGTCAACCACCACCTCAGCCACCAGGTCACCGCGGCCCCGGCCCCGCACGTGGGGGACTCCACGGCCGCGCAGGCGGAACACCTTGCCGGTCTGGGTACCACGGGGCACCACGATCTCCTCGTCGCCGTCCAGCGTCTCGAAGGTGATGGTGGCCCCCAGCGCAGCCTGGGTGACGGGCAGGTGCAGTTGGTGGACGAGGTCGTTGCCGTGGCGCTCGAAACGGTCGTGCGGTCGCACGCGGACGTGGACGAAGAGGTTGCCCATGCCCCCACCCCGCATCCCGGCTGCGCCCATGCCGGTGAGGCGCAGGGTTGAACCGGTATCGACACCGGCGGGGATGTCGACGGTGTAGGTCTTCTCAGTGATGAGCCGACCGTCGCCCGAACAGTGCGCGCACGGATCGGGGATCACCTGCCCCGCCCCCGAACAGGCGGGGCAGGGTACCGCGGTCACCATCTGACCGAGGATGGACTGGCGGACCTGGCGGACCTGGCCGGCTCCCCCGCACTGCTGGCAGGTCTCGGCGTGACTACCGGGGGCGGCTCCGCTGGCCTCGCACACCTCACACGGCACCGCAGTGCGCACGGTGACGGGCTCGGCGGTGCCGAAGACCGCGGCCTCGAAGTCGACGGTCACAGTGGTCTCCAGATCGGGGCCGGGCTGAGGACCGGATCGGCCACCACCGAACCCTCCTCCCCCGCCGAAGAAGGCGCTGAAGATGTCTCCCATGCCGCCGCCGAAACCGAACGGGTCGCCGCCCATGGACGGGCCATCGGCCCCGAAGCGGTCGTAGTGGGCGCGCTTGTCGGCGTCGCTCAGCACCTCGTAGGCGGTGGCCACCTCCTTGAAACGGGCTTCGGCCTCGCTGTCGTCGGGGTTGGCGTCGGGGTGGTAGCGCCGGGCGGCCGCCCGATACGCCTTCTTGATCTCCTCGGGGGAGGCGTTGGAGTCGACGCCGAGAAGTTCGTAGTAGTCGGTGGTCACGTCAGCCTTCACTCAATCGGTGCCCGAGGCGCTGGCCCACCACGGCCACCGCGGCCAGGGCCTGGGGGTAGTTCATGCGGGTAGGTCCGAGAACGCCAACGGTGCCGATCCGCTCACCGTCGACGGTGTAGGGCGCCACCACCAGCGCGCATTCGGCCAGGGGTTGCATGCCGGTCTCGCTGCCGATGGCCACGTTGAGGCCACGGTCCACGACGTCTCGTAGCAGCGACACCACGACCAACTGCTCCTCGAGGATGGAGAGCACCGAACGGATGGTGTCGACCGCCTCGAAAGACGAGGCCATCCGAGCCGCTCCCCCCACGAAGACGTGCTCGTCTCCAACGGTGGAGGCCACGCCCGCCACCCTGATGCGGGCCAGCACGTCATCGACGGCCGCGTCGGTGGCGGCCGGGGTTGATCCCAGGGCGCTCAAGGGCTGGCCCACGAGGTGATTGGCCAGGTGCTGGGCGGCCCGGGCCAACACCGCCTCGTCTGTCTCTGAACCCAGGTCTATCGGGGCCTTCTCCACCGCCCCATCGGCCAGAACCGCCACGAACAGCGCCGCCGTCGAGGTCAGGCCCACCACCTGCACCGACAGCACCGGGCTCGGATCTCGACCCGGGCCGATCACCACCGCGGCGGCGTCGGTGAGACCGCTCAGGAGCCGGGTGGTGGCCGCCAACATCTGCTCTATCTCGCCATGGGTGCGGTCGAAGAAGGCTCGGATCTGGTGGGCCGAAGCCCGGTCCAACGCCGGGCGCGACAGGGTGTCCACGAAGTAGCGGTAGCCCTTCTCGGTCGGGATGCGCCCGGCGGAGGTGTGGGGTTGAGCGAGGAAGCCCTCGGCCTCGAGGGCGGCCATCTCGTTGCGGACGGTGGCCGACGACACGCTTACCCCGGGCGCGTTGGCCACATGGCCTGAGCCGACGGGCTGGGCCGTTTCGATGTACTCCTCCACCACGGCCCGGAGGATCGATGCTTTTCTCTCGTCGAGCATGGCCATCCTCGAACGGTCAGTCGTTGGCACTCGATGCTACCGAGTGCCAACCCGAGCCGGGGGGTCTGACCGGGCGGAACGCCCTGATCACATCGGAGACAGCCGGAAGAGGGCCATGGCGTGTGGCTCGAGGTCGGCTCCCAGGGCGCCGTCTACCACTCCCCCGTCGGCCTGGGCCCACACGTCACGGACCTTCCAGCGGCCCGGGTCGATCCCCACCTCGGCCAGGTCGGTGTCCACCCGGGTCGGAGCGTCACCGCCGTTCAACAAGGCCACCGCGAACTCTCCGTCGCTGAGCGGGCGGACCCACACCTGGACCCCGGCATCATCACGAACCCGGCGGGCCTGACGGCCGAGGGGGTCCTGGTCGATGGCGATCACCTCAGGGTTGGACAGGGCCGCCAGCACTCCGGGGGTGACCTTGTCCAAGTCGGTGCCGATCATCAGCGGTGCCGCCAACATGGCCCACATGCCTACGTGAGACCGGGCCTCCACATCGGTGAGGGGCCCGTTGCCGACCTGCAACATGTCGGGGTCGTTCCAGCTACCCGGCTCGGCATAGGGGTGAAGGTCGGCCTGGCTGTTGATGATGGTGGCGATGGATGCCCACATCGGCAGGATGTCCGAGGTGGTGCGCCACATGTTGGCGATGCCCGGCGCCCACTTCCACGGCTCGTTCCGCCCGTACTCGGAAATGCTGTAGACGATCGGCCGATCGAGGCGCTTCAGCTCGTCCCTCATGTGGGCGAAGGCAGTTTCGGGCTCGAGCCCGTCGACCTCGTCTGCACCACACCAGTCGTACTTGAGGTAGTCGACGCCGATGTCGGCCAGCATCTCGGCGTCCTGGCGCTCATGACCGAGCGACCCCAACCCGGTGGCGGGGTAGTCATCCCATTGCATGGCACAGGTCTCGCTGCCCGGCGACAGGTACAGGCCGAAGCGGAGGCCCTTGTCGTGGATGTAGTCGGCCAGGTCGGCCAGGCCCGAACTGAACCGCTCGGGGTCCGGTACAAGCGCTCCCTCCGAGTTGCGCTCCGGCGCCTGCCAGCAGTCGTCGACCACCACATAGCGGTAACCGAGGTCGTCGAGGCCGTGGCGCACGATGGCATCGGCGGCCCGCTTCACCACGTCTTCGTTCAGGTCGTAGCAGCGGACCTGGTTCCAGCTGTTCCAACCCATGGGCGGCGTGGCCGCCAAGGTCTCCGCGTCGGGACCGTCCGAGTTTGCGGGTTCGGTGGTCGATGACGAGGCCGGCGCGGTGGTTGCAGGTCGATCCCCGTTGTCTTCGCCCGTGCCGCAAGCTCCGACCAGGGCGGTCAGCGCCAGGGCGATGCCCACGATCTTCTTGGTTGCCACGGTTGTCGGCTCCTTGGAGGTAGGTCGTGTAGGCGTCGCCAGGGCGGGCCCACCGGCGGGTCGACTTCAGTCCTCGAGCTTGAGGGCACTCACGAAGGCTTCCTGGGGGACTTCGACTCGGCCGATGTTCTTCATCTTCTTCTTGCCCTCCTTCTGTTTCTCGAGGAGCTTGCGCTTGCGGGTGATGTCACCGCCGTAGCATTTGGCCAGCACGTCCTTGCGCTTGGCCTTGACGGTCTGGCGAGCGATGATCCGCCCACCGATGGCCGCCTGGATCGGCACGTCGAACATCTGGCGGGGGATCAGCTCACGGAGCTTCTCGCACATCTTGCGCCCGTAGTCGTCGGCCTTGTCCTTGTGGATGATCATGGAGAAGGCATCCACCGGCGTCGAGTTCAACAAGACGTCGACGCGCACCAGCTTGGACATGCGGTAACCGGCGGGCTCGTAGTCGAGGCTGGCGTAGCCCTGGGTGCGGCTCTTGAGCTGATCGAAGAAGTCGGTGACCACCTCGGCCAGGGGGATCTTGTAGCGCAGCTCCACCCGCTCAGGCGACAGATACTCGAGCTTGTCCATCTCACCGCGCCTGGTCTGGCACAGGTCCATGATGGTGCCGGTGTAGTTGGACGGGGTGAGGATGGTCACGTCGAACCACGGTTCCTCGATGCCCTCCACCTCGCTCATGTTGGGCATGGCCGAGGGGTTGTCGACCTCCACGATCGAGCCATCGGTCTTGTGGACGAGGTAGGCCACGCTGGGCGCGGTGGCGATGAGGCTCAGGTCGTACTCACGCTCGAGCCGTTCACGGATGATCTCCATGTGCAACAGCCCCAGGAAACCGCACCGGAAGCCGAACCCCAGCGCCCCCGAGGTCTCGGGTTCGAAGGTGATGCTGGCATCTGAGAGCCGCATCTTGTCCAACGCCTCGCGCAGGTCGGGGAATTGGTCTCCGTCGATCGGGTAGATCCCACAGAACACCATCGGCTTGGGGTCCTGGTAGCCCGACAGCGGCTCGGCCGCTCCATCCTTGACGGTGGTGACCGTCTCGCCGGAACGAGCCTCGGCCACGTCTTTGATACCGGCGATCAGATACCCGGTCTCACCGGGGCCCAACTCCTTCACCGGGCTCGGCTCGGGGAGACGGACCCCGACCTCGTCGGCCTCATAGGTGGCTCCAGCCTGCATGAACCTGAGCTTGTCGCCGGTGCGCAGCCGCCCGTTCATGACCCGTACCGACGACACCACGCCGCGGTACTGGTCGAAGTGCGAGTCGAAGATGAGGGCCTGGAGCGGCGACTCGGGGTCTCCGGCTGGGGCCGGGATGCGTTCGATCACGGCGTCGAGCAGTTCGGGGACCCCCTCGCCGGTCTTGGCGCTGATGCGCAAGACCTCAGAGGCCGGGATCCCCAGCACCGTCTCGATCTCGGCCGCGTAAAGATCCGGATCGGCTGCAGGCAGATCGATTTTGTTGAGACAGGCCACGATCTCCAGATCGTTCTCCAACGCCAGATAGCAGTTGGCCAAGGTCTGGGCCTCTATGCCCTGGGCGGCGTCGACCAGCAAGATCACCCCCTCGCATGCGGCCAAGGACCGGCTCACCTCGTAGCCGAAGTCGACGTGACCGGGGGTGTCGATCAGGTTCAGGACGTGATCCCGGTAGTTCAGCCGGACCGACTGGAGCTTGATGGTGATGCCCCGTTCCCGCTCGATGTCCATCGAGTCGAGGTACTGGGCCCGCATCTCCCGCTCGTTGACGGCGCCACACACCTCGAGGATGCGGTCGCTGAGCGTGGTCTTGCCGTGATCGATGTGGGCGATAACGCTCAGCGAACGGATCTTGGAGAGGTCCATCGGGGCCTTCGGGACTGTGGGGTGGAACGGTTCACGCTACCGGTGCGTGACCGGGCACGACCAACGCAGTTCGGTCCTGTCCGATGGGTCCGGTCGTCCTCGCTGCGATGGTGATCAGACCGTGGCTTCGCCTCGGTTAGACCATGCTGTGCCCAGGGGTCGGCTCGCAATTGGCTCGCCTCCGTAGCGTCGGTTGGAAGGTTCGGCCCCCCTACCGCTAGCCTGTCCCAGCTTTCGCACGACCCTTTGGAGCCCAGGCACCGTGGCCAACATCAAGAGCCAGATCAAGCGCAACCGTCAGAACGAGAAGCGTCGCGTCGCCAACAAGGCCGTGCGCTCCGAGCTGCGTACCCGCACCAAGTCCGCCCTGTCTGCTGCCGAGTCCGGCGCCGACAACACCGCCGAGGCCACCAGCGCCGCCATGAAGCGCATCGACAAGGCCGCCAACAAGGGCGTGATCCACAAGAACGCCGCCGCCCGACGCAAGTCTCGGCTGGCCAAGCGCGTCAACGCCGCCTCGGCCGCCCAGTAACCAGCACCGCCGGGTCCGTCCCGGCTGGTTTCGGTCACGCCCCGTCGCCTCCCGGCCCGGGGCGTTTGCCGTTTTCGAGTGACCCGGAGCCGACCCGACTAGCCGACGACTAGCCGACGATGGGCCGGAGCGTCCCGATCAGCGTCCGGAGCGAGCCAGTCGGGCCAGGCGAGCCACCAGGACCTCCATGACCAACTCACCAGGCCAGGCCCGGGCGCCTCGCAGGTCGACGTCGGCAGCGGCCACCAGCTCCACCGATCTCCTGACACCACTGGAGCCGAGCCTGGACAGTTGGGCCATGGCCTTTTTGGCCGGATAGGTGGAGCCCTTGAGCCCCAGCACCGCGGCAGCGTCCTTCTCGTTGCGGGCACCGGCACCGTCGAGCTTGAGCATGCGCAGGTAGTGGGACTGGATGGTGGCCATGATGGCCAGGGGGTGACGATCTCCTCCCCGCATCATCCGGTGCAATTGGTCAAGGGCCCCGGCCGCGTCGCCTCGGTCGATGGCATCGGTCAGATCCCAGGGGGCCACCCCTCCCGAGGGACCGAGGAGCGGTGCCACCTGGTCGACGCCGAGACGAGTACCGGGCGGGAAAGCCCCCTTGAGCCTGGTGGTCAGCTCGACGATGCCGCCGGCGTCGTCTCCCAACGAGTCGACGATCAGGCGCACGGCCCGGGAATCCACGTCGAGCCCGGCTTCGGCCAACTGGTTTGGTACCCAGGCGTCGAGCTTGCCCGACGGAGACGGATCCACGACCTCGCCACCGGCCGCCTTGATGGCCTTGGTCAGGGCCTGGGGTACGGCCGGCTTGGCCGACACCGACGCCCCGGTGTCGGTGGGCTTGACCGGCTTCTCCCACACCAGGACCACCGTGGTGGACTCGAGGGGGTTGTCCAGGTAGCTCACCAGTTCGGCCACGTCCTCACCCTTGGAGAAGCGGCCGAAGCGGCGGACCACCACGATCCTGCGATCGGTGAGGAACGGGATCGTTTGAGCGGCGTCTATGGCGGCACCCAGCGTGGTGGTGTCGAGGTCGAACTCGTCCACCAACAGCGATCGGTCCCCACCGGCCACCAGCTCGTCGAGCAGCCGGCTCAGCGCCTCACCACGCAAGATGTCGTCGCTTCCCTTGATGAGGTGGACGGGAGCGCTCACCGCCCTCCCTCCCCAACCGCGCCAACCCGGCCGGCCCCGGCCAGGGCGTCGAGAACCGCCTCAACTCGCTGGACCCGCACCGGGTCGGCATTTCGGATGGTTGCCACCCCCATGTCGAACAGAGCTGTGAGCGCACCCAACTCCCACCCGGCGTCGTTGTCGCCGACCACCGATGCGGACGAGTTGAGGCAGGCTCCCACCCGGCTACCGGGGCTGCGCTCCATCAGCGCCCGGGCTTGGGCCACCACGTCACGGCCGGGACCGACCTCGAACACCACCTGCGCGAGGTCCACGCCGGCCTGCTCGAGCCAACCACCCACATCGGTCGCGTCGCCTGCGCACCCGACTTGGACCAGAGCCCACACCTCGGAGCTAACCACCGTCACCAACTCGCCGACAGCGCGGTCTACCCCATCGACCACTACCAGCCGCGCCCCCGAGTCGAGTGCGGAGCGGAGGTTGACGACGTCACCGCCGACCACACCGACAGAACCGGTGTGACGACAGACGGCCTCGGTCACGACCGTGCGGACCTGATCGCTGGTGAGGCCAGCAACATCGACCATCAGGACCTGGTCTTGGGATCGGGGTTCGGGGTGCAACACCAGGGTCTGTCCACCCCCGACGAGACGGGGTAGAGAAGGCGAGCGGGTCACCGCCCGACCATACCCGTCACCCGAACCGGCTCGTCCCGCCCGGGCCCGACGGAGATGCGCAGTGTGCCTATGGTGACGATCACCGCCTGGTCGAGTCGGTCGCGGCTCACCACCCTGCCCACCGACCACCGATGCCGAAGGGCTCCTTCCATCTCGTGGTCGTGGGTAGGCATCACGGCCACGTCGATTCGTCGCACTCCGGCGCGACGGAGGGCCGCCAGCGTGTCGGGCGGATCGGCACCACCGTCGAACACCACCACGGTCGCCCCGCCACCCCGGTGTAGGACTACACCGGGGGTCGGGAAGGTGCGCGCTGGCGGGTTGCGCAGGGCAAGGGCTGGCATCATCACCGCTCCCACCACAGATACTGCAGCCACCCGACGGATGGAGGTTGGCCAGCCTCGGCGGCGACCTGCCAGCACCAGCGCTACCGCGGTGGTGCTGATCACCGCTGCTCGACCGTTCAGCTCACCCAGGGGCAGCCGAGCCGAGACCCGGGCGACCCCCGCCACCCATTCGATGGCTAGTTCGGTCGGACGATGGAGCCACGACCCCATCGCCGCTCCGAACCCACCGGGTACGACGCTGTCGGCCAACCCCGCTACGACGCCGGCGGGCAGACCCCAGACGGTCACCAGCCCGGCGACGGGGCCAGCAGCGAGGTTGGCGGGCACCGACACCACCGGAACACCACCGAAACGCACGATCAACAAGGGAGCCACCGCCAACTGAGCAGCCACGGTAACGGCCAGCGCCTGACTGAAGACTTCGGGTCCGGGAAGCAGCCGGGCCAGCGGGCGCGCTCCCAACACGATCCCGGCGGTGGCCGCCACCGATAACTGAAATCCCACCGAGTGGACCAGGAGCGGGTCGATCACGATGAGCGCCGCCACAGCCAGGGCCATGACCCGTAGCGGTGCCGACGGCCGCCCGGCCAAGCCAGCACTGACCGCGATGGCAGCCATAGCCGAAGCCCGCAAGATCGAGGGCTCGAACCGGGTGACCAGTGCGAAGGTTGCGATCACGGTCATGGTCACCACCCACCTGGCCCCGAGCGGTAGGCGACCCTTGAGCGGGGTCAACAACACCAGCAGGTAGGCCACGTTGGAGCCCGACACCACCAGCAGGTGGCTAAGGCCTGCCCCGCGGAAGTCGTCTTCGACCGGCGCCGACAAGCCGGACTGGTCTCCCAGCACGAAACCGCCGTAGAGGGAACGGGCTGGTTCCCCCATGGTGTCGGCTCCACGTTGCAACAACCGTCGGAACCGGTTGGCACCCCGCCACGGCCATGCCCCTCGGTCGTGGGCTTCGGCACGACTGACGCTGAGCCTGGCCCCCACATGTCGAGGAACCAGCCAGGGGGCATCAGGTGGGACCGGTTCGATGCGGCCACGCACCGAGATGCGTTCGCCAGCGCGGGCGGACGCGACCGCGCCCGAGGCCGATGCGCTGGCCCGCAGCTCGGCCCGTTTGCCCCCGACGGCCACGTCGACAGTGGTACCCCAACGCCCGATCCTCGGGTCTGCGACCAGGGTCACCACCCCCTCGAAGGAACCGGTAGTCGGCGGTTGCAGCCCGGACCAGGCCCTTGCTCCCATGGTGGACGCCAGCACCAACCCGGCCAACACCACCAGCCAGGGGCGACGCCCCGCCACAGCCACCACCCCTGCCGAAACGGCCATGACCATGGGGAACGGGTGAGCCCACCACGCTCCGATGGCCACGGCCAAAGCAAGGCCCACCGCGCCGGCGTCTCCGAGCGATGGCCGCGGCTGAGGTGATTCGGGAAGCCAGACCGGACCGTGACAATTCGCCGATTCGGGAGCCGAATCCAGCGGCAGGTCCGGCGACGAGTCCAGCGGTGATGTCGCGCTCGAAGATGGGCCAGAGGCCGAGCCGGCCGGGCCTGTGGGTCCGCTGGTCATCGCTGGTGACGCAGATGGGACCGCGGCCACGGCCGAGCCGTGCAGGGTCTCGTCCCGAATGGCCCGACACGGTCGGCCCTGGTCACACCGTGACCAGGGGACGGATCTGTTCCAGCTTGGCGTCCCCGATGCCTCGAACGTCGAGCAGGTCCTCGACCGATTGGAACGGTCCGTTGGCGTCCCGGTGGGCCAGGATCGCGGCCGCCGTGGCCGGCCCCACCCCGGGGAGCGCATCGAGCTGTTCGGCGGTAGCGGTGTTCAGGTCGAGCGGACCGGCGAGTGCGGCTGTCGCCGATGATCCGGGTGAACCGCCACCAACACCGGCACCACCACCGGACCCTGCACCCGAGCCCCCCGAACCCCCCGAAACTACCGACGGGACCTCGACCTCACCTCGACGAGGGATCCAGATTCGTTCTCCGTCGGCGAGGAGGGCAGCCAGGTTCACCCGGTCCAGGTCGGCTTCGGGTGTGACCCCGCCGGCAGCCCGCACCAGGTCGTCCACCCGCGAGCCGACCGGAAGCCGGTGAACCCCAGGGGCGTTCACGGCTCCGGCCGCCTGGACCACCACAGCAGGGACGACAGACGGGTCAGGATCGACCCCACGCTCTGTCTCTGCCTCTGCCTCCGACTCCGACCCCGACGCGGTCGCCCCGGTCACGGTAGCGGTAGCGGTAGCGGATCTACCCCCGGAGGTCCGATCCGAAGCCCCGCTGGCTCCGGCGGCGGGAAGCACCGACTCGATGGGAGCGGGAGCGGGAGCCACCAGCCACCAACCGACACCGACCAGGGCCGTCACCACCAGCGCGGCCATGACGTTCCGGCGCCACCGGCGGATCCCCGACCCGGGCATCGCTGGCCAAGTCCAGTCCGACCGATCTGGCCAACTCGATTCGCGTTGGCCCTCGTTCTCGTCGTCTCGTTCTAGGCCCGAGGCAGGCTCGTGGCGGTGGCCGACCCGAGGCGACGAACCCGTCGGACCGAAGGACCGCTGCCTCCACGCCCGTTCCTCCCAGTAGGCCAGGGCTCGGCTGAACCTGCTCTGGGTAAAGGTAGGCCGAGGCGGCCCGGCTCCGGTCGACGGCACCGGGCTGGCAGAGTCTCGCAACGGTGAGGCCATGGCGCCCTCCGAGATCGCTTAGGTCGACGGGAGCGGGGAAGGCGCCAGCCAGCCCCTACCCCGAGACGTCACCCGTCAACCAATTGGCCTGGGTCCGCCGAAAGGCAGAGCCTTCTGTTGGTCAGTGGCCTGGGGAACGACCCAGACCGAGAACTCGCCGGGAACGCCAGTCGGCTTCGATCTCGGCGGGGATCCGGCGGTAGGCCGCACCGTGGCCGTACCCCCGCAGGCGGGCGGCGCCGTAACCCGCCAGGTACCAGACCAGAAACCCGACCACCCCGCGCTCGCGCCACTGACGGACATGCTCGGCCTCGTGGGCCCGTAGCAATGCGCTGTTGGCGTAGCGACGGCGCACGATCACCAACGAACCCAAGGTCCACGCTGCCGCCCCCCGGGGCACTGGACCCCCGACCCACACACGATGGTCCGGCGCGGCCTCGACCCACATCGGCAGCCACCGTCGTCGTTCCATCACCGACCAGGCCCCGGGTCGAGAGACCAAGGGGACTCCAATGTGCGCCAAGACATCGACGCGCCAATGTCACAGCTCAGCACGGCAAAGTTCCCTCCGGTGGTGGACGAGGCGAGGCGAGGCGAGCGGTCCCCAGCGTCTCAGAACAGTTGACGGCTGAGCGCCTTGCGGTACTTCGCCGTTCGAGGGTCGGCCGGCCCCATCAACTCCAGCAGGTCGACGTATTCCTGGCGGGCCTCGTCGTCGTCCTTCACCCGGGGCAACAGCGCATCGAGGGTGGCCTCCACATCGGCCAGGGCCGGATTGGCACCGTCGACGCCCTTACCGGCCGCCTCGGCCACCTCCGCGCCCAGCGCCGCACCGGTACGGGCCAACGCGGCCACCCGGCGGGTTTCGGCTGACTCGGGGATGCGGGCCAGCAGGGCCAAGGCCTCTTCTGTTCGCCCCTGGGCCACCAACAACTCAGCCAAGGCCACGATGGCCCCATGGTGGTCGGGGACCGACTCGATCACCTGGGTGAGCGACGCCTCATCTCCGGCGGCCAGCAGGGCGGCGAGGCGACGATCCTCTTCGGTGGGGCGCAGCGCGTCCACGAACTGGCGGACCACCGATTCGGGCTGGGCACCGACGAACTGGGAAACGACCTTGCGGTCCTTGACCGCGTAGACCGCGGGAATTCCCTGAACCTGGAACAGGTCCGACAGACCGGGGTTCTCGTCGGTGTTGACCTTGGCCAAGACCACCTCCCCCCCGGTCTCGGCAGTGACCTGTTCGAGGATCGGGCCCAATGTGCGGCAGGGACCACACCACGGAGCCCACAGATCGACCACCACTGCGGCGGTCTCGGATCGCTGGAGAACCTCGGTTTCGAAGGTGGCATCGGTGACGTCGACCATCCCTTCACGTTACCGGCGGTAGGTTCAGACCATGACCGTCACCGACCACCCCTCGCCGACCCCCGGCGTCGCCGTCCCTGCCGTCACGGCGTGGTTCGAAGCGAACGTGGCCGGTGTGGTGCCGCCACTGGATTTCGAACTAATCGCCGGGGGCCGTTCGAACCTCACGTTCCGAGTCGATGACGCCGCCGGATCGTCATGGGTGCTGCGTCGCCCCCCTCTGGGACATGTGCTGGCCACCGCCCACGACATGGGACGTGAGCACCGGATCATCTCGGCGCTGGCGGACACCGACGTTCCCGTTCCGGCCACCACCGGCATCTGCACCGACATCGAGGTGAACGAGGCGCCCTTCTACGTGATGGAGTACCTCGACGGGCTGGTGCTCCGAGACGCACGGGAGGCATCCCAGATCACTCCCGACACCAGGCGCCGGGCCGGGCTGTCCATCGCCGAGACGCTGGCTCGCATCCACGCCGTTGATCCCGATGCTGTGGGGTTGGGCGACTTGGGCCGCAAAGAGGACTACATCGCCCGCCAGCTCAAGCGGTGGAACAGCCAGTTCGAGAGCGGCCGCACCCGAGAGGTGCCCGAGGTGACCGAGGCGTTCCAACGGTTGTCGGCGGCCATTCCCGAACAGCGCGGTGCCACCATCGTCCACGGCGACTACCGGCTCGACAACTGCATGCTCCGCCCCGATGGCACGGTGATGGCGGTGCTGGATTGGGAGATCTGCACCTTGGGCGACCCCCTCGCCGACCTCGGTCTGCTGATGGTCTACTGGACCGAGGCCGACGACCCCTTCGCCGCGCTGCCGGGCTCTGCCACCGCCCTGGAAGGTTTCCCCACTAGGGCGGAGCTGATCGACGCCTACGCCACGGCCAGCGGCCGCGAGGTCGGGGCCCTCGACTACTACCAGGCCTTCGGCTACTGGAAGCTGGCCTGCATCCTCGAAGGCGTGTTCACCCGCTACAAGGCTGGGGCCATGGGCAACGACGGTGCCGATGCCGATGCCTTCGGGGCGGTGGTGACCCTGTTGGCCCAGGGCGCCCTAAGCGCTCTTGACCGGGTAGGAAGCTGACATGGCGCTCTATGACCTTCACGACCGACCTTCCTTCGATCACCCGGTGATGGTCGTGGTGCTCGAAGGCTGGATAGATGCCGGGTTCGCGGCCGGACGGGCCATGCAGACCCTGCTGTCAGAACTGGACACGTTTCCGGTGGCTTCGTTCAACGCCGATGCCCTGTTGGACCATCGTGCCCGTCGACCGATCATGCACCTCGTCGACGGTGTGAACACCGGTCTGAGCTGGCCCGGGATCGAACTGCGGGGCGGTATGGACCAGGAGGGAAACGACGTGTTGCTCCTGGTGGGAGCTGAGCCCGACCATCTGTGGCGTCGCTTCGTGGACGACGTGTTGGAGCTGGCCGAGATCTTCGATGCCCGGATGCTGGTGGGTCTAGGCGCCTATCCGGCGACGGTGCCCCACACCCGGCCGGTGACAATGTCTGTCACCGCCGCCACCGAGGAGTTGGCTGCCCTGTCCGGGCTGCTACGAGGCACCCTCGATGTCCCGGCCGGGGTACAGGCCGCACTGGAGCATCGCTTCGGCGAGGCTGGCATCGCCGCGCTGGGGCTGTGGTCCCAGGTCCCCCATTACGTGAGCGGCGAGATGACGCCATACCCGGCGGCATCGCTGTCCCTGTTGGAACAGTTGAGCCGTACCGCCCGCCTCAGCTTGCCGTTCGGCACCCTTGCCGACGATGCCGAACGCACCCGCAATCGCATCGATGCTGCCATGTCGTCCAACTCCGATCACATGGCGATGCTGCGGTCTTTGGAGGAGAGCCACGACGCCCAGACCCAGGCCGGACCCGGTCGACCCGACCAGCTCCCCTCCGCCGACGAACTGGCCGCCGAGGTCGAGCGGTTCTTGCGCGACCAGGGCCCGGGACCTTCGGCCTCGGGCGACGACGCCCCGTTCTGAGGGCGACAGGCCACGCCACCGGCCACCGGCCACCGCAATCGAGCACCGACCCACTCGAAGCACTGGCGACCTAGGGTGCCGAGCACCGCAACCCTGCGACCCGGCAACCCCCGCAACCCGCAACCCGCAACCCGCAACCCGCAACCCAGGTAGGTCGCCATGCCCGTTCCGCCCCTACCCGACATGGTCGAGGTCCTCGACCGTTCCACCTGGATCGATTCCCGGCCGGGTCTGCGCGATCACGCCCGGTTGTGGTTGTTGTGGGGGCCCGATGCCCGCGCCCGCGTGGCCGAGGAGGCCCGACACCTAGCCCAGCCATCGCTGCGCCCCCGTACCCTCGGCGCGGTGGGCCGGACGGGCATGGACCTAGCGCGGGGTGTCGCTCCGGGCCTGAAGGAGGATGCCCGCCGGCGGATCAAGGACGGTCCTCTCGAGGACGGCGCCGCCATCCGTCACGTCCAGGAGTTGGTCAAGGCCGGCGGGTCTACCTACATCAAGCTGGGCCAGTTCGTCGCCACCGCCCAGGGCCTTCTCCCCGATGAGTGGGTGGATGCTTTCGGCTGGTGCCGGGACACGGCGTCACCACTCCCCTACGGCTTGGCCGAGGAGCGCTTCGAACGCCGATTCCAGGTCCCGGTGGAGCGGGTCTTCGCCGAGTTCGACCCCGAACCC
>WBZL01002253.1_pt1 | contig 18991 bp, 23 predicted proteins | sample 5204291 | NCBI WGS metagenome assembly WBZL01 (sample SAMN12344345, study PRJNA552823) | activated sludge metagenome | biome: Activated sludge suspended growth; feature: Nitrification reactor; material: Wastewater; isolation source: activated sludge from nitrification reactor of wastewater...
GAGCAGCATCAGCACCGGTACGTGGGGCAGCTTGTCGACGCTCTCGTCGAGGCGCAGGTCCATGCACGCCGCCATGCCGCCCATGTTGCCGATCTGCAGGTCGAGCACCACCAGGTCGATGCCGCCCGCGTGCACCGCGGGTCGCACGTCGGTGCCCTTGGACACCCGCACCACCGAGATGTCGTCGCCCGCCAGGGCGGCGTCGACCTCCTCGTGGACCCAGTCGGCATCGGTGGCGAGGAGGACGCGTGGCACGACCCGCGAGGCTAGTCGGGGTCCCCGGGGCCTCCGCCAAGGGAGCCTTGGGTGGGCCACGGTCCGTGACCGGTTTCCCGGTCTTCCCGGTCTGATCCGGCCCGCCGTTCGGTACCATCGGTCCGCGCTTTGGACCACCGCTGAGGAGATCACGCGTGCTCGAGATCGAAACCGACGACCGCGGCGACCACGCCCTGTGCCGCCCCGTCGGGGAGCTCGACGCCTACACGGTGTCGGCGTTCCGGGACGCGCTCAGCGAGCTGGCCACCAAGCCACGGGTGGTGATCGATCTCTCCGAGGTGCCGTTCATGGACTCCGCCGGCCTCGGCGCGCTCATCGGCGGCATCCGCCGCACCCGGGAGAACGGCGGCGAGGTGGCCGTGGCGTGCAGCCGCCCCACCCTCACCCGACTGCTGCACACCACCGGGTTCGACCGCATCGTGCCGGTCACCGAGACGGTCGACGAGGCCATCGCCGCCGTCGCCCACGGCAGCTGACCCGCCCCCGCCGGGCGCGGGTCCGGTCAGCCGCGGCCCAGGGCGCGTTCGGCGTCGTCTCGGTGGTGGACCACCTCGTGGAGCGCGAATCGGGCCAGCAGGTCCACCGTGAACCGCTCGGACTCCCGACGGGTGGCCCCTCGTTCCCACTGGTCGCCCGCCACCCGGGTGAGCACCTCGGCCAGACGGGCCGCGTTGTCGACGAGGTCGTCGCCGACGGCGGTGCGATCGGACTCGTTGGCGAAGCCGTCGGCGATGGCGGCTTCGTGGTCCCACCACCCCAGGTCGGGCTCGATCTCGGCGAGGGTCCGGAGCACCCGTTCGGTGAACACGGCGAGCACGTCCCGGACGTGGACGCCGTACTCGAGCGCCGACCACACCTGGGGACCGGGGCGACGGCGCACGGCGTCGTCGTCGGCGTCGCGGAGCACCCCGGCCCAGCGGTGGGCCTCGTCGCGCAGCCGGCCTGGCAGGCCCGACGACGGCCCGTCGGCGGCGGTCAGCTCGCACACCGCGCAGCGACCGCCGGCCACCACCACCAACCAGTCGGGTTCCTCCTCTGGAGCCCCGGCGTCGGGGCCCGGGGCACCGGTGGGCACCTGCAGCTCGGCGGCGGGCTCGGGCGGGAGCGCGTGGTCGACGGGCACTCCGGCGGGGCCTCCAACCGCTTCGCCGGCATCCGTCGCCGCGTCTGATGGGCCCTCCGACACGGCGTCGGCCGGGTCACCGGACGACGGCTCGGTGGTGGCGTCGAGCGGGCTCTCGGGTGCGCCGATCCGCCACAGGTTGCCGTCGGGATCCTCGGCGGCGAACTCCACCATGCCGTGCGGGCGCAGCTCCGGCGGGGCCAGCACGCCGGGCCCGGCGGCCAGCCAGGCGGCGTGGAGCGTGGTCACCGCGTCCTCGGTGGGCAGGGTGAGGTACACCCCGGCGGTGGACGGCCCGCCCTCGTCGTCGCCCAGCACCCGCAGGTGCAACAGCAGGTGCCCGGCCCGGAGGACCCGGTAGTCGACGTAGTTGGCGGTGACCTCGAAGCCCAGCCGGCCGTACCAGAGCTCGGCCCGGTCCAGGTCGGCCACCGGTAGTACGGCCACCAGGGCGGCGCCGGCGTAGGGCCCGCCCACGGTCACCCGGCCCGCCCGAACAGCTGGTCGGCCACCAGGTCGAGGCCGGTGAGGTCGTGCACGTCGGAGCGCAGGAACGGGACCCGGATCACCGGGGCCGGCGCCACCTGGTCGGCCAGCCCCTGCAGGTGGTCCTCCTCACGGTGGGCCACCAGGGCGAAGTCGGCCAGGTTCCGGAACAGGCCGCCCAGATCGGAGTCGTCGAGCGTGTCGGCGCGCGCCGCCAGCGCCTCGGGGAGCTCGTCGGTGAAGTGGGGGTGCATGCGGTTGACCACCAGGGCCGCCACCGCCAGGTCTGCCTCGGCCAGCTTGTCGGCGAAGAAGTGGGCCTCCTGCACCGTGTCGCGCTTGGGTGAGGCCACCAGCACGAACGACGTCTCGGGGCTGGACAGCGCCTGCAGCACCAGCTCGGCGCGCTCCTTGAACCCCTCCTCCATGCCCTCGAAGGCCTGGAAGAAGGCGATGGCGTCGTCGAACACCTCGCCGCCCACCACCTTGGACACGCTGCGCACGAACACCTGGGCGGCCGCGTTGACCGCCTTCATCACGCCCCGGGTGGGCGCCATGAGCACCCGGTAGAGCCGATGGTCGAGGAACCGGGTGAGCCGGCGCGGGGCGTCGAGGAAGTCGAGCGCGTTGCGACTGGGCGGGGTGTCGACCACCACCAGGTCGAAGTCGGGCGAGGCCTGGAGCTCGTAGAGCTTCTCCATGGCCATGTACTCCTGGGTGCCCGACAGGGCCCCGGAGATGTTCTTGTAGAAGCGGTTGGCCAGGATCCGCTGGGCCTGCTCGGGGTCGGCCGAGTACCGGGTGACCAGCCCGTCGAAGGTGGACTTGGTGTCCAGCATCACGGCGAACAGCCGGCCGGGCCAGATGCCGTCGATCTCGCGCGGCTCGTTGCCGATGCCCATCTCGCCCAGGCCCAGGGCGTCGGCCAGGCGCTTGGCCGGGTCGATGGTGACGACCACGGCCCGTCGGCCCAGGCGGGCCGCCTCCATGCCCAGCACCGCCGCCGTGGTGGTCTTGCCCACCCCGCCCGAGCCCGAGCAGATGATGATCTCCCTGGTGGCCACCAGCCGGCTCAGCTGCTCGTGGGCGCTGACGGGTTCGTCCACCCCGCCCGCTGCTGGACCGTTCTCTGCCGTACCGCTCTTCGCCGAACCCTTCTTCGCGGAACCGGTCTTCGCCGCGCCCTTTGCGGTCGGGGGCTTGCCGGCGCCGGCCTTCGACGTGTCCTTCGACCCCTCGGCCGCGGTCACGGTGCCGCCTCGGCGCGGCCCAGGGCGGCCGGGTCCAGGGCGCGCAGGTCGGTGAGCAGGGCGTCGGCGAGGGTGTCGAGCTGGGGCAGGTCGATCTCGGCCTCGAAGACGTAGGGCAGGTGGAACTGGGGCAGGGGGAGGGCCTCGCTCAGCCGTCGGGTCTGGCTGCGCTGGAGGGCCATGCGCTCGCGGCGGAACTCGGCCGCGTCCCGGAGCGCCTCGGCCTCACCGGGGCGCAGCGCCACGCCCGCCCGGTCGGCGGCGTGGTCGGGGTCGGCGAGCAGACCGGGCAGCTCGGGATAGAGCCCGTTCACCACCACCGGCCCCAGGCTCACCCCCACCCGGTCCTCCAGCTGGAAGGCGGTGTCCACCAGTTCGTTCACGGGCGTCTCTTCGGGCAGGGTCACCAGCACCACCTGGCAGCGGGCCGGGTCGCTCAGCAGCTCGAGCACGTCGCGCGCCTGGCTGTGGATCGGTCCCAGCCGCACGGCGTCGGCCAGGCCACTGGCGGACTGCAGGAACGAGATGGCGTGGCCGGCGGCGGGAGCGTCGAGCACGATCAGGTCGACCGCCGCGTTCCGCTCCAGCGACTTCACCTTGCCCAGCACGAGGATGTCTCGGATGCCCGGCACCGCGGTGGACACCATGTCGAGCGCCCCGCTGGCCACCAGCCGCCGGGAGATGCGGTTCATGCCGGCACTCTGGAGGTAGTCGAGGAGGGCGTCGTCGGGCGTGAGCGTGCGGGCCCGCACCTCGCCTGCACCCAGCCGCGAATCCTCGCCCGGCGTCGAACCGGGGGACAGGGTGACCTCCTCGTAGGAGAACACCGGCTGGTGGAACATGGCGGCCAGCCCGGACTTGCCTTCCACCTCCACGATCAGGGTGGACAGACCCTCCCGCGAGGCGGCGCGGGCGAGCGCGGCCGAGACCGTGGTTTTGCCCACCCCGCCCTTGCCCGCAACGATGACGAGACGGGATGCAGCGAAGAACTGCGCTGGATCCACTCCACACTCTCCGTCCACGCTCACGTAGGCCCTGTTCGTTGCGCACCTTACCCACCACCACCCGCCGCCCCTCGGCCCGGTTCGCCGGCGCCGTCGCGCTGGTGCTGGCGGTGCTGGTGGCGCTGGCGTCCTCGGCGGCACCGGTGGCCGCCACCTCCACGCCCGGCTCGGGGACCGAGGCGGGAGCGGCCGCCCAGGGCCCGTCGACCACGGCCGACGCCGACACCGACGCCGACACCGATGCCGACACCGACGCCGACACCGACACCGATGCCGACACCGACGCCGACACCAGCGGGAGCGACGCCGACGAACCGGGTCGGGTCAGCGTGATCAAGGCCGAAGGGCTCATCGATCCGGTGCTGGCCGACTTCATCGAGCGATCGGTGCGCCACGCGGAGCGCACGGGGATGATCGCGGTCGTGGTCCAGCTCGACAGCTCGGGGTCGGTGGTGCCGGCCGACCGGCTCGAACGCCTGGCCCGCACCATCCACGAGGCCTCGGTGCCGGTGGCGGTCTGGGTCGGCCCCAGCGGGTCGTCGGCACTGGGTGGCGCGGCCCAGGTGGCCGGCTCGGCCCAGATCGTGGGCCTGGCCCCCGGCGCCCGCCTGGGCAAGACCGGCCCGCTGCAGATCCCCGAGTCCCTGTTGTCGCCCGAGTTCCTCGCCGCCCAGGGCCGGCTCGAGAACGGCACCATCAACGACACCCAGGCCCGGGAGCTGGGCATCTCGCCCGACCGGCGGGCCGCGGTGATCGGCGAGTTCATCATCGGCATCGACGGCGTGGAGACCCGGGTGGTCACCCAGGACGGCCGCCAGGTCACCGAGCCGGTGTCGGTGCCCGTGTTCTCTGCCCTGCCCATCCAGGACCAGCTCTTCCACACCGTGGCCAGCCCGGCCGCCGCCTACCTGCTGTTCCTGATCGGCCTCTCGCTCATCGTGTTCGAGCTCTACACCGCGGGTGTGGGCGTGGCCGGCCTGGTCGGCGCCGGCTGCTTCGCCCTGTCGTGCTACGGCCTGGCCGTGCTCCCGATCCGACCGGTGGGCCTGGCCCTGCTCGTGCTCGCCATCTTCGGCTTCACCATCGACGTCCAGACCGGGGTGCCCCGCTTCTGGTCGGTGGTCGGCGGCGTGAGCCTGGTGGCCGGGTCGCTGCTGCTGTTCGACGGCCTGTCGCTGTCGTGGATCACCTTGCTGGTGGGCATCGTGGGTACGGCCCTGTTCATGCTGGCGGGCATGCCCGCCATGGTCCGCACCCGCTTCTCCACCCCCACCATCGGGCGGGAGTGGATGATCGGCGAAGAGGGCGAGGCCGTCTCGGAGATCTCGCCCGACGGGGTGGTCCGCGTGCGCGGCGCCCTCTGGCGGGCCCGCACCAACCGGGCCACACCCCTCGCGCTGCACGACGCGGTGCGGGTGGTCGAGGTCGATGGCCTCCTGCTGGAGGTCGAGCCCCTCGAGGGCGGCGCCGTCGACTACCGGGAGAAGCGACGGGGATCGGGCGACGACGACGACGCCGAGCCCGGCGACGACGGCGTGGTGCTGGTCGACGGCGAACCGCTGCCGCCGGCCACCCCGGATCCCACCGCCACCTGATCGCGGCGGCTGCTCGCGATCGCGAGCGCACTGATCGCGAAAGTTGGGTCTTGTGGGGCGCCCGAACGGCCTCTACCGTCGCTCAGCACCGAAAGGGGGACTTCCGGTGAGTGCACAACGAGTCGATGACGACTGGCAGCTTCGTTCCGCATGTCGCGGACCTCAGAGCGCGATCTTCTTCCCGCCCGCGGCCTTCGAGCGCAAGGCCGACAAGATCCAACGAGAGGCGCAGGCCAAGGAGATCTGTCGGACCTGTCCGGTGAAACGGCCCTGCCTCGACTATGCCGTCTCCATCAGGGAGCAGCACGGCATCTGGGGCGGCCTCAACGAGGCCGAGCGCAAGAACCTGCTGATCACCGCCTCCTGAACCGGCCGTGTCCGGTTCCCGGGCATGGCGTTCGTTCACGGGCAAGACGTGGTCGTCTGGCGATCAGGTCGCGCCCCAGAACGGGTCGACGGTCAGCTGGGCTCGTCAGGGCGTCGGGGGTGGGTCGATGCCCAGTTCCTCGCGGATGGCCTCGAGGCGGGCCGCCGATTCGCGCTGACGGGCCTCCAGTTCCACGCGGGCCGATGCCGCCTCCGCGTCGCGGGCCCGGTCCTCGGGCGACGTGATCGGCGCCGCCGGGGTGGTCGGACCCGCCGGCGGTGCGCCCGGCGCGGGTGACGTCGGTTCCACGGCGGGGTCCGGGCCGGAGGTCGAGCCGGAGGTCGAGCCGGACGTCGAGCCAGGCACCGACCCCGCAACCGACCCGGGGACCGACCCGGGGGCCGGCGGCGTGCCGCCCTCGGCGGCTTGCTTGGCCTGCCACTCGATCCGGGCCCGGGCCTCGTCGAAGGTGGGGGCCTCGCCCTCGGCGCGCAGCCAGGGCTTGTCGGCCGTGGTGGCCTCCCGCTCGGCTTCGAGCTCGTCGAGCTCGCGGTTGCCGGAGCGCACCGCCATCTCCACCTTGGTCTTGGCGTAGTCGAGCCACTTGCTGAAGCTGCCCATGGCCCCATCATCCCAAGTGGCGACGGACCGCGCCGGACCGACCGCCGGTACCCTGGACGGATGGGTCTCGTCCTGCTCCTGCTGTTCGTGGTGGCCCCGCTGGTCGAGCTGTACGTGATCATCCAGGTGGCCCAGGTGATCGGCGGCTGGGAGACCATCGCCCTCCTGGTGATCGAGAGCGCCATCGGGGCCTGGTTGTTGAAGCACCAGGGGCTGACGGTGCTGGCCCGCATCTCCCAGGCGGTCGATGCCGGCCGCATCCCCGACCGTGAACTGGTCGACGGGTTCCTGCTGGTGGTTGCGGGCGCGCTGATGCTGGCCCCCGGCTTCGTGGGCGACCTGCTCGCCTACCTGCTGGTGATCCCACCCACCCGGGCGCTCTTTCGCGCCCCGGTCATGGCCCGGTTCAAGCGGGGCGGGTTCGGGTCGTTCGCCGCCTTCGGCGCGTCGTCGGCCGGCGGGCGCTTCGTGGGCACGTTCCGGTCCACCGGTACGGGCTTCTCCACCGGCGACGTGATCGACACCTCGGGCCACGACCAGCCCGACCGCAGCCTCCGGCCCTGACCCGTACCCGGCCGGGCACCCGGCCTCCGGGAATCCGCCTCCTGCCATCCGCCCTCGTGGAACCGCCCACCCGGGCCGTCTCCCGTCGTGGTCGCGTCGGCCGGGCGTAGCCTGCGCTCGATGCAGCCCGACGCCGGTTCCCCGCCTCCCACCGCCGATCAGGTGCCGCTGCGCGACGCCGCCACGGTGCTGGTCCTCCGGGACGGTCGGGAGGGGCTGGAGGTGTTCATGCTCCAGCGCAACCTCAACTCCGACTTCGTGGGCGGCGCCTACGTGTTCCCGGGTGGCGCCGTCGATCCGGTGGACCGGGCGTCCGATCTCGAGGACGTCTGCCTGGGGCGCGGCGATCTCGACGCGTCGACCCGTCTGGGCATCGAGCGCGGGGGCCTGGCGTTCTGGGTGGCGGCCATCCGCGAGTCGTTCGAGGAGGCCGGGATCCTGCTGGCCGTGGATCCCGAGGGCCGGTTCGTCGACCTCGACGCCGAGGCGGGGCTGGACCGCTGGGCCGTCCACCGTCGGGAGGTGGACCAGGGCCGGCGTCGCCTGGTGGAGGTGTGCACCGAGGAGGCCCTGCGGCTGGCGGTGGGGGAGATGCACTACTTCGGGCACTGGATCACCCCGGTGGGTGCGCCTCGGCGCTACGACACCCGGTTCTTCCTGGCGGCCGCCCCCGCCAACCAGACCCCGCTGCACGACGACCGCGAGGTGATCGCCAACGAGTGGGTGCGACCGATCGACGCCCTGCACCGCTGCCTCGCCGGTGACATCACCATGATGCCGCCCACCATCTCCAGCCTGAAGGCCATGACCCGGTTCGACACCGCCGCCGACGCCTTGGCCGCGGCCACCCAGATCACCAGCGTGCCCGCCATCCTGCCCCGGGTGGTGGCGGTCGACGGCGGCATGCGCATCGTGCTTCCCGGCGATCCCGACTACCACGCCGACGGCGCCTTCCGCACGGAGGACCGCCCGTGGATGGGCCAGGTCACCGAGGCGGCCCGCGGCATCACCGAGTCGACCCCGTCGTACACCGCGCCGGCCACCACCGGCTTCGGGCCCGACGAGGACGTGGAACTGTGACCGGGGCCGTCGCCGGCACGGAACCGGCGCCGCTCGAACCCGGCGTGCCCACCGCCCTCACGCCCCTGCTGCGGCGGGTGCTGTGCCCCAACCCGGGGATGATGACCGGCCCGGGCACCAACACCTACGTGGTCGGCACCACCGACCTGGCCGTGATCGACCCCGGGCCCGACCTGGTGGAGCACCTCGACGTCTTGGCCGGCCTGGGCCCCGTCCGGTGGATCCTCTGCACCCACACCCACCCCGACCACTCGCCCGGGGCCGAGCGCCTGGCCGCTCTCACGGGGGCCGACGTGTTGGCCTTCGACGACCGCGACGGCCTGATGTGCACCCGCCACCTGGCCGAGGGAGACGTGGTGGCCGGTCCCGACTTCACCCTCCGCGCCGTGCACACGCCCGGTCACGCCTCCAACCACCTCTGCTTCCTGTTGGAGGAGGAGGGGATCCTGGTGGCCGGCGACCACGTGATGGGCGGGTCCACCGTGGTGATCACCCCGCCCGACGGCGACATGGGCCACTACGTCGCCTCGGTGGAGCGGCTGCGCGCCTGGAAGCCGCCGCTGGCGGCGGTGGCCCCCGCTCACGGCCACCTCATCACCGATCCGCTGCCCTACCTCACCTACTACGTGGAGCACCGCGCCGACCGCGAGCGCCAGGTGGTGAGCGCCCTGGCCGCGGCCGGGCCGGGCGGGGCCGACACCGCCGCGCTGGTGGCGGCCATCTACGTGGAGGTGCCCGAGGCCCTGCACCCGGTGGCCCGCTTCAGCGTGTGGGCCCACCTGCGCAAGCTCGCCGCGGAGGGTCGGGCCACCGCCGCCGACGTCGACGACATCGACGCCGTGTGGGTCGCGGGTGCGACCCCGCCGCCCGGGGGCTAGCTTCTTGACCGACGGGTCAAGGGGTGCGCCGTCCTGACGACGGTGCCACCCACGTCACCCGTCACCACCACAACCGTCACCACGCAGCCAAGGGGGCCGCGGCACATGGCCGACTACCAACTCTTCATCAACGGTGAGTACGTCGACGCCCAGTCGGGCGAGACGTTCACCACCATCGACCCGGGCACCGGCCAGCCGATCGCCGAGATCGCCAAGGCCGGCCGCGAGGATTCGGTCCGCGCCATCGAGGCGGCCCGCAAGGCCTTCGACGAGGGCCCGTGGCCCCGCATGTCGGGCCCCGAGCGCGGCGCCAAGCTGAACGAGATCGCCGACGCCATCGAGGCCAAGGCCGGCGCCTTCGCCGAGATGGAGGCCCGCGACGGCGGCGGCACCATCAAGAAGGCCACCTTCGCCGACGTGCCCGGGGCCGTGGGCGCCTTCCGCTGGTTCGCCAAGCTGGCCACCGAGGAGGCCGAGGAGATCGAGGTGCCCGGCACCCCGTTCCCGCCCTCGCAGAACTGGGTGCGCTACGAGCCCCACGGCGTGTGCACCGGCGTCATCCCCTGGAACTTCCCGTTCATCATGGCGGCGTGGAAGCTCGGTCCGGCCCTGGCCGCCGGCAACACCTCGGTGCTCAAGCCGGCGTCGTTCACCTCGATCACCGCCCTCATGCTCGGCGAGGTCTTCCAGGAGGTCGACCTCCCGCCGGGCGTGGCCAACATCGTGGCCGGCCCCGGTGGCACCTGTGGCGAGGAGCTCGCCGCCAGCCCGCTGGTCGACAAGACCGCGTTCACCGGTTCCACCGAGGTGGGCCGCCGCATCATGCAGCTGGCCTCCGGCACGGTGAAGCCCGTGACCCTGGAGCTGGGTGGCAAGTCGGCCAACATCATCCTGGACGACGCCGACCTCGACATCGCCGCCGCCGTCACGCTGTGGGGCACGTTCTTCCACAACGGCCAGGTGTGCGAGTCCGGCACCCGCGCCCTGGTCCACAAGAGCATCTACGACGAGTTCCTGTCGCTGCTCGCCGACAAGGCCGGCAAGATCGTCATCGGCAGCCAGATGGACTTCGAGACCGATCTCGGCCCGCTCGTGAGCCGCAGCCAGGTGGAGACGGTGGAGCGCTACGTGGCCCTGGGCCGCGACGAGGTGGGCGAGCCCATCTGCGGCGGCAAGCGCCCCGAGGGCCTCGCCGACGGTCTGGACGCGGCCGCGTTCTACACGCCCACGATCTTCGCCGGGGTCCCCAACTCCGCCAAGATCGCCCAGGAGGAGATCTTCGGCCCGGTGCTGTCGGTCATCCCGTTCGAGACCGACGACGAGGCCGTGGCCATCGCCAACGACTCGATCTACGGCCTCGCCGGCGGCGTCCAGTCGGCCAACCTCGACCGGGCCCGCTCCATCGCCAACCGCATGCGCACCGGCACCGTGTGGATCAACGACTACCACCTGATCTCGCCCGAGCGCCCCTTCGGTGGCTACAAGCAGTCGGGCATCGGTCGGGAGCTGGGCATCCAGGGCCTGCGCGCCTACCAGCAGGTCAAGCACCTCCACGCCAACCCCGGCGGCAGCCGGGACAACTACATCCACCTGTCCGCCCTGAGCGGCAACATCTGACGCCGGCGGGCGGCGACCACGGTCGGCGCCCGTTCGGTACGCGGAAGGGCCCGGGCCACTGGCCCGGGCCCTTCACGTTGCCATCGGGGGAGGAACCCTGGTCAGCCGGCGTCGGCGGTGACGCAGTCCATGGTGGCGCTCATGAACGCCTCGTACTTGGCGGAGTCGACGGCCTCGGTGTCGCCACCGTTGAGCTTGTCGATCTCGTCCTGGGTGAAGTCGGCCTTGATCATGGCGTCGGCCATGCACGAGGCCTGGTCTTCGGTCATGCCGGCATCGACCAGCTCGTCGGTGAGGTCGCCCTTGTCGAGCTCACCGGTGCTGTCGGCGCCGCAGGCGACGGCACCGAAGGGCAACAGGATGGTGAACAGGCCGGCGGCCAGCAGGCGGGACTTCATGGATGGTGCTCCTCGCGTCGTGGGCGGGTTGCCAGGAACATCAGCCCCCCAGAGATCCCGCCCCGGTGGTCGGCCCACCGTATCGCTCCCCGTCGGGGTGGACCGGCGATCCTGAGCCCGGTCCGGGGGACCGCGCCGCTAGCGTTCGACGCGTGCAGATCACCGCCACCGATCGGGCCGCCGAGGTCGTCACCGAGATGACCCGCCGCCGCGCCGGAGCGCTGTCGATCACCATCGGCACCGGCTGTTGCGAGTCCACCGCCCCGTTCCTCTACGAGGACTTCTGGTCGGGCCCCGATCAGGAACAGGTGGGCTCGGTGGCCGGCGTCCCGGTGTTCGCGCCGGAGTACCTGCGGTCCAACTACCCGGGGAGCGACGGCGTGGTGCTCGACGTGGTCGAGGAGCTGGGCGAGTCGCTCTCGGTGGAGACCGAACTGGGCGTGCGCCTCATCCTCCGCGGTGCCGACTTCGACTCGTCCACCGAACCCCAGGTCTGCGCCCCCACCGCCACCGCCGAACCCGTCCTCCGCCCCGTGGTCGGGGAGCTCCCCGAAGCCCTCCGCAACCTCCGCATGCGCTGAGCTGGGCTCTGCTCCTGAGACCCGGTCAGAAGGTCGAGTTCGCATGGCGTCGATGGCCAGAGGAGCCGATCTGATCGCAATCGGAGTCGTTTACGTGCCCCCGTTGGTCTGGTTGACGGCCCAGCTGTATTCGTTCCTCTTCACCTCCGAGGAGGTGACGCGTGTTCCGCAGCCGTACACCGAGCTCGTGAAGGAGAAGGGCGGTTGGGGAGGCTTCCTGTGGCTCGCGCAACGGCGTCATCGAATCGTCCGAGGGTGGCTCATCGCCTGTGTTCCGGCCCTGATCTGGAGCCTGGGATTTCGCCAGTGACACCAGCGGTCAAGCCAGCTTCCGGTCGTCTCCAGTTCTTGAAGGCGGTCGAACGGTCAGGCAACGCGATCCTTGCCCAGGTGGCGGTGGTTCTTCCCGCCTTGGCGCTGGTGCTGCTGTCAGCTCCAGTCGGCGTCGTCTTGGGCTACCTCGTCGTCGTGGCGGCCGTGCTGGCTGCAGTAGCGGTAGCTCAACGACGGCGGCGCCGGAGGCATGACAGATCCTCAATGCTTCAACAAGACAGAGGGGATCGATGAACGACGGGTTGCAGCGGATCGGGCAGATCTTGACGTTGGTCGGCCTGGTGGGCCAGGTCACGTCGCGTCTGGTCCTGGCCCGGTATCCCGACCATCGCGGGCTCAGGATTCGCGACGCGCTTCGCCATCCCGATCGGTACCGGGATCCTGATGCAACGAACTACCTGCACCAGCGGGCCGTGTTCCTCGGGTCCCCGGTCCTGATCGGCTTCGGACTCCTGCTCTGGTTCGGCGGTTGAGTGCCGGTCCCCGGCTATGGGATCGAGTCGTCCGACAGAGACTTGCGTCACCGCGTCATCCGATACCGTCCACGTGAGCTGATGAGTGGGGGCGATTCGGGTGAAGCGAGCGCGTCTGGTTGACAACGGCACGCTGGAACTCAAAGTCGAAGACGCTTCATCCGACGGTGTGTACGAGATCTACACCATCGAACCGTCGTTGCTCTCCAGCCTGCTCGATCTCCTCGCATGGGGTGGCATGCGGTCTGCCGATTATCTGCTGTACGTCGTGGCGCCGGACGGCGCGGTGCATCGATTGACCGCGTTTTCCAGTAGGTACGACAAGGACGTCTGGATCCGCAGAGCGCGTGAAGCAACAGCCAGGGACGGTGTCGATGGCCTCCGGTCGGTGGCGACCGCGAAGTCGAGCTTCGGCCGGAGAAGCGCCCGTTCCGCACGGTGACCATCGAGTCTTCTTGCCGATGAACCTCGCTTCAGCCGCTCTGCAGGTGTTGCTCGTGGTCGGGTTCGGCATGGTGGTCGGCAGCCTGGTGTATCGCCTGGTCCAACTGCTCTTTCGAATCCCGACCGAGGAGGTGGAGCACGGGCTCTACGGTCGCCCGGACTGGACCGGCATGACGTTCGGTCGGAAGATGTTGGTGCCGGGCATCTACCTGTTCCTCAGCGCGGCACTCACGCTCCTGGTGCTCGCCCTGGTGGGAGCCGCCTAGATCGGTCGAGGTCCACGTGGCGGACCCGCTGCTTACTGGCCGTGACCGACAGCGGGGTCAGCTGGCTTCGGCGGGGGTTTCTTCGTCGAGGGCGTCCAACGCGGCCACTGCTGCTTCGAGCATGCGGGCGGAGCAGCCGGCCAGTTCGGCGGGGGGGACGGCTTCGGTGACGATCCGTTCGGCGATGGCGGTGAAGACGTCGGCGGCGGGGCCGCCGGTGAGCACCGCGGGTTCGCCGGCGTCGCCACCGGCGGACACGGCCGGTTCGATCGGCACCCGGCCCAGCAGCGGCACGCCGGCGCTGTCGGCCAGGTCCTGGCCGCCGCCCTCGCCGAACAGGGCGTACGTCTCGCCGTGGTCGCAGGTGAACGCCGACATGTTCTCGATGACGCCGGCCACCCGCAGGTAGGACTTGCGGGCCATGGACACGGCCCGGATGGCCACCTTCTGGGCCGCCACCGCGGGGGTGGTGACCACGATGACCTCGGCCCGGGGGACCATCTTGGCCACGCCCATCTGCACGTCTCCCGTGCCGGGCGGCATGTCGACCAGGAGGTAGTCGAGGTCGTCGCCCCAGCGGACGTCCTGCAGGAAGTGCTGGACGCCGCGGCTGAGCATGAGACCCCGCCACATGAGCGCGGTCTCCTCGTCTTCCACCAGCAGGCCCATGGACACGACCCGCACCACGCCGGCGCCGATGGTGCGCTCGAGCGGCACCATCTCCTTGCGCTCGCCCGATGCCTGCCCGGAGAGGCGGCCGCTCAGCCCGAGCATGCGGGGGATGGAGAACCCCCACACGTCGGCGTCGAGCACGCCCACCCGCAGGCCGCGCTGGGCCAGGGCGGCGGCCAGGTTGGCGGTGACCGACGACTTGCCCACCCCGCCCTTGCCCGAGGCCACCAGCACGACCCGGGTGGTGGCGGCGATCGACGTGTCCTCGGGGCGCTGGGACACGTTGAAGCGGGCCCGGTCCATGGCGTGGGTCCGCTCGGCGTCGGTCATCTCGGTCCAGTCGAGCTTCACCGAGGTGACGCCGGGCGCCGACCCCACCCGGCTGCGGACGTCTCGCTGGATCTGGGCGCGGAGCGGACAGCCCGAGGTGGTGAGCGCGATCTTGACCACCACCGCGCCCTGGTCATCGATGGTGACGTTGCGCACCATGCCCAGTTCCACGATGTCGGAACCCAGTTCGGGGTCGATCACCCCGCGCAGGTAGTTGCGTAGGTCGTCGGGCGAGGGGCGGTCCACCCCGGAGGCGGTCACGGGATCGAGCCTACCGGCGTGGTCTCCCGGCTCCCCCGGGGCCATCACGTGGCGCCGGTGCCGCCGGCGGAGTGCCACCCCGCGTGCGGGAACCGTCTGGTGCGTCGGCGCGGGCGGGCCGGTACGCTGGAGAGCCACTGATCGGAACCGTGGAGGAACCCGTGATCTCGCTCACCGACGCCGCTGCCACCAAGGTGCAGGAACTCATCACCGCCGAAGGCGACACCGCCCTCGCGCTGCGCGTGGCCGTCCGTCCGGGCGGCTGCTCGGGCTTCAGCTACGAGATGTTCTTCGACTCCGACATCACCGGAGAAGACGTGACCGCCGACTACCAGGGCGTGAAGGTCGTGGTCGACCCGTCCAGCGCCCAGATGCTCACCGGCGCCACCCTCGACTACAAGGACGGCCTCAACCAGGCCGGCTTCTCCATCGACAACCCCAACGCCCAGCGCACCTGCGGCTGCGGCTCCTCGTTCAGCTGACCGACGAGCCCGCGCCCTCGGGCGCGGAACAACCAGCCAGCCCCGTCGAACTGGTGGTCGACGGCGAACCCGTGCTCGTGCCCGACCACGGGGGTTCGCTCCTCCACGCGTTGCGCGACCACCTCGGACGGCACGGACCCAAGGACGGCTGCAGCCCCCAGGGCCAGTGCGGCTGCTGCACGGTGCTGGTCGACGGTGCGCCGCGCGTGGCCTGTGTGACCCCGCTGCGGCGGGTGGCCGGCCGCACCATCACCACCATCGACGGGCTCGACCCCGCCGTGCAGCACGACTGGGCCCAGGCCCTGTGCGCCACCGGCGGTAGCCAGTGCGGGTTCTGCACGCCCGGCATCGTGGTGCGCCTGGCCGCGCTGCGGGACCGGCCGGCCACTGACGTGGCCGACCACGGCGCCGTGCACCGGGCCCTGCAGGCCCACCTGTGCCGCTGCACCGGCTGGCAGACCGTCGTGGAGGCCTGGGACCACCTGGGCCAGCCCGTCCCCGACCGTGACCTCGAGGCCGCATCGGCCCGGGCCACCCTGGAATCGGGTTCGCCGCAACGGGTGAGCCCCGACGTGGCCCTGGGCCGTGGCGGGTTCGCCGACGACACCGCGCCCCCCGATGCCCTGGTGGCCGTGCCCGACGGCGCCGGCGGCTGGGCCGTGGGCGAGACGGTGGAAGAGGCCCGACTGCTCGCCGGCAAGGTGCAGGGCCGACGCACCACCGTGGGGTCCGAACCCCCGCTGGCGTTGCCCGACGGCCCGTGGGTGGCCACCCTGCGAACCTCGTGGGTGGAACCCGCCTACCTGGAGACCGACGCCACCTGGTGCGCCCCCGGCGGTGAGCCGGCCCCGGTGCTGGCCAACGGCGGTGCCTTCGGCGGCAAGGCGCACAGCGCCCTCCCCGGCGTGGCGCGGGAGCTGGCCGACCGCCACGGGCGGCCGGTGCGGGTGCTGTGGTCACGGGAGGACGCGGTGCGCTCGGGCCCCAAACGGCCGCCGGTGGCCGGCGGGGTGCGGGCCGACGGCACCGGCGTGCTGCGGGTGGCGCGCACCCCGGGTCTCGACCAGGTGGCGGCCACGCTGGCGCCGGGCTTCGAGGTGGAACAGATCGACGTGGCCGGGCCACCCACCTCGCTGGACCTGCGGGCCGCGGTGCGGGCCGAGGCGGCCATGCTCGCCGCCGCCGCCCGGGGCATCGCCGGCCGGGTGATCAGCCCCGACGGGGCGTGGGCCGAGGCCGAGGTGACCGACGGGCGGATCGTGGTCACCGCCGGTGCGGGCGAGCCGCTCGACGAGGTGGTGCTGCGGTCCTACGTGATCGGCGCCGCCCACATGGCCTTCGGGCTGGTCACCAGCGAGTCCTTGAGCGTCGACGCCGACGGCGACGTCCACGACCTCACCATCCGCTCGTTCGGGGTGGTGCGGGCCGCCGACTTCCCGCCGGTGGACGTGCGGGTGGACCCAGGCGATGGGCGGCCGGTTCGGGTGTCCGACGCCGCCTTCGTGGCGGTGGCGGCCGCCGTGTGGCTGGCCCAGGGTTGCCCGCCCGACCTGCCGTCGGGGAACCTGCACCTGACCGCACCTGACCGCACCTGACCAGACCAGACCAGACCAGACCAGACCAGACCAGACCAGACCAGACCAGACCAGACCAGACCCGAGGAGTCGCACACCATGGCCCACCCCACCGGACTTCCCTACACGCCGTCGGTCGCCGCAGGTGACTGGGTGGTGGTGTCGGGCCAGCTCGGCCTGCGCGACGGCGCCCTGGTCGACGACTTCGCCGGTGAGGTCGACCAGGTGCTGGTGAACCTGCAGGGTCAGCTCGCCGGCCACGGCCTGGGCCTGGAGCACGTGGTGAAGACCACCTGCTTCCTGGTCGACCTCGACCAGTTCGGCGTGTTCAACGAGCGCTACGCCGCCGCCTTCGCCGAGCCCCGCCCGGCCCGGTCGGCCGTGGAGGTCTCTCGCCTACCGCTGGGCGGGCGCGTGGAGATCGAGGCCTGGGCCCGCCGGCCCTGAGCCATCCCGCCGGCCCGCTCCGGGGCCATCCCGCTGCCGCCGTACACCGCTCCCACCGTGCTGCCACGGTGTCGGCTCCCGGTGGCGGCTCCCGGTGGCGGCTCCCGCGCCGCTCGCCGGTCAGATCACCCGCACACCCTGGGCCTGATCGCCCTTGTCGGTGCTGGTGAGCTCGAACTCGACCGCCTGGCCTTCCTGCAGGTTGCGGAAACCCTGCATCTCGATGGCGGAGTGGTGCACGAACACGTCTTCGGCCCCCTCCCGGGCGATGAACCCGAAGCCCTTCTCGGCGCTGAACCACTTGACGGTACCGGTGGGCATGGAGGCCCCTTTCGGACACGGCACGGGTCGCGATCTCTCGAGCTGCTCCCGCGCCAGCTAGCTGGTGACGAGCACGGTACCTCAACCACGGAGCGCGGTCGTCCCGTTCCGTGTCGGCCCGCTACGCGGCGCGGTGGCCGGTGTCATCGCACCCGACCGGGGGCTCCCGGGAACCAGGAACGTTTGCGACGGTTGCCCGCGCGGGTCTCCGGCTCGCGACCACTGATGCCAACGGCGCAAACGCCGTTCGGGCTCCGCAGCGCAGCGAGGAACTGCCCGAGCGGAACCAGCCGATGAGCGCCGGAGGCGCACCACGAGGCTGGCAGCGACGGGTCTCAGTCGCGACCGGAACCCCCGCGAAGGAGGCCGGTCACGGCACTAGATGTTGGTCTCGAGCAGTTCGCTGCCGGCGTGGTTGCGGTCGACCTCGTCCTTCAGCACGAAGCCGAGCAGGGCGGCGGCGACCGCCCCGGACACGAGGACGCCGACGGGCAAGGCCACGACGAGCACGATGACGATGACAACGGGACCCATGGGCGCCATCTTCGTCGCTGGCGCACGGGGTCCGCCACCCGGTCACACAGGAGGCGAGCCGTTGGGCGAGCCGACCAGACGAGCAAGGTGGCTATACCGAGGCGCCAGCCGAGGTCCAACCAACCTTGCAGCAGCAAGAGCCCTACCTATTCGCTCGAGTCCTAAGACCTCAAGGTCGGTGGCCACCCGTGCCGATCATCCTCTGATGCGTGCAGGACGGCTGATCGGTTCGGGGGGCCGGTCCTCGGGTAGCGTGGACCGGGTCATGACCCGGTCCGAGCCTGCAGACGGGATGCTGGCCCGACCTCGGCAGCCAGGCGACGCGCCAGAGGCGCAGCCCGTGTCGGCCCACGATCCGGAGCGCCCGCCCACCGTTCGGCGGCCCCCGCCGGCTCCCGGTCGCGAGCCGGTGGTGTCGCGCCCCGCCCCGGCTTCCGTCCGGCCCGCTCGACCGGGCCCGGCGCCCGCACGCGAGGGTGCAGCGCCCGCCGGCCGCCCGACCACGCCGGCCGCCCCGGCCGCGCGTCGCCCACCCCGGCCCGCTCCGCCCGAGGCACGGTCCCCTCGACCGGTGGCCGCCGCCCCGCCCGGGTCCGGGGCCTCGGCCCGCACCGCGGCTCCGGCGGCCGACCGTCCCGCAGCCCGGACCGATCCGCGCGGCCGGCCCGGCACCACCCCGGGGCCCGGCCGATCCGCCAGGTCCGAGGAGGATCCGGTGCGGGCCGAAGGCCGGGCCCCGGCCCGTCCGCCCGCGCTGGTGGCCATCAAGCCCCGGCCGGTGTACCTGCCCGCCCTCGACGGGCTGCGGGCGTTGTCGGTGGCCGCGGTGGTGGCCTTCCACCTCGGCCGCCTCCACGGCGGGTTCATCGGTGTCGACATCTTCTTCGTGATCAGCGGGTTCCTCATCACCCGCCTCCTGCTGGCCGAGCGCGAGCGCAGCGGCCTGGTCGACCTGGTCCACTTCTGGGGCCGGCGCTTCAAGCGACTGCTGCCCGCCCTGCTGGTGGTGATCAC
>WBZL01002255.1_pt1 | contig 18983 bp, 15 predicted proteins | sample 5204291 | NCBI WGS metagenome assembly WBZL01 (sample SAMN12344345, study PRJNA552823) | activated sludge metagenome | biome: Activated sludge suspended growth; feature: Nitrification reactor; material: Wastewater; isolation source: activated sludge from nitrification reactor of wastewater...
GTGGCGCAGGGAGGCGGACGCATCTGGTTGCGCGATTTGGTTTGCCTCAGCTGCTTCGCCAAGCCCTTGTCTGCCGTACGTTTCAGCAGCGCTTTCGCCATACTCCTTCGCAAGGAAACACCATGAACGCTAACGAAAAATTCATTGCCGCCGACGCTCATGTGGACGAGGCCGCGATCAAGCCGCTGCCCAATTCCCGAAAGATTTACGTGGTCGGCAGCCGGCCGGACATCCGCGTACCGATGCGCGAGATTACGCAGTCGGATACCGACACGGCTTTTGGAGGCGAGCAAAACCCGCCAATTTATGTCTATGATTGTTCCGGACCCTATTCCGAGCCACAGGCAAGCATCGACGTTCGCCAGGGGCTACCGGCATTGCGTGCGCAGTGGATTGCCGAGAGAGCGGATAGTGAGCCGCTTTCCGGTTTGAGTTCCGTTTTCGGTCGTCTTCGTGCGGCCGATAGTGCCCTTGAAGAATTGCGCTTTCCGGGTCTGCAGCGTCGGCCCCTGCGCGCCAGGCCAGGGGCCAACGTGAGTCAGATGCACTATGCACGGCGCGGTATCATCACCCCGGAGATGGAGTATGTCGCAATCCGGGAAAACAACAACCGGCGCACCTATATCGAGCAGCTCAAGACTTCAGGTCCGCAAGGGCAGCGTCTTGCTGAAATTCTCTGCCGTCAGCATCCCGGCAACAGCTATGGCGCCAGCATCCCTGACGAAATCAGTCCGGAGTTCGTGCGCTCCGAAGTTGCGCGGGGCAGGGCAATCATCCCGTGCAATATCAATCATCCGGAAAGCGAGCCGATGATCATTGGCCGCAACTTCCTTACCAAGATCAATGCCAACATCGGCAACTCGGCACTTGGTTCGAGCATCCAGGAAGAAGTCGAAAAAATGACCTGGGCCATCCGCTGGGGTGGGGACACCGTGATGGATCTGTCGACCGGGAAGAATATCCATGAAACGCGTGAGTGGATCATTCGCAATAGTCCGGTACCGATCGGAACGGTACCGATCTATCAGGCTCTCGAAAAAGTCAATGGCAAAGCCGAAGACCTGAACTGGGAGATTTTCCGCGACACGCTCATCGAACAGGCGGAGCAGGGGGTCGACTACTTCACGATCCATGCCGGCGTGCTCTTGCGTTATGTGCCACTGACCGCCGGACGCCTGACCGGAATCGTTTCGCGAGGGGGGTCGATCATGGCCAAGTGGTGTCTGGCCCATCACCGGGAAAGCTTTCTCTACACCCACTTCGAGGAAATCTGCGAGATCATGAAGGCCTATGATGTGTCCTTCAGCCTCGGTGATGGGTTGCGTCCGGGGTCGATCTACGATGCCAACGACGAGGCCCAACTTGGTGAGTTGAAGACTCTCGGGGAACTTACAGATATCGCCTGGAAGCACGATGTGCAGGTGATGATCGAGGGACCCGGCCATGTGCCGATGCACATGATCAAGGAGAACATGGATTTGCAGCTTTCCTTCTGCAGGGAGGCCCCATTTTATACCCTGGGACCGCTGACTACCGACATTGCACCCGGTTATGATCATATTACCAGCGGAATCGGTGCGGCGATGATCGGCTGGTTCGGCACAGCCATGCTCTGCTACGTGACGCCCAAGGAACACCTGGGTCTTCCCGACAAGAACGATGTCAAAACCGGAATCATCACCTACAAGCTGGCCGCCCATGCGGCTGATCTTGCCAAGGGTCATCCGGGTGCGCAGATCCGTGACAACGCCTTGTCGAAGGCGCGCTTCGAATTCCGTTGGGAAGATCAATTCAACCTGGGGCTAGACCCGGACAAGGCGCGAGAGTTTCATGACGAAACCTTGCCCAAGGATTCGGCAAAAGTTGCGCATTTTTGCTCGATGTGTGGCCCACATTTTTGCTCCATGAAGATTACTCAGGAAGTGCGGGAGTTTGCCATCGAGCAGGGGGTGAGCGAAACCGAGGCGCTGGCCAAGGGAATGGCAGGCAAAGCCATCGAATTCGTCAAGGCCGGTGCCGAGGTATACCAAAAGATCTGAACCGTCGGCACGATGCTGACGAAACATTCCAGGAACGAACAGCAGGATCTGGCCGTGGGGCCGATGACCAGCGGTTCGGCGACCCTCCTTGCCTGACCACTTCAGAAGTCCTTGGCAGCCTCCCAAAGGATGAAGCCATCCTCTTTGCGGGTCCACTCGAGCAGTTCGATCATCGGATAGGCGCGTTGGCCAAGTCCGACCGCTGATGCGTCTTGCTCGTCGCTGCCATCATTGTTGTCAGCCTCGCCATGAGTGCTGGAATGGCTCTTGTGTTCAGCGGTGGCGACACGTAGGCGCTCGATCGCTTCGGGTAATTGTTCAGTGGTGATGACGCCGCGGGCGCTGCAGTCTTTACCGACCAGCTCGAGCAGTTGACGAGCGACCTGGGCAAACATCATGATCTGGCCGGAAGTGCTTGATGTAAACTTCACCAGCATGAGGGGAATCTCCGTGGAATGGATGGATGGATGGCAACAATATCTATTGTTGCAGTTGGCGGATCGGACAACAATAGCCATCGGCGGATTATTGGTGTTGAATGGAACTTGAACGCTTGCTCAGATCACAGGGCTTTGGCAGCCGGGTAGAGTGCCGTATGCTGGTCGTCCAGGGTCGCGTCAACGTCGACGGGAAGGTCTGCGCGGATCCCTTTGAGCACTTCGAACCGGCTGGGCTGAGCTTTGCCGTCGATGGTGTGCTGTGGAATTATCGCGAGTTTGCCTACCTTGCGATGAGCAAGCCAGCGGGTTATGAATGCTCCCGTCGTCCACAACATTACCCCAGCGTCTATTCGCTGCTTCCGCAGCCGCTGGCGACACGTGGGGTCCAGACCGTTGGTCGCCTTGACCAGGACAGCACGGGCCTGCTGCTGCTGTCCGACGATGGTCAATTCATCCATACCTTCACCTCGCCACGTAAGAAGGTTCCTAAAGTCTATGAGGTTACGACGAGGCATACGGTCGATGATGCACAGGTGATGGCGCTACTCAATGGGGTGGAATTACATGACAATGCCAAACCGGTCGAAGCAGTGGCGTGCATCCGGCTGGACGAAAGGCGATTGCGTTTGACTGTTACCGAGGGAAGATACCATCTGGTGAAGCGGATGATCGCCGCTGCCGGCAATCGTGTCGAGGCCTTGCATCGCATTGCAGTGGGTGGTTTTTGTTTGCCCCCGGAATTACCCATAGGCCAGTGGATATGGCTGGAGTCGCCAGAGCTGGAGCTTCTGGCACAACGAGCATGAGGCGATGGCCGGTACCTGCCGCGGGAGCTGATCCAGCCCATGATTTGCATCCGGGTTCATTGCGATGACACTGACCGAACTGCGTTATATCGTTGCGCTTGCACGTGAGAGACACTTCGGGCATGCAGCCGAGAAGTGCCATGTCAGCCAACCCACGCTCTCAGTAGCATTGAAAAAGGTCGAGCAGCGGCATGGCGTCATTCTGTTCGAGCGATCCTCCGCTGATGTGCGGCTGACAATGATCGGCGAACAGATCGCGCTGCAGGCTGAGCGGGTGCTTGAAGAAGCGGGAAGGATCAGGGAGATCGTTGCGCAGGGAAAGGACCCCTTGTCCGGGCCATTGCGCCTTGGCGTCATCTATACTATTGCGCCCTACCTTCTGCCGCGTCTGATTCCGTCCTTGCATTCCCGCGCACCGCGGATGCCACTCTATCTACACGAGAACTTTACCGTCAACCTGGCTGCGCAGTTGCGCCGGGGTGATCTCGATGTGATTGTCGTAGCCTTGCCATTTGATGAGCCGGGGATCGTCTCCAGAGTGGTGTATGAGGAGCCATTTTGTGTTGCGATGCCGACCGGCCATCCTTTAGCCATGGAATCCCTGATCGATCCGGAGCAGGTGGCTGCGGAAAATCTGCTGCTCCTGGGCATTGGCAACTGTTTTCGGGACCAGGTGGTACAGGCCTGCCCAAAGCTTTCGGCACCTGGCGGAACCGCGGGTGCGCTTGAAGGAAGTTCCCTCGAAACGGTTCGTTACATGGTTGCAAGCGGCGCGGGCATTTCGATCGTACCGGCATCGGCTGCGGCATCGTGGCCGCAGCAAGATCCGTTGCTGTTGTTTCGCCATTTCACTGAGCCGGCCCCTGTGCGACAGGTAGTCATCGCCTGGCGGGCGACTTTCCCCAGACCGCAGGCAATCGACGTGTTGCGGGCAGCCATCCTGGACGCACCTCCACCAGGGGTCATTCGAGCATGACAACACAGGCCACCTGACAAGTGGCCTGCGCTGATATGTTTCACGTGAAACAAGTGCCGGCCTGTTTCATGTGGCCTGCCCCGTTGTCTTCCTGCGCTGCGCTGGTACTGCAGCGGTGTTGGGGGGTGTCGTCGAGCTTGTCGGAACGGGTGTTCCCTTGGTCGTTTTCGCTGCGGGTTTAGGCGCACGTTTCTCGAACTCAAAGCCGACCTTGCCATCGGCACCGCGTACCAGGTAAGCCGAGAATTTTCGACGAGTACGTGCGGAGATGAAATCCTTGAGCAAATCCGTACGCCCGGTGTCGAGAAGTTTCCGCATCTGTTCGGGTTCAACCGGTTGCTGAAGAATGATCGTTCCCGAGCGAAAGTCACAGCTCTTCGCGGGCCCAACAGATTTCTCGCAGACATAGGCCATGCCATGAGCGAAGACACGCGCCGCGCATTTCGGGCAAGCCCCCAGCGACTCGCTGTCTGAGAAATCGACTGTCTCGACGGAACCTTCATCACTGGCAGTGCCTTGCCCAAAATCGAACTCCGGAGCATTTGCAGCGTTCAGTTGGACAATGGCGTTGAAAGGACGACCCATTTTGTTCCGGAAGCCGCTCAAGGGGCCGACTTTACGCTTGGTGAGTAACTCTTCGATCTCGGTTGCTTCGAATTGTCGGCCGGCGACGATTTTCCATAGTGCGAAATCGCAGGTCTGGCACTGAAATTTCTTGTAGGTTTCCCTGATCAATCCACCGCATTTCGGGCAAGGTGTCGAGAGTTCTCCAAAATCTCCAGGAATGCTGTCGCTGTCGTAACTTTTTGCGCGGTCGACAATATGTTGAGTCATTGCCGCGATCTCTTTCATGAATTCTTTGCGCGACATCTCACCTCTTTCCATGCGCGCAAGTTTCCATTCCCATTCACCGGTCAGTTCGGGTGCGGTCAACTCGCGGATACCCAGACCATTGAGTAGTGTCATCAGCGAAAATGCCTTGGCGGTTGGCTGCAGTTCGCGGCCTTCACGAAGAAGGTACTGTTCGGAGAGCAGGTTTTCTATGATCTGGGCGCGCGTCGCCGGGGTACCAAGACCGCGTCCGGCCATCGCCGCCCGCAACTCTTCGTCATCCATGGCCTTGCCGGCGCTTTCCATGGCCGTCAACAAGCTGGCCTCAGAGTAGCGGGGCGGCGCTTTGGTTTGATGGGCGCCAAGCACCATCTCTTCAGCCCTGACCTTCTCCTCTGGTGTAACGGCAACCAGATTACCCTCGCCATCAGACTGCGCGTCACGACCATAGACTGTCAGCCAACCCGTGTTCACCAGAACCTTGCCTTCGGTCTTGAAGGGCTCGGACTGGACACGTGAAATGCGGGTGGTGATCAGAAATTCCGCCGCCGGATAGAATACGGCTAGAAAGCGCTTGACTACCATGTCGTAAAGCTTCGACTCGGGCTCGGACAGATGTTTGGGTGCCTGCAGCGTCGGAATGATCGCGAAATGATCAGAAACCTTGGCGTTGTTGAAAATGCGCTTGTTCGGAATAACCCAGCGGCTGTTCAGGATCTGCTTTGCGAAAGGCGCATAGCGAGCCAGCATCGCTTCGTCGTGACCTTTCCCGACCCCCTCTCCGGTCAGCATCGAGAGCGTGCTGCTGACCGTCGAAACATAGTCCTCGGGTAGCGCGCGCGAATCGGTACGCGGATAGGTGAGGACCTTGTGCTTTTCATATAGCGCCTGTGCTAAGCCAAGCGTGGCCTTTGCAGAAAACCCGTAGCGCCCGTTGGCCTCGCGTTGGAGGCTGGTCAGGTCAAAGAGCAACGGTGATAGCTGTGTCGAAGCCTTGGATTCCTCGCTGACTTCCGCTATTTTGCCTGCGCATTTCTGCTGCAGCAGGATGCCTTTGGTTTCATCCCAGAGGCGATCGGCGCGTGCATGTTCGTCATCATCCTTGCCCTTGAATTTCTCGTCGAACCATTTGCCACGATACTCTCCGGCGTGACAGACGAAGACTCCCTCAAGTTCCCAGTAGGGACGGGGCTTGAACTTGCGGATACGATCCTCGCGTTCGACGATCAGTGCGAGTGATGGTGTTTGAACGCGACCAACGGTAGTCAGGTGAAAGCCGCCAGTCTTGGAGTTGAAGGCGGTCATCGCGCGCGTACCATTGATGCCGACCAGCCAGTCGGATTCCGAGCGACACACCGCAGCGTCCCCCAGTCCGCGCATATCTGCGCCTTTGCGCAGGCACATGAAGCCTTCCTTGATGGCTTGCGGAGTCATTGACTGTAGCCACAAGCGCTCTACCGGTTTGCCATTGGCAGCATGCTGGGTGATGTAATTGAAGATCAATTCCCCTTCACGACCGGCGTCACAGGCGTTTACCAGACTGACCACGTCCTTGCGCTTGATCAGACGGACCAACAGCTTGAGGCGCGCCTCGGTCTTGGCAATCGGCTGCAGGGTAAAGTGTGGTGGTATCACTGGCAGATGGGCGAATGACCATTTGCCGCGTTTGACCTCATATTCTTCGGGACAAGCCAGTTCCAGCAGGTGACCAATGGCCGACGAGAGGACGTAATCGTCATTCTCGAAGTAGTCTTCGTGCCGAACGAATCCGCCAATCGCACGCGCAAGGTCGGCGGCAACAGAAGGCTTCTCGGTGATGATCAGTTTCTTGCTCATGGGGTCTTCATCAGCCGGGAAGGGTGGCGAAAGGAGTCGTCGGGGGATTGGCTGCGCGGGTCATCATGATTCTGTCGGCGAGGTTCTCAGTTGTGGGAAATGCGTTGATAGCGCCCGCCAGGCAAACTGCCAACCTGGCCATTCATTTCCAAGTGCAGCAGCATCACCGAAACCACGTCAGCCGTCAAGCCACTGCGGTCTACGAGTTCGTCCAGAGCGCAGGGATCAAAACCCATGCTCAACAATAGTTCGTTGGCTGGGTCACCACTTGCCGGGGAAACCCTTGGCCGGGGAGAAGTGCTTATCCAATGTAGCTCGTCGAGCACATCCTGGACGGTTTCGACCAGTTTTGCACCCTGTTTGATCAATTGATGGCAGCCGCGTGCCTGCGGGGAGTGAATCGATCCGGGGATGGCAAAGACCTCGCGACCCTGCTCGGCGGCCAGGCGTGCGGTGATCAAGGAGCCGCTTTCGGTCGTCGCTTCGACCACCAGAACGCCGCGCGAGAAGCCCGATATCAGGCGGTTTCGGCGCGGGAAGTTGGCGGCAACGGGGGGAGTGCCCAAGCGAAACTCCGAGATGATCGTACCATAGGCCTCGATTGCGTGCGCCAGATCCCGGTTCGCGGACGGGTAGATGCGATCAATACCGGTGCCAATGAAGGCCACGGTGTTGCCCGAAGCCTTCAGTGCGCCGCGATGAGCGGCGGCATCTATCCCCAGGGCAAGGCCGCTGGTAATCGTCAGCTGGGCATCGGCAAGGGCGGCAGCGAAGCGCTCGGCATGGGTAATCCCTTGTGGGGTAGGGTTGCGGCTACCGACCATTGCCAGGGCAGGCGTATTGAGCAGATCGAGACGGCCGCGAACATAGAGCAGCGTTGGTGGGTCGGGTATTTGCAGCAGCGATTGGGGATATTCGGGGTCGGCCAGACACAGCAGGTGCTGACCAGGCTTCTCCGACCAGCGCAGCGCTTCCTCAATCATGAACTGATTGTCGGTATCGAGTACCCGGCTTGCGGCCTTGTCACCCACAATGTTGCGCAACGCGCTGCGACTCGCAAGGAAGATGGCTTCCGGAAGTCCGAAAACGCTTAACAGCTTGCGCTGGGTCTCACCGCCAATACCCGGAATCAGCGTCAGTCGTAGCCAGTTCGCCAACGACTCGGCCGCATTCATCCCTAAGGTGAACGAGCAAAGTCGTTGACGTCTACGGTACTCTCAGACTTAACCACCAGACCGTACGATAGACGCTCAAATATCCGAAAGACGAACAGCAAGCCGATCCGTTCCGGAGGAATCGGTACCCTCACCTTGGTATCGTTCTCATCACGCTCGACTATCGTGCGGTTGCGTTCGAGCGCCAGAACATGCCCAATCTCGATCCCGTCCCTGGCCCCACGATTAAGCGTGACAATTGACCCGCGGCCTGCGGTGTCGACGCCGCCATAGACTGAAATCACCCGGCCATTGACCTGAAATCCGGGTTTGTGTGGCACGTAGGCAACCAGCGGGGGACGTATTGCCGGCAGCAGGCGATCGCCACGACCGATTTCCTGTTTCATCGTGACGACCTCAAAGGTCGCGGGATTGCCAGGTTCGATCTGCCTTGCGGTGCCAAGATAGAAAGCTTCGTAACCGAGGATCTGGTGATTATCCGGATCGTGTAACGGCCTGCCGTTGCGATAGATCTGCCAGTCCAGCCTGGACGGATCGGCGCCGGCGACATAGGCAAGGTCACCATTGCCAAGGTAGACCCTGTCCTGCTGCGTTGCAACGATGCGTGCTGCTCGATCAAGGCTGGAGACTTCCACGATCAGCGGGTCTGAGAGAAATGGCCTGATGAGGTTTGGTGGAATTGCCGGGATTTCATCTTTGACATCCGTCGAGTATATCTGCGGTACTAGCCGGATGCTCTGCAAACGCAACCTGGGTGAGCCCTGCACATCGCGTTCGAGAACAATCACATCACCGGGGTAGATACGGTGCGGGTTGTTGACCTCTTCCTCGTTCATTCGCCAGATTTCCGGCCATCTCCAGGGTTCTTTCAGGAATTTTCCGGCAAGGTCCCATAAGGTGTCGCCCGGCACTACGATATGGCGGTTCGGGGCACCCTCGGCCAACTGGATTTCCTGCCCGACAGCGCCACAGAGCGCACTGATCATGGCCAGAATGAACGCGGACATAATGCGGATCATCGTGTTATCCTCGTAGGAGCGGTTGGGGAATTCCCGGTCGAGATTTCTGTCCCATACGGTCATTTACCCAGTCTGCGCCAAAGTCATCGCTGGCGCCGTGCCAACGACGTCGGCATTGTCAAGACAGCGTGCTGGATTTTGCACGTAGTTACTTCTTCGATCAAGCTTTTTATGTCTCTACTACCGATACTTCGCTTTCCCGATCCACGCCTGAAGAAGCTTGCCGTGCGCGTTCAACAGGTGGATGACAGCATTCGTCGCCTGGCCCGTGACATGGCCGAAACCATGTATGAAGCGCCCGGGATTGGTCTTGCTGCCACGCAGGTGGACGTACACCAACGCGTGATCGTCATTGATGCCTCCGAAACCAGAGATCAGTTGCTGACCCTGGTCAACCCGGAAATCATTCTGCAGGATGGCTTACAGGTCTGTGAGGAAGGGTGCCTGTCGGTGCCCGGGATTTACGACAAGGTCGAAAGGGCGGAACGTGTCGTCGTTCGCTACCTCGATCTGGAAGGACACGAACAGATTGTCGAGGCAGTCGGTTTGTTGTCGGTATGCCTGCAGCACGAAATCGATCATCTGCAAGGACGCGTCTTTGTCGACCACCTGTCGCAATTGAAACAGTTGCGCATCAGGAACAAGCTCGCCAAGCAGGCACGCATCACCGCATGAAACTGATCTTTGCCGGCACGCCAGAATTTGCTGCAATTTCCCTGCGGGCCATCATTGCCGCGGGACATCAGGTCGTACTGGTACTGACCCAACCGGATCGCGCTGCCGGGCGCGGACTCGCACTCCATGCGTCGCCGGTCAAGCAACTGGCGGAGTCGGTTGGAATCGAGGTCTTGCAGCCCCTGAGCTTACGGGACTCCCTGGTGCAGGAGCGGATACACAAGGCTGCTGCCGAGGCGATCATCGTGGCGGCCTATGGGCTGATATTCCCGCAAGCAGTACTCGACATGCCCCGCTTTGGCTGTATCAACATTCATGCCTCGTTGCTGCCACGCTGGCGAGGTGCCGCACCAGTGCAGCGTGCGCTTCTTGCCGGTGACCAGGAAACCGGCGTTTGCATCATGCAGATGGACGCAGGGCTCGATAGCGGCCCGGTACTGATGTCAGCACGGCAGCCGATCAACGAAGACGATACGACTTCTTCGCTACAGGATCGTTTGGCCGAGCAGGGCGCCTTGCTAATCGTCGAGGCGTTGGCGTGCTTGCCACTGCAAGCCCAGCCGCAACCACCGGCAGGGATTACCTACGCGGCCAAGATCAACAAGGCGGAATCAGCGCTCGACTGGCGTCTTCCAGCGGTTCAACTGGAACGGCAGGTGCGCGCCTTCAACCCGGTTCCGGGTGCGTCGTGTTGTCTTGACGGCAATTTGCTCAAGGTCTGGCGCGCCGAACTGGTGGCTGGCGTTGGCCTGCCCGGAGAGATTCTCGCCGTACAGCGAAGTGGCATTGTCGTCGCCTGTGGTGAGGGGGCGCTGCGTCTTGTCGAGTTGCAGAAAGCGGGCGGCAAGCGGCTCGCCGCGGCGCAGTTCCTGGCCGGTACGCCGGTCGTGCAGGGTTCCCGGTGTGCGTTGAGCATGCCTTGAAATGTGGCATCGACACCCCATCTGGCTGTTCAGATGACAAACAAGCTGTATGGATGGAGGATTTTACGATGCTCGGCAACTGGCTGAAAACGACTATCCTGATGGCCGCGATCGTTGCATTGTTCGGCGCCGTGGGGGCGCTCATGGGCGGCAAGTCGGGAATGCTGTTGGCGCTGCTCTTTGGCGGCGCGATGAATTTCTTTGCCTACTGGTTCTCGGACCAGATGGTGCTCAGAATGTACAATGCTCGCGAGGTTGATGAAAGCTCGGCGCCGCAGTTCTACGGCATGGTCAGGGAACTTGCCCGGCGTGCCGCACTGCCGATGCCGAAAGTCTACCTGATCGACGAAGCGCAACCGAATGCTTTTGCTACCGGTCGCAACCCGGAAAACGCCGCGGTCGCTGCGACGACGGGAATTCTCCAGTTGTTGTCGGCACGCGAGATCCGTGGAGTCATGGCACATGAGTTGGCGCACGTCCAGCATCGCGACATCCTGATCTCGACGATTTCAGCGACCATGGCCGGTGCCATTTCCGCATTGGCCAATATTGCGGTATTTTTTGGGGGTCGTGATTCGGAAGGGCGTCCAAGCAATCCTGTGGCCGGCCTACTTGTCGCCCTGCTCGCGCCGCTGGCCGCGTCGCTGATTCAGATGGCCATCTCCCGTGCGCGCGAGTTTGAGGCCGATCGTGGAGGTGCTGAAATCTGTGGTGACCCGAGGGCGCTTGCCGATGCCTTGACAAGAATCGACGCCTACGCTCGCGGCATTCCGTTGGCGCCGGCCGAAGCGCATCCTGAAACAGCTCAAATGATGATCATGAACCCCCTGTCGGGCGGTGCGGTTGCTGGTCTGTTCAGCACCCATCCGCCGACCGAAGAAAGGGTGGCCCGGCTACGCGCCATGGTCCGCTAAGTTCCACAGGCCGGTCGTGTTTCACGTGAAACGTTGATCGCCGGCCGGCACCGTCTTGCCCACGCACTATCGCAACAACTGCTGCAACAGCGCCGCAAGACGATAGCCTGCTTCGGTGACACGACGGTTTGCGATGGTCAGTGATTGGTTGTGAAAGTCGGCAGTGATCGTTGGCACGGCATCGATTTCCGGTGGATAGGCGTACTCACTGGCAAGCCGCCAGCTTTCATCGATCCATTGCTCGGGTGTCCCCGTGGCCGCCGGGACCGCGTAGCGGCTGATCAGGGCAATGGCTGCGCTGTGCAATCTGCTGCCGTTCAGCCAGGGTGGCCCCGGCAGATCATCCCAATAGCGGTGCAGACTGGTCGATGAAGCGTGTGGCTGCAAGGGGTTGTTGATCGTTACCCTGTTTCCGCCCTGATCGCTTCGTCCGTCCGGGCCATAGCGGCTCGCAGCGTGCAGCGGTTGATGTGCATCGCCAACAAGGTGGATCAGCCAGGGTAGCGCGTAGGCGCGCGCGCTGGGCTTTTCCTTGCGGTCGCCGACGATTCTGGCGAGCGTTACCAGTTGCCGATCGATGACGCCCGGTGACGGCAGCAGACGATCGTACCAGCCCACGGGACGATCGACGAAATGCCAGCTCAGCCGCCTTTCCATATCGGGGAAACCGGGCTGGGTCGATGTGGGTTCCTCGCTGCCCGCAGTGTAGAAGCGCTTGTCGCGGCGAATGTCGTCGGGCCAGGTCGAGGCTTCGAGAAAGGCCGTCAGGTCAGGATCAGCGCCGTTGGCCCGCAACTGCCAGTGCTCAAAGTCCGGATGCTGCTGCAGGATGGCAGCAACCGCATTTCGGGTGGGTGCATCCATGTGTTCCCAGGCGATCATGGCGCTGATCCGATGCCCGGCGGCATTCCAGGCCGCAGCCGGAAAAGCCAGAACCCACAGCAGGCTCATCGGCAACAGCCGCCCAAAGAATTTTGCGACCATCGTTTGTCTAGCGGTCAAGGTTGATATCGTCCTGTGAGACTGGATCGTCCAGCGGTTCGAGATGGGTGAATACCGACGTATGCGGTAGCACTTGACGAATTTCGCGTTCGATATTCTCGGCAAGTTGATGACCACGGTCGATGGTCCACTCTCCCGGTACGAGGACATGCAGGGAAATGAAGCGGCGCGCACCTGACTCGCGGGTACGCAAGGCATGATAGTCGATGCCCAGCGCACGGTAACGATCCAGGATGGTGAGTACCAGTGCGTACTGCTCCGGCGGCAGGCTGCCATCCATCAGCCCGGCGGTCGTACGTTGCAGCAGGCGCCAGGCAGTCCACACGATATTGCTGGCGACCAGCAGGGCCAGCAGCGGGTCGAGCCACAGCCATCCCGTGGCGGCCACTCCGGCAACGCCAAGAATCACGCCTGCCGATGTCCAGACATCGGTTAGCAAGTGGTGTGCGTCGGCTTCGAGGGTGATCGATCGCCGACGCTGGCCGGCAAGCAGCAGGATACGACCGACGACAAGATTGATCAGTGAGGCCAGCACCGATACCAGCAGCCCAACCCCGATTTGCTCAAGTTCCTGCGGATGAAGAAGGCGTTCAACCGCGGCAATGGCGATGGTCGCAGCGGCCAGCAGGATCAGCAGTCCTTCGAATCCACTCGAGAAGTACTCGGCCTTGCCGTGGCCAAAGGCGTGTCCTTCATCTGCAGGCCGCTCAGCGACCGTCAGCATTGCCAGCGCCATCATCGCACCAGCCAGATTGACCACCGATTCGAGGGCGTCCGAGAGCAGTCCGACGGAACCTGTCAGTAGCCAGGCCATTCCTTTCAGCGTCAGCGTAACGAGTGCCGCGGCGATCGACAGCCATGCGTAGGATTTGAGTGAAGGCGAAGCCATGGCCGCATTATCGTCTGTCAGCGACGATCTCGCCATCATCAGGCATCGTGCTAAACTCGCCAGATCCTTAATCGCCACCCATCCCGGCCTTGCCTTCCTCTCCTTCTTCTCCTTCGCCGCGCGCGCTGCGCGTGCGCAAACCGACGCTTCCGGACCAAGGTTCATCGCCGTCGTGCCCGGATGGACCGACGCCATCCACGCTGGCACCGGATTCGCTCGCCTTGAGCCTGTCGCTGGCGGCACGGGTGATGGCACGCGTGCACGCCGGACAGAGCCTGACGCAAGCGCTGTCCATCCTCGGTAAAACGGCGCCTGCCGCCCGTGCTGCGGCCCAGGACGTGGTTTACGGGAGCTTGCGCCGGTACGGTTGTGGTGAGTTCATTCTGCGGCGCCTGCTGCAAAGATCGCTGCCGCATCCAGAAGTGCAGGCGCTACTGCTGGGAGCACTTTACCGTTTGCAAACGCGTCCCGAATCCGGCTACATGGTAGTTGATCAGGCCGTGGCGGCGGCCGGCGAACTGGCAGACGGCGGCTTCAAGGGGCTGGTGAATGGCGTGCTGCGAAATTATCTGCGCCAGCGAGAGGTTCTGCATGCGGCCATGCTCGATGATGACGAAGCCGCACAACAGCATCCTGGCTGGTGGCTGGCACGTTTGCGGCGTTGCTATCCGGAACATTGGCAGACCATCGTGACGGTCGGTAATCTCCCGCCACCGATGACCCTGCGTGTCAATCGGCGACGTACCACGCTGACTGATTATGCAACACATCTGCAAAGTGCAGGCTTGTCGGCCCGGCCGGCGGGATGCGACGGACTGATTCTTGCCAGACCAGTTCCGGTCGATGCCTTGCCAGGCTTCGTCGACGGACGGGTATCGATCCAGGACGCCGGCGCCCAACGTGCTGTACACCTCCTTGAACCGCTCGCCGGCCAACGTCTGCTCGACGCGTGTGCGGCCCCCGGCGGAAAAACCGGGCATCTGCTTGAAATGGCGGACATCCAGTTACTGGCGCTCGACATCGACGGCCATCGCACACGCCTTGTCGAGGATAACCTGCAGCGCCTTGGCCTGCAGGCGACGGTACAGGTGGCCGATTGTCGAGCGACCGATCAGTGGTGGGATGGCCGGCCATTCGACGCCATTCTTGCCGATGTACCTTGCTCGGCGTCGGGCGTTGCGCGTCGGCACCCGGACATCAAATATCTGCGCCGGGAGAGCGATATCCGACGCTTCGCTCGCATCCAGACCGAAATTCTTGACAAGCTTTGGCCCCTGCTGAAACCAGGCGGCAAGCTGCTTTACGCGACCTGTTCGGTTTTCCCCGAAGAGAACGGTGCGCAGATCGATGCGTTCCTCTTTCGCCAACCAGCCGCCAGGCGCCTGGCCGAAGAAAGACTCCTGCCTCAGGAAGAACATGACGGATTCTATTATGCCTTGCTACGGAAAGCGGTTTAGCTCCCTGCTCCTGGGACTGTTGCTGCTGTCTGTTTTGGCTAGCGGGTGGGCTGCCGACATCAGCGTCCGCAATCCAAACCTTTCCGCAGGCGACGACGGCTACACGCTGGCCGCAGATTTCAATATCAATCTCAACGCCCGACTCGACGAAGCCATCGCCAGGGGCATTACCCTGTACTTTGTCGTCGATTTCGAGCTGAGCCGTTCGCGCTGGTACTGGCTGGACGAACAAGTGATTAGTCGCAGCCAAACTTATCAGCTTTCCTACCATGCGCTGACGCGCCAGTATCGTTTGTCGAGCGGTGCCTTGCATCAGAGCTTCGCTTCGCTCGACGATGCGCAGCGCATTCTGTCGCGATTGCGTAACTGGCAGGTCCTCGACAAAGGATCGATCAAGGTCGATCAGACCTATCTCGCCGCCGTGCGCATGCGCCTCGACCTGTCGCAGATGCCCAAGACCTTTCAGGTCAACGCCTTGGCCAACCGGGACTGGAACCTCTCTTCCGACTGGGCGCGATGGAACTTCACCCCTGTCGAAACAGCTCCTTTCACCGCAGCAGGGACTCCAACCTTGGCGGCCACTGGCGTAGACGCCAAATGAAAGTACTGATCGTCGCCGCCGCATCGTTTGGCGGCATCCTGCTGTTTCTTCTGGCATCGGCAAGCGCCAATACGGCGCTCTTTGCCAGTCATTACCCGTGGCTGCTCGGATTGAACGCGATTGTCGCCCTGTCGTTGCTGGCGCTGATTGCCTGGCAATTACAGGCGCTCTGGCGAGAACATCGGGCGCAGGTATTCGGTTCGCGCCTCAAGCTTCGCTTGATGCTGATGTTCGGCCTCATGGCCGTCCTGCCGGGGGTGCTGATTTACGCGGTATCGGTACAGTTTGTCACCAAAAGCATCGAAACCTGGTTTGACGTTCGCGTCGAGAAAGCCCTCGAAGCAGGATTGAACCTCGGTCGCAGTGCGCTCGATTCCTTGCTCGAAGACCTTGCGATCAAAGGACAGGCAATGGCGATGGAACTTGGCGAACGTTCGGAAGCGCAACGGCGGCTCGAACTCAGTCGCTTGCGTGAGCAGAATGGCGTGCAATCTGCAGCCTTGTTTTCGACCAGTGGCGAGTTGCTGGCAACGGCCACAGGTGATCTCACCAACCGGCTGCCCGCACAGCCGTCGTCCGAACAATTGCGCCGTGCGCGCAGCGAGCGCAGGTACGCGGTCATTGAAAGCAATGGTGAGAAGGACTTCAGTCTGCACGTCCTGGTGCCCGTTCCGCCGTCGGGCCTCGGCGCCGAGACGCGCATTCTGCAACTCACCGAGCCGGTACCGAGTGCTCTCGCATTGAACGCCAACAGTGTGCAGGCCGTATATGCCGATTATCAGGAACTCTCCTTGGGTCGCGAAGGGCTGACCCGGATCTATGCGATGACCCTCACCCTGACCGTGCTGCTGGCGTTGTTCACCGCCATCGCATTGGCCTTCGTGCTGGCCCGTCGTCTATCGGCACCCCTGTCCATCCTCGCCGAGGGTACCCAGGCTGTGGCGGCTGGCGACTACACTCCCCGGCAGGCGATCTACAGCCGTGATGAACTGGGCATCCTGACGCGCTCATTCAAGCAGATGACCAGCCAGCTGGATGAGGCGCGACGCGATAACGAACGCCACCGCGCCGAGCTTGAAGCTGCACGTGCCTACCTGGAATCGATTCTGGCCAATCTGTCTGCCGGCGTCCTCGTCTTCGACCGGCGCTTCGTGCTGCGGACGGTGAATGAGGGCGCACTGACCATCCTCGTTGACGACTTTGCCGGTCTGCGCGGAGAGGCTGCAGCCGTCTGGCCACGCCAGCAGATGCTGGGCCAGGCCATCATCGATGCCTTTGCCGAGGGCCAACGCACGGAATGGCAAGAGCAGATCGAACTTGAGCATCCCAATGGACCGCCACAGATCCTGCTCCTGCGGGGGACGCAGCTCCCGGATGAATCGCACGGTGGCTATGTCGTCGTTTTCGACGATGTGACGCGACTCATCGCCGCCCAGCGCAGTGCTGCGTGGGGTGAGGTGGCCAGGCGGCTGGCGCACGAGATCAAGAACCCCCTGACGCCGATTCAGTTATCCGCCGAGCGCCTGCAAATGAAGCTCGCCGACCGGCTCGGCGGTGCCGATGCCGAGATGCTCGCTCGCTCGACCCAAACCATCATCATGCAGGTGCAGGCGATGAAGCGGATGGTCACCGACTTCAGTGACTATGCGCGCATGCCTGCACCCGAACTGGCGGCCGTCGACCTCAACGTACTGGTCGTCGAGGTGCTCGGTCTCTATGAGACCTCACGGGCCTCGATCGAACGAAATCTCGCTGCCAGGTTACCGCCGGTCTGGGGAGACAGCACCCAGTTGCGGCAGATCATCCACAATCTGCTGCGCAACGCCGAAGAAGCACAGGAGGCAGTGGATTCGCCCTGTATCGTGATCGGCACACGCCGTACCGACCATATGGTCGAACTGTTGGTGAGCGATCTGGGACCGGGGTTTCCACCCGAAATCATGGCGCGAGTCTTCGAGCCCTATGTCACCACCAAGGCACGCGGTACCGGCCTGGGCCTGGCGATCGTCAAGAAGATTGTTGATGAACACCACGGCCGCATCAGGATCAACAATCGTCAGCCAATCGGCGCCGAGGTCAGCATCGTGTTGCCGCTGGCAGCGCTGCCGGCACCTCGGCGACGCGCAAGCCAACTTCCTTCCGAGGCCTGATCATGGCGCAAATACTGATCGTCGATGACGAAATGGGAATCCGTGAGTTGCTTTCCGAAATTCTGGCCGATGAAGGTCACTCGGTGTGGCTGGCCGAGAACGCTGCTGCGGCGCGCAAGTTGCGCGCCGACAAGCGGCCCGACCTGGTTCTGCTGGACATCTGGATGCCCGATACCGATGGAATTTCACTGCTCAAGGAGTGGTCCGCGGGCGGCCTCCTGACGATGCCGGTGGTGATGATGTCGGGTCATGGCACGATCGACTCGGCTGTCGAAGCGACGCGCATTGGTGCAACTGATTTCCTCGAGAAACCGATTGCTCTGCAAAAACTGCTGCTCACTGTCAAGAAAGCGCTCAAGCACGAAACGGTGATGCTCAAGAAGCCGTTGACGCTCGATGCCTTCGCTCGCTCCCCGTTGCTCAAGGACCTCAAGAGGCGCCTCGAGCAGGCTGCAGCGAAAACCTCGGTACTGCTCCTCAAGAGCGCCTCCGGCAGCATCGCCGAAATTTGCGCGCGCACCTTGCAGACACACCGGGCACCCTGGCTGGATCTGTCGACATCGAGCGCGCCGTTGACGCAAGAAATGCTGCAGAACGCTGGCGGCGGTATCGTTTTCATCTCCGATCTTGCACAGCTCGGAAAACTGCAACAGATGAATCTGGTCTTTGCACTCGAAAGGCTCGAAAGACACAATCTGCAGTTGGTCGCCGCATCGACCCGGCCGCTGGCAAGCCTGGTCGACGCCGGCTGGGATCCGGGGCTGGTCAACCGCCTGGGTGAAGTCTGGGTAGCACTACCGCAGATCTCCGGCCACGCCGACGATGTTCCCGAGATTGCCAGCCTATTGCTGGCCCATCTCGCCGAGCGTGGCGAGGTTCCGCTACGGCATTTCTCCAGCGGCGCCCAGAACTCACTCCGTTTGCACCATTGGCACGGTGAGTGGGCAGAACTGCTGACGACCGTCAAGAATCTCGCACTCTCGGCCCTCGATGAAGAAATCAGTGCCGATGACGTCGCCCGTATCCTGCAGATCGAGGTTGGACAGAGCGGTGCCTCTTCATCCCTACCTGCGATGTTTTTCGATCAACCGCTGCGCGAAGCCCGCGAGGCCTTCGAAAGGATGTATTTCGAATATCACCTGACCGGCGAACGCGGTAGTATGACGCGTTTGGCGGAAAAGACTGGCCTGGAACGTACCCACCTTTACCGCAAATTGAAGCAACTCGGGCTCAACGTTGGCCGGCGTGGT
>WBZL01002256.1_pt1 | contig 18978 bp, 20 predicted proteins | sample 5204291 | NCBI WGS metagenome assembly WBZL01 (sample SAMN12344345, study PRJNA552823) | activated sludge metagenome | biome: Activated sludge suspended growth; feature: Nitrification reactor; material: Wastewater; isolation source: activated sludge from nitrification reactor of wastewater...
AATGACCTGACGGAGACCACATTGGGCGTGTCGCAGGACGATGCGAGCCGCTTCCTGACACAGTATCTCGACAAGGGCAGCTATTCGCAGGACGCGTTCGTCAGCATGGATATTGACGGCGTGGGGCAGCTTGTCGAGCTTGCAGCAGAACGAGGGCGCGCCACCCGTTCCGACATCAAGCTCGGCATTTGCGGCGAACATGGCGGAGACCCGGCATCGATCCACTTTTGCGAGCGCGTCGGCCTGGATTACGTCTCTGCGTCACCCTATCGTGTGCCTATAGCACGACTGGCTGCAGCACAGGCCGCACTCCGCAAAGGGCAATGATGAAGACCTGGCACCGCCTGACCATTCTTGGTTTTGCCGGACTTGCGGTCGGGGCCGGCTCTGCCTGGGCTGTCATCCAAAAGGGCCTGAATGATGGACGACTGAGTAACGGTGCCTGGTCCACATCACTGAACTTCGGAACTGGGGACACCGATGCCCTGACGCGGGCGTCGGTCGCGTTGCGCGGCATTCTTGCCCTGCCATCGGGAGAAGCCGTTTACTGGAACGCGGCCCAAGACAGTGACGGCAAGCCGCTTGATGGCAGCTGTACCTATGCGATGACAGGCAAGGCCATCGATGCCCGATGGTGGAGTGTGACCTACTACGACAGGCAAGGTTATCTGGTCGCCAACCCGGCCAATATCTGGTCATTCAGCGGCGTATCCATCAGCCCTGCGGAAAGGGATGGGTGGCGCGTGACCATCGGTCCGGACAGGGCAGCCGGCCACTGGCTTCCGTCCAAGCGCGACCAGAAGTTTGAGCTTACTCTGCGCATGTACAATCCGGGATCCGGATTTCGAGCGAATCCCGCCGGCGCAAACTTGCCCGTGCTGAAGAAGGAACGCTGCGCATGACGCGCTGGTTCGCCCCGGTCCTGTTATTTGTCGCAGCGGCCGTGGCGGCCTGGCACGCCACTCTCGCTATGGTCACCTTCGGGTTGATGGAAGGGGCAATCCGGCGGCTTTCCGAACGGGGTGGACTGAACACGATGTCATATGGCCAGCTTGCGACTGCCGCGAGCCAGCCCATCGTGCGGCCAAGCCCCGATCTCGCCTATTCGAGCTGTCCTTTTGATCTGTCAGACGGCCCCGTGCGCATCACCTTCGTGCCGGTCGCGGATCGCTACTCCTCGCTCAGCATTTTTGATGCGCGAACGGATGTGGTCTTTGTTCGGAATGATTTGCAGGCATCAGGCAAGCCCGTCAGCGTTATCATAGCACGCGAAGGCCAGAAGGTTCCCGACACTGTCGAGACAATCAGGGTGCGTTATGATCGCGGGATCGCCCTTGTTCGGCTGCTGCTGGCCAATCCAGGGGAAATAGCGCAGTTCGAAGCCATCCGGCGGCAATCGAACTGCGCCCCAATCCGGGGATAGCCCTAGATCTTTCCGTTCACGAAGGTGTCGCTGATCGAGCAGGCCGCCGGGCCAAGGATCACGACAAAGAGAACGGGCAGGATGAACAGGATCAGCGGCACCGTCATGATCGCCGGGAGGCGGGCAGCCTTTTCTTCGGCCCGCATCATGCGTTCGTTGCGGAATTCGGCTGAAAGCACACGCAGCGCAGAGGCGAGCGGCGTACCATATTTTTCCGTCTGGATCATGGTTGTTACCACGCCGCGCACGGCATCGAGTGCGACGCGCTTCGAAAGGTTTTCAAAGGCCATCCGCCGTTCTGTCAGGAAGCCAAGTTCGATTGCCGTCAGCGCAAACTCATCGCCCAGTTCCGGATAGGCCTTGCCAAGTTCGCGCGCGACCCTGTGGAAGGCTGCGTCGACCGTCAGGCCGGCTTCCGCGCAAATGACCAGCAAGTCCAGTGCGTCCGGCAAACCCTTCCGGATGAGGTCGGATCGCTTGGAAATCTTGTTCTGGATGAAGATATCAGGCGCCTTGTAGCTGCCGATCAGGGCGCCAGACACCAGGAAGAACTTTTTCATCGCCGACCAGTCTTCGTGCCAGCCGAAGACATAAACAGCAGCCGCTACACCGCCCCCGATGATGATGGGAAGGACCATGCGTGCGAAAATGACGGCAACAGCGGCGTCCTTGGACCGGATGCCGGCCTGTACCAGCTTGGTCTGGGCGTCCTTGAGTTGTTCTTCCTGCAGCACGCGCAGCGAAGACAGCATCGACCGCATGCGATCGGTTGTTTCATTCTTTTGCGTGAGCTTGGCCCGACGCTTGCCGCTCGAGACGATAATGCCGGCCTTCAGCTGTTCGCGCCGCTCATTCAGCGCCTTGACGCGGCTGGCCATTGGATCCCGCACGGTCGTTGCCGTGTAGAGCGCGAAGATGACAGCAAGGGTTGCCACCGCCGACAATATTGTCGCGACCCAGAGGACGTCGACTCCCAGCAATGTTGGCCCACCCGTTTCCATCTCTAGACTCTTTCCTTGACCGTACCGTCAGATTTCAAAACTGATCATCTTGGACATGATGAAGGCACCGATACCCATCCAGACCATCCCGCCAAGGCCAGCAACCATCAGTCGCTGATCTTCGAAGAAGTGCAGCATGTAGGGCGGGTTGACATACATGATCATCCCGAACACGCCGAAGGGGAGGACGCCGATGATGTATGCCGACGCCTTGGATTCAGAAGACATAGCCCGGATCTTCAGCTTCATCTGGGCGCGCTTGCGCAGCACGTCGGCCAGATTTGAGAGTGTTTCGGCCAGGTTGCCGCCTGTTTCCCTCTGAATTGCCAGCGTGATGCAAAAGAACTGGAATTCAGCGGTTCCGATGCGGTCCGATGCTTCCTCAAGCGCCATTTCCATCGTCTTGCCGATCTTGATGCGATCAGAGACGCCGCGGAATTCCATTCCGACCGGGTCAGGAACTTCGCTGGCCACAATTCCGAGAGTTTCCGAAATCGGCAAGCCTGAACGAAGGCCGCGCACCATCAGTTCAATGGCATCAGGAAACTTCGCGTTGAAATTGTTGATCCGCTTCTTGATCTGGCTGCTCACGACCAGGTGCGGGATCAGAAGGCCAAATGCGGAACCAGCAAGCAAGCCAAGGAGGATTGGTGCCCCCTTGATCAGTGCAAGAAGCGCGATCACGAGCATGATCCCAAGGCAGGTCATGACATATTTCGCAAGCGACCAGTTCTTGCCCGTCTGCTGAAGCCGCTTGGCGAGCAGCGCGGGATTTGGAATATATTTGCTTGCAATGCCATCGGCCCTGGATGCGCGATTTGCAGTAATCTTGCGCATCTGGGATTCGACCGTGTAGGACGGTGTGTCGCCGTGGCGGGCTTTCACCCCGTCAATACGACGTGACTGCGCCTTCGCCAGTGACGGGCCGGAAAAGGCCAAGCCCAGCATGATCAGGCTCATGATCATCCCGGCGATTACCACAATCCACTGCATTGGTGATCCTATCCTAACCGGTCAAACGACCTGCAACTCAGGCGTCCTGTTCGACTTTTGCTTTCCGATTGGGCAGCAGCGAGCGCAGGCTTCCAATCTTGTCGGCCAACGATGCCGATTTTCCAGCCTTGGAACCCGCCGCGTCTGCGCCATCTTCTCCGCCATCAGCGGTCAGCAGAAGCCGCGTTCCGATCGCCAGCAATTCCTGGCCAACCTTTGAGGTCTTGCCCACCTCAGCCACGGGCTTGCCCAGCTTTGCAGCCTGGCAGACGACTTTCGCATCCAGCGGGATCACAAAGTCGACCTTGCGTTCGATTGAGGATTCGAAATCCTTGCGGGTCAGTTCGGTCGTTCCGCTTGGCCCGACGCGATTCAGCGCCACAAGCACACTCGCATGCGGGGCATTGGCCTTGAGCCAGGACAGGATCCGGATCACGTCGCGGGCCCCGACAAGGGTCAATTCCGACACAACGAGCACAGACTGGATCTCGCTCATCAGGTGAGGATGCTGGATCACCATTTGCCGTGGCAGGTCGATTACCGTGCATTCAAATGCTGCGCGCATTTCTTCCTGCAACTGGTAGAAGGCACCGCCATCGCTGAGCAGGGGCTGGCTCATCGGCGCTTCAGCCGAGAGCACGGAGAGCTTGTCATTTGCGCGTACCATGGCGCGCTCGATGAACAGGCCATCGATGCGGCCCGGGTTTTCGATGGCATCTGTAAGGCCACGACCCGGTTCGAGGTCAAGCGACAGGGCGCCGGTCCCAAAATGAACGTCGAGGTCAAGAAGAGCCGTCGAGCGCTTGTGGCTGTCGCTGAACAACCAGGCGAGCGATGCGGCAATGGTTGATGCACCAACCCCGCCCCGTGCGCCAATGATTGCCGCTGTCATGTGCGGACGATCCGCAACGGGCTCACTATGCCGCGGACCGTTCAGAACGGCCTGGGCATGGGCAAAGGCTTCGCGAAGCTGGTCAGCGCTGAATGGCTTCAGGAGATAGTCCTGGATACCGCTCGCCACGAGGTCCCGATACAGGCGGACATCGTTGACTTCACCTGCTGCGATCACAACGGTGCCCGGCTCGCAAACCTCGGCGAGCGCGTTGATGTCGTTCAGCGGATCGCCCGATTCCGACAGGTCCACAAACAGGATGTTGGGGCTTGCCGAGACAGAGAGCGACTGGACCGCATTACGCAGGCCACCTTTGTTGATCTTTTCAACAGGCCAGCCCATTTCCGCGCAAACGGGGCGAATGGTGTCGGCGGTAGCATCGTCGCAGATGTACGCTGAAAACGGATCACGATTTGTCGCACCCTGGCGACTTGGGGACCATGGCGCGTTCATCAGTTGCTCCTCGAGCTTTCGTTTTTGAGTTCACCTTCGCCGGTAGGCTTGCGGTTCCGATAGGAATTGATTGCCTTGGAGGCTGTCGATGCGTCGTTCGCACCCGTCGCCCTCTGGCCGTAGATCAGGTCTTCCGGGTTCGCGACCATGGCCGCCAGGTTGGAATTGATACTGCAGCCATAGTTGGACAGCGTGTTCGCATTGAAATCATTGCCGGCCTTGTCGCTCCAGTCGGGGCAGTTCGGCACGGTTGCCGAGGTCCGGCTCACAACGACACGAACCTTGCCAGGGGCAATTTCGCCGCTGGTGACCGGCGCCGTCGGGTCGATCAGCAGACCATAGCGAGATGCGACAGACGCAACGGCTTCACGCGCGGCAGAGTCGTTGCTGCCGCCGGCATCAACCGACACATGGTCGCCATATCCAAGACGGAGGGATTCGAACCAGCCGGCGACGCGGCTGGATTCTCCGGGAGCGAGGCCCTCGTAGCCCGAGTTCACGTCCAGCACATAGTTGGATTTTGACACAACTGGCTGGTGGACTGATTCAAGTCCTCGATTCTGTGTCCCGCACGCGGCGAGCGCGACGCTCATTCCAATCAGGGTTGCAAAGTGGGATGCACGCATGACTTTCATCTCCATGATTGGGGTTAATTTCCGCTGAAGCCGGGGGCGGGGGCCACTTGCGAAGTCTTTGTCTGCTTGTCGGCAGAAGGCTTGGCACTGGCTCCGACCGAAGGAGCAACGATCGTTGCGGGCGGTGCTTCAGTCGGCACCGGGCGTTTCTTTTCTGAGTCGCCCGAATGGGACTGGCCGAGCAGGATACGCTGCGCGTCCGTTGCCGTCTTGAAGCCGTCTGTCGGGAGAGCGATCTGGTTCGCCGATACAGGCTTGACCAGGTAGGGCGTGACGATGATCACGAGTTCGGTCTCGCTCTTGCGATAGCGCGTCGAACGGAACAAGGCTCCAAGGACGGGCACATTGCCAAGGCCCGGAGCCCGGTCGATCGAATTGGTCTGCGAATTGCGCATCAGGCCACCGATCATGAATGATTGACCCGACCCCAGCTCGACCGTTGTTTCGGCGCGGCGGGTTGTAATGCCGGGAACAGTGTAGCCGTTCAGCGTCACTGAACCTTCGTTGGTCAGTTCCGAGACTTCCGGGCGCACGCGCATGGAGATCCGGCCATCGGCAAGCACGGTCGGGCTGAACGCCAGGCTGACGCCATACTGCTTGTATTCGATGGAAACAGAACCAAGCTGCTGCGAAATCGGGATCGGGAACTCGCCACCGGCAAGAAAGCTTGCCGTTTCGCCCGAAAGCGCAGTCAGGTTCGGCTGAGCCAGTGTGGTCACCAGCCCTTCGGTTTCGGCAAGGTCAATGGCGGAGGCCAGGTCAAGGCCCAGGAACTTGCCAGCAAGTCCGATGGACGTCTTGCCGGCGCCAAGGCCCAGGTTCTTGAAATCATATGCTGTGCCGGCTGCACCAGGGAGATCGAAGATCGGAAGCCCCGTTGCCGGATTGATCTTCACGTTTCCGAGAGCGCCTGGGAAGAAGTTCGATGCTGGAACCGTCGGAAAACTCGACGTCGAAATGTCGCTGATCGAACCGAAACTGCGGCCCTGCGAAATGCCGAACAGGAAGCCGCCGGTCGTGTCGCGGTTCAGCAGGTTGACGCCAAGTTCCTTGACAAGGCTGCGGCTGACTTCTGCGATCTTGACCTGCAAGTTGACCTGCAATGGGGTGGCCGTGCGCAGGCGGCTGACAACCTTTGTGTCATCACCAACAAAAGCCTGCACCAGACGCTCCGCCTCGGCACTGTCTTCAGGGCCGGCAACCGTTCCGGTAAGCAGGACCAGGCCATTCATGGGCGTGCTCTGGATGGCCGCTTCCGGCATCGCGAGCTTCAGCATGGTGTCGATCGAGTTCGTGTTCGTGCCCGCCCGCACATTTGCCGAGTAAACGACCGCCCCGGACCGGGTTGTCGCAAACACGCTTGATTCGCCGGGCTTCTTGGCAAACACGTAGATCTGCGTTGCCGAACGGACCTGGACGTCAGCGACATCCTCGTTGGCAACAAAAACGTCACTGATGGGAGCCGACAGGTTGATCAGCTGCCCGCGGCCAACCGAAAGGTTGAGATCAGTCGAGGGGCGCTGTGCACGGGGCGAGCCGCCAGAGACATTCACCGCAGGATGGGACTGGTTCTTCCTTGGCGCGGCATCTGCTCCGATACCGCAGACCAGCACTGCCGATCCGGCGATGATTGTGGCAAGACGCATTGCCGAAGCAGTCGCGAAAAGCTGTGATTTCATCATCTTACTTGCCTCCCACCGGAATGACATCTGGTGTCTTGTTGCTCCCGCGGAGAACCTTCACCACCGGGCCATATGATTGTGAATCAACTGCACCGCCCGAATAGGCCGGGGCGCTTGGTGCTGCGCCCGGTGCAATCGCCTGGCGCGGAACTGACCGACGCTGGAACCGAGAGACGTCTGCGCCGGTTACAAAGGTTGTATCCGTGTCGACAGGGCGCGATGCGACGGCAAGCAGCATGCTCTTTTCGGCCTTGGGATCATTGCCTTCCGGGACCTTGACTTCGCCGGCCGCAATGGCCCGTTCGAGTTCAGCGGTATTGTCGGCGATCGAGCGCAAGGACAGCGAAACGCTGCCGATGGTCTGGGCAACTGCAATCTTTTCGGCAATGCGCGGCGTTGCTTCAAGCGTGACTGTGGCAACAACCTTCACAAGCTTGTTGCCTTCATCGTCTTCAGGCACGGTCGACTGATCGACCGCCAGGACGCGCACATTGCGAATAAAGGTTTCCGAGGTCTTGAGAGCCGGACCACCGCCTTCGCCGGTCACTGTCTGGGTCAGAACAAGGTCAACACGGTCGCCCGGGAAGACAAAGCCTGCAACGCCGCTCTGGGCGGATACGGGAACGGTGACAGCGCGCATGCCCGGGCCAAGCGCCGCGGCAAGGAAGCCGCGATCACCCGACTTGACGAGAGCGCCCTTGGTCAGGGGCTGGCCTGCGGTGACTGCAGTCCGGACAACAGTGCCCTGAAGGCTGGCCGGATCGGCTTCACCCTTCACATAATAGGCATTTTCGATGAGCTCGGACGGCCAGGGCTGATAGCGGAAACTGTCGGCCTCGATGATCGTGCCAACGGGCAGGGACCGCGTCGCAACGAGGATCTGCGGGCCATCCTTTGCCGGCATCACGGCAGCGGACACCTGAGGTGCCGAGGCCTGGCTGAACATGGTCTTGGCCATGAACGCAGTACCGCCCGCGACAATCAGTGCTACAACGAGCAGGATAATCTTCTTTGCATCCATGATGCCGAACCCCCGATATTACAGGTCAAACCTAATTGGGCAGGTCTTCACCCAAAATGGTTAAGATTTCGTTCGTAGATGGCCCACAACCCTGCGAGCGAAATTGCAATGCCATATGGAATTTCGAGTTCGCCTTCGATTTTCTTCAGTTTGTGGCGAACGAGCATGAAAATCGTCAGAATTCCGCCAATTATGGACATGACTATGACAAGGCGCATGACCACGAGTCCCGGGAACCACAAGGCCAGGCCACCCAGCAGCTTTACATCGCCGCCGCCCATTGCACCCATTGCGAACAGGCCAATGCCGATTGCAAAAACGATGGATGCGACTGCAAGCTGGATTGCGATGTCCGGCCAAAGGCCCAGCCCCGCTGCCAGCCATGAGAGGGGCGCCAATAATGCAACGGTGGCGGTCAGCCAGTTGTCGATGCTTCGCTGCTGCCAATCAGTGACTGCGCCAACAAGCAGCAATATTGCCAACACGGCATAGAGCGCGATTTCCAGTGTTCCGATCCACATAAGCCTGTGCCAATAGAGGCAACCACTTACGAAAAAGTAACCATAGACATGACCTCTCCCTTGAGCGTGCGACGCGCCTACCCGGCAGGATCTCGGCTGGACTATGTTCCAGCGCGCGATGGTTGGTCGCTGCGGACATTCGACTGGCCGGCGGACAGGGATGCGCAGGGCTCCATCCTCTTTCAAGGTGGCCGCGGCGATATCATTGAGAAATATCTGGAGGTCTTTCACCACTGGCATGCGCTTGGCTGGAACATTGTGGCGTTTGATTGGCGCGGGCAGGGCGGTTCGGGGCGACTTTCCGACAACCCCCATGTTGGCCATTGCGAGGACTTTGGTCTCTGGATTGATGATCTGGCGGATTTTTTCGCTGGATGGAAAACACGAACCACCGGGCCGCATGTTGTCATGGGTCACAGCATGGGCGGGCATCTGCTGTTGCGTGCCTTGTCTGAAGGGCGCATCGCGCCAGACGCTGCCGTTCTTGTGGCGCCGATGCTCGGATTTGAAACGGGGCCGATACCCCTTCGGGCGGTTGCCTGGCTTGTGCGGCAGCTTGCGCGTGTCTGGCCAGACCGACCAGCATGGAAAGTGAACGAACGGCCGGCTCCACCCGGCGCCTCGCGGCAGGCCTTTCTTACGTCCGACGTCGATCGTTACAGCGACGAACTCTGGTGGAAGACAGAGAAGCCGGAACTCGAACTTGGGCCGCCCAGCCTCAAATGGCTTGAGCAGGCCTATGGCTCGACCTTGCGGCTGGACTCGTCAGAGGCCGTTGAAGGCATCAGCATGCCGCTTCTGATCCTGGGAACTTTCGGCGACCAGCTCGTCAGTCCGGCTGCGATCCCGCGTTTTGCCGGGAGGATCCCGAACGCCAAGCTCAAGATGTTCGACAAGAGCGTTGCCCATGAAATCCTGAGAGAGCGGGATGGCCCTCGTGACGAAGCCATTGCACTGATCGATGCGCACCTGGAACTGGCGAAGGCAAGCGTCTGATGCACTTTGACGTCGCGATCATTGGTGCTGGTATGGCCGGGGCAAGCCTTGCTGCCGAAGTGGCAGGCGACATGTCGGTCGTCGTCCTCGAGGCGGAAAGCCAGCCTGGCTATCATGCGACCGGACGGTCAGCTGCATTCTGGCATGAGACCTATGGTGGTCCTGACGTTCAACCCCTCTCCAAAGCCTCGCACGGCTGGCTTGCAGCGCCTCCGGCCGAATTGGACGTTGCAACCTTTCTGGCTCCGCGTGGTGCAATCACGCTCTGCAAGTCTGGCGAACGAAACAAGCTGGAGGCCTTTGCAGAGTCGTTCGAATCGAACGGGCTGAGGTTCGAATGGCTGGATCGGTCAGCGCTTGATCTTCATTGCCCCGGGCTCAAGCCGGAGTGGACGTTGGGCCTGCGTGAAGCGGACTGCGCAGACATCGATGTTGCAGGAGTTCATCAGGCCTATCTTCGGCTGGCTGCACGAAAAGGGGTAGTCTTGCGTTGCAATGCAGCCCTGACATCCGCCAGACTTGGTGCAAATGGCTGGGCTCTTGAAACCAGGGGTGGAAACGTTTCTGCATCGATCCTTGTCGATGCGGCTGGAGCATGGGCTGACGAAGTGGCGATCCTTGCAGGCGTCCGCCCGATTGGAATTACGCCTTACCGGCGCACCATTGCTCAGTTGAAGTTTGATCAGCCAATTCCACGGACCTTGCCGCTGACGATCGATGTCAACGGTCAATTCTATTTCAAGTCGGATGGTGCAGATGGCGTTTGGCTCAGCCCACATGACGAGACGCCTTCACCGCCGACGGACGCTGCGCCTGAAGAGCTGGATGTGGCAATTGCCATCGACCGGCTTGAGCAGGTGGTTGATTGGACCGTGCGGCAGGTATCTCACAAATGGGCCGGTCTCAGGAGCTTTGCTCCGGACAGGCTTCCTGTCTACGGGTTTGACCCTGGTGTTCCGAAATTTTTCTGGTTTGCCGGACAGGGTGGCTTCGGCATTCAGACAGCACCGGCAGCAGCAAAGATTGGCGCGAGCCTGCTGACCGGCAAGGCGCCTTCGCCGATGGTGGGCCAGATTGATCCGGGGCGATATGCGCCCGGGCGTTTCACTTTAGGGTGACGATTTCGGCCGAGCTGGAATTCCGAACATTGTCGATGCATTTCATGGCACCGGCCTTGGATGCATAACCCTCACTTGCAGTAGCGAGGATATTGCCGTTGCCATGTCGCAAGCGCCAACGATGTTCGCCCTTTTTGTCCTTGTACAGTTCGAATTTCATATGTTCGACTCCTGTCAGCCAATCCGCAAGTTATGCACTGCTTGCCTGCGCAATCAAGGCAGCATCGCTGGCAAGCTTATCTGCCCGTTCATTGTCGGCGTCTCCGGCATGCCCCTTGACCCAAACCCAATCAATGCGATGCCGTGCAGTCGCCTGCAAAAGCTCCTGCCAGAGCTCGGCATTCTTCACAGGTTTTCGGTCTGAAGTGCGCCACCCGTTGCGCTGCCATCCATGAATCCAGCGCGTGATTCCGTCCTTCACATAGACGCTGTCGGTCACAAGGGTGACGTGGCAAGGGCGAGTCAGGGCTTCCAGCCCGCGAATCGCTGCCGTCAGTTCCATCCTGTTGTTGGTTGTCAGTGCTTCGCCACCTGACACTTCCTTTTCATGTGTTCCGGCACGGATCAGGACGCCCCAGCCACCTGGGCCCGGGTTGCCCTTGCATGCTCCGTCTGTCACGACCTTGACTCGGGTGAGTTCGCTCATTGCGCGGCGTAGTGTTCCAGGCGCCTGAGGAAGGCGAGAGGATCCTTGCGGGTAACAAGCGCATCCGCAGGTGTGTTGAGCCAGTCCCAGGCGCGGGTCAGCAGGAATCGCAGGCAAGCGCCGCGCGCGAGGATAGAAAAGGCCGCGCGTTCCTCATGGGTGAACCCGAACGTTTGTTCATATCCTGCAAGAATTGCATCGCCGATGGCAGGGTCGTAGCCCGTTCCATCATTCTGGAAGCTCCACGCCGCATGGGTGATTGCAGCATCCCAGGCGCGCACTTCAGTGCAGGCAAAATAGAAATCAATCAGCGCGCTCACGCTGTCGCCAATCATCAGGACATTGTCGGGAAAAAGATCTGCATGAATGACGCTGCGCGGCAAATTGTCGGGCCAGTGGCTGTTCAGAAACGTGCATTCCTTTGCGACCCGTTCCCGCAACCCGATCTGGATAGCGTCCAGATCGTCGCCACACCGTTCCGCGAGGTCAAACCAGCCTTCCGGCCCGAGGGCGTTCGGTCGGCTCAGCCTGAATGTCGAAGCCGCCGCGTGGATCTGCCCCAGAGCGGCGCCAACTGCCCGTGCCTGCGCTGGAGTTGGGTGCGATACCGAGAGCCCCTCTGCAAATTCGATGAGTGCAACTGATTTTCCGGACCACAATACCGTTGCCGAGCCGTCGCTGGTGTGGCGAGCACGCGGAACAGGACATCCATGGTCTGCGAGATGATCAATCAGGGACAAGAAGAAGGGAAGGTCGCGGGTGTCGACGCGTTTTTCATAAACAGTGAGAATGAATCGGCCGTCTGTTGTATCGATCAAATAGTTGCTGTTCTCGACGCCTTCGGCAATGCCCTTTGCGGACAGAAGAGTCCCCGCCCCGAAGGCCCGGACAAGCTTTGCCATGTCCTCAGCAGGGATATGCGTGTACACGGCCATAGGGTCAGCTGCCGTTCAGGCTATTGGGGGCAAATCGCGTAGACATCAGGGTTGTTCCCGTAAAGGAGTGCCCTGCCTGACGCAATTCGCTTGATTGCGCGAGGTAAAGCCGCTTGTCTGTTCTTATGCGTTTGTCAGTCCGTCCAAGGCAAATTCTGGCCATACTTGCCAGCCTGCTGATTCTGGGGGGGCTTGGGCTTTATCTGGAGCGGAAAACCATAGCGCGGCGGTTTGCCGATGCGGACCTGCAAGCGCGCAAGGTCAACGCGCACTTTGAAATCAAGGCCGTCGGGCCGACAATGCAACGGATTGAAAACCTCCGCATCGGTGATCCGAAAGATCCTGATCTTGTTGCAGACTGGGTGGAAATCCGACTCGGCCTAGGGCTTTCCGGGGTTGTCGTCCGCTCCTTCAGCGCGGGCGGGCTGAAGCTTCGCGGAAAGCTGGAGGACGGCAAGCTGAGCTTTGGCGCGGTGGACCGGTTGCTGCCAGCCACAAGTGGGGAGCATTTTGCGCTGCCGGACATGGATGTTGTACTCCGCAACGCCCGGGTCGAACTGGCGACTGAGTATGGAAGGCTGGACATCGGGGTTGAGGGCGCCGGCAATCTTTCGAACGGATTTTCGGGGCGCCTTGCAGTCAACTCGCCCAGCCTTCGATCCCGGTCGCTTGCGCTGGACGGATTTGCAACCCGCCTTGCAATCAGGAGCGAGCGCCGCCGGATTTTCGTAGACGGACAGACGACGGCTGGCCAACTTCAATTCGGCGGGAATGTGCTGGACAAGCCGTCAATCCGTTTCACGGGCAACTCAAGTGAATCGATTGGCCAGGTGTCGATTGACTGGCAACTGGCAAGCGCTGTCCGGACACTCTCCTTTGGTGCTGCGGACGATGTGCGTGCAGACGGAAAAGTCCGAAAGGACGAGAGCACGGCTGCTCTGACAGCCAGGTTGCAACTCTATGGCGCGCGACCATCCGCCGCCCAGCAAAGACAATTGGCCAATGCGCTGCCGACGGCGGGTGGTACGCCCATGGAGCCACTGTTGCGCCAGCTTCGGACAGCCCTGGGGCGCCTGAAAAGGGGCAGCGTTGCCGTCGCTCCTGTCGAGTATCGCACAACAGGACAGCAGGGCACTCTGTTCGTCGGACCACCGACCATTGTTGCAGAATCGGGAGCTCGAGTGCTTGGAAATGGACGCGGGATGGTGCTTCCCTTGGACCATGGGCAAGCAAGCTTTGATGGCGAATTCGCCCTTTCAGGCGGCGGCTTTCCAGTGGCGACATCGCGGCTGGCGCTGAAAGATGGGGTTTGGTCTGGCTCGGTCAGGTTGCGCCCGTTTCGGGCGGGCGGTGCTCAGCTGGTCCTTGCGCCGGTCGATTTTTCCTACTCGGCCAAAGGAGCGCGGATACGCACTCATGCGGTGCTTGACGGTCCGCTCGGTAGTGGTCGCATCGCCGGGCTTGGCATTCCGATTTCGATGCGGCCTTCACGCGATCCGCTCAATGGGTGTTTCAGATCCGGTTTCCGCAGTGTTGACCTGGATGGCCTGCATCTGGTGCCTGCGAGTTTTGGAGTATGCATTTCCAGGCATGAAGCACGACTTGATGCTCTGCGTCTGGCTGGTCGCATGGGCGATTCTCCGCTTCAGCTGGCTGCAAATCGGGCCGCCATTGGCTTTTCACGTGGGGATGTTTCCATTGGTGGTCTGGAATTGCGCCTTGGCCCCAAAGACAGGCCGTCTTTGCTCGGCATCGAAACCCTGACGGGTCGGTTTGGAGAAGGCCGTGCCGCCGGGAAGTTCACTGGAGCTGCCGGCGCTATTGGCAATGTGCCGCTCAAAATGAGCGAGGGCACCGGGGCTTGGGAGGTCGAGAAGGGCAAGCTGTTCATTCATGGCAGCATGATGCTTGCCGATGCGCTCACGCTCGACCCTCGGTTCAATCCAATGCGCCTGGATGACGTTTCCCTTCAGCTCGCCAATGGAATGGTGACCGCGACCAGCACTGTGCGGGAACCAAAAGCACTGGCCCAGGTTGCTGATGTCGCCATCCGGCATGACTTGTCCGCAGGGGCTGGCAGCGCAAACCTGGAGGTCCGGGGACTGACCTTCGGGCGCGCCCTCCAGCCAGAAATGCTGACAACGACGACCTTGGGCGTGATTGCCAATGTCGTCGGCACGATTAGCGGAAAGGGCGAAATTCTTTGGAATGGCTCTGCCGTCAAAAGCTCGGGTAGGTTTCGCACGGATGGACTGGACATGGCTGCGGCATTCGGGCCCGTGACCGGGATGAAAGGCGAAATTGCCCTATCCGACCTTCTCGGCTTGGAGACGGGGGACGGGCAGCAGGTGACGATCGGCTCGATCAATCCCGGCATTACGGTTGTCGATGGCTCGATACGCTACCAGCTTTTGCCCGGCCTTAAGCTCAGGATCGAGGGCGGACGATGGCCCTTTGCAGGCGGGTTCCTGATCCTGGAGCCAACAATGTTCGATCTTGCCAATGCAGCCGAACGGCGGCTGACATTCCGGGTTGAAGGGATGGATGCTGGCCAGTTCATCAACCAGCTCCAGTTCGACAACATCGACGCGACCGGTGTCTATGACGGGACACTCCCGATGATTTTCGATGAACATGGGGGCCGTATCGAAGGCGGGCGGCTTGTTGCGCGCAGCGGCGGCACACTGGCTTATGTGGGTGAGATTTCGAACCAGAATCTGGGCACGATGGGGCGCGTTGCGTTCGATGCCCTCAAGTCGGTCCGCTATGACAGGCTGAGCATTGATCTTGATGGTCCGCTTGATGGTGATGTCGTCACACGTGTCAGCTTTGCAGGTGTCAATCAGGCACCGATCTCAGGCGTTCGGGCAAAACTTCCGATACCGGTTCGTGTGACGGGGCTCACCAATTTCCCGTTCATCTTCAACGTGACGATTACAGCGCCTTTTCGGAAGCTTTTCGACATGAGCCGCACCATCAGTGATCCTTCGCTCCTCATCGAACGCCTAAACCCTGATCTGCAGCGGATCGGGCCAGCCAAAACCATTCAGCCGCCAGAAAGCGAACGTGTGCAATGAAGGGATTGATGTTGACGAAGGTGAGACCGGAAGGTTACGCCAGGCCCATGAAACGGACCGCATCGCTTTTGGTGATTGCCGCAGCTGCGGCGTTCAGCGGAGGATGCGTGCAGGTTCAGGCGCCAGACAAGCCGATCGAAATCAACCTGAATGTGAATATCAGGCAAGAGGTGGTTTACAGCCTGAAACAGGATGCGAACGACCTCATCAAGGATAATCCGGAGCTGTTTCCCAAATGAAGACAAGGTTGACCATCTTCGCGGGCCTGCTGGCAGGGGCCGCGCTTGGCATCTGCAGCGGTATCGCCGCGGCGCAGTCGGCGGGCATCGTGTCCGAAGCGCTTGCTGAAGGCAGCGTGGGCGAACAAGCGGATGGCTACCTCGGCATCCGCGGGTCCGTGAGTGAGGCTTTACGTGCGGAAGTGGATGCAATCAACATCAAACGCCGTGCCGCCTATACGCAGCGCGCAGCGCAGAAGGGCGCAACAGTCAAGGAAGTGGCAGCGGCAGTGGGATGTGAAACTCTTGCCACGCGCGTTCCGGCCGGCCGGGCCTATATGCTTCCTGACGGGGTGTGGCGCGTCAAGGGCCAGGCGCCCATTTCTCTGCCCGCCTATTGTGCAGGCTAGGTCAGGAATTCCGACACAAAGCCATTTGCGGGATTTTGGGCAATGACCTGTGGCGGGTCGAACTGCTGGATTCTGCCAAGATTCAGGATGGCGACCTTGTCCGCCAGGGCAAAAGCCTCTTCCCTGTCGTGAGTCACGAAGATTGAACTGATTCCCAGCCGATCATGGATCTCGCGCAGGGCCATTCGAAGCTCCTTGCGAACCTTTGCGTCGAGAGCGCCAAATGGTTCGTCGAGCAGGAGGATGTTCGGGTTTCTGGCAAGGGCGCGGGCCAGTGCGACGCGTTGCCGCTGGCCTCCGGACAATTGTGTGGGATAACGGTCGCCCAGATCTGACAGCTGGACAAGGTCGAGCAATTCGCGGACCCGTTCATTGATCGCAGCCTTTCCAGGCCGTTCCCGCCGTTTCATGACATTCAGGCCAAAGGCTATGTTCGACGCAACCGTCATGTGCCGGAACAGTGCATAATTCTGGAAGACGAAACCGATGCCGCGTTCCTGCACGGGAACCTCGGTCACGTCCTTGCCGCCAAACAGGACTGTGCCTTCATCGGCAAAGGCAAGCCCCGCAATGATCCTCAAAAGGGTGGTCTTGCCGGATCCTGATGGCCCCAGCAGCGCCACAAATGCGCCGTCGTCAATGGCCAGCGAAACGCCATCGAGGGCGCTATGCCCGTCATATCGCTTCGCAATGTCACGCACCTCGATTGTCATGTCGTCAGTGTCCTTGCGCCTTCAGATCGTCACCATGCCGCCATTCGAGCAGGCTCTTGAGAACCAGCGTGACCAAGGCAAGGCCAGCCAGTATCGACGCGACTGCAAAGGCAGCCACGAAATTATATTCGTTGTAGAGTACCTCGACGTGCAGCGGGATCGTGTTGGTTTCCCCGCGAATGTGCCCGGAGACGACGGAAACGGCTCCGAATTCTCCCATTGCCCGCGCGTTGCACAGGAGCACGCCGTAAAGCAGTGCCCAGCGAATATCCGGCAGGGTCACATGCCGGAACGTCTGCCACCCGTTTGCGCCGAGCGACAGTGCTGCCTCCTCTGCTGCCCGCCCTTGCGCGGTCATGAGCGGGATTATCTGCCGAGCCACAAAGGGAAAGGTCACGAAGATCGTCGCCAGCACGATGCCGGGCACGGCGAAAATAATCTCGATGTCATGCTCCTGCAGCCAGGAGCCAAACCAGCCCTGCGCTCCGAAGATGAGGACATAGATCAGGCCGGAAACGACAGGGGAAATTGAAAAGGGCAGTTCGATCAAGGTCACGAGCCAGGCCTTTCCCCGGAAGTCGTGCTTGGTGATTGCCCAGGCCGCCACGATGCCGAACACCATGTTCAGCGGCACCGAAATTGCAGCGACCCAAAGGGTAAGCTTGATGGCCGAAACGGCATCAGGTTCCTCAAGCGCCGCGACATAGGCTGGCCACCCCTCGCGCAAGGCCTCCACGAAGACAGCCGCCATTGGCAACAACAGCACGAGGACGATATAGCCAAGCGCGCCGCCGATGAGCGCAACCTTGAGCCATCCTGGCGTTGCGAGGCTCGAGCGCCGGTTCACAGGCCCACCCTGCTCTGTGCGCGATGCTGGAGCCGATTGATCAGTGCAAGCATGGCGAAGGAAATCAGCAGCATCACGACCGCAATCGCGGAAGCGCCGGCATAGTCATATTGCTCAAGGCTCGTGACAATCAGCAGCGGGGCAATTTCCGACACTTTGGGGATATTCCCGGCAATGAAGATCACTGAGCCATATTCTCCGACGCACCGGGCAAAAGCGAGAGCGCAGCCCGTGACCAGAGCAGGAGCAATCTCTGGGAAAATGACGCGGGAAAAGACCTGCCACCGCGTTGCGCCGAGGCTCGCCGCTGCTTCTTCAAAGCCGCGATCAAGGTCAGCCAGGACGGGTTCGACTGCACGAACGATGAAGGGCAGGCCAATGAAGATCAGCGCAACCACAATGCCCTGCGGTTGATAGGCGATCCTGATGCCAAGCGGCTCAAGCCAGGATCCGATCCACCCTGTGTTGGCATAGATGGCCGTCAGGGCAATGCCGGCAACAGCGGTTGGCAAGGCAAAGGGCAAATCGACTGCGGCGGAAAGCAAGCGTCGACCCGGAAAATCGAAGCGTACCAGAACCCAGGCTACCAACAGGCCAAATACCGCATTGATCAGCGTTGCCAAAGCGGCAGCGCCGAACGTGACGCGGTAGGCGGCTATTGCGCGGCCCGAAAAGCCAACTGTCAGAAAGTGATGCCATCCGTCACTGAAGCTGCGGAGAAAAACAGCCGCGACCGGGATGATTACGATGAGACTGACCCAAAAAAGGGTCAGTCCCAATGTCAGGCCAAAGCCGGGAAGGGCGGAGCGCCGTGTCATGTGAAGTGCCCAGGCCACGCGTCAGAAATCGAACTGAAGGCGCGTTGCGAATGCATCGCCCTTTGCTGTTGTTCCATTGACAGCGACGGGAGCCACAACCAGCGGCGAATTGGTTCCTTTGAACCGGATATAGTTGAAGAGGATCTTGGTGTTGGGGTTGAGATACCAGTTCAGCGCACCTGTCACGCTTGTCGCCTTGCGCTTGAGGGCGGAGAGGTCCGCGTCCGTCAGGTTCAGCGTATCGTAGCGCAAGGCGATTTCAAATGCGCCCAGGTCACCTGTCGCCGGATTGAAGTTCTTGAACGGCTTGAACTTGTCGATCACGCCGTTCTTGACTGCACGTGCCTCTCCGGTGATCGACCAGGTGCCGTATACGTTGAAGCCTGCGAAACTCACATTGGGTGCTGTGCCAAAGCGATCAAGCGACAGATGGCCATATTCGCCCTGCACGGAGAATGGTCCGCGAATGAGCAAGGCTTCGGCGCCGACATAGTCAGCGTCCTTTACGCCGGTGGATGGGCCATTTGCGGGATTGGTGCCCGCAATCGCTGCGGAAATGATCCGGCCGTCATCAACCCG
>WBZL01002257.1_pt1 | contig 18977 bp, 16 predicted proteins | sample 5204291 | NCBI WGS metagenome assembly WBZL01 (sample SAMN12344345, study PRJNA552823) | activated sludge metagenome | biome: Activated sludge suspended growth; feature: Nitrification reactor; material: Wastewater; isolation source: activated sludge from nitrification reactor of wastewater...
TGCCCATTCCGCGCAATCTGATGTCCGCTTACGAAAAAGGGACCCGAAGCCTGAGCGGAGCGCCCGGCGAAAAATACTGGCAAAACCATGCCGGGTACGACATCCAGGTTCAGTTTGAACCCGCCACCCGCCTGATAACCGGCGCTGAATCGATCGAATATACCAACAACAGTCCCGACACCCTCCGTTCGATCCACTTCAAACTTTATCCGAACCTGTACAAGTCCGGATCGCCGCGCGCGAGCTATATCGCACCGGAAGACATCGGCGACGGCGTTTCGATCCAGAAACTGGTTGTGGCCGGAAAAGAGCAGAAAACTTCCCGGCTTCGCACCCGCGGTACGGAAATGGATGTGCCCGTCGACCCCGTTTTGCCCGGGCAATCGGTGAAATTCGAGATCGCGTACAGCTATACCCTCAATAAGAACTCCCATATCCGGACGGGAGAAGTGGACGAGGGCTCCGCCTTTATCGCCTATTTCTTCCCCAGGATCGCCGTTTACGACGATATCGACGGCTGGAACCGGAATCCCTATATCGGCTCCCAGGAATTTTACAACGACTTTTGCGACTTCAACCTGGCGGTCACCGTGCCGAAGGATTTCGTGGTATGGGCAACCGGCGACCTTCTCAATTGCGCCGAAGTGCTGACGCCCAAATACTGCGAACGCCTCGCCCTGGCCGAACAGGAAGACGCCATTCGTTTCATCATCGACAGTACCGACCTCAGGCAAGGCGGCATCACCGCCCAAAATCCGAGGAATACTTTCCGGTTTGAAGCCGGTAACGTAACGGATATCGCCTTCGGGGTCAGCGACCACTACCTGTGGCAATCTTCCAGCCTGGTGGTGGATGAAACATCCGGCCGCCGCACCCGGGTAGAGGCCGTGTTCAACCCCGCGCACAAAGATTATTTCCTGGTTGCGCAAGACGCCCGCAAGACGGTTGAGTCGATGAGCTACAGGTTCCCCAAATGGCCCTTCCCCTATGCGCATATGACGGTCTTTGACGGCCTGGACCAGATGGAATACCCCATGATGGCCAATGACAATCCGATCGAGGACCGGGCGGAAAGCATCGAGCTGACCGACCACGAGATCTTCCACACCATGTTCCCGTTCTATATGGGCACCAACGAGACCAAGTACGGCTGGATGGATGAAGGCTGGGCCACCATCGGGGAATGGCTGATCTCGCCGATGATCGATCCCACGCTGGTGGACGAATACGGCATGGGCGGATACAACGCCGCTGCCGGTACGGAGGCCGACCTGCCGATCGTGACCCTGACCACGGAACAGAACGGCGTATCCATGTTCATCAATTCCTACCCCAAACCGGGCCTGGGCTATTTGTACGTCAAGGACCTCCTCGGCGACGAGGTCTTTTTCAAGGGTCTCCACCACTATATCCGCACCTGGAACGGCAAGCACCCCATTCCCTACGATTTTTTCTACAGCATGAACGAAGGGTCCGGCGTCAACCTCGACTGGTTCTGGAAAGCCTGGTTTTTTGACGACGGCGTACCTGACCTGGCCATCGAAAAGGTAACCGATAACGGCTCAATGAAGTCCGTCCTCATTCGCAAAAAAGGCAGCAAACCGGTACCGGTCGACCTGACCATCGTATTCGAGGACGGCTCGGAATCCAAAATGCACCGCTCGGTCGCCGTCTGGGAGAAAGGCGGTGAAAGTGTAGAGATCCAGGTGCGCACGCCCAGGAAGATCAAGGAAGTCCGCCTGGGCAGCACCTATACGGCGGATGTGGATATGGCGGATAATGTTTATCCGCGGTAAGTATGAAGTAAGAAGGATCTGGTAAATCTTTGGATATCAATGAAAATAATCTTACAGAAAGGCGACATCACCGAAATTGCCGTTGACGCCATCGTCAACGCCGCAAACAGCTCTCTGATGGGCGGCGGGGGCGTCGACGGGGCGATCCACCGCAAGGGCGGCCCCGGCATTCTGGAGGAATGCAAACGGATCGCCGCGCGCCGGGGCGGTTGCCCGACCGGAGAAGCCGTCATCACCACAGCCGGGAAGCTGCCCGCCCGCTACGTCATTCACACCGTCGGCCCCGTTTGGCGCGGCGGACAATCCGGCGAGCCCGAGTTGCTGGCAGCCTGCTATCGGAATTCGCTGCAACTCGCGGCTGAACACGGCGTCAGGTCCATCGCCTTTCCCAATATCAGTACGGGCGTTTACCGGTTTCCGAAGGAAGCGGCTGCTGAAATTGCCGTCCGGACCGTAAAGGAATGCTTATCCGGGCTGGTGTCCGACCTGGAGTCCGTGATCTTTGTCTGCTTTGATGAGGAGAATTCTGAAATTTATCAGCGGCTGGTTTCTTGATTCTTAGGTTTCTCAAACTTTCGAAGTTTAAGAAACCGGGGCGCTCTTCAGAATCCCGTTCAGATCAGCATTGCCCAGTACCTTCAGCTCACACCCCTGCTTCACCGCCTTGATCATCGCCTGCCCCAGGCTCCGCGTCGTCAGCATCTGCCGGGGAAAAAGCAGCCGAAACAACGGAAAAAGGAATGCGGTAACCCGGTAAACAGCGCTGTACCAACCTACCTTGGAGCGAATCCCGTCCAAAGGTTGCAGAAAGCCCAGCCGGATCATATAGGCGTCCCTGAAGGGCATGGACAGGAGTTTGTTTTCCGTCTTTCCCTTGACGCGCGCCCACATCATCCGTCCTTTTTCGGTGCTGTCGGTGCCGGTACCGGAGACGTAGCAGATCGCCATTTCCGGGTTCATGCGCAGCGCCGTTTCCGCCACATGAATGGTCAAATCGTAGGTCAACCGGTGGAATTCGGCTTCGGACATGCCCACGGAACTCACGCCCAGGCAGAAAAAGCCGGTATTGTATCCCTTGAGTTCCTGCTCGACGGGCGACAGGTCGAAAAAGTCCTTGTGGATGACCTCCCTGAGCTTTGCGTGCTGTATCCCGACCGGTTGCCGGTTGATGACCAGCACGGATTCCACCTCCGGGTCTTTGAGGCATTCCAGGAGCAGGCCTTTTCCGACCATGCCGGTAGCGCCGGTGATGATGGCTTTTAATTTCATATTTGGCAACCGGGTTGGAATAGCGAGGCCCGGTTGTCGAAATATACGGTGTTTTTCCGATTACTTCGCCCGCATCCGGTTATTCCGGGCGTTGTGCTCTACCTCCGCCAGGCCCAGCTCTTCCATCAGCGGCGGGATATACATGCCGAAGCGGCCCCGAAGGCCCTTCTTGAGACCGTACCAGCCACCGACAGGGTTGTCCGCCGAGCGGCCCCAGGCTTCTACCGTACCGGCTTTGGCCTCCTTTTGCTCGTCGGCGCTGCCGAGCTCCACCCAGTCGCCGTGCTGTTTGAGCATTTCGTGCAGGTCGGCCAGGCATCGCGCGTCGTAATGCAGTACCGTTTTACCTACGGTACAGACAATAATCTCGCGGCCGTCCTTCACGTCCTTGTACATTTCATATTCGCCGGTGCCGGGCGGCGTTTTGAGCTTCCAGGGATTTTCTTTGGTACCTTTCATGTGGTTAATTTTTAGCCTTTTGAATGGTTTCAGCCTCTTTTTTGAGGTCGTTTGCAAATTGTTCGAAAACCGGGTTGAAATCCGGGATATGCCTGGCGGCCATCGGGAACATGAGGCCGCCGATTTTTTCGGTCATGGTGAAACGGGTTGCTCCCGCCTGAACGGGAGTAAGCAAATATTGCCGCACCCCTTTAAAAAAAGGCGCCATACCGTCCTGCCAGGTCATCGCTTTTGCGGGCGCCATATTGGTTATCCTGAGTTTGAAAATCCTTTTTTCATCGAGAACGGACTTCAATCGGATCGTTTGTCCGGGCTCAATCCGGCCTTCCATGGAAACCACGGTTGAATTCCACCGGGGGAAATCGGAAGCATTGGTTATCAATTCCCAGATGACTTCGGGATCAGCCAGGATGTCGACGGCAACGGAAGTCGTACGGCTAAAGCTTTTTCTTATTGTTACGGCTCTTCCCTGAACGTGTTTTGCGGTTGTTTTCGCCATTGGTGCTAATCGTTTTTCCTTTCGACGGCACTGCGGTGGAAAACGATAGGCAAAACGCTAATTTTTTTCCAGGAAATCTTCTATGACCCGCTTATTGTGCTGTAAGTGATGGAGTTGCAATTCGGCGGCGTCCGATTCAAACGGATCGATCGCCCGCAGGATATTCATCCGCAAATCAAGGAGGGTCTCCTTATCTTTATTTTCCGCATCCCGGGCCATTTCAATTTTCACAAGCTCTTCCTGGAATTGTTGTTTGGGGTTGAAAATGCCGTTGAGCTCGGAACACTGGTGACAGACACCGTTTTTATTGATCAGGGAACACCGGTTGTCGAAGATGCCGATCATTTTGCGGCGGGCGGTATGCAGGTAATATTTCACCATCGCTTCGGTAGTGTCTATGATTGCTGCAATCTCTTTCACCTTGAATTCGCAAACCTCTTTGAGCAACAGGACCAACTGCTGTTCGAGCGGCAGCGATTTGGCAATGCAGGTAAAACAGAAGGCGATATGCTCCCGGATCTCAAACTGCCCTTGCGGCGAGGTCATCCTGATCTGCATCATCTCACCGAGAAATTCGCGGTTATTGAGAGCGGCTTCGCGGCAGATGTCCGTCACCTGCTCCGGCCAGCGTTTCCGGTCGCGCAGCAGGTCCCGGGCCAGATTGGATCCGATGGCAAAGATCCAGGTCTTGAGGGAGGATTCGCCCCTGTAACCGGACAATCCGGCATGCGCTTTCAGATAGGTATCCTGTACCAGGTCCTCGGCATCTTCGGTACTTGCGGTCATGCGCAGCAGAAAAGCGCGCAATTGCGGGCGGTGATCTTCGAAAGCGGCGTTGAAACGTTCTGTATCCATCGTCTTGAAAATTGAAAAGCCGGAAGGTGAATCACGTCGTAATCATTCAGGAAAGTGGCAAGGCGGACCTGCTTGCGCCGCCGAAGGCATGAACCGCTTTTAATCGCCGGCTCCACATGAACAAATTTATAGTAAAATTTCGACCTTAAGTTTAAATTTGAACCAGAAAAAACCGTTGCTTGTACAAATCATTCTTCCTCCTGGGTTGCCTGCTGGCCTGCTGCTCTGCCTCCCGGACCCAACCCGGTCAGAGTTCCTTTGTACATTATACCACTGACCAGGGGCTGACCATCGATTACATAACCGATATCGTTAAGGACAAGCGGGGTTTTCTCTGGGTAGGTACCGCCTATGGGATCAACCGGTTTGACGGGATCAATTTCCGCCATTTGCTCCACGACCCTGAGAAACCGGACGGGTTACCGGACAATTATATCCGGGGCATCTCACTGGCGCCCGACGGCAGCCTCTGGTCCTCTTCCGACAAGGGGGTTTGCCGGATTGACCCTTTCACGCTGGATGTCAAACAGCTGATCTTTCCCGAAAACCTGGATTCGCTGGAGGCCAACGACCGCTCCGGAAAGGTCGTATTCGGCCCCGACGGTCGGGGGTGGGTGAACATATACCGCACTGTTTACGCGTTCGATCCGACGACAGGCGCCACAGAGGCCTTTCCCATCCCGGCAGTTGAGGCCGGACTTCCGTACACCTTCATGGACCGTACCGGCAAAATGTGGATGATCAACCAGGGGAAAGTTGCCTGGTTTGACACCCGAACCAAAAAATTCCGGGTATTCGATGTTGATGCGCCGGGTAACCCTTTGGCCGGCGCTGGGTTCCAATCCATGCAGGAAGATCGTTCCGGAAAGCTATGGCTCGCCTCGTGGTTCAGGGGGTTGGCCACCTACGACCCCGTCCTTGACTCCCTGCTCGATTACCCGGACGGTCACTGGCTGACCACGGTGATCAGCCCGGATGTCACCCCTGAAGGCGAGCCTGTTTTCTGGATGGGCGGCGGGGGATACGGTTTTTTCAAGATGAACCTGGAAACAGGTGAATACACCGAGTTTCCGCCGAATTCACGGGACATTTATTCCCACAATAATTATCTCGTCCGGACCCTGTTCAGGGATGATTCAGACGGGAGCCTTTGGCTGGGTACCGAAGCCGGCCTGGAGCACTACGCTCCGGCAGCGCTTCGGTTCGAGCGGGTGATCCTGCCGATCGACCGCGATTTCGGGCAGTTCAGCCTGATGTCAGGCGCCATCCGGGATATCAATGATCCCACCGGAAACACCATCTATATCGCCATGTGGGGGAGCGGCCTGTTCAAATGGCGCCGCAAGGAAAATACATTTGAGCACTATTTTGCAGCCAACTCGGGGTTGAAGAACAACGGCATACTCTGCTCCGTTCAAGACAAAAAGGGCGTACTCTGGCTCGGCACGTCCGGCGTCAATTCGTTCAATCCCAAAACCGGAGCCTGGGCGTCCTATGAGCTGCACGCCGACCAGCTGGATGAGGATTGCAACGTGTTATCCATCCTGGAAACCCCTGACGGCAACATGTGGTTCGGCGCCAACAGGGGCGGCTTATTCAAATACGATCCTTCAACCGATCATATCGGTCAGATCGTGCTGCCGGAAGAAGCCTACCGGGAAAACAAGCGGATATCGATTTTCGGGATGGATGTTGACCGGCAGGGACGCATCTGGCTGGCGACCAACCAATACCCCGTCCGGTACGACCCGCGGACAGGCCGGGCTGATATCTTCCGGGTGGAATATGAAAACCATGCCTACGACAACTGGCGCGACGTCAAGATCGCTTCCAACGGCCTCATGTACGCCAATAGCCAGAGTTGCATCCTGGAGATGGACAGCACCTGCCGCGTCCTTCGCCGGTTTGGAGCCGACAACGGCCTGAAGAGCAACGAACTTTTTTTTCTCGCCATTGATCAGCTCGGCCAGGTCTGGTGCAACAGCACGTATCAACTCCATTGCCTGGATCCCCGCACAGGGGGCATCACGCATTACGGTACAGCCGACGGGTTGTTCAAAAATACCATTACCGACGGCTTGAATATCCTGCCCGACGGTGAGATCTTTATCGGTTTTCAAAATGCCTTCAATTATTTTAATCCGGCCAGGTTGCAGCGAAATGCAACGCCGCCGCCGGTCGCCATTACCTCCATGAAAGTGATGGATGAAGAGCGAATACCCGAAATTGCGGACAGAAGCTGGTGGTCGAGGTTGTTTTCTGCCCGGGGCTCAGGCAACACCCGGGACACCTTGTTGATCGTGCGGCCCGGCGAGGACATCTTCACCATCGAATTTGCCGCGCTCAACTTCAACCAACCGGAACGGAATCAATACGCCTATAAGCTGGAGGGGTTCAATGACGACTGGGTCGCTACCCGCCTCAACCTCGCCACCTACACCAATCTGGACGGCGGCGACTACCTCTTCAGGGTCAAAGCCGCCAACAACGACGGCGTCTGGAACGAAACCGGCGCCCATATCCTCGTGAGGGTGATTCCGCCCATGCCCAGGCGCTGGTACTTCAAGGTACTGATCCTGATGACGATCGCTTTGATCTTCGCCGGCGTCTGGTATTACCGGCGGCAGCAACGCCTTCACCTGGAACTGTTCCGGGAAAACCTCGCCCGCGACCTGCACGACGAGATGGGCAGCACCCTGAGCAGCATCCGCTTTTTCAGCGAATTTGCCGGCCGGCAGGTCGGCGGCGACCGGCCGGAGGTGAGCTCCATCCTGCAGCGCATCAGCCACAGCGCCAGCGTGCTTTCGGAAAGCATGCAGGACATCATCTGGGCCATGAAACGGAAAAACGATCAACTCGAGGACCTGGCCGCCCGGATGACCGAATTCGGACTCCGGATGATGGAAGCCCGCGACGTGGCATTCAGGACCCGCGTGGCTGACGGTTTTACGGGTAAATACCTCAAGCCGGAGGTCAGGCGCAACCTTTACCTCATCTTCAAGGAAGCGGTCAACAATGCCGCCAAATACGCCCGGGCAACCGAAGTGGAATTGTCGCTTTCTCTGTCAAAAGGTTGGATCCGGATGACCATTGCCGACAACGGGCAAGGCTTCGACCTTGAAAATGCCAACCTGAATACCGCCGGCGGCAACGGCATCCCCAATATGCACAAACGCGCCGAAGAGATCGGCGGCAAACTGGAGATCGCGTCCGCACCGGGCCAGGGGACCAGCGTCTCCGTAACCGTCCGCATTTGACCTCCCCCCCGGTGGTTGAGCGGAGCCGAAGTCACACCTTTATGCTATTTACATTTCCCCGATTTTCACCGATCTTTGCGACATGCAAAACGACCAGAAAATAAGGATCGTCATTTATGAAGACAACCGCGACCTCAGAGAAGGCATGACCTTTTTGTTGCAGGCTACCCCGGGGTTGGAATTTGCCGGCGCCTTTCCGGACGCCACCAACCTGGAAATGCAGATCCCCGGATTGAAACCCGACGTCGTTCTGATGGACATCGACATGCCGGGCAGGTCCGGAATCGATGCGGCTACCATTGTAAAAGCCCTGCGCCCCGAAACCCAGGTCCTGATGCTTACGGTATTTGAAGACGAAGAAAAGGTCTTTCAAGCCATTCGGAACGGCGCATCGGGGTACCTGCTCAAGCGAACGCCGCCGACGGAGATCATCTCCGCCATTCAGGATGTCCATATCGGCGGCTCCCCCATGACCTCCACCATCGCCCGCCGGGTACTCCAGTTTTTTCAGCAACAACCGCCCTCCGGTTCTTCGCGGCCCGATTACGACCTGTCGCCGCGCGAACTGGATATCCTCAAAAGCATGGTCAAGGGCTATTCCTACAAACTGATCGCCGAGGAGCACTTCATCAGCGTCGATACGGTGCGCTCCCATATCCGGCATATCTACGAAAAACTTCAGGTGAATTCCAAAACGGAAGCCGTCCTTAAAGCGCTCAGGGAAAAGATCGTCTGAGGCCCTTCCTGCAATTCGCGTATCCTTACGCCCGTTCAATGATGTCTCCTTTCTGCTTTCTCATACCCCAAAAATGACAGTTCGGTCCATCCGCACTGGATCTCCCTGCGCTTACGGCCTAATTTTGTTTCTGCCGGCGGGGCATTAAATGAACAATACGGCGGCAAAGGCCGGCTGCAAGCCCCGCTCAAGGCATAGATCCGGTCAGATTCCGCCTTTGGTATAAATTATTCCGCTGTTGGGGGCATCGGCGGGCATGTTCGTCCAAATCAGCATTTTATGCGATAAAATGCCCGTTGCCGTCGAATATATCACCCTTTCGTGCTATTTACCTGAGGGCATTCCTGACCGCATCTTTGCAACATCGAACGAGATAAGAAATCACCCGATTGATCACCTGAAAATTTCTTAAAACCATGAAAACCATTTTAATCACCGCGACCCTTTTACTGGCAGGCATCTACCTGTCCGGCTGCATGCGCGACGAGAACGGAACTGCCGACGTGATCACCCCGATGCCGGGAGCAGTGGCCGGCCTCACACCCGAGATGCAGGTCAAAAGAGGCGAGTACCTGGTCAAGTCCATCGGATGCGACGATTGCCACTCTCCGAAGAATTTTGGCCCCAACGGACCTGAGATCGATTTTTCACGCCGCCTTTCCGGACGCCCGGCTGACCAGCCCATGGCTGAAATTGCCGACAAGAGCGTTCTGAATGATTACGCGCTGTTCGCACCCGATCTGACCGCTGCCGTAGGCCAATGGGGCACCAGCTTTGCCGCCAACCTGACGCCGGATGAAACAGGTATCGGCAACTGGTCGGAAGCGCAGTTCCTGAAAGCCATCCGCGAAGGCAAATCCAAAGGCCTGGACGGCGGCCGACCCCTGTTGCCCCCGATGCCGTGGTTCGTATACCGCAACATGACCGATGAGGACCTCAAATCGATCTTTGCGTACCTCAAAACCCTGCCGCCGGTAAGGAACATCGTCCCCGCGCCCGTTCCGCCTGCCCCGCAGGGACAACTGTCGAACCTGATCGGGGAATCCTCAAAATAAGACCATGAAAAGTTACACCACCCTGCTGGCCATTGCCTGGGGCATTACGGCTTGCGCAGCATTGACCCTGTTCTTCGCCCTGTTGCCGGGTTAAAAAGGCAGCACCCAAAAATCCGAATACCCGACTGCCAAATGAAAACAATTGTTTTGAAGCCGTCCGGGCGATAATGACCGGAAAACGGATCATAGCCCGGCGGCGCTTTTTCCTGAAATCCAAATGAAAATATGACCACCACCGCACCTGTATGACCCGATTTGATCCAAGAACTGTTTTTTGTTGAAACCCGATTCAGGGTGAGGACCGGCGGCACTCCGCCGGTCTTTTTTATTGCCGTTTTTTGCGCTGGAAGCCCCGTAAAGCTTCAGATCCTCCCCGCCTGCCGGCCGGCAGGGATTCTTCAGATCCTCAAATCCTCCAGGAACGCCCATTTTCCGTATTTTTACCCTCCACAACCGCTCAAACGTGCAAAAGTCCACTCCCTCAGGGATGCAATCCATCCGGGTTGCCAAATACAGGAACGGCAGGCTCTCGGACGCCGCCGACCGGTTGGCCGTGGAAGAACCCCTGGAGATCCGGATCGTTTTCGGGCCGGAAAATGCCCGCAGGCGGCAAAGCCTGGCCGTCACCATGCGCACACCCGGCGCCGATGAAGAACTGGCGCTGGGATTCCTCTTTACCGAAGCGATCATCGGCAATTTGCAGCAGGTGCAGGAAATCCGCCGGGTGGACAACCGGCTGGCGCCCGAAGCTGTTGATAATGTCATAGAGGTCGCGCTGCATCCGGAAGTGGAATTTGACGCGGAACGGCTCAACCGGCATTTTTACACGGCTTCCAGTTGCGGGGTCTGCGGCAAGGCGTCCCTGGAGATGGTCCGGATGGTGAGTTGCCATTTTCCGCAACCCGGTCAACCCGTAATCCGGGCAGAAACCCTGCTGAAACTGCCCGACCAATTGCGCGGCAACCAGTCGCTGTTTTCCGATACCGGCGGGATCCATGCGGCCGGCCTGTTCGATGCATCCGGCCGTTTGCTGACGGTCCGGGAAGACGTAGGCAGGCACAACGCACTCGACAAGGCGATCGGGACGGCCATGCGGGACGGCCAAATGCCGCTGCGGAAACATATCGCTGCCCTCAGCGGGCGGGCGGGTTTCGAACTGGTCCAGAAAGCGGCCATGGCCGGCATACCCGTGCTCGTAGCGGTCGGCGCGCCGTCCTCACTGGCGGTGAGCCTGGCCGAAGCCGAAGGGATCACGCTGGTCGGTTTCCTGCGCGACGGCCGGTTTAATTTGTATACCCATCAGGAAAGAATTTTGATATGAAACTGCGATGCACACATAACAGCATCCGGATCAGACTGAGGAAGTCGGAGCTGGAGCAACTGGACCAGGGCCTGGCGCTCGAGGAGACGATCGGTTTCCCGAACGGACACTTGCTTGTTTTCCAGGTATTCGTCAGCCACGGCATTTCCGAGCTGGAGGCCGCTTTCAACGAACACCTCATGTCCCTGAAATTGCCGGAAGCCCGGGCTAAGACCTGGATCCGAACCGAACAGGTCGGCATGGAAGCCCTTTTGCCGCTGGCGAACGGAGAACACCTGGAGCTGCTCATCGAAAAGGATTTCCCCTGCAAGGATCGCCCAGATGAGGACCGCAGCGATCTGTTCGCCGAACTGGCGGAGAAAAACCCCGACCACTGCTGAGATGCGGATCACCGACAACCACGGTCGCCTGATCAACTACCTCAGGCTGGCGGTCACCGACCGCTGCAACCTACGCTGTTTCTACTGCATGCCGGAGGAGGGCATCAAATATGCCCCGAGGAAGGACCTGCTCAGTTACGAAGAGATGCTCCGACTGATCCATCTGGTTGCAGGTATGGGCATTGAGAAGGTGCGGATCACAGGCGGCGAGCCGTTTGTGCGCCGCGACATGATGGACTTTTTGCGGGCTTTGAGCCGGGTTGAGGGGATCCGGCAGGTCAACATCACCACCAATGGGACCGTGACCGCGCCGCTGATCCCTGAATTGAAACAGCTTGGCATCGGATCCGTCAACCTCAGCCTGGACACCCTCGACCGGCAGCGCTTTTTCGAGATCACCCGCCGCGATGAATTTGACAACGTCATGCAGACCCTCGACGGTTTGCTGGCATACGGCATCTCCACCAAGATCAACGCGGTCGTTATGGACGGCAAGAACATCGATGATATCGTGCCGATGGTGGAACTAGCCCGCGAAAAGGCCGTCGACGTCCGCTTCATCGAGGAAATGCCGTTCAATGGTGAGGGCAGTCACTATACCCGCCTGAACTGGGACCACCGGGCCATCCTGGAATTGATCAGGAGGCATTTCCCCACCATCGAAAAGATCCCGGATCCGCCGTTCTCAACCTCATACAATTATCAAATTCCCGGCTTCAAAGGAACCGTAGGCATCATCGCCGCCTACAGCCGCACTTTTTGCGGCACCTGCAACCGCATCCGGGTCACGCCGCAGGGCATGCTCAAGACCTGCCTGTACGACGACGGCATTTTCAACTTTCGCGACCTGATGCGGGCCGGCGCTACCGACGAACAACTGCAGCACGCTTTATTGCAGGCCACCCATTCACGCGCCAAAGACGGCTGGGAGGCCGAACGGAACCGCAATTTCGGGCTGCCTGTGACGGAATCGATGTCTACGATCGGAGGGTGAGAGAGAGTGAGAGGGTGAGAGGGTGAGAGAGAGTGAGAGGGTGAGAGAGAGTGAGAGAGCGGGGGGCGGAGTTGAAGGGGACCGTTCAGAATTTTGTGTCAACCGGATTTTTAGCATGCGCAGCTTGCTAAAAATCAGATCTTTGCGTCTTTGCGTCTTTGCGTGAAAACACTGTTTTGAACAATCTCCCTTAAGGCCTTAATGGTTCAATTCAAAGGCTTCATAATTCATCATTTGCCATCCCGCACCAACAAGATCTGGTTCAGCAGCGAAAACGCCCCATCGGCATCCCCCAGCAACTGCCAGATCATCACCCCGGCTGCCTCGCTTTTCATCGCGAATTCCACCTTTCGCCGAATGGTCGGCATGCCGTTGTAGTAGATCGTGCCGCCGGAGGGCAATGCCACCTCATCCTGGTTTTCAGCGCCGGAGTAAGTCGTTACAATGTCGGCGTACCGCATACCGACCGGCGCGCCCGGGCCGAAACCGTACCCGTAAAACGGCAATCCGATCAGCAATTTCCCGGCCGGGATCCCGCGGATATGGTGGTAATAATCAAAATCTTCCTCCACCATTTCATACGGCGAGTGCTGCCCCGGTTTCGCAGGGTTCCAGGGGCCTGTCCGGTCATAACACATGATGTTGATGAAGTCGTATAACGCCAGGGTGGAATCCGCGAGCAGGTCTCCGTTCCAGGCGGCGAGGGCGGCGGTCATCATCAGATTGGCCGGTTCCAGAACGGCATGGAGTTCCCGGACAAATGATGCATAATCCGCATTGATGAGCTCGTTCTCGATGTCCACATCCACCCCGTCGAACTGGTATTTGACCGCAAAATCGCGGATCGCAACAATGAATGCGGAGCGTTTTTCCTCCGTCATCAAATCACCCAGGTAGGTGGGCGGGCTCCCTCCGCCGATGGACATGAATACGCGCACGCCGTTTTCGCGGGCCTTGCCGATCAGCAACGGCAATTCGTCATTATCCCGGAACAGCCCCGTCGAATCGGGATTGATAAAGGCCAGGTTCAGATCGGTAATGCGGGTGAAATCCGCACCGGCCATGGCAGATGCCCATTGTCCGTCACTGGGGAGATAACCCAGTACCCGGAAATGCCCGGCCGGGTCGGGACCGGAGTTGTTTTTTTTGCTACAGGCAAGGATCAGAAGGGGTAACAATAACAAAATCAAGGTGCGTTGTTTATTCATGGGCTTTCATTGAAGGGTTGACAAATTTCATGCTTAATAACTTGTTATTGGTTTCTTCGTGAATATGGGATTTTATGGATTTAAACCCGTACCGGTCATAAAAGGCCCTGCCTATGCTGTTTTTTTCGAAGACCTCAACTTCCAGCTCCCGATGTTGAAGCACAACATGGTCCATCAATTGTTTTCCGATTCCCGTTCCATGTTTCTCCGGCTGCACAAAGATTGCTCCCACTTCATTTCCCATCATCGAGATGAACCCGGTAACCCGGTCATTTTCCTCGAACACCCAGGTTTCCGTATTGGGCATATAGATCTCCCGGATATGCTGCTTTTCTTTTTCCAGGAATGCCGCATCCAGGAAGGGATGGGCGAGCAGAGACGCCTGGAACCAGGTATCAATGACCTCCTCTATATCCGAAGGATGGTATTTTCTGATCATTCAGCGGTTTCGATTTTTAGTGGGATGTCAAAATCACGGGCAGTATCCGGCATTAAGCTTACCAATCCCTGCGCTGCTCTCCGGGCTTAGTAATCTGCCTCCCAGCCAGCATCCAGCACCCAGTATCTAGTATCAAGTATCCCCCGTCCGCCATAGCTCCCAAAGAGCGACGGCGGGCAGCATCCAGCATCCCAGCATCCAGCAACCAGCATCCAGTATCAAGTATCCCCCGTCCGCCATAGCTCCCAAAGAGCGACGGCGGGCAGCAACCAGCATCCCAGCATCCAGCAACCAGCACCCAGTATCCAGTATCAAGTATCCCCCGTCCGCCATAGCTCCCAAAGAGCGACGGCGGGCAGCATCCAGCATCCCAGCATCCAGCAACCAGCATCCAGCAACCAGCAACCAGCAACCAGCATCACTTCTCAATCCGCACCGACACCACCTTATACTCCGGGCAATTCGCCTCCGTATCATGGATATCCGAGGTCACGTTGTTCACCATGAGTTCAGGGAAGTGGAACGTCGTGCTCAGGATGCCCGGTTTTACCTCGTCGGTGATGTGCGCTTTGCTGGGTACCTCGCCGCGGGGCGATACCAGGCGGACCATCTCGCCTTCGCGGATGCCGTTTTTGCGGGCGTCTTCCGGGTTGATGAGCAGCAGGTCTTCGGTCACGATCCGTGCGTTATTGGTCCGCCGGGTCATGGTGCCGCTGTTGTAGTGCTCCAGCACCCGGTTGGTGGTCAGGATGAACGGGTATTCACCGGCGTGATCGAGTTCCGGCGTTTCCGTGAAATCGCGGAAGACGAGCCGGCCTTTACCGCGTTTGAAGGTTTCGGTATGCAGTATCTTGGTGTCCACGCCTTCGGGCGTTACCGGCCATTGTTTGCCTTGCTCGCCGAGCTCGTCCCAGCGGATGCCCGCAAAGAAAGGTACAATAGCGGAGATCTCCTCCAGCATGCCCTTGGCCATATACGGTTGTTGCGGGTAGCCCATCCGGTTCATGATTTCCACCAGGATCTGGCCGTCGGGTTTGGATTCGCCGATGGGTTCCACTACGCGGTTGACGCGCTGCACCCGGCGCTCGCCGTTGGTAAAGGTGCCTTCCTTTTCGAGGAAAGAAGCCCCCGGCAGGATGACGTCGGCGTATTTGGAGGTTTCGGTCATAAACAGTTCCTGGACCACCAGAAAATCCAGGGCCTCCAATGCGCGGATCACCTTCTGTGAATTGGGGTCCGATTGCACCACGTCCTCGCCGATGATCCACATGGCCTTGAGCTTGCCGGTCAGGGCGGAGTCGTACATCTCGGGGATGGTGTAGCCTATTTTGTCGGAAACGGGCCGACCGTAGAAATCGGCGAACTTGCGCACCATTTCGGGGTTGGTCACATCCAGATATCCGGCGCCCTGATAGGGTTGCACGCCCATATCGGCCATGCCCTGCACATTGTTTTGCCCGCGCAGCGGATTGACCCCGCAACCGGGTTTGCCCACGTTGCCGGTGATCATGGCCAGGTCCGCGATCAGCATCACGGCATAGGTTCCCTGGTAATGCTCAGTCACACCCAACCCGTGAAACGACATGGCCGCCGGCGCTTTGGCATAGGCGATGGCAGCCTGGCGCGCTTCTTCGCGCGGAACGCCCGAAACGGCTTCCAGTTCGTCGATATTCAGATTCAGGATATTGCTGCGGAATTCCTCGTACCCTTCCGTACGGTCGGCAATGAATCCGGCGTCTTCCAATCCTTCTTTCAGGATGTAGTACATCATCATGTTCAATACGGCGACATTGGTGCCGGGCCGCAGTTGGAGGTGGTGATCGGCATACCGTGCGATCTCCGTTTTCCTGGGATCGAGCACGATCAGCGTTTTGCCCTTCATGGCTTGCTGCTTGATCTTGGCGCCGGTTACGGGGTGGGCTTCTGTCGGGTTGGCGCCGACAACCAGCATGGCGCTGGTCAGTTTCAGGTCGGCGATGGAATTGGTGGCGGCTCCTGTGCCGAAGGTCCGCTGCATGCCGATGGCGGTCGGCGAGTGGCAAACCCGGGCGCAACCGTCGATATTGTTGGTGCCGATGACAGCGCGGATAAATTTCTGCATCAGGTAGTTTTCCTCGTTGGTGCAACGGGCGGAGGAGATCCCGGCGATGAAATCGGGGCCGTTTTCTTCCCGGATCTGCGTCAGCTTTTCAGCGATGTAGTCATAGGCTTCCTCCCAGGTGGCGCGTTCAAATTGGCCGTTTCGCCTGATCAGCGGGTGCTGAAGCCGGTCTGGATGTTTGTAGAAGGCAAAAGCGTACCGCCCTTTGAGGCAGGTATGGCCGCTGTTCACCTCGGCATCATAAGGCGCCTGGATGCTGGCTACCTTGTTGCCGGTCACCTTGACCGCCAGGTTGCAACCCACCCCGCAATAGGTACAAACCGTCCGCACCTCCTTCTGGGCGGATATCGATTTGGACTGGTATATATCGGAAATAGCGGAGGTCGGGCAGGCCTGCGCACAAGCCCCGCAGGACACGCAATCCGATTCAAAGAATGATTCATTGACTCCTTTGATGATCGCACTGTCGAATCCGCGGCCTGCGACACTGAGCACAAACTGCCCCTGCACCTCATCACAAGCCCGCACGCAGCGATAACACATGATGCACTTCGACAGGTCGGAGGTCATATAAGGGTGACTCAGGTCCTTGGTGCGATCGAGGTGGTTCTTGCCCTCGGGGTACCGCACCTTGCGAATACCGACGCGGGCCGCCACATCCTGCAATTCGCAATTGCCGTTCACTTCGCAGGTCAGGCAATCCAGCGGGTGGTCGGTCAGCACCAGCTCAATGATATTGCGCCGCAATTTCTGTACGCTTTCCGAGTCCGGATAGATCATCATGCCTTCCTCAATGGGCGTATGGCAGGAAGCGACCGTTTTCAATCCGCCGTTTCCCGGCCGGGCCACCTCCACGCTGCATACGCGGCAGGCGCCGAACGGTTCCAGGTTGGGCGCGTCGCAGAGGGTGGGTACGCAGTCTTCGCCCATATGGCGTTTCAGGAATGCCAGGATGGTTTCGCCGGGGCGAACTTCGCAGGCGGTGCCATCGATATAGGCAACCCGGGTAGCGGTTGATTTTTCTGATTTGGGTGCTGCAGCAATCATAATTTTATCTTTGGTGGACGGAGGATGGTCGACGGTTTCCGACTTCGCCGACTCCGTCTGCCGTAGGCGACTATGTCGTCCTGAGGCCAAGGCTTCGTCGGACGGAGGACGAAGATTCGTTACCGTCGGCGTTATTCAAAATAGGGGGCCAGTTCGTCTTTGAACCAGGTCAGGGCATTGCGAACCGGCAACGGGATGCCGCCGCCGAGGGCGCACAAGGAGCCTTTGGCAAGGGTATCCACCAGGTCGTTGAACAATTCGCCATTGATCTTGTACGATTCGGCCTGGGCTTTGTGCAACATTTCCTGGCCGCGGACCGATCCGATCCGGCAAGGGAAGCATTTCCCGCAGCTTTCATGGGCTGTAAAGGCAAACAGGTGTTCCAGGTATTTCACCATCGGATACGATTCCGGAATGCCGATCACGGAAGCGTGGCCGAGCAGGAAACTGTGCTGGGCAAAGGATTCAAAATCGACAGTCAGATCCGGGACCTTTCCAACCGGCACCAGCCCACCCAGCGGTCCGCCGATGTGCAATGCCTTTACCGGAATGCGGAATCCGCCGCCGAGGGTTTCCACCACTTTCGCAAGGGGCGTCCCCATGTCCACTTCATAAAGCCCGGGGTTATTGAACGAGCTGTCGAGCGACAACAGCTTGGTGCCGGTGGAACGCTGCGTACCGACGGCTGCAAACCGCTCTGCACCATTGACGAGCACGAAGTACAGATTGGCCAGCGTTTCAACATTGTTCACCACAGTGGGTTTGCCGAACAACCCTTCCTGTGCCGGATAGGGCGGGCGCACCCGCACTTCGGGCCGCTTGCCCTCTATGGATTGCAGCAGGGCGGTTTCTTCTCCGCAGATGTAGGCGCCCTGCGCTTTGATCAGCTTGAAACGGAAGTTGAAATCGCTGCCGAGGATGCGGTCGCCGTTCAAACCGGCTTCGGTCAGCGCGGCGATGGCATCTTGTATTGCAGCGATGGATTCAGGGTATTCGGCCCGGATATAGATGACGCCCCGTTCGGCGCCGGCTGCATATCCGGCAATGAGCATGCCCAGGAGTACGGCATAAGGCCGTTCTTCCATCAGGTAGCGGTCGGAAAATGCCCCAGGGTCGCCTTCGTCGGCGTTACAAACGATGAATCGCGGTTCGCCGGCGGCTTTCCGGCAGGCATCCAGCTTGAACGCGATGGGAAACCCTGCGCCGCCCCTGCCCCGCAGTCCGGATTTGCGGATGGTTTCCACCAGCGATTCCGGCGAGTCGTTCAGCATTTTGGCGATCGCCGGCTTGCAGGCTTCCGGTTCGGGGAAAGGCGCGGTCAGTATGGGGGTCCCCAGGGCGCCGACCCGGTAACGGTCTATGCCATTCGATGCTTTTCCAGCAACAATATCGGCTATTTCTGCGGGTTGGCGGGCGCTGTAGTTCTGACCGTTGAAATGGAAAGCGCCGTTCTCGTGGCAGCGGCCCAGGCAGCACATTTCACCGATCTCTTCGGGTTGGAAATGCCGGAGCAATTGCGTTTTGACGGCGTCCTGCGTACCGGCCAAAATGCCACGCTGCA
>WBZL01002258.1_pt1 | contig 18972 bp, 19 predicted proteins | sample 5204291 | NCBI WGS metagenome assembly WBZL01 (sample SAMN12344345, study PRJNA552823) | activated sludge metagenome | biome: Activated sludge suspended growth; feature: Nitrification reactor; material: Wastewater; isolation source: activated sludge from nitrification reactor of wastewater...
TGACCTTCTCCAGGATCGGCAGCAGGTCCTTGACCGCCGAGATCTTGGAGTTCGCGATGAGGATGTAGGGGTCCTCGAGCACGGCCTCCATGCGCTCCGGGTCGGTCACGAAGTAGGGGGAGATGTAGCCCTTGTCGAAGCGCATGCCCTCGGTGAGCTCGAGCTCGAGGCCGAAGGTCTGGCTCTCCTCAACGGTGATGACACCTTCCTTGCCCACCTTGTCCATGGCCTCGGCGATGATCTCGCCGATCTGCGGATCGGCCGCGGAGATGGATGCGGTAGCCGCGATCTGCTCCTTGGTCTCGACCTCCTTGGCCATCTCGAGCAGCTGGGTGGAGATCGCCTCCACGGCCTGCTCGATGCCGCGCTTCAGGGCCATCGGGTTCGACCCAGCGGCCACGTTGCGCAGGCCCTCGCGCACCAGCGCCTGGGCCAGGACGGTCGCGGTGGTGGTTCCGTCACCAGCGACGTCGTCAGTCTTCTTGGCGACCTCCTTGACCAGCTCGGCGCCGATCTTCTCGTAGGGGTCCTCCAGCTCGATCTCCTTGGCGATGGACACACCGTCGTTGGTGATCGTGGGGGCGCCCCACTTCTTCTCCAGCACGACGTTGCGGCCCTTCGGTCCCAAGGTGACCCGGACTGCGTCGGCGAGGGTGTTCATGCCGCGCTCGAGCGCCCGGCGTGCTTCCTCGTCGAAAGCGATGATTTTCGCCATCGGTTGTGATTCCTCCCGAAGGTGGGTTGATGAATGCCCGGTGCCCGCGACGGACGGCCGCTGCCCCACCGGTCACGTCCCGGGGAGAACAGGTGGCCTCACCTGCATTCGGTGTTAGCACTCTCCCGCTGAGAGTGCTAGAGCCATTGTTAGCACTCTGCCCTTGAGAGTGCAAGTGACTCCAGTAGATCATTCCTGCTGCCGATGGCCTATGTGAGCCGAGGATCAGGGAGAGAAATGGCCGAGAAGGTCACCGCTGCTGAACGCACCCGCCAAGCCATTACGGCCATCAACTCCGGGGACATCGCCGGTGGCCGGCAATTGCTCGCAGAGGCGCTGAGCACTGACGCTGACTACGAACTGGCCTGGTTGTGGTTCGCCGCGGTCGCCGACAGCGACGAGGAGAAGAAGTTCTGTCTCGAGCGCGCCCGCGACGTCAATCCGCTGCACGAGGCCAATGCCGCTCTCGGACCGCTGCGCGGGGTCAAGCAGCAGCCACCGCCGGAACTGACGTCCCTGGTCGACCCTGAGCCCCCGGAGTTCGTGCAGGACTACGTGCCCGAACTCGTCCGGCAACGGCGGCGCCGGAAGTTGCGCTTCGGGGCGATCGCGTTGGCCGTCCTGGCCGTCCTGGGCCTGGTCTTCTGGGCGGCCAACAATAGGGCGAAAAGCCCCGTGTACCTCGCGGTCGTCGTGTCCGACGACCAGGGCGACAAGGCGACGTCGCGGGAGATCATGGACACCGTCAACTGGGCGGTGGACGAATGGAACAGCAGTGGCAAGGTCGGCACTCACCCACTGGCCGTCCAGTACTTCTCCGACAACGACGACCCGGCCACAGCCGCGGAAGTGGCCAAGCAGATCGCCGCCGACGACCGTTTTGTGGGAGTGGTCGGCCACCAGCTCAGCTCGACGTCACAGGCAGCCGGACCGATCTACGCGCAGGCCGGCATCCCGGTCATCACCGCCACGGCGACCGCCGACGCGGTGACGAAGGGCAACCCCTGGTACTTCCGCACCGTCTTCGACAACGCCACCCAGGGCGAGGGGATCGCGGCGTACGTCTCCCAGGTGCTCAAGGCGCCGGCATCGATCGTGGTCTACGACGACAGCGCCTACGGCACCACGTTGCGCGATGGCTATGTCTCGGCCATGAAGCGGGCCGGTGACCAGATCCAGGCCCAGGTCGAGATCCCGGCCGGTGACGTTAAGGACCAGGCGACCATCGACCGGATCGTCACGAGCGTCACCGTCGTCGACAAGCCAGGGCCGATCGTGTTGATGGTGGACGACCCGGCGATCTCCGCGCTGGGTCCGGCGCTGGAGGCAGTGGGCGTGGCCCCAACGCTGGTAGGCAGTGACTCGTTGGCACTGCGCGACTTCTTCGCGCCCTTGGCCGAGGGCAAGGCCGGGACGGTCAACCGAGCCCTTGCGGCAAGCCCCTTGACGCGGGGTGCGCTGACCGGCGAAGCCGTGCGGTTCGTCCACGACTTCTCGGAGTACTACGGATACCAGCCCTCATGGGCCTCCCCGTTGACCTATGACGCGGTCAATGCCTTCGCGGAGTCCATCGCCGGGATCGACACCGGCGCCGGCGTGGCCGCCCAGCGCACGGCCATCCGCGACCGGTTCGATCACGCGCGCAGCCCGGAGACCAGCCTGGACGGCCTGACCGGGGACATCTACTTCGACGACAGCGACTCCGCCGAACGCCCCGTGGGCATGGAGAGCGGCCGCATCGCCCCCAACGGTGAACTGACGATCGAGAGCGCCCCGATCCAGCTGGCCCCGTACTCGCCCTCGGCCGGAGCCAGCGAGAACGAGGAGATCGCTGCTGGGGAGGCGGTGCGCTTCCTCGATACCGTCTACACGCTCCAGCAGATCGTCGCCGTGGGCATCAACTACAACCAAGTCGATGAACTGGACGTGGCCTCCCAAACGTACTTCGCCGACTTCTTCATCTGGTTCAAGTACGCCGAGGACAAGGACGATCCGGCCGACGTCGTGTTCACCAACGCGGTCGACAGCTCGCTGGGCCTCGGCGAGCCGCAGCGGCTGCAGACGGTTGCGGGACAGACCTACGCGTTGTACCGGGTGGCCGGCGAGTTCAAGGGGCAGTTCAACTTCCGGCAATTTCCCTTCGACCGGCAGGAGTTGCCGATCCTGTTGCAGCACCGCAGCCTGCCCGCGGCCCGGCTCAGTTACTTCCCGGACGAGGATCTGCTGTTGCAGACCCAGTCGCAGCGGCTGGAGAGCGGCGTGGATGCCGGATCGACCATCGACGCCATCCCGAACTGGGAGGCGTACTACGTCAACTTCTTCCCGAGCAGCGTGGGCAACACCTCCGCGCTGGGCGACCCGTACTTCATTGCCGGGACCTCGGGTGTGACGTACTCGGTGTTCGCCTCGAACGTCGAGATCCGCCGCGATGTGTCGAGCTTCCTGGTCAAGAACTTGCTGCCGCTGATCCTGCTGTCGATCGTGGTCTACATCAGTCTGTGGCTGCCGTTGAAGGACCACACCTCACGGATCTCGATGGCGGTGACCGGCATCCTGACCGGGGCCGTGATGCTCAACACCGTCACCAGTTCCTTGCCCGACGTCGACTACACCGTGGCCATCGAATGGGCGTACTACGTCTTCATCGCACTGGCTGCGGCGACCGCGATCGTCACACTGATCGGCCGGCAGTGGAACGACGAACGGCGGCTGGCCTCGGTCCGGGCACTGAACCGGTTCGCGCGCATCGCCTACCCGCTGGTGATCCTCGCCGTGGCGTTCGTCTACTGGTATCAGTTCCACGACGTGAGCCCCCTGTAGGCGTGCAGCCGCCCGGCTTCGAGTCAGGCACGCACCCAACTCACCAGAGCGTTCGCTCAGGCGTCGAAGCCTTCCAGGTCGTGCAGTACGTCTTCGGACAGTGACTCTTCCTCGCCGCCGTCCTCCTCGTAGTGCATCGCGGACTCTTCCGCAGACAGATCGTGGGTGTCGTGGCTGTCCCAGGCGATCTCCTCGCCGGTGCGGTCGGCGCCGTCCTCTTCGTCCTGGGAGATCAGGTGCCCGACCCGGTGATCCTCCCCGTTGCGGATCTCGGTGAACTCCGGCCCGTCGGTGCCGAGTTCCCGGCTCAACTCGCCCCACAGTTGCGCTACGACTTCGTCGCCGGGGCGGTCTCCGAATTGCCTGCTCATGACAACTCCTTGATCGGTCTACTCCCTAGAGTAGTCCTCAGGACTTCCCTTGGTTGGCCACTGCTGCAGCTGCGCTTGCGGCTGCCTCGGGGTCCAGATAGCGCCCAGCCGACAGCGGCATCAGGTCTTCGCCCAGTTCGTAGACCAGCGGGATTCCGGTGGGGATGTTCAGCCCGGCGATGTCGGCGTCTGAGATGCCGTCCAAGTGCTTGACCAAGGCCCGCAGCGAGTTCCCATGCGCGCCGATCAGCACCGTGCCGTAGGTGCGCAGGTCGGGCACCACCGCGTCATACCAGTAGGGCAGCATCCTGACCACGACGTCCTTGAGGCACTCGGTCAGCGGGCGGATCTCCGGGGGCAGTGCGGCGTAGCGCGCGTCGTCGAACTGCGAGTACTGGTCGTCGGCCGCGATCGGCGGCGGTGGGGTGTCGTAGGAGCGGCGCCAGAGCATGAACTGCTCCTCGCCGAACTCCTCGAGGGTCTGCTTCTTGTTCTTACCCTGCAGGGCGCCGTAGTGCCGCTCGTTGAGCCGCCAGGAGCGTCGCACCGGGATCCAGTGCCGGTCGCAGCCATCGAGAGCGAGGTTCGTGGTGCGGATCGCCCGGCGCAGTACGGAGGTATGAGCGACCTCCGGCAGGATTCCGGATTCGGCGAGGAGTGCCCCGGCTTTGCCGCCCTCGGCGACCCCCTTCTCGGTGAGGTCGACGTCGACCCAGCCGGTGAACTGGTTCAGTGCGTTCCATTCGCTCTCGCCGTGGCGCAGAAGGATCAGGGTGCTCATGGCTTCCAACCTAGCGAGGCCGCTTCGCTGCCGACGTTAGCCCCCGACGGCCATCCACCCTCACGGCAGCATTCCCGCTAACCGATGTCGTCCGGCCGTAGATGCTCGAACGCGGCCAGGTTCGCGGTGGACTCGCCGCGGGACAACCGCCAACGCCATTCCCGCTCGATGCTGGACCGGAAGCCGAGCTCCAGGATGTGATTGAACGAGCCATCGGCTTCGGCCAGCACCGCGCCCAGGACCTGGTCGAGCACGTCAACCGTCACCGTCGCGGCCGGAAGCCTGCCCACCAGGTAGATGTCGCCGAGTTGGTCGATGGCGTAGGCGATCCCGAACAACTTCCGGTTGCGCTCCAGCAGCCAACGATGCACCCCGGCGACGTTCTCGTCCGGGTGGCGGGCGACGAAGGCATTGATGCTCAAGGAATGCGGGCCCGGCACCAGAGCACACGTCGTGCGCAGTTTGCGCTCGCCCGGCAGCACGACGGTGATCGCCTGGTCGGTCTGCTCGTGGTCGAGCCCACTGGCGTCGATCCACTCGGTGATGGCCTCGATCATGCGTACCTGCGCAACAGCAGCGGTCGCTGGGCCAGAGCCTCGTCGTACGCCTCCCGGGTCGCCTGTGCGGTGGCTGCCCAGCTGAACTTCTCGGCGTGACGGCGCGCCAGCACGGACATCCGCTGCCGAGTGGCCGGCTGCAGGACCACCGATTCGATGGCACTTGCAAAGTCGTCGGGGTCATGACCCGCGACCAGGACGCCGCCGTCACCCACTGCCGTTGTGAGCCCACCAACGCGACTGGCCACGACCGGCACCCCGCAGGCCTGCGCCTCCACCGCGACCAGCCCGAAGGACTCCGAGTAACTGGGCACAACAACGACGTCGGCGGCGCGGTACAGATCCGCGAGCTCATCGCGCGGCACGGGCGGCATCAGCCGGATCACGTCCTGCATTCCCAGATCCGCAATCAGTTGAGGCAGGTGGCCGGATCTGTCGAAGCCAGATCCGGACAGTCCGCCGTTGATGACCACTTTCAGCCGGGGGCGCAACTCCGGACGTCGCATCAACATCCGATGGGTGGCGGCGACCAGAACATCGGGTGCTTTCAACGGCTGAATCCGTCCGACGAAGAGCACGAGGATGTCGTCCTGTTCGACTCCGAGCCGCTGTCGGCCAGGCTGCACCGGCCCGGGGGAGAACGTCTGCAGATCGACCCCCGGCAGCGCGACGGCGATCCGTTCGGGGTCGGCGTGATAGAGCGTCACCAGGTCGTCGGCCTCGGTTTCGGTGTTGGCGATGAGCATGTCGGCGGCGGCGACCACCTGCTCCTCGCCCAGCACCCGCTCATAAGGCTCGGGATCGTCCCCGGCCGCCAGCGCGAGGTTCTTCACTTTGGCCATCGTGTGCATGCTGTGCACCAGCGGGATCTGCCATCGTTCCGAGGCCACCCAGCCGACCTGGCCGGACAGCCAGTAATGCGAATGCACGAGGTCGTAGTACCCCTCGGGACGGTGTGCCTCTGCCCGTAGCACCGCTGCCGTGAACGCGCACAATTGCGCCGGCAACTGCTCCTTGCGCAAGCCCTCGTAGGGGCCGGCGGGTACATGATGCACCGTCACCCCCTCGGTCACAGAAACCCGCGGCGGTTGCTCGCTGGAGGTGGCTCGGGTGAAGATCTCGACCTCGGTCCCGCTGACCGCCAAGTGCTTGGCGACCTCCAGCACGTACACGTTCATGCCGCCTGCGTCGCCACTACCGGGCATGGCCAACGGTGAGGTGTGCATGGAGATCATCGCCACACGGCCCGCACGGTGCATGGCTACATTCTCCCCGGTGGTCCGGCGTCGTGCCGGGCGAGGTTGCTCAGGAAGCCAGCGGCAGTGGCTGCGGGGTCACCGTCGGCAGCCAGGTTGCTTTCAGGTACTGCCGCCCGGCCGGGTCCCACTCCACGGTCCAGGTCATGCGCATCTCGGTCATGACGACACCTTTCCCCGATCTGAACCCGAGTATACGCACAGGTGAACGGAAGGTGAACGACACGTCGGCCTCGCAGCGACTCGCACGTCGAGCTGCCGTCTCCAGCGCGGATCAACGCACGTGCGGCACTGCCGGGCGCGTGGGGCCGGCGGCGGTGACGGTCACGGCGACATCCACCGCGTGCGCGGCGATGCGCTGGTAGTCCCGGCAGATCGAGGTGAGTTCCATGGCGACATAGACCGGGTGCGGCCAGGCCCGGGAGCGGCCGATGACCAGCATCTCCTGGTGCAGACGATCCACCTGCCGATCCTGTTCCACCATTCCCTGCGCAGCAGTGGTGTCGCGCAGCGCGACGGCCGCTACAGCGATTTCCAGCATGCGATCGCTCACCGCGCCGAGATCGCTGACCAGCCCTGTCACTTCGGCGGGAACCACTGCACGCGGATAGGCCCGGCGGGTGGCTTTGGCGATCTGCCCGGCCAGGCACGCGATCTGGTGCAGTGAACCGACGATCCGGCCACTGCCCAACAGTGCCCGCAGGTCACGTTCGGCCATGTGCCGCCCGGCTACGACGTCCACGATGTCCTGGGTGAGCAGATCCACTCTGTCCGTGACGTCCAGAACGTCACTGATCACCGACTGGGCACCTGACAGGTCCGCGTGCAGTGCGGCCGCCGTTGCAGCCGCGACGAGCTGCCGGACGTGATCGCCCAGCTCGGCTTGCGCCGCGTCCAGTGCGGCAGTGCGGGTGTCCAGGGCTGTGCGCATCGCGGATCACGCTAAGTGCACTTGGCGGCAGGGGTGCTTCCTCGGTGCAAACCAAAGGTGAACAGTAGGGGAAGAGCGTGGCGTCCTACGCAGGTTGCGACCCTGGTCGGACTGGTGTCCGTATGTTTGTCGTGTGAACCCAGTGTCGCTGGTCGTGCTCGCCGCAAGCGGCGCTCTGGTCGGCATGCTCGGGTTCCGGCGCCGGCCCGCCTCCGAACCCGAACCCGGACCCGAGGCGGATGCCGGCATCGGCGGTGCCGAGGTGGAGCAGGTCCTTTCCGCTTTGCCGGAAGCGTCGATCGTCGTGGATCCGAACGGGACCCCGATCCGGGTGTCCAGCCACGCCCTTGCGATGACCCTGATCCGCGATGGCCGCATCGTCGTCCCCGAGATCACCGCCATGATCGCCGACGTCCGCCGGGACGGGATCATCCGCGAGCACGAGACGACCGTGCGCCGTCCCCCGATGGGCAAGGGACTGGTCACGCTGCGTCTGCGCGTGGCGCCACTCGGCGCCGACCGGGTGCTGGTGCTGGCCGAGGACCTCTCCGAGGCCCAGCGCGTGGATGCCGTCCGCCGCGATTTCGTGGCCAACGTCAGTCACGAACTGAAGACCCCGATCGGCGCCCTGAGCCTGCTGGCCGAAGCCGTGCTGAGCTCTGCCGACGAACCCGAGGCGGTGCGTCACTTCGCCGGCCGCATGGAGGCCGAGTCCGGCCGGCTGTCCGCGCTGGTGGGAGACCTGATCGACCTCAGCCGCCTGCAGGGCACCGACCCGCTCAAGGACGCCATCCCGGTGAGCGTGGACGCCGTGGTCAGTGAAGCCGTGGACGCAGTGCGGCAGTTGGCGCAGAATTCCCAGATCGAGCTCGTCGTAGGCGGGACCCGGGACCTGATCGTGCTGGGGATGGAGTCACAACTGGTGACGGCACTGCGCAACCTGCTGTCCAACGCGGTGAACTACAGCCCCCGCGGAACCCAGGTCGCAGTGACCACCCGGCTGGTCAACGACGTAGTCGAGATCGCCGTCACGGACCAGGGGATGGGCATCCCGGAGACCGAGCTGCAACGGGTCTTCGAACGCTTCTACCGCGTCGACCAGGCCCGCTCGCGGGTCACCGGCGGTACCGGTTTGGGTCTGTCGATCGTCAAGCACGTCGCGGAGAACCACGGGGGTGAAGTGGGGGTGTGGAGTGTCCTGGGGGAGGGCAGCACATTCACCCTGCGCTTGCCGCCGTTCACCGACGACCAACTGGTGGTGCCCACGCCCACCGTCATCGAGGAGGAAAGCACGGCATGAGCAGGATTCTGGTGGTGGAGGACGAGCAGTCGTTCAGCGACGCGCTGTCCTTCATGCTGCGCAAGGAGGGGTTCGACGTGTCCGTGGCCGCGGACGGTCATGCAGCTGTCGAGACCTTCGAACGCGAGGGGGCGGACATCGTGCTGCTCGACATCATGCTGCCCGGAATTCCGGGCACCGAGGTCTGCCGGCAGATCCGCAACGTGTCGCAGGTGCCGATCATCATGGTCACCGCCAAGGACTCCGAGATCGACAAGGTCGTCGGCCTGGAACTCGGTGCCGACGACTACGTCACCAAGCCCTTCTCATCGCGCGAACTCGTCGCCCGCATCAGGGCGGTCATGCGCCGTCGGGGACCGGAGCCGGCCGCTTCTTCGGAGTCCGCGCTGACCGCCGGCAACATCACGATGGACGTCGACCGGCACGTGGTGACTGTGGCAGGTCAAGCCGTGAAGCTACCGCTCAAGGAGTTCGAGTTGCTCGAGGTGCTGATGCGCAATGCCGGCCGGGTGCTCACGCGCGGACAGTTGATCGACCGGGTCTGGGGTTCTGACTACGTGGGGGACACCAAGACGCTGGACGTGCACGTCAAGCGACTGCGCACCAAGATCGAGCCGAATCCGGCCGAACCGAGCGTGCTGGTCACGGTGCGGGGGCTGGGGTACAAGCTCGAGGTTGGCTAGGAAATCCCGCTGTGGCTAGCCGAGATCTCGCGCGCCCTCCTCGGCCGATCCGTGAGCATTCCGGTCATCGGTTAGCGCTGTGGACGGGTTTTTGGCGCCCTGAATGCTCACCGATGCCCACAGTGCTAACGGATTTGGATTCACCCGGGAGACAACAGCGCGCAACTCCAACGGCTGTCAGCCCGCGTTCTGGCCGGCCTTCTTGCCGGTGTCCGCGGTCGGCGACGGGCTCGCACTTGCGCTGCCCTGCTGCGCCAGTTCCAGCAGTTTCTGCTGGTCGGTCACCGACACGACCACCCCGGCGTACTGCCCGGTGTTGGGGACGGTCAGCACGTCACCGGTGACCGTGCCGGCGTTCTGGAACGTGAACGTGGTCCGCACGAACGCCGAGGGGAAGGCCTTGAACTCGAAGGCGTTGATGAAGTTCGGGCTGAAGTAGCCGGTGCGTACAGTGCCTTTGACGGGCACCTCGATCGCCCCGCCGGTGATGCCCATCCGGGAGACCGGCTCGATCTCGACCTTGGTCAGCGAGTCCGGCGCGTCGCCGTTGTTGAGGAACGTCGCGACAAGGGTGGCCTCGTTGGGGTTGGCCACATTGCGCACCCAGGTGGCGCCGCGGACCTCGATGTCACCGGTTGCCAGGTTGGCGCCGTTGCCCACAGCCTGATTGGCCTGCTGGGATGTGCCGGACTGGAAACCCGACCAGCAGCCGCCCAGCGAGGGGACCAGGACAGCGGCGGCGGCGACGGCGGCCATCCGGCGAGTGGCGACGGACATCGGTTCCTCCCAATGACGAGTGCGTCGAGCGCAGCCTATCCGAGCGGCACCGCCAGATGTGCAGAAGGCTGCGGCGGGTCCGCCCGGCACTTCTTACGCAAGCCTTACCCGCCTGAAACCCCGTGTTACGATGGAGCCCACGGAAAGGGGCACCTTCTCACATGGCATTTTCCGTCGGCGACACAGTTGTGTACCCGCATCACGGCGCAGCCCGCATCGAGAGTATCGAGCAACGCGTCATCAAAGGCGAAGAGCGTGAGTACCTCGTACTGCGCATCGACCAGGGCGATCTCGTCGTTCGCGTACCGAGCGACAATGTCGATCTCGTCGGTGTGCGCGACGTTGTGAACTCCGAAGGCCTCGAGCGGGTCTTCTCCGTTCTGCGCCAGCCTTATACCGAGGAGCCGACCAACTGGTCGCGGCGGTACAAGGCCAACGTGGAGAAACTCGCCTCCGGTGATGTCATCAAGGTGGCCGAGGTCGTCCGCGACCTGTGGCGCCGGGACCAGGACCGTGGCCTGTCCGCCGGCGAGAAGCGCATGCTTGCCCGCGCCCGGCAGATCCTGGTGAGTGAACTGGCTCTGGCCGAGCACACCAACGAGGACAAGGCCGAGATCATCCTCGACGAGGTGCTCGCCTCCTAAGGCCCAGCTTTTCGCTGACGAACGCCTCGCTGTCCAACTCCCCTAGTCTGGACGCGTGCCACACCTGACGAGGGTTCCCGATGTCGGGGCGGAAGCCCTGCGGATGCTGCTCGTCGTCTTCGGCGCAGTGCTCGGCTACGAGGTAGGCAGCCGGATGCAGGCGGCCAACCCGGACCTGACGCTGGGCACGTTCGGGATCACGGCGCTGGGCATCATCGTCGGTGCCGGCGTCGGATACTCCGTGGGCGGCATCATCGGCCGGATCGTCATGCGTGGCATCGCCCGCCAGGAACACCGGCTCAGCGCTTTGCCGCCCGAGGAGGTCATCGCCGGATTCGTGGGATCGGTGGTCGGCATGGCCGGAGTGAGTCTGGTCGCCTGGCCGCTGTTCCTACTCGGACCCGCCGCGCTGATTGCGCCGCTGTTCGCGTTCCTGGTCGTCGTCGGGGGCATGACCGGTTTCCGTATCGCACGCACCCGAGGCGGCGCGATGGGCGATGATCGCGCGTCGCCGGGCTGGGGGCCCAAGGTTCTGGACACCTCGGTGGCCATCGACGGCCGGATCCTGCAGGTCGCCCGCAGTGGCTTTCTTTCCGGCACCTTGCTCGTCCCGCAGCCGGTCGTCGACGAGTTGCAGGGCCTGGCGGACAGCGCCGAGGAGGGCCGGCGGGCACGCGGCCGCCGCGGCCTGGACGTCCTGCTCAGACTGCGATCCGAACTGCCAGTGGAGGTTGTCCCGGACGACCCGGTCGGGGTGGCCGAGGTCGACGCCAAACTCGTGCAGATCTGCCTACAGCGCAAGGTGGCCCTGCTCACCCTTGACCAGCACCTCGCCGACGCCGCCTCCCTGGCCGGGGTGACCGTGCTGAATCTGCACGCACTGGCCACGGCGATGGCTGCGCCGGTACGCTCCGGCGACCGGGTGGACGTGCATCTAGCGCGAGCCGGCAAGGAAGCGGGTCAGGCGATCGGTCACCTGCCGGACGGGACCATGGTCATCGTGCAGCGCGCCGACGACCGAATCGGTGACACGGTGCGGGTGGAACTGACGTCGGTCACCACCACCAGCCACGGGCGGCTGGTGTTCGGGCGGCTGGTGTCGGCGTGATCGGGCTGATCCTGGTGGCGGCCGGCAGCGGTCAGCGGCTCGGTGCGGATGTGCCCAAAGCGCTGGTCCGGGTGGCCGGTGACACTCTCATCGGTCACTGCCTGCAGACTGCGGCACAGATCCCGGAACTGACTCAGATCGTGGTCGTCGCACCTCCAGGAATCGGACCGCTGCCCGACGTCAATGTGGTTGCCGGAGGTGCCACCCGCGACGCATCGGTGCGGGCCGGACTGGACGCGCTGGACCCGGCCACCACGGCTGTTCTCGTACACGACGCGGCCCGGCCGTTCGCACCGGCGGCGGTCTTTGAGCGGGTGATCGCGGCATTGCAGGCCGGTGCGGTCGCAGTCGTGCCGGCGCTGCCCGTGACGGACACGATCAAGCGCATGCACGACGGCGTGGTCGTGGAATCGCTGGACCGCGCGGAACTGGTGGCGGTGCAGACACCGCAGGGTTTTCAGGTGGCACAACTGCGCGCGGCTCACGACGCCCAGTCCTCCGACGTCACCGACGACGCGATGCTGATGGAGCAACTCGGGGTGCCCGTCCACGTTGTCGAGGGGTCCGATCACGCATTCAAGATCACCACGCCGTTCGACCTGGCGATGGCCCGTGCCCTGCAGGAGGCCCCGTGACCTACCGGATCGGTATCGGTACCGATATCCACGCTTTCGCAGACGAGCCGCCGGCCCACGTCGCCGGACTGGAGTGGCCGGACACCCCGGCACTGGCCGGGCACTCCGATGGCGATGTGGTCGCCCACGCCTGTGCTGATGCCCTGCTCAACGCCTCCGGACTCGGCGACCTCGGTGGTTTGATCGGCACCGACCGGCCGGAGTGGAAGGGTGCCGCAGGCACGACGATCCTGCGGGAGACAGCGGCTCATCTGCGTAACAACGGTTTCGAACCGGTCAATGTCGGCGTGCAGGTGATCGGCAATGCGCCGCGGATCGGACCTCGCCGTGCGGAGGCCGCAGCGGTGCTGACCCAGGCCGCCGGTTGCCCCGTGCACCTGTCGGCTACCACCACTGACGGCCTGGGCCTCACGGGCCGCGGGGAGGGCCTGGCGGCGATCGCCACGGCCCTGGTGCGGCCTGTCGATACGCTGGACGAATGACCTTGCAGATCTACGACACCGGGACCCGCTCGGTGCGCGAGTTCACGCCGATCCGACCCGGTGCGGTCTCGGTGTACTACTGCGGGGCCACAGTGCAGGCAGCGCCGCACGTCGGGCACCTGCGTCCCGGCGTGGTGTTCGACGTCCTCACTCGCTGGTTGCAGGCCAGTGGCTACGACGTGACGTTGTGCCGCAACGTCACCGACATCGACGACAAGATCTTGGCCAAGGCGCAGACCGAAGGCCGGCCCTGGTGGGCGGTGGCGCAGCACTACGAGCGTGAGTTCAGCCGTGCCTACGACATCCTGGGATGCTTGCCGCCCACCATCGAACCCCGCGCCACCGGTCATATCCCGCAGATGCTGGAACTGATCGGCCGGCTCGTGGACCAGGGTCGCGCCTACGCGGTCGGTGGGGACGTGTACTTCTCCGTGACGTCCTACCCCGAGTACGGACAGCTGTCCCGGCAGAAGGTCGACGACCTGCAGCCCGCGGCCGATTCCGCCGACGACCCGCGCAAGCAGGATCCCCGCGACTTCGCTGTGTGGAAAGCGGCCAAGCCCGGTGAGCCCGCGTGGGACTCGCCGTGGGGACCGGGCCGGCCGGGGTGGCACGTCGAGTGCTCGGCCATGGCCACGTACTACCTGGGCCGGCAGTTCGACATCCACGGCGGTGGGATCGACCTGATCTTCCCCCACCACGAGAACGAACTCGCGCAATCACGAGCCGGTGGTGATGCGTTCGCGCGCTATTGGATGCACAACTCCTGGGTGACCGCCGCCGGGCAGAAGATGGGTAAGTCACTGGGCAACGCGCTGGCCGTCGACGAGGTGTTGAAGCAGGTGCGACCGGTCGAGTTGCGGTATCACCTGGCCGCCGCGCACTACCGCTCGACGATCGAGTTCTCCTACGAGTCCGTCGTCGAGTCGGCCGTGGGTTTCCGCAGGATCGCCGCGTTCCTGGACAAGCACGCCGGCCCCCCGTTGCCGCCCGCACAGGCCAGTGCCTGCCCACCGGCGTTCGTGGTCGCGATGGACGACGACCTGGGCGTGCCGGCAGCGGTGGCAGTCATCTTCGACACCGTGCGGGCGGGCAATGCCGCGACCGACGACGTAACCATCCGCATGGCCTGGGAGCAGGTCAGCGCGATGTGCTCGGTGCTGGGGATCAACCCGCTGGAAGAACCCTGGGTCGACGCGGGTGGTGATGACCGTGCCGTCTCCGCGCTCGATGCGTTGGTCGCCGATCAGCTCGCCGCCCGTCAGCAGGCCCGTGCCGACAAGGACTGGGCGCAGGCCGACGCCATCCGTGACCGGCTGGCCGCAGCCGGCGTGCAGATCGCCGACAGTGCCGACGGTCCGACCTGGTCGTTGCGCGATGGCGGGTAACTCGAAGCGGCCCGGCGCTCGCCGCAATCCCGGGTCCAAGAAGGGCGCCTCGGTCGGGTCCGGCGGCCAGCGCCGCAAGGGCCTGGAGGGCAAGGGGCCCACGCCCGCGGCCAAGGACCGGGTCGGGCATCCGGCGGCCCGCAAGGAACGGGCCGCCCAGAAACGTCCCGTCAGCCGCAAGCCGAGCCCGCGCGCCGATGTCGTCGCCGGCCGCAACCCGGTCGTCGAGGCGCTGCGTGCCCGCACTCCCGCCGAGGCGTTGCTGGTGCAGACCCGGATCGAGCTCGACGACCGCTTGGCTGAAGCGGTCTCGCTGGCCGCCGATCAGGGCTTGACCGTGCGGGAGGTGCCGAAGTCGGAATTGGATGCCGCGGCCGCTGACGTGGTCCACCAGGGTCTCGTGCTGATTGCCGCGCCCTTCACATATGCCGACCTCGGCGATCTGATCGGCACCCAGAATCCGTTGTGGGTGGTGCTCGACCAGGTCACCGACCCTCGCAATCTTGGCGCGGTGGCCCGTTCGGCGGCTGCCTTCGGCGCGACCGCATTGCTCATCCCGCAGCGACGTGCAGCGCCCGTGACGGCGGCCGCCTGGCGGACCTCGGCGGGTGCCTTGGCCCGGCTGCCGGTGTGTCAGATCGGCAATGTGTCCCAGACGTTGCAGCAACTCAAGGACGCGGGCAGTTTCTGCGCCGGTCTCGATGCCGACGCCGACTCCACGCTGACCGACCTGGCCCAGTTGTCCGACGGTGGCCTGGCCATCGTGGTCGGAGCAGAGGGCCGCGGGCTTTCGCCGCTGGTCGCCCGGAATTGCGACCTGGTGGTGTCGATCCCGATGACCTCGGTCACGGAGTCCTTGAACGCCTCGGTCGCCGCGGCCATCGCGCTGCATTGGGTGGCGCACCACCGCGCGGCCCCCTGATCGGATACCCGCAACTGGCGAGGATTGGATCCGAGGGTGGGCCCTCGCTAGGGTTGTGCCATGACCCAGCCCCCGCCGCCTCCCCCCGGTAACGGTCCGCAGTACCAACCGCCTGGCTACGGCCCGCAGTACCCGCCAGCGCGGCAGACCGCATCCGACGCCGTCGTCGCGTTGGTGCTGGCGATCCTGTCGTGGGTGGTTTGCCCCGTGATCTTGGCGATCGTGGCCCTAGTGTTCGCGAGCAAGGCCAAGAACGCCATCGCCGCCTCCAACGGGTGGCTCGACGGTTCCGGAATGGTCACGGCCGCCAAGATCATCGCCTGGTTGAACATCGTGCTGATGGTCCTGTTCGGCGTTTTCTTGGTCATCGTGACGATCTTCGCGGCCAACAGCACCCCCAGCGACTTCCCGACTGACTTCCCGAGCTTCGGCCCGACCGAAGCGATCCTGTCGCTGCTGGGCTGAAGGTTTTGTGACTCCCAGACCAGTTTCTGGTTCGTGGCTCACAAAGCGAGGGGCAACGTAACGAAGATCACGCTGTGCCCTCCGGTACCCCCTTTGACCCCCCGGAAGCCCATCCGGTATCGTTTTGAGTTGTGTCTGGGACGTCCGGACACCGCAGTTAGTCCCTTCGAGCCCCTAACCGCTTAACGCGGCGGGTTCGAGCGCGGCTCGCGCTGGAACTAGCAACCACCTTCGATCTGGTCGGTCGATGGCGCGGAGAAGTCCGCGACACGCCCGACCGCGGGGGTCGGAGGAACCGGACGAAACGGACATGGGTACCACCCGGTGCCAGCCGAAGCCAAGCGATCGAACGAGAGCGAGACGTAGTGCCCACGATCCAGCAGTTGGTCCGCAAGGGCCGGCAGGACAAGGTCGCGAAGAACAAGACCCCTGCGCTCAAGGGCAGCCCCCAGCGCCGCGGGGTCTGCACCCGTGTCTACACGACCACGCCGAAGAAGCCGAACTCCGCGCTGCGCAAGGTCGCCCGTGTGCGGCTGACCAGCGGCATCGAGGTCACCGCCTACATCCCCGGCGTCGGGCACAACCTGCAGGAGCACTCGATCGTGCTGGTGCGTGGTGGTCGTGTGAAGGACCTGCCCGGTGTGCGCTACAAGGTCGTGCGCGGTGCGCTGGACACCCAGGGCGTGAAGAACCGCAAGCAGGCTCGTAGCCGGTACGGCGCGAAGAAGGAGAAGGGCTGATGCCTCGCAAGGGACCCGCTGGAAAGCGGCCTGTCGTCGTCGACCCGGTCTACCAGTCCGCGCTGGTGACCTCGCTGGTCAACAAGGTTCTGCTCGACGGCAAGAAGAGCACGGCTGAGTCGATCGTCTACGGCGCCCTCGAAGGCTGCCGGGAGAAGTCGGGCCAGGACCCGCTGATCACCCTGAAGCGCGCGCTGGACAACATCCGGCCCACGCTGGAGGTCAAGAGCCGCCGCGTCGGCGGTGCGACCTACCAGGTGCCGGTCGAGGTCAAGTCCGGCCGCGCCAACACCCTCGCCCTGCGCTGGCTGGTGACTTACGCCCGGCAGCGCCGCGAGAAGACCATGACAGAGCGCCTCACCAACGAGCTGCTCGACGCCAGCAACGGCCTGGGCGCGAGCGTCAAGAAGCGTGAGGACACCCACAAAATGGCGGAGGCCAACAAGGCCTTCGCGCACTACCGCTGGTAGGAAACACGACTTATGGCAGACCTCAGCAACGTACGCAACATCGGCATCATGGCCCACATCGATGCCGGCAAGACCACGACCACCGAACGCATCCTCTTCTACACCGGCATCAACTACAAGATCGGTGAGGTCCACGACGGCGCAGCCACGATGGACTGGATGGAGCAGGAGCAGGAGCGCGGCATCACCATCACCTCTGCGGCCACCACCTGTGAGTGGAAGGGCACGCAGATCAACATCATCGACACCCCTGGCCACGTCGACTTCACCGTCGAGGTGGAGCGCTCGTTGCGCGTGCTCGATGGTGCGGTCACGGTGTTCGACGGTGTGGCCGGTGTGGAGCCGCAGTCGGAGACCGTGTGGCGCCAGGCCGACAAGTACGGCGTCCCCCGCATCTGCTTCGTCAACAAGCTCGACCGCACCGGTGCCGACTTCTTCTTCTGCGTCGACACCATCGTCAGCCGGCTGGGCGCGACTCCGCTCGTGCTGCAGCTGCCGATCGGTGCCGAGGCCGACTTCATCGGCCTGATCGACCTGGTGCGGATGAAGGCCATGATGTGGCGCGGTGAGACCCAGATGGGTGAGGACTACGTCCTCGAGGACATCCCCGCCGACATGGCCGACCAAGCTGCCGAGTGGCGCGAGAAGCTGATCGAGACCCTCGCCGAGGGCGACGACGACATCATGCACATGTACCTCGAGGGCGAAGAGCCCAGCGAGGAGCAGATCCAGGCCGGCATCCGCCGCGCGACCATCGCCGGCAAGCTCACCCCGGTGCTGACCGGCTCGGCGTTCAAGAACAAGGGCGTGCAGCCCATGCTCGACGCCGTCGTTGCCTACCTGCCGACGCCGCTGGACGTGCACGCGGTCACCGGCTACAAGCCGGGCGACGAGTCGGTCGAGTTGGAGCGCAAGCCCAGTGACGACGAGCCGTTCGCGGCCCTGGCGTTCAAGATTGCGGCCGACCCGCACCTGGGCAAGCTGACCTTCATCCGCATCTACTCCGGTGTCCTCAACTCCGGCACCCAGGTGCTGAACAGCGTGAAGGACCGCAAGGAGCGGATCGGCAAGATCTACCGGATGCACGCCAACAAGCGTGAGGAGATCCCGAGCGTCGGCGCTGGCGAGATCGTCGCTGTGATGGGTCTGAAAGACACCACCACCGGTGAGACGCTGTGCGACCCGGCCAACCCGATCGTGCTGGAGTCCATGACGTTCCCAGCCCCGGTCATTGAGGTCGCGATCGAGCCCAAGACCAAGGGTGACCAGGACAAGCTGGCCACTGCGATCCAGCGGCTGGCGGAGGAGGACCCCACCTTCCGCGTCCACACCGACGAGGAGACCGGCCAGACGATCATCGCCGGCATGGGCGAGCTGCACCTCGAGGTGCTGGTCGACCGGATGCGGCGGGAGTTCCGGGTGGAGGCCAACGTCGGCAAGCCGCAGGTGGCCTACCGCGAGACCGTCACCCTGCCGGTCGAGAAGGTCGAGTACACGCACAAGAAGCAGACCGGTGGTTCCGGCCAGTTCGGCCGCGTGATCATCGCCCTGGAGCCCAACGCCGACTCCGAGTCCGAGGACAAGAAGGAGAACGGCTACGAGTTCGTCAACAAGATCACCGGTGGTCGCATCCCGCGGGAGTACATCCCCAGCGTGGACGCCGGCTGCCAGGAGGCCATGGAGACCGGCGTGCTCGCCGGCTACCCGATGGTCGACCTGAAGGTGACTCTGATCGACGGTGCCTACCACGACGTCGACTCCTCGGAGTTGGCGTTCAAGATCGCCGGATCGATGGCCTTCAAGGAGGCCGCCCGCAAGGCGAAGCCCGTGTTGCTGGAGCCGATGATGGCCGTCGAGGTCACGACTCCGGACGACTTCATGGGTGACGTGATCGGTGACCTCAACTCCCGCCGTGGCCAGATCCAGG
>WBZL01002260.1_pt1 | contig 18971 bp, 12 predicted proteins | sample 5204291 | NCBI WGS metagenome assembly WBZL01 (sample SAMN12344345, study PRJNA552823) | activated sludge metagenome | biome: Activated sludge suspended growth; feature: Nitrification reactor; material: Wastewater; isolation source: activated sludge from nitrification reactor of wastewater...
GTCACGGACCTTCCCTGATGGCCTGGTTCGGTCCCGACGACGTCGAGGGTCGTATCGCGCACGCCTTCAAGGTGGAGCGTTTCCTGGTCTGGCTCGGCTACTCCGTGGCCGTGGTCGGCGTGCTTGCGATCGTGTGGACGGTCGGCGGGGCGCTGATCGGGAACACCGGATGGACCCGGGCGGTCGTCACGTCGTTCGGGATCCTTGCGGCCACTGTGCTCTCGGGTGCGGCCGCCTACGCGTCAGGGACGAACGTCGGCCTGGCAGCCGCACGGCTCAAGCGCGACGTCGAAAAGGGCTGACTCCGCCCACGGGTCTCAGTGGTACTCGTGCTCCGGACCCGGGTAGCTGCCTGCGACCACCTCGCCGGCCCAGGTCCGCACCGCGTCCGTCATGATCGAGCGCAAGTCCGCGTATTGCTTGACGAACTTCGGCGCCTTGCCCGGAGTCAGGCCCATCATGTCCTGCCACACGAGCACCTGGGCGTCGGTGTGGGGCCCGGCGCCGATGCCGATGGTGGGGATCGAGACGGCGCGTGTCACCGCTTCGGCCAGATCCGCGGGTACGACCTCCAGCACAGTGGCGAACGCTCCGGCCTGCTCCATGTGCTTGGCGTCGAGGATGAGCCGCTGGCCGGCCTCCCCGCGTCCCTGCACCTTGTAGCCGCCGAACTGGTGCACCGATTGCGGGGTGAGCCCGAGGTGGGCCATGACCGGGATACCGGCGCTGGTCAGCAACTCCACATGCGGCAGGACCCGCTCGCCGCCTTCGAGTTTGACGGCGTGGGCGCCGGACTCCTTCATGAACCGGGTGGCGGTCGCGAGCGCCTGCTGCGGGGACTCCTGATAGGACCCGAAGGGCAGGTCCGCGACGACCATGGCGCGCTGTGACCCCCTCACCACCGCGGCGACGAGCGGGATGAGTTCGTCCACCGTGACCGGGATGGTCGAGTCGTGACCGTAGACGACCATGGCCGCGGAATCGCCCACGAGCATCACGGGAATGCCGGCCGCGTCGAACAGTCCTGCGGTCAGCGCGTCGTATGCGGTGATCATCGGCCACTTCTCGCCGCGCTCTTTGGCGGCGGCGAGGTCCTTGGTCGTCACGCGACGACCTGTGGCAGGGCCGTAGAGGGATTCGGACATGAGGGTTACCTCCAGCCTCGAGGCTCACGGTGAGTCCCCGGACGAATTCATGGTGACATACCCCGGGTGGTTTCGAGAAGAGGGTGTGCGGGACGTGTTTGACGCCGGCGGTGAAGCGGCTACGATACGGAACAGTTTCGTATCGAAAGGTTGACGGCATGGACGACAAACACACCGGCCATCCCCGGCGCTGGCAGATCCTCGCGGTGCTCGTAGTGAGCCTGATGGTCGTCGTGCTGGACAACACCGTGCTGAACGTGGCGCTGAAAACGATCCAGGAGGATCTGGGCGCGACCCAGAACGAGATCGTGTGGGCGATCAACTCCTACACGCTGGTCTTCGCCGCGCTGCTGTTCACCTGGGGTGTGCTCGGTGACCGCTACGGCCGCAAGAAGATCCTGATCATCGGTCTGCTGCTGTTCGGGCTGGCCTCCGCGCTGAGCGCTTTCGCGCACGATCCCATGCAGCTGATCCTCGCGCGAGCATTCATGGGGATCGGCGGGGCGTCCGTACTTCCGGTCACCCTGGCCATCATCACGGTCGTCTTCCCTCCTCACGAGCGGGGGCGCGCCATCGGCATGTGGGCGGCCGCGGTCGGTGGGGCCGTGGCGATCGGCCCGCTGCTCGGGGGTTTCCTGCTCGAGCACTACTGGTGGGGGTCCGTATTCCTCATCAACGTCCCGATCGTGATCGCCGGGGTGATCGGCATCGCGATCCTGGTGCCGGAGTCGCGCAACCCGAACCCCGGTCGACTGGACCCGTTGGGTCTTGTCCTGAGCATCACAGGCTTGTTGTTGCTGGTGTACGGCATCCAGCACGGTGGCGACACGCAGGACTGGCTGCACTGGGACGTGGCAGGGGCGATCCTGGCCGGGCTCGCCATCCTCGTGCTGTTCGTATGGCTCGAAGTCCGGAGCGACCATCCGTCGCTGGACATGTCGCTGTTCCGGATCCGTTCCTTCTCCGCGTCGCTGACCACGGTGTCGCTCACATTTGCCGCGATGACCGGTTCCTTGCTGTTCCTCGCCTTCTACATGCAACTCGTGCGCGGCTACAGTCCGCTGGAAGCCGGCGCGTTCACGTTGCCGGTGGCGGTCGGACAACTCCTCGCCGCGCCTCGCAGCGCGAAGATGGTCGAACGGTTCGGCGCCCGCAGAGTGATCACCTTCGGACTGGTGCTCGCTGGTCTGGTGTTCGTCTCGATAGCACTGCTGCAGCCGGACAGTCCCGCCTGGGTGCTGCTGGTGAGTTGGTTCTTCCTCGGATTCGGTCTGGGGAACGTGATCGCACCGGCAACCACACGGATGACCTTGGCCACGCCCCCGGAGAAGTCCGGCGCCGGCTCGGCCGTGCAGAACACCGTGCGCCAGGTGGCCGCGGCCATCGGCATCGCGGTGTTGTCCTCGTTGGTCGCAGTGTCCTACAGCAACTCCATGGACAGTGCTGAGAGCACCTCGAGCCTGCCATCCGCGCTCCAGGGGCCGGTGACCGATTCCATCGGTGGCGCCTACGAGGCGACCACTCGCGCGGTCGGGGCGGGCGTGCTGACCCCCGAACAGGCCGCCGCCATCCAAGCGGAGGCAGTGGACAGTTTCATGACCGCCTTCCACATGGCCGCCATCGGCTCGGCACTGCTGATCCTGATCGCCCTTGTCGTGTTGCTCTGGCGTCTGCCAGCGCAGCCCGAGCACGCCGCCTGGGGTGGTCACGAGGGACAGGCGGAGATCGACGAAGCGCTGTCGCCCGACGAGTTCGAGGGGGAGCCTGCCGTCGGTGAGGTGGACGGCAAGGCATGAACGGCAGGCCACGGGACCCGCGCATCGATGCGGCCTTGACCGAGCACCTGGTGACTCTGCTGGCCGAACGTGGACCGGCCGGCTTCTCGGTGGAGGAGCTCGCCGAGCGTTCCGGAGTCGGTAAGGCCGCCATCTACCGGCGATACCGTTCCCGTGAAGAGTTGGTGGCCGCCGGCTTCGCGGCCGTGAACGAGGACATGCCGGACGTGTCGGACCTGCCGGTGAGGCAGGCGCTGATCACCTTGCTGGAGTGGATCTCGAGCGCGCACGCCTCCGGCATGACGCCGACGTGGCTGGTCGGTATGCAGCAGATCCCACAACTACGCGATCTGTACATGTGCAATGTGGTGCGACCGCGACGGGTCGCGCTCGAGGCCGTCCTCGAACGCGGCCGGGCGCAGGGCGTACTGCGGAAGGACATCGACATCGATGTGGCGATGACGTGTCTGAGTGCCCCGGCGATCCATGTGGGCATGCACCGGGCGAGGGGATCGTCGGCCGGCGATGTGCCGATCGCGGAGGTGGTCGACCTCGTGCTCTCCGGCTTGATCAGGCCAGGGGCTCGCGCCACTGATTCGTGATCGGCAACCGGCGGTCGCGTCCGAAGGCACGGAAGGTGATCTTCGTCCCCGGCGGGTACTGACGCCGCTTCCACTCCGCAGCGTCGGTCAGGTGCACGATGCGCGACACCAGGGCCGGGTCGAAACCCTGCTCGAGCAGTTCCGTGGCGCCCATGTCAGCACCGACGTACGCCTCGAGGATGCGGTCGAGTTCGTGGTAGTCCGGCAGCGAGTCGGTGTCGAGTTGGCCCGGGCGCAACTCCGCAGATGGCGGTTTCTCGATGCTGTTCGGCGGGATCGGCCCGGTGCGACCAGCCCGAGCAGCGGACTCGTTGCGCCATCGCGCCATCTCCCAGACCAGAGTCTTGGGGACGTCCTTGATCGGGGCGAATCCGCCGACCGCATCGCCGTAGATCGTGGAGTACCCCACGGCGAGTTCGCTCTTGTTCCCCGTGGCGAGGACCAACTGGCCCTCGGAGTTGCTGATCGCCATCAGGATCGCTCCGCGCACGCGGGCCTGCAGGTTCTCGGCCGCCAATCCCGTGAGGTCCAGATTCCGGTGGTACGCCTGCACCATGTCGGTGATGGGCACAGTCCGCAGGTTCATCCCGGTCAGCGCGGCGGACTCGGCGGCGTCGGCCAAGGAGTGTTCGGAGGAGTACTCACTGGGCATCCGGACGCCGTAGACGTTCTCCGCCCCCAGGGCGTCGCAGGCGATCGCGGCGACCAGTGCGCTGTCGATCCCTCCTGACATGCCGAGGACAACGCTGTGGAACCCGTTCTTACGGACGTAGTCGCGCAGGCCGGTCACGAGTGCGAGGTAGACCTCGCGGGCGTCGCTGAGCGGATCGGCGATCGCCGGGCTCAGTGCCCTGTGGTCACCGCGCAACGGCAACATGACATCGGCCTCGGTGGTTGCGGGCGGGAGGTCGAGGTCGGCGACGAGGATGTGATCGACGAACTGCGGGGCGCGGGCCAGGACCGTACCGTCGGCCGCCACGACCATGGAGTCGCCGTCGAAGACGAGTTCGTCCTGTCCGCCCCACATGTTGACGTAGGCCACCGGGCAGTCGAGTTCGCGGGCCCGACGCGAGCACAGATCCCCGCGCACGTCGTCCTTGTTCCGCTCGTACGGGCTGCCGTTGATCACAAGCAGGGCCCCCGGCGGGTTGTGTCCCAGTTGGGTGAGCGGACCGGCGCTGACCCAGATGTCCTCGCAGATGACCACCGCGACATCGACGTCACCCAGACGGATACGGCACGGCAGATCACCGGAGCGGAAGTAGCGCTGTTCGTCGAACACCCCGTAGTTCGGCAGGTGGTGTTTGGCGTAGTCCGCCACCACCTCGCCTCGGTGAAGAACAGCGGCTGCGTTGAAGCCACGACGGTCATCAGCCTCGGCCGGAGGTGGTGCCAGATGGCCTACCACGACCACGACCTCCCCGAAGCCTGCGGCGTCGAGATCGGAAGCCAGCATCTCCAACGACCCCGCGCACGCCTGTTGGAAACTCGGTCGAAGGGCGAGGTCCTCGATGGGGTACCCGGTGAGCACCATCTCCGGGAACGCCACCAGATCCGCCCCAGCGGCCGCCGCCTGCGCAGTGGTCTCGACCACCAGCGCGCGGTTGCCGAGGAGGTCGCCGACGGTCGGATTGACTTGCGCCAGCGCGATCCGGATCTTCGTCATGACCTTAAGTCTGTCAACTGCCGCGTCGGTCGGTCGGGCGAGCCCCGACAACGCATGACCCCCCCGCCGCGCGGCGCTCCCGTCGTGGCCACATGCCACAGAAGTGTCTCGGCTGCACGTGCTACTTCCTGTTGCACCGGGCAGCTGCCCCACTGCGCCCTACGCCGCTGCGGCGGGGAACAGCGATACGGCAGGATGGGGTCATGGACAAGCAGACCGAGTACGTGCTGCGCACCATCGAGGAGCGCGACATCCGTTTCGTCCGTCTGTGGTTCACAGACGTGCTGGGAATCCTGAAATCGGTATCCATCGCGCCGGCTGAACTCGAAGGCGCATTCGCCGAGGGGATCGGCTTCGACGGTTCGGCGATCGAGGGCTTCTCACGGGTCACCGAGTCGGACATGCTGGCCAAGCCCGACCCCTCCAGTTTCCAGATCCTGCCGTGGCGTGGCGACGACATGCCGGTCGCCCGGCTCTTCTGCGACATCCTCCTGCCGGACGGTTCGCCCTCCTACGCTGATCCGCGCTGGGTGCTCAAGAGGCAGTTGGCCAAGGCGGCGCAGCAGGGCTTCACGTTCTACACCCACCCCGAGATCGAATTCTTCTTGTTCAACGAGATGCCCGGACCCAACGAGGAGCCGGTGCCGGTGGACAACGTCGGATACTTCGACCACAGTCCGCACCCCGCGGGGCAGGACTTCCGCCGCCAGGCCATCTCGACACTTGAGCACATGGGGATCTCTGTGGAGTTCTCCCACCACGAGGGTGCCCCCGGGCAGCAGGAGATCGACCTGCGCTACGCCGACGCGTTGACCACTGCCGACAACATCATGACCTTCCGCCTGGTGGTCAAGGAGGTCGCCCTTGAGCACGGCGTGGTCGCGTCGTTCATCCCCAAACCCTTCACGGACCATCCGGGATCGGGCATGCACACGCACGTCAGCCTTTTCGAAGGTGACTCCAACGCCTTCTTCGAGCCGGGCGCCGATCTGCAGTTGTCCGTACTGGCCCGGCAGTTCATCGCCGGCCTGCTTGTCCACGCACCAGAGATCACGGCGGTCACCAACCAGTGGATCAACTCATACAAACGCCTCGCAGGGGGGATGGAGGCTCCGAGTTACATCTGCTGGGGACACAACAACCGCTCCGCCCTGATCCGAGTGCCGATGTACAAGCCGGCGAAGGGTCAGTCGACCCGCATCGAGTTCCGCTCTCTGGACAGTGCGACCAACCCGTATCTGGCCTATGCGTTGATCCTCGCCGCCGGGCTCAAGGGCATCGAGGAGAAGTACGAGTTGCCTCCCGCGACGGAGGATGACGTCTGGTCGCTGACAGACGGCGAGCGACGCGCGCTGGGTCTGCAGCCCCTGCCGGGCAGCCTGGAGCAGGCGATCATCGCCATGGAGAACTCCGAGTTGGTGGCCGAGACGCTCGGTGAGCACGTGTTCGACTTCTTCCTGCGCAACAAGAAGGCCGAATGGGCCGAGTACAAGAAGCACGTCACTCGCTTCGAACTGGACCGGTACCTGTCGCTATGAGCCCCCGCCGGCCGAGTCTGCGCAGTGACCTCGTCCGGTCCGGTTTCGCCGACGTCGAACCGGCCGGTGAACACGTGCAGGCGCTCATGGACGACGGACTCGACGGTCTGCTGGAGCCCGCCGACTTCAGTCTCGCCGCGGATCCCGACCGTGCGCTGGCAGTGCTTGCGGACTTGGCCGGCAAGAACCGGGAGGGACTGCGCGCCATCCTGACCGAACCAGTCCACAAGACCCGGTTGTTGTCCTTGATCGGGTTGTCCGAGGCCCTCGGTGCCTTCCTGCAGAGGTACCCGGAACACCTCGATGTGCTTGCTGCCGACGACCTGGGTGGCGCGCATGACCGGATCACCGCGGCGGCCCGCGCCGAGCAGCCCATGCTCGCGCTACGCGTCGCCTACCGCCGTGAGCTGCTCGCCGTCGCCGCCCGGGACCTTTCGGGAGAGGCGAGCCTCGAGACGACCATGGCCGAACTCACAGTCCTGGCGGACGCCGCGTTGCAGGGGTGCTTCCTGCTCGCCGTGGATGAGATCGGAGAGCCTGCCCAACAAGTCGACCTGGCGGTCATCGCGATGGGCAAGTGCGGCGCGCAGGAGTTGAACTACATCTCCGACGTGGACGTCGTCTTCATCGCTGAGCCCCGTACGCCTGAGGTGGATCAGGACGCGGCTTTGAAGGTCGGCCAGCAGATCGCCCGACGCCTGATGCAGATCGCGAACGCAGCCACGGAGGAGGGCTCCATCTGGGAGGTGGACGCCGCTCTGCGCCCCGAGGGCAAGGCCGGCGCGCTCGTGCGCACCGTCGATTCGTATGTGGCGTACTACCGGAAGTGGGCGAAGACCTGGGAGTTCCAGGCCTTGCTGAAGGCGCGTCCCGCGGCCGGGGATCTGGAACTCGGACGCCGGTACGTGGATGCGGTCTCGGACTTCGTCTGGACGGCGGCCGACCGCGACAACTTCGTCGACGATGTGCAGGCGATGCGGCGCAAGGTCGAGGAGCACATCCCCCAGAAGCAGGCCGATAGGGAGATCAAACTCGGGCGCGGTGGCTTGCGCGACGTCGAGTTCGCGGTGCAGCTGCTGCAACTGGTCCACGGCCGCAGCGACGTGACGCTGCGCTCGCCGGCCACGCTGGCCACCCTCGAGGCACTGGCCACGTGGGGGTACGTGGGGCGCGAGGACGCCTCCTCGATGGCCAGCGCGTACCGCTTCCTGCGGATCCTCGAGCACCGGGTGCAGTTGCGGCAGATGCGGCGCACGCACCTGTTCCCGGAACGCGAGTCGGAGTTGCGCATCATCGCCCGTTCCATGGGGATGCGCACGAATCCGGCGGCGGAGATCGAGGATGCCTTCGGCAAACAGGTCCGGCAGGTTCGGCGGCTGCACGAGAAGCTCTTCTACCGGCCGTTGCTCAACGCGGTGGCCCGGCTCGACTCCGGTGAGGCGCGGCTGACTCCGGAGGCGGCCGAGGAGCGGCTGCGGGCCCTGGGATATCAGGATCCGAGAGGTGCCCTGCGGCATCTCGAGTCGCTGACCAACGGAGTGAGCAGACGCGCGGCGATCCAGCGCACCTTGCTGCCAGTCATGCTGGGGTGGTTCGCGGACTGTCCGGATCCGGACGCGGGCCTGCTCGGTTTCCGCCGGGTCTCTGACGCCCTCGGTGCCACGCCCTGGTACCTGCGTCTGCTGCGCGATGAATCCCACACCGCCGAACGCATGGCGCATCTGCTCGCCTCGTCGCGGTTCGCCACCGATCTGCTGTTGCGCGCGCCGGAGGCGGTGCAGATCCTGGTCGACGACGACGAGTTGTCACCGCGGCCCGCGCAGGACATCAAGGCGGAGGCGCTCACCGCAGGACTGCGTCAGGTCGATCCGGAAGCGGCGATCGCCGCGATCCGGGCCACGCGGCGCCGGGAACTGTTCCGGATATCGGCCGCGGACAGCCTCGGCCTGCTCTCCGTGGATGATGTCGGCCCGGCTCTGAGTGCCATCGCTGATGCCACGATCCAGGCCGCCCTCGCGGTGGCGACGGCCAGCGTGCTGGTCGACGGGACCCAGGCGGAGGATCTGATCGAGTTCGTCGTCGTGGGGATGGGTCGCTACGGCGGAGAGGAGCTCGGATACGGCTCGGACGCCGACGTCATGTTCGTGTACCGCACGCGCGAGGGTGTTGATGAGGCGGCGGCCTCGGATGCTGCCACATCGGTCGCCAATGAGCTGCGTCGCCTGCTCGCCCTGCCCAGTGCCGACCCGCCCATCGATATGGATGCGGATCTGCGTCCGGAGGGTCGCAACGGCCCGATTGTGCGGTCCCTGGCCTCGTACGCCGCGTATTACGAGCGGTGGTCGGCGGCCTGGGAGGCCCAGGCTCTGTTGCGCGCCAGGCCTGTGGCCGGGTCGCCGGCACTGCAGGACGCGTTCATCGAACTCATCGACCCGATCCGGTACCCCGCCGAGGGCGTGTCGTCGACAGATCTGCTTGAGATGCGCCGGCTCAAGGCGCGGATGGAGGCAGAGCGCTTGCCCCGGGGCGCGGATCCCGCGCTGCATCTCAAACTCGGCCGTGGCGGACTGTCGGACGTCGAGTGGGTGGCGCAACTGCAGCAACTGCAGAACGGACACGAACTCGCGGCGTTGCGGACCACCAGGACCGTTCCTGTGCTGGAGTCCTGCGTCGCGCTCGGTCTGGTCGCAGAGCAGGATGCCGAACGGCTCATCGCCGCGTGGCGGCTGGCCTCATCGATCCGGGACGCCATCATGCTCAGTTCCGGTCGGGCGGGGGATTCGGTGCCCACCGACTACCGCACCCTGGGCCGGGTGGCGCACCTGCTGAACTACCCACCGTCGGACCGTGGGGCGATGCCGGAGGACTACCGCAGGATCACCCGTCGGGCCCGACAGGTGATGGAGCGACTGTTCTACGGACTCACCTGACACCTGCGCTTTGCGACGTTGTTGTCGTGCGTCCGGCGTGATTGCGACGTTGTTGTCGTTTTGAGGGCCTGAATCCGACAACAACGTCACAACCGGCGAATAGGCCCGACAACAACGTCGCAAAGGAACGGGCCGATCGACCGTGTGCTGTCGTCTTTCCGTCCACGCACCGCGCGGCGATAGTGAGTACTCTCAGCAAGCATGCAGACAGCGGTGAACTTCCCGGCGGCGAACGACGGGTCACGCAGCACCAGTGCGACAGGGCGGGCAGTTCTGGCCGATGCCTTGCGCGAGGTCAGCCCGGCCGCCGCACGGCGGGTGGAGGCCATCAAGGACTGGCGATCGGGCTACCTGTCGGCCATCCGGGAACTGGTCGTGGCAGCAGCGGCGAACCCTGCCGCGGCCGTCAATGTCTCCCGGGCGGGACTGGACTCGTTGCATCAGCGCTTCGTGTGGACCCAGGACGGAACCGACCGCCCACTGCTCGACGGCCTGGCACTCAGCGATCACCCGGGGATGGACACCTTCGAGGTGATCGGGCGCAACGAACGCCGCGCGGAGTTCTCCGTGCCCTACAAGGGCAAGCGGCTCACCGGCGGCGATCTCCACAAGCAGCTCGACGACTGGGTGGCACGCGGGGTGGCTGAGCCGTCCTTCGCTGATGCGGTGCGCGCGGTGATGGCACACCCGGAGTGGCTCAACCTGCGGGATGTCCAGGTGGCCGTCCTCGGGGCCGGCGCTGAGATGGGGCCGCTCCGGCAACTGCTCGACTGGGGCGCCACGGTCTACGCGGTGGACCTGCCCAACGAGGATCGATGGAACGCGATCATGACCATCGCGAAGAACTCCGCGGGACGCATGGCTGTTCCCGTCCCGCGTGGTTCGGTGAACCTCGACACCGCGCCTGATTCGCGCGTCGCACAGGTCGCCGGCCTCGACGTCATCGCACAGACGGATGCGGTCCTCGCCTGGCTGCGGGAGATCGACGGGCCGTTCACTTTGGGCAATTACGCATACGCCGACGGTGGGCTGCATGTGCGCGTCTCCATGGCGATCGACGCCCTGAGTGTGCTCCTGGCTCGCAGCAACCGCGACCTCTCGCTGGCCTTCTTGGCAACCCCCACGGATGTGTTCGCGGTGCCCGAGGACGCAGTGGCCATGGCCAGGGATCGGTGGAATCAACGACGGACGCGCAGGATCTTGCAGGCACCCCTTCACCTCGCCAACCTGTTCGAGCCGGCCTACCGCGACACGGTGATCGACGACTCCGGTCGTGAGGTGGGGATCTCGGACTGCTTGGTTCCGCAACAGGGACCCAACTACGCGCTGGCCAAGCGCCTGCAGCGCTGGCGCGCCATTGTGGCCCGCGACGCCGGCACGCGGGTCTCGCTGAACGTCGCCCCGGCCACCCGGACCCGATCAGTGGTCAAGAACCGGGCGCTCGCGGCGGCCTATGCCGGCGCCGGCCAGTTCGGTGTCGAGGTGTTCGCCCCCGCGACCGCGAACACGTTGATGGCTGCGCTGCTGGTCCGGGATCTGCATGACCCGCAGTCGGCGGCGAACCCGCAGCGCGACCTGCACAACCCCATGGACCTGTTCGCCGATGCGGCCAACCACGGGGGCCTGTGGCGTGCGGCGTACGAACCGCGCTCGGTACTGACCTTGGCGGCAGTCCTGGGTCTGTTCGTCCGCAACGCGTGAGGCAGGGAATACTCCTGGGGGGGTTGCCCGTTGGAGGTGGCGTGAGCAGCAGCGTCGACCTGGATCTCGAAGGAATGACCTGCGCGTCGTGTGCTGCCCGGATCGAGAAGAAGCTGAACGCCTTGCCCGGCGTGGCAGCGACAGTCAACTTCGCCACCCACACCGCCCACGTCGAGGTCCCGGCCGGGGTCTCCGTCGACGACTGTGTCGAGGCGGTCGAGAGGGCGGGCTACGGGGCGTCGGAACGCAATCCTGAATCCGAACATGATCACCACTCCGATCCGACTCTGCTTCGCCGGTTGATCGTCGCCGCGGTGCTCGCGGTCCCGGTCATCCTCATGTCGATGACGATGCATGAGTCAACGGCGGCGATGGTCGTTGTCGCCGTGCTGGCCACGCCGGTGGTGTGGTGGGCGGCCTGGCCCTTCCACAAAGCGGCCTTCAACGCCGCGCGTCACGGGTCCACCACGATGGACACGCTCGTCAGCCTCGGAATCATCGCGGCCTACGGATGGTCGATGGTCGCCCTGTTCACCGGCGGTCACGTCTACTTCGAGGTGGCGGTGACCGTTGCCACGTTCCTGTTGGCCGGTCGATATGCGGAATCCCGGGCGAAGGATCGCGCGGGGGAGGCGGTGACCGCCCTGCTCAAACTTGGGGCCAAGGACGCCACGGTCTTGCGCGACGGCCGCGAGGTGCTGATCCCCATCGGACAATTGCGGGTCGGTGATGAGTTCGTGGTGCGTCCGGGAGAGCGGATCGCCACCGACGCGGTGGTGCTGTCCGGTGCGTCATCGGTCGACAACGCCCTGATCACCGGGGAGTCGGTGCCGATCGAGGTCGGCCCGGGCGATCCGCTGATCGGCGCGGCGGTCAATCAGACCGGCCGGCTCATCGCCCGCGCTGAACGCGTGGGTGCCGACACCGAACTCGCACAGATCGCCGCGGCCGTGGAGCGGGCGCAGACGGGGAAGGCCCCGGTCCAGCGCCTCGCGGACCGTGTGTCCTCGGTGTTCGTGCCAGTCGTGCTGGTCCTGTCCGTGCTCACGGCCGTCGGTTGGTTGATCGCCGGTGCGGGTTGGACGGCCGCGTTCACCGCCGCTGTCGCGGTGCTCATCATCGCCTGCCCGTGCGCGCTCGGACTGGCAACCCCCACGGCGATCCTGGTGGGCACCGGTCGGGGTGCTCAACTCGGCGTGCTCATCGCTGGCCCGGAGATCCTGGAGCGCACCCAGGCAGTGGACACCGTGGTGCTGGACAAGACCGGAACCCTCACGCAGGGGAACATCGAGGCCCACGTGCACTCCGACGCGCCGGACTTCGCCCGGATGGTCGGAACCCTGGAAGCGGCCAGTGAACACCCGGTCGGGCGCGCCATCGCTGCGGCTCTGCCCGATCGCGGCATCCTCGAGCACTTCGAGGCCGTGCCGGGCCGTGGCGTACGCGGAACGGTCGACGGGGTGGACCTGGTGGCGGGCACGCCCGCCTGGATGCGTGAACTCGGGTTCGATGTCGGTGATGAGCACGCCTCGGTCCTCGCCGCCTGGGACGGTGAGATCCGCGGACGGGTCTTCGTGACCGACACCATCCGTGACTCCAGTGCGCAGGCGGTCTCCCAGTTGCAGGCGATGGGGCTGCGCACGGTCCTGCTCACCGGTGATTCCGCGACAGCCGCGCAGGCCGTGGCCGAAGAGGTCGGGATCGACGAGGTGATCGCCGAGGTGAAGCCGCTGGACAAGCAGGCCGCGGTCGCCGGTCTGCAGGCTGCCGGACACCGTGTGGCCATGGTGGGTGACGGGGTGAACGACTCTGCCGCCCTGGCACAGGCTGACCTCGGTATCGCGATGGGTGCGGGCGCTGATGTCGCGATCTCCGCCAGCGACATCACCTTGGTCCGCAACGACCCGATGGCGATCGTGGACGCGATCCGACTGAGCCGGCGCACCTTGCGCATCATCAAGGAGAACCTCTTCTGGGCGTTCGCGTACAACAGCGCGGCCATCCCGCTCGCGATGGCCGGCCTGTTGACACCGATGATCGCCGGGGCTGCGATGGCCTTCTCGTCGGTGTTCGTGGTTCTCAACAGTCTGCGCCTGCGCCGTTTCCGTGAGGTTGCCGGGCACGCTGCGTAGTCACCGGTCACGGTCGCTCGAACGGACATCTCCGTGAGCCGTGACGGATGTGACGCCCACCGGATGTCGGGGTGCCCCGGACCAGTGGCTTAGGCTCGACGGATGGGACGATCCATCGCCTTGTCCGTTCTGGTCGCTGTCGTGTGCGCGATCATCATCTGGGGCCTCGGGCGCATGCTCGACAGTTCGACCCTGTCCTCCGTCGCCATCGCAGGCGGTGCCGGAGCCGGAGTCGGGTATTTCATCACCACGCGTAGTCAAGGTGGTCCGGGACGCGGACAGGGCCGGGACAAATAGGCGAAGGCTGGATCACGACCATTACCGTTGTGCGAATGGGCCAGGAGGTGACCATGTCGAAGGTGGCGATTGCCGTTGCCGCGATGGCCCCTGCCTTGGTCATGCTTTCGGCACCTGCCTCAGCGGTCCCGGCACAGTCCTCCGCGACCGCCGCCGCGATCGTGTCGGCGAAAGTCGACCGTGGCTCGCTGCGCGTGGTGGCACAGGGGGTCCCCGCCGGACGCTCGGCGAAGATCACTGTGGCCGGCAAGAAGTACCGCAAGAAGTTGCCTGCCGCGGGCAAATTGCGCAATCTGCGTCCGGGCACCTACCGCGTCTGGGCCGCGCCGATCGTGGCTGACGGCGGCACGGCGTCGGTAGCGGATCTTCCGCTTCGCGTCAAGGTTCGTAAACACAAGCCCGCCGTTCTGCGGCTGCAGTACGCGTGGAACCCGAAGAACGACAGCTATCCGCCGAGTCCGGCTTCGGAACTCGAGGTGGTCGAGCAGGGAACGAGTGCGGTGACCCTGAGTTGGCAGAACGGCCAGGCGCCCGATCTGCAGGGTGTGGAGGTCCGTCGGCGCCAGGGTTCAGAGCCGCCAGCGCGTTTGGACGAGGGGCGGGTCGTGGATGTCACGCGCTTCGCCACCTCCGTCAGGGACACAGACCTGCGCGCCCACACGACCTACAGTTACAGCGTCTTCATGGTCGACACGGCAGGTAATGCGAGCGGACCCGCGACGGTGACGACCCGCACCCTCGGTGTCGCACTGCAGATCTCGGCCGGGACCAGCCACACGTGCGCGCTGCTGGAAGACACCGATGCCACCAGTGATCTCGCTGCGGTACCCACTCCCGACCTTCTGTCGTGTTGGGGTGACAACGCGTTCGGACAAGTCGGGAAGGGCGCCGGGCCGGACGCGTCGATACCTGCTGACGTGGCGCTCGGAGAGGTCGTGCAGGTCGCGGCAGGTTCGGATCACACGTGCGCGCGGCAACGCAGTGGCACGCTGCGCTGTTGGGGCCGTAACGACTACGGACAGGTCGCGCCGACGAGCGGGAATGTCTCCAAGCCGGCGCTGGTCTCGCTGCCCGATGTTGTCGATGTCGCCGTCGGTGGTGACCACACGTGTGCCGTGCTGGACACCGGGCAGGTCCGGTGCTGGGGCCGCAATGATCACGGGCAACTCGGTGTGCCCGAATCCGAGCCACAGCGACAGCCTGTGGCGGTGTTGGGGATCACCAACGCCGTGTCGGTGACGGCGGGATACGCCCATTCCTGCGCCGTCCTCGCGACCGGGCAGGCACGCTGCTGGGGCCGCAACGACCGTGGTCAACTCGGCAACAACTCCACCGCGGATTCCGCCACCCCGGTGAAACCGACCCTCGGACTTGTCGATTCCATGACCGCCGGTGTGTTCCACACCTGTGCACTGCTCGACGACGCCAGCCTCTGGTGCTGGGGCGCCAACGACTACGGTCAGGTGGGCGACTCCTCGACGATCGACCGCTTGACGCCCGCGCAGGTCGGTCTCACCGGAACGCAGCAGGTGAGCGCGGGGGCGTACCACACCTGCGCCGTCAGCGGTTCCGGAGTGGCCCGCTGCTGGGGTCGCAACGCCGGTGGCAGGCTCGGCGACGGGACCACGACTGACCGGTCCAACCCCACACGGGTGGTCGGGGTGTCGGGGGTCGGGCAGATCGCCGCCGGGGTGCACCACACCTGCGCGATCACGTCCGCGGGCATGTACTGCTGGGGGTCGAACGCCAACGGTCAACTCGGGACCGGCGACCCGAACAGCGCACCGCGCCCGCAGCCTGTCTACGGTCTATAGGCTTCACGGGTGCTGGAGAACGTCCCCGATCTCACGGTCATCGCGATCCCGCTGTACCTGCTGACGATGTCGTTGGAGGTGTTCCTCCATTGGCGCCGCCCTGTGGCGGGCCAGCGCGGCTACAGCATGGTCGACGCGCGCACCTCGCTGCTCATGGGACTCGGATCCTTGGTCGTGGGTGCCATCCTGGCCGGCGTGCAGTTGCTGTTCCTGACCTTCTTCAGCCAGTTCGCGGTCTTGGACCTCGGCGGTGTACTCGCCACTGGTTCCGCCCCGGCGGTGGCGGGGGCGTTTCTTGTGCTCCTTCTCCTGGACGACTTCTGCTACTACTGGTTCCACCGCGTCCACCACGAATCCCGGTTCTTCTGGGCCGCCCACGTGACCCACCATTCCTCGCAGTACTACAACCTCTCGACGGCCTTGCGGCAATCCTGGACACCCTTGACCTCGTGGATCTTCTACGTTCCGGTGATGCTGGTGGGTTTCACGCCCGCGCAGTGGGCCTTCATGCACTCGCTCAATCTGCTGTTCCAGTACTGGATCCACACCGAGCGGATCGCCCGCATGCCGCGTTGGTTCGAGTTCGTGTTCAACACTCCGAGCCATCACCGCGTGCACCATGGCGCCAACCCGGAGTACCTCGATACCAACTACGGCGGGATCCTGATCGTGTTCGACCGGATCTTCGGCTCTTTCGTCGAGGAGAACGGGCAAGCGGTCTACGGATTGACGAAGAACATCAGCACACACAACCCGGTGAAAGTGGCATGGCACGAGTTCTACGACATCGGCAGGGATGTGCGCACCACACGGTCCTGGCGCCAGCGGTGGCAGTACATCTTCGGCCAGCCGGGCTGGCAACCGGGCGGCACAGGGTCCCGGCCGGAGGTGGGCGCCGAACAGCCGAGTGTCACGATCCGGTAGGCGCTCGTGCGGTGCCGCTCGTCAGAGCGTTCCCGCCAGGAGCACCCGCAGAAGTTCCGCCGCCGTCGTCTGCCGGTGGGTGGCGACCTCGACCCCGGACTCGAGCAGTGGCTTCCAGCCGGACGCCCGGGCCGCAGCCGCCAACGTCGCCTCATCACCACCGGACATCAGGGCGGCGCGGACGTCCTTGGTCACCGGTAGTACTTCGAACACGCCGGTGCGTCCGCGATAGCCGTGGGCCTCGCACTTCTCACATCCTCGGCCCACAACCATCGCGAGGGACTGCTCCTGGGTCAGATGCAGGCGTTGGCGGGTCTCCGGATCGGGAACCTGCGGCTGCATGCAGTACTGACACGGCTTGCGTACCAGGCGCTGCGCGATCACGAGGTTGAGCGATGAGGCGATCAGATAGCGCGGGACGCCCATGTCCACGAGGCGGATCACGGCCGACGGTGCGTCGATCGTGTGCACCGTGGCCAGGACCAAGTGACCTGTCAGCGCGGCACGGATGGCCAGGTCGGCGGTGACCTTGTCGCGGATCTCGCCGACCATGATGATGTCCGGGTCCTGCCGCAACACCGAGCGCAGTCCCGCGGCGAATGTCATCCCGACCTTCTCGTCGATCTGCACCTGGCTCACACCGGGAAGTTCGATCTCGACGGGTTCCTCGAGAGTGATGAGATTGCGTTCGCCGGTGACGATCTCGTGGATCGCCGAGTAGAGCGTGGTGGTCTTGCCGGAGCCGGTCGGGCCGGTGATGAGGACGAGTCCCTGCGAGCTGCGAAGCGCCTCGTGGATGATCGCCAATCCGTCAGGTGGGATCCCCAGCGCGCTCAAGGCGGGTAGTTCGCCGATGTCGGTGAGCAGCCGGATGACCACTTTCTCACCGTGCAGAGTGGGCAGTGTGGACACGCGGATGTTGCGGGTGACGCCGTCGAGGCTGATCCGTGCGCGACCGTCCTGGGGCACGCGCTTCTGAGCGATGTCGATGTTCGCGATGATCTTGACGCGCGAGGTCAGGGGTGCCTGCCCGGTCTTGGGCAGTGCCATCACCTTGCGCAGCGTGCCATCCACGCGCATGCGCACGCGCACCTCACCGGCCAGCGGTTCGATGTGCACATCGCTGGCGCCGAGGCGGATGGCCGTCGCGAGGATCTGGTGGACTGCGGACACCGCTCCCGCATCCGCGCCGGTCGTCTCCTCCTCTGAGACTGCCGTTGTGGCCCGGTCGTCGAAGCCTTCAAGCGCCTCGACGGCGTTCGCCTCGCTCCACGTCGACGCGAGCCGGCGCCGCAGTTGGCTCTCCGGGGCGACCACGACCTGGACCCGGACACCCTTGTGCTTGCGCAGGATGTGCAGCCGCACGTCGTCGAGTCCCACCACATCGACGGGGTCGGCCGCGGCGATGCGCAAGGTCCCATCGTGGATGGCCAGCGGGAGAACCAGCGCCCGCTTGGCGACCAGTTGCGGGATGGAGCGGGCGAGGTCGGGGTCGATGTCCTCCTGGGAGAGATCGACCGCCTGCAGCCCGTGGGACTCCGCCAGGGCACGTGCCAGCGTGATCTCAGTGACCCGCTCTTCATCGAGCAGGATCCGGCCGAGCCGCCGTCGGCGGCGGGGAGGCTCCTGCGCCTGAATCGCCAGACAATGCTGCAATTCCGCCGGGGAGATTGCTCCCCAGCCCACCAGGATGTCCCCGAGTTTGCGACTCACCTGGCGCCTCCTCGTCGATGGACAGACCTGACGCTACGCCCTTTCGTACCGGCGGCGCATGCCGAGTCCGGTCACCCGTGCGTGCGCGACCGTGCCCCAAGATCGGTAGCCTCGACAGCGTTATGGAGGCCATTGACACCAGGGACTGGCTCGGGCACGTCATCGTGTGCGGCCTGCAGGGACTCGGCGTGCGGATCGTCGAGTTGCTGCAGTCGGCCGGTATCCGGGTGGTGGTGGTGGGAAATGCGGGAGAGGACCACCACCTGCGGTTGGTGCAGGCCCTCGATGTGCCGCGGATCGACGGCAGCCCGCGAAACCCGGAGAGCCTCTGGGCAGCCGGTCTCGCGGGGGCGCTAGCGGTGGTCTGCGCCGAGGACGACGACCTCCGGTGTCTTGAGGCGGCACTGCTTGTGCAGGAGCTCGCCCCGCGGACCCGGGTGATCGTGCGGCAGTCCAACCCGGCCGTCGGGCGGGCCGTGACGTCGGCGATCACGAAGGGTGTGGTGGTGAACCCCGCCGATCTCGCGGCAGCGACGTTCGTGGAGTCCGTGCTGGACCAGGGCATGCACCGCCTCGAGATCGCCGACGACACCTTCCTTGTTCGTGAGGTCGAAGTGACGGCGTCGGGTCGTCTTCAGGACCTCTTCGGGGACCTTGCGCCGATCGTCGTGATGCACGAGGGCGGCGACACCGTCGTATGCCCGAGTCGTGATTACCACGTCACGCTCGGTGAT